>Ga0207873_1000640_pt1 | contig 37274 bp, 25 predicted proteins | sample BGWIniCompost_FD_187373 | JGI IMG/M metagenome (GOLD analysis project Ga0207873, IMG submission 187373) | Cellulose adapted compost microbial communities from Newby Island Compost Facility, Milpitas, CA, USA - BGW Initial Compost (SPAdes)... ... | reverse complement strand
GCGCCGACAGGGGGACGGCGCCGCGAACATCGTCACCACGGCGCTCCGGGAACGGGCGCTGGCACGAAACGGCGCTGACAAAAAGCCGAAGAGGCAGCGGGGGTGCCGCTGCCTCTTCGATCGCTGACAGGTTCGCTCGGGAGGGATCCAGATCAGCCCTGCGCGAGCCGAACCGGACGCCCCATGCCGCGGTAGTTCAAGCCTGCAGCGGAGACGGCCTCCGGCACCAGAGCGTTGCGCCCGTCGAAGACCCAGTTCCCCCGCATCAGCGCCTTGATGCGGTCCAGCTGGGGCGCGCGGTACTCGTTCCACTCGGTGGCGACCACGAGGCAGTCCGCACCCTCGCACGCCTCGTAGGCGTTCTTTACCAGGGTGACGATGTCCGCGGTGCCGTTCGCCTGGAGGCGCTCCGCCGCGGTCTCGAGGGCCTGCGGATCGGAGGCGCGCACCTTGGCGCCACGCTGCTTGAGCTCGGTGATGAGGCGCAGCGCGGGCGCCTCGCGCACGTCGTCCGTGCGGGGCTTGAAGGCGAGGCCCCAGATGGCGACGACCTTTCCGTCCAGGCCGCCGAGGTCCCGCTCCATGTTGCTCACGAGCGACTTGACCGGGATCAGGTTCGCCTGGGTGGCGGCCTCCGCCACGCGCAGGGAGACGCCGAGCTCGTTGCCCGTGTTCACCAAGGCGCGGAGGTCCTTCGGGAAGCAGCTGCCGCCGAAGCCGAGGCCCGCGTAGAGGAACTGCATGCCGATGCGGGTGTCCGTACCCAACGCGATGCGCACGTCTTCGACGTCCGCTCCGGTGACGTCGCAGAGCCGGGCGATCTCGTTCATGAACGAGATCTTCGTCGCGAGCATGGCGTTCGCCGCGTACTTCACGATCTCGGCGCTCTGGGGGCTCACCCGCTGCAGGCGGTTCTGCTGGCGGTTGAAGGGCGCGTAGAGGAGGTTCATCACGGCGAAGGCCTCGTCGTCGTCCGTGCCCACCACGACGCGATCGGGCTTCATGAAATCGTTGACCGCGTCGCCTTCCTTCAGGAACTCCGGGTTGGAGACGACGGAGATCTTGTGCTTCGCGTGCTTCGCGACGACCTGGCGCACACGCGCGTTCGTTCCGACCGGCACCGTGCTCTTCAGGACGAGCACGAGATCGTGCTCAGCGTGCTGGCTGACGTCGGTCGCGACCTTGAGCACATGACTCAGGTCGGCGGAGCCGTCCTCGTGGGGCGGCGTCCCGACTGCGATGAACACGGCTTTGGCGCCGCGGATGGCTTCCTTCAGATCGGAGCTGAACGTGAGTCGTTCGGGCCAGTTGCGCTTGATGAGTTCGTCGAGTCGTGGCTCGAAGAAGGGGACCTCCCCCGCCTCGAGTCGCTTGAGCTTCGACTCATCGATGTCCACGCAGACCACGTGAGTTCCGGAGTCTGCAAAACAAGCGCCTGCCACGAGACCAACGTAGCCCGTACCAACTACAGCAATTTTCACGATGCCGAGTCTAGGCAGGTCGCGGCGGGCCTGTCGAGGGCTCCTGGGAGCGCAGATCGAATCGTCACCGAGGAGGTCTCATCCCCTTCGGCCCGACCCTCGTGGGGGGGCGCTGGGTGCTGTCCGCTGGCTGGGGTGGGATGCTCCGCGCTCCGGAAACCCTCGCATTGTTCGGGGTTTGTTTGGAGCCTGGATCACATCGACTCCGGGGGCGCAGCGCGGGAGACGCCAGGCATCGGATGGCGAGACGTTCGACCGCGGGGTTCGGTCGCGGAGCGGCGATCGGCCCGACGTGTTTCCCTCGTCGTGTTGCCCCATTGTGCCGATTGCGCCGATTGCGCCGATTGCGGTCCAGTGCCGGTCGCCGCATCGCCCGTTGCGCCGGCGGGGTGTCGCGCGGAGACGGGGAACGGTGGCCGGAGCGCCGGAGCTTGCCCGAGCCGAGCTGGCCTCAGTCCGGATCTCGGCCTCAGTCCGGATCTCGGCCTCAGTCCGGAGCTCGGCCTCAGTCCGGAGCTCGGCCTCAGTCCGGAGCTCGGCCTCAGTCCGGAGCTCGGCCTCAGTCCGGATCTCGGGAGAGGCGCTCGAGGAGCGCGTTCGCTTCCGCCTCGGAGAAACCGAACCAGCGGGCGAGCTCGTCGATCAGGTGGTTCTCTTCGTCCGCCACCTGATCGTCGGCGAGGGCGACCGCGGCGGCGAGAGCGAAGGCGCTCTCCGCTTCGCTCGGTTGGGACGACAGCTCCTGAGCGATCTCCCGGAGGCGCGTCTCCCTGCCTTGCACGGCCAAACGTCCGGCATAGGTCTGGAGCATGACGTCGATCGTCCCCGAGTGGAGCACGTCACCGGTCAAGCCGCGGATGGCACCGCGCACCGCGTCTCGTTCCGTGTCGGCCAGCGTGCCGTCCGCGGCCATCATGAGGAACATCGTCTCGGCGACGGGATCGACACGTTGCAGCGCCGCCTTCTCTTCCTCCGTGAGGAGCCCCGCGCGAGCCAAGGTCTCGTAGGCAGAAGACAGTACGGCGCTGCCGCGGCGCCCGCTCTCGAGGAGCGCGTCTCGCAGCCGCTCGATCGTGCCGGTCCGAATGCGCATGATGTCCCGAGCGTATCCGGGCTCGGGGCAGCGGTCCATCCCGGTGTCCGGCGGCCGCACCTCGGCGGGCAGCGCCCCCAGTCGCTCCCGGGGAGGGCGCGCCGCGGAGCCCCCCGAAGCTCCGTGCGGGGGAGCTCGGAGCGGAGACAGGGGAGGGCTCGGGGGGGACTGGGCCACCGGGGATTGGGCCACGGGGGACTGGGGCCACGGGGGACTGGCTCCCCGCGGCGGGGAGCGCGGGTGACCTACGTCCCGTTCGCGCTGCGGAGGGGCACTGTGGTCGGCCCTGTAAAGATGGGTAGGGCACGGGCGTATTTCCTCTGTGACCATGGGCGAGGAACTTGCAGCTGCACGAGATTCCGAGCTGGTGCCCGAGGAGGACGGCGGTGAGCCGCGCTCGACCGCTCCCCCTTCATCGAAGCCCCAGTCTGGTCTGCGTCCGGAGCTGGTGGCCATCGTCGATGACGACCCAACGGCCCGACGACTCATGAGGTTCTGGCTCGAACGGGCTGGCTACCGGACCGTGGAGTTCGTCTGCGGTCGAGACGCGGTCGAGCACCCCGGTGAGCCACCGGCGATCGCCTGTGTCGATCTCGGGCTCGGGGATGTGTCGGGGATCGAGGTGATCCGTCATTTGAGGGCCCTGGACGCGGAGATGCCCACCATCGTCGTGACCGCGCAGCGGGAGGTGGAGACGGCGGTGGCCGCGATGCGTGCCGGCGCCTACGACTACGTCACGAAGCCCCTCGACTGTGATCGCCTCCTGCACGCCGTCGGCCGCGCCAAGGAGCGACGCTCCCTGGCGTTGAGCGTGAAGCGCCTGCGCTCGGCCCTCGGGGAGAAGACCGTGCTGGGATCCATCGTGGGCCAGTCGCGCCCGATGCGGGAGCTCGCCCAGCAGGTCACGCGGGTCCTCGAGAGCGACGTGGCGGTGTGCATCTTCGGAGAGAGCGGGACGGGGAAGGAGCTGGTGGCGCGGGCGATCCACAACGGCGGGCCTCGCAAGCACGGACCGTTCGTCGCCATCAACTGCGCCGGAATCCCCGAGTCGCTCCAGGAGTCGGAGCTCTTCGGCCACGAGCGGGGCGCGTTCACCGGGGCCACCCAGATGCGGCGTGGGCGCTTCGAGCAGGCGCACGGCGGGACCCTGTTCCTGGACGAGCTCGGCGAGATGAGCCTGGCGACCCAGGCGGCGCTCCTGCGCACGCTGCAGGAGCGCACGATCCGGCGCGTCGGTGGAGCCGTCGAGACGCCCGTGGACGTCCGCATCGTCTGCGCCACCCACCGGGACCTGCGCGACGAGGTGGAGGCGGGGCGGTTCCGCGAGGATCTGTACTTCCGTCTGGTGGTGTATCCGATCCACTTGCCCCCCCTGCGTCAGCGCAAGGAGGACATCCCGGTCCTCGTGGGGCACTTCCTGCGCAAGTTGTCCTCGGACGTGGGGCGTCGCGTCGAGCGCATCGAGCCGGAGGCCCTCGATGCCCTGATGCGTCACTCGTGGCCGGGGAACGTGCGCGAGCTGGAGAACGTCGTGCACCGGAGCCTCCTGGCTTGCTCCAGCGACGTGGTGAAGCTCTCCGATCTCCCCGCGGACATTCGCTGTGGGGTCCTGCCAGCGCTGCCGCCAGCGCCGGATCGACCGGGCGGAGGTCGCTGGGCGGAGGAGTTCCCGGAGGACGAGGTGGTGCCCTTGCGAGAGCTCGAGCGCAGGGCGATCCAACACGCGCTCAAGGTGACCCAAGGCAGCGTCAGCAAGGCCGCCAAGATGCTGGGCATCGGCCGCGCGACGCTGTACCGGCGCATCGCGAGCCTGGAGCTGTCGCAGGACGTCGCGTGACCCCGCGAGCCGGGCACCTCGATCCGGAGCTCCTCGAGGCCCTGGCGGCTCTCGGGGTTGGCCCGGACGCAGCCCCCAGCGCCGCCAGCTGGGGCCCGTGCCTGGAGGCGATCTCGGAGGTGCTCCGGCTCCGCGAAGAGGAGGTGGAGGCGCGCTCGCACCGGGTGATCGGGCGCCTGAGCGACGAGGCGCGGAGCGCCGAGCGGGTGTTCGAGTCGTTCCTGGGAACGATGAGCCACGAGCTGCGCACTCCGATCGCGGTGATCGTCGGATGCCTGGAGCTGCTCGACGCCGGAGGTCTGGACGGAGAGCGTCGCGGCACCCTCACCACGGGCAAACAGGCGGCGCTCGATCTGATCCGCACCATCGACGACATCCTCGACTACTGTCGGGCAGAGGCGGGGGAGCTCGGCATCGTCCGACGTCCCTTCGATCTCGAGCCCCTGTTGGTCGACGTGCTCGCGCGCCATCAGCGCCAGGCGGACGCGAGCGCCGTGGCCCTCGAGCTCCGCGTCGATGGTCGCCTGCCAAAGCGCGTCGCTGGCGATGCCCACCGCATCGAGCAGGTCCTCGACGTGCTCGTCGACAATGCGTTGAAGTTCACCCGCGAGGGCTTCGTACGGGTCTCCTTGCGGCTCGAGGGCACGCCCGGCGAGGGGGAGCTGACGCTGCGCTGCGCCGTCCTCGACTCGGGGCCGGGGCTGCCGCGGGGCGCGCTCGAACGCATCTTCGCCCCGTTCCAGCAGCTCGACGACTCGCTGTCCCGTCGCCACGGCGGCATCGGGTTGGGGCTGTCTCTGGCCCAGAAGTTGGTGGGCGCCATGGGGGGCCAGCTCGAGGTATCGAGCGCGCCCGGGCGCGGTAGCGAGTTCTCGTTCACGGTCCCCCTCCAGCGCGTGGAGTCGTCTCCGGCCCCCGCCCGAGGCCCGCGACCTTGTCGGCGGAGCTCGCCGCGTCTCCTGGTGGCGGAGGACAACGACTTCAATCGCTCCTTCATCACCCGGAGCCTCGAGCTCCTGGGCTGCGTGGTGCGCGCGGTGCCCAACGGGCGGGCGGCCCTCGAGGCGATCGGCGGGTTCGAGCCGGATCTCGTCCTGCTGGACGTGCAGATGCCGGAGCTCGACGGCCTCGCGACGGCCCGCGAGATCCGCGCCCTGCGGGAGCCCTTCGCCAGCCTGCCCATTCTGGCGCTCAGCGCGAACGCGCAGCACGTGGACCGCGCCCGCTGCGAGGACGCGGGCATGGACGCGCTGCTCGCGAAGCCCGTGAGCATGGACACCCTGCGCCGCACCCTCGAGCACTGGCTCGAGCTGTCGTTCCCCGGCTCGGCGGGGCAGCCCGCCCAGCCCGCCCAGCCCGATCCGCCGACCCTGCCGCGCGCCGCCTTCGCCCCGCCCCAGGACCTCGACCGCAGCGCTCTCGAGCAACTCGCAGCGCCCGCGGAGCTCGCCCCCGAGGAGCTCGTAGCGCCCGAGGAACCGGAGGAGCCCGCCCCCCTCACCGTCCCGGCATCGGATGGGGTGAGCTCCCCGAGCTCGGACTCGAGCCGTCGGACCGAGCCGAACGCCGACTCGGGCGGGCCGAACGGGCAGAGCGTCGCCGTCGCCCTGGGCTCGGGGACTGTCTCGGGGGCTAGTCTGGCGACGGTGCTCGCGAGCGCGTCCGGTATCCTGGATCTGGAACGGATCGAAGAGCTGGTGCAGCAAGCCGGATCCGTCGCGATCCTGCGGGAGCTGAGCGCCATCTTCCTGGCGGACATGGGGGTGCGCCTCGAAGGGCTGAGCGAGGCGGTCAGCGCCGGCGATCGGGAGCTGGTGCGGCGTCTCGCCCACGCCGTGAAGGGCTCCTCCGCCAACTTCGGTGCCCTCGAGATGGCGCAGTTCGCCGAGCGCATCGAGCAAGAGGTCGGGGACGGGCCGCGCACGAGCGACCTGCGTGACCTGCAGCGGGCGTTCGTCGAGGTGCGCCGTGTGCTCGAGGAGGTGGTGCTCGGCGAGGAGGCCTCGAACGCCTGCGCGCGCTGATCACTCCGGCGTGGGCACCGTGGCGAGCAACCCGCGGAGATCCTCGTACTGGGCCGGTTTGACGAGGTGCGCGTCGAACCCCGCCTCCACGGCGCGGCGACGATCTTCCTGTTGCCCGTAACCGCTCAGGGCCACGAGGAAGGTGGCGCCGAGCGTCGGATCCGCGCGTAGGGTCCGCGCTACGCCGTAGCCGTCCAAGGGACCCGGCAACCCGATGTCCGACAGCACGACGTCCGGACGCGTCCGCTTCGAGAGCTCGACGCCGCTCGTCCCATCGTGGCTGACGTGCACCTCGTGCCCCATCATCTCGAGGAGCAGCTGGAGCAGCTCGGCGGCGTCGACGTTGTCCTCGATGACCGCAATGCGGAGCTTTCGCCCCGGCTCGGTGGCGCTCGCCGGGGACGAGGCGAGATCCCGACTCTCGGACTCTGGCTGCTCCGACAGCGGGAAGCGCAGGGTGAAGGTCGCCCCTTCGCCGAGGCCAGGGCTCTCTGCCGTCACCGTGCCGCCGTGCATGGTGGCGAGGCTCTTCACCAGCGCGAGCCCGAGCCCGAGCCCGCCCTGACGGCGATCGAGGGTGGTGTCGGCCTGGCTGAAGGGGACGAACAGGCGCTCGAGCATCGACGGACCGATCCCGACGCCCGTGTCGGTGACGCTCACGTGCGCCTGCCCCGAGGTGGGGTTCGCCCCCACCTCGACGTCGACGCGCCCGCCCTTGCTCGTGAACTTGGCAGCGTTGCTCAGCAGGTTGCCGACCATCTGGCTCAAGCGCACCGGGTCGCCCTGGACACACACCGTGGCAGGGACCTGCAGGTGGAGCGCGACCCCCGCTTCCTCGTAGGTGCTCCGATAGTCCTCGGCGGTCATGCGGACGATCTGCGCGAGATCACAGCGCTCGACCCGAAGCTGGATCTGACCCCGCGCCACCCGTGAGACGTCGAGGAGATCGTCGATGAGGCGGCTCATGTGCTTCACCTGACGCCCGATGATCTGGCTGGCCCGCTGCAGCTCCGGATCGCGCGGCCCCCGCATGCTCAGCAGGTCCGCCGCGCTGCGCACGGGCGCGAGCGGGTTGCGGAGCTCGTGGGCCAGGACCGCCAGGAACTCGTTCTTGCGCCGGTCGGCCTCCGTGAGGGCCTCTTGGGCGCGGCGGTGGTCGGTGATGTCCGTGTGCGTCCCGAACCAGCGCACGACCTCACCGGCGTCGTTGCGGATGGGCCCCGCGCGAGCCAAAAACCAGCGATACTGGCCGTCCATCCCCCGGAGCGGGAAGGTGTCCTCCCAGGGCTTGCCGCTCGCGACGCACTGCCGGAGCTTCTCGCGGACGCGCTCTGCGTGAGCCGGATGAACGCCTCGGACGACGTCCTCCTCGCCCCGGACGGCGCCGGTGTAGTCGTACCAACGTTGATTGTACCAGAAGGGCACGCCCTCGGCGTCCATCATCCAGGCGAGCTGGGCGATGTTGTCCGCCAGAGTTCGGAAGCGCTCTTCGCTCTCACGGAGCGCGAACTCTCGGCGCCGTTGCTCCGTCACGTCGGAGAACACGACCGCGAGCCTGCGCTCGTGCGCCGCGCCCACGCGCAGGGCGTAGACGCTGAACCAACGCCCCAAGGACGGGACGGACTTGTCGAAGCGGTGTGGTCGCCCCGTGAGCGCCACGTCCCCGTAGATGCTGAACCAGGAATCGTCCAACTCGGGAACCAGCTGGCGCACCGTCTTGCCGAGCACGCCGTGGAAGCCGGTGTGCCGCTCGAAGGACGAGTTCGTCTCGAGGAAGGCGAAGTCGCGGCAGCGCATCTCCTCGTCGAACAGGAGCTCGATGACGGCGAAGCCCTCGTCGATCGCCTCGAAGAGGGCGTGGTAGCGCTCATCGAACTCCCGGCGCGCCTGCTCCGCGCGCTTGATGTCGTTGATGTCCGTCAAGGTAGAACACCATTGCTTGATGTTCCCCTTCTCGTCGCGGACCGGGACCGTCCTCGCGAGGTGCCAGCGGGTCTCCCCGTCGCGGCGGAGCAGGCGACACTCCGCTTCGAAGGGACGGCCTCGGGGGATGCTGGCGCTCCAGGCGGCGACCACCCGATCGAGGTCGTCGGGGTGGACGAGGCCTTTCCATTTCACTGCATACGCCACCTCGGCGGTGGTCCCGTAGAACTCGCGCCAGCGGCGGTTCACGTAAATGGGCCTCAGCTCGGGATCGAGCACGATGACGAGGGCGGGCAATGCCTCGGCGAGCGCCCCGAAGCGGCCGTCACCCGCTCTGCGCGCGAGCGAATCGCTCCACGCCTCCTCGGGGGTCCTGCTTCGTTCCTCCGGAAGTGCCGACTCGTGCTTCTCCGACGTCATGGGAAGCTCACGCGATGCCTGCGTGGTTCGTGGTGTGGCCGGTTCGCGCCGGGGATCGCGTCAGATCCGTCCTCCCCTCCCGCATGATGAGTCAATAGCAAGGGAGGTCTTCGTGTCAAACGAGGGGTCACCCGCCTGCTCCACCCCGGGGGCGAGGGCACGAACGGGTTCCCCGACTGGGGCAACCGATGGGGCTAGTTCGCCGCGGCGCGCGCGGGCGTGGCGGGCGCGCTGGCGGCAGCCTCGGCGGCGGAGCGCTCCCGGGCACGGACGCGGCGCTCCACGGAGCGAGCGACCCAAGGCACGAGGAGCGCGACCCCGGCGGCGGCGAGCGCGAGCCGGTTCATGTCGATGAGTCGCCCGTCGGGCGCCGCCGTCAAGAACAGCGAAGAGAGCGACGCGCCCGCGGCCGAGGCCATGTGTTGAGTCGCCGACTGGGCCGACATGAAGCGGGCGCGCTGCTCCTGCCGGGGCACCCGGGAGGCGAGGGTCTGCAGGGGGACGTTCCGCACGCTGCCCGACAACATGAACAGGACGAAGAACGGCAGGACGGGGACCGGCGCACCCGTCCACACGAACCCCCACAAGCAGGTCCCCGCGAAAATGGTGGTGCCGATGGAGACGAGGAGGGTGGCGCCGTAGCGGTCCACCAGCGTCCCGACGAGGCGCGTGGCGATGAAGCTGGCGACGCCACCGACCATGTACAGGATGCCCAGGTGCTCCCGGGGATAGCCCAGGTTGTGCTGCACGTAGGTCGAGAGGTTCGGCACGATGGCGAAGACGCCCAGAGCCGTGAGCGCCGTGCCCGCCAAGGAGCGCAGCGTCAGGGAGTCGAGGAGCGGGACGCGCGGCTTGCTGCTCTGCTCCGCGGCCCGCGCGCGGTGACCCACCATCGGCGGCAAGCGCAGGAGCACACCGGAGGTCACGAGCAAGCTGAGGGCGGCCACGGCAAAGAAGGGGGCACGCCAGCTGACGAGACGCGCGAGCTCGAGCCCAGCCGGTACCCCGAGCACGGACGCCGCGGCGAAGGCGCCCATCACCGCCCCCATCGCCTTGCCGCGACGCTCGAGGGGGACGGTGTCGGCGATCATGGCCAGAGCGATGGACGTGGCCGGTCCGCCGAAGGCGCCGGCGAGGAGGCGCGCCCCGAGCAGGCTCCACAACCCCGTCGCCAGCCCCCCCGCCGCCGTGCCGAGCATCAAACCCAACATGGCCACGCCCAGGGCGGCGCGGCGATCGAAGCGATCCAGGAAGAGCGAGCCCACCACCCCGGCGACCGCTGCGGACGCGGTGTAGCTGCCACCGATGACGCCGATGTGGGACGTGGAGATCCCGAGGGCGGCGGCGAAATCCGGCCCGAGCGGCATCACGATGACGAAATCGAGGATGTTGACGAACTGAACGGCTCCCACGAGGAAGACGAGGGTTCGTTCGGAGAGCGCGGGAGGAGATGGCACGGGTTGGTGAGAGCAGGTGAGGAGACGCGGCCGGCCGCGACCAAGGAAAGCGACCAGGGCACCGCTCTGCGGTCGGAAATCTGGCTTGCCCGAGGAGGCTCCCGAGCGGGCGGCGATCCGAGCGGCACTCCTGGGAGAGCAGGGACGACGGCTTAACCTAGGGCTTCGCGCCGCGGGCGCCAGTCCGGCGACATCCGCCGACGACATCCGCCGACGACCAACGTCGACGACCAACGTCGACGTGCGCGAAGTCACCAACGAGGCGAGACCGCGGCAGGACCGACGCGGGCACACGGCGCGGCGCACGATGCGGCGCTCTCACGGCTCGCTGTCATTGGTGTGGCCCCCTCCCGCGTTATCGTGCGACTGGAACACCCCTCCCGCGCACCCGAAAAGGGGGCCCACCGCCCGTCGACGCGAAGGCGTCAGCCATTGTATGTGAGGAGGCTGGCGCCGCGCGCGAGCGTGGTCGGTCGCGATGGGGGGCCGCCGCGGCGTCTCAGAAGAAAGGGAACCTTTGAAAACACAGCTCAGCACAGCAGCCGCGGTCCTTCTCTGCGGAGCCTTCGCGGTCGGCTGCAACAGTAAGGTCAAGGAGTGCAACCAGGTCGCCGACATCGTCAACGAGAACGTCGACGCCTTGCACAAGATCGAGCGCGATCTGCGCGCGGCGAACGATCCCGGTGAGGAGGGCAAGCAAGCCCAGGCGATGGTGACCGCCGTGCAGGACGCGACCCAGAAGCTCGAGGCGCTGAACATCGGCACCGACGGCCTGAAGCCCCTGGTGGCGGCCTATGTGAGCATGCTCAAGCAGGTCGAGGAGGGCGGGAAGGAGATCGTGAGCCAGGTAGAGGCCGCGGGTGAGCTGACCGACACCAAGATCGACGCGACGCTCGAGGCCCTGCAGAACGCGCAGAAGGCCGTCGTGGCCGCCTGTGAGAAGCCGTCGGACGACTGCCCGAAGGTCGCGGCTGTCTTCGACGCCTTCCCGAACAGCGTCACGGACGACGAGGTCGGTCCTGCTTTCTCCAAGATGGGCGCAGACCTCGAGAAGCTCGAACTCGCCGACGGGCCCGTGAAGACGGCCACGACGGAGCTCATCAAGGTCGTGAAGGAGAAGGTCGTCCTCCTCGAGAAGGCCGTCCGGCTCCAGAAGGCGCTGGAGGCCGCCGGGAAGAAGATCGACGACGCCGTCGCCCAGGAAGACAAGGTCGTCGACGACCTCAACGGGTTCTGCGGCGCGGGCTGAAGGGACGCTCGGGAGCCACGAGCTCCCGCCCATTCGGCTTCCCGGAAACGCGGCGGGGGAGACCTGACTGGTCTCCCCCGCTTCGTTCGTCTCGGGAACTTCGACGCCACCGTGGGCGTCGTCCGAGAGCTGGGCTCAGAGCGCGATGAGCGGCGCGATGACCAGGGCGACCACGCTCATGAGCTTCACGAGGATGTTCAAGGAGGGGCCCGCCGTGTCCTTGAAGGGGTCACCCACCGTGTCCCCGACCACCGCCGCCTTGTGAGCCTCGGAGCCCTTCTCGTGGAGGCTGCCGTCGCGCATCTTGAACCCGCCGGCCTCGAAGGACTTCTTCGCGTTGTCCCAGGCGCCGCCCGCGTTGCTCATGAAGAGCGCGAGCAGCACGCCCGACACGGTCACGCCCGCGAGCAGCCCGCCCAGGGCCTCGGGCCCCGCCGTGAAGCCCACCAGCACCGGGGTCACGACCGCGAGGGCTCCCGGCAGGACCATGCGCCGAATGGCCGCGCCCGTGGAGATGTCCACGCAGCGCGCGGTGTCCGGCTTCGCGGTGCCCTCGAGCAAGCCGGGGATCTCACGGAACTGCCGGCGCACCTCTTCGATCATGTCCATCGCCGCCTCACCGACGGCGCTCATCGCCAGGGCGGAGAAGAGGAACGGGAGCATCCCGCCCACGAACACGCCGCCGATCACCAGGGGCTTGGAGACGTCGATGCCGCCGATGTTCGCCTGCTGGGAGAAGGCGGCGAACAGGGCGAGGGCCGTCATGGCAGCGGAGCCGATGGCGAAGCCCTTGCCGATGGCCGCGGTGGTGTTGCCGACGGCGTCCAGCTTGTCGGTGCGCTCCCGGACCTGAGGATCCTGGTGGCTCATCTCGGCGATGCCGCCCGCGTTGTCGGCGATGGGGCCGTAGGCGTCGACCGCCAGCTGGATCCCCGTCGTGGACAGCATGCCGAGGGCCGCGATCGCCACGCCGTAGAGGCCGGCCACCGCCGCCGAGCCGATCACGCCCGCGACGATGCAGACGATGGGCGCCGCCGTGGACTGCATGCCCAGACCGAGGCCAGCGATGATGTTCGTGGCGTACCCTGTCTTGGACTGCTCGGCGATGCCGTTCACCGGGCCCTTGCCGAGGGAGCAGTAGTAGCTGGTGATGAGGCCGACGGCGACGCCCGTCGCGAGGCCGATCACCGTGGCGATGCCGACGTCGAGCCAGGTCACGAGGGAGCCGCCCATCTGCGTCCCCGCCTCGGGCCACAGCAACTTCGCCAAGACGAAGGTCGTCCCTGCCATGAGGGCCGCTGCACCGAAGGCGCCCGTGTCGAGGGCGACCTGGGGGTTCCCGCCCTCCTTGGTGCGCACCACGAAGGTGCCCAGGATCGAGCAGATGGTGCCGCCTCCGGCGATCACGAGCGGGAGGATGACGGGCCCGACGCTGGTGCCGTCGCTGACCGCCGCGGCGCCGAGGCCGAGCACCATGGCGCCGATGGTGGCGCCGACGAAGGACTCGAACAGATCCGCGCCCATGCCGGCGACGTCGCCGACGTTGTCACCGACGTTGTCCGCGATGACGGCGGGGTTCCGCGGGTCGTCCTCGGGCAGGCCGCTCTCGACCTTGCCGACGAGGTCTGCGCCCACGTCCGCGGCCTTCGTGTAGATACCGCCACCCACGCGGGCGAACAGGGCGATGGAGGACGCGCCCATCGAGAACCCGGTGAGCACGTTGACCGTGGTGCCGAGCTGCCCGGCTTCGGGGAAGAGCGCCAGGGTGAAGAGCAGATAGAGCCCGCCGAGCCCCAGCAGGGCCAGGCCGACGACGCTCATCCCCATCACGGATCCGCCCGAGAAGGCGACCGCCAGGGCCGGAGCGAGCCCACGCCGGGCCGCCGCGGTCGTGCGGACGTTGGCGGCGGTGGCGACCCGCATCCCAAAGTACCCGGAGAGCGCGGAGGCGCCGGCGCCGGCGACGAAGGACAGGGCGATGAGGGGGCTGCGATCCGCGCCCTCGCCCATGTTGCCCCAGGCCAAAAGCGCGGCGACGAGCACCACGAACAGGGCGAGCACCTTGTACTCGCGCGCCAAGAAGGCCATCGCGCCCTCGCGGATGAGCTCGGCGATCTCGACCATACGGGAGTCGCCAGCCTCTTGCCGATTGACCCAGCTCGTCTTGATGAACGCGAACGCCAGCGCAAGGAGGCCCGCGACGGGCGCGGCGTAGATCAACGATTCCATGCAGTTCCCTCGGTTCCCTCGTCCATACAACGGACGGTCAGCCAACAACCTTCGACCCGTCCCGCGCGGCTTCCCCCGGAAAACCAGGCAGGCCCTGAAGCGGGCACCCTATAGTCCAACGGCAGGGGGAAGGGAAGGCGGGCGGCCTGGACGCCCTGGGCGCCCGGACCTGCTCCGGGAGCTGATCGTTACCGGGTCGCACGGAGGCGCGCCAGGGTGTGCCGCACCCCGGGAGGCACGGGGAGGCGCAGGCTGGCGACGGCGTCACTCACATAAGCGACGCGTCGCATGCCCACGAGCACGCTGGTGACCCCCTCCACGCCGCGCACCAGGGCCAAGGCGCGCTGGGGCCACGGGGCGCTCCCGAGCTCGCCGCCCCAGGCCAGGGCGAGCTCTCCCCGGCCGGCGAGGTCTTCTTCGAGGTCCGCGAGCAGGCGTCGGTTGCCCTGGCCCGCGTGGGCGCGGGTGGCGGCGAGCCACTCTCCGATCGCGGCGATGTAGCGGTTCCGCCAGTCGACGAAAGCGTCCCGGTCCGACGGTGTCCGCGCGGAATCGGGTCCCCGGGGGGAGGAGCCTCGATCGGCGAAGAGGCGCTCGAGGCGGACGAAGAGGTCGCGGAGCCGCGGGGTCACGAACGTCCCTTCGATGTGGTCGAACTGCTGGACGCTCGCGGCGCGCTCCACGCCCCGCCCGAGGGGGCCCCCGAAAGAAAACAGAGCCTCGTCCGCGAGCACTCTCGCCGCCCGCAGCCCGGGAGCGAACCGTGATTCGAACTCCTGCTCGAGCTGGGCGACGCGTTCGCGCGCGCCGTCGAGGGCTGCGGAGGTGCCTTGGGCGGGCTCTGGTCTCGAGGGCGGTGCCTCTGCCGGCGGTGCTTTCGTCGACGGTGCCTTCGTCGACGGTGCCTTCGCCGAGGGTGCGGGCCCCGCTTCCGCGGGTGGTGCCTTCAGGGGCTCGGGCTCGGCGAGGCGGACGACGGCGTCTCCGACGAGGGCGTTGAGGGGGCGACAGGCGAGCACCGCCCAGCCCTGAGCCACCGCGACGTCCAGCGGGGAGCGCTGCCCGGGGGCCGCCTGCAGGGCGGCGGGCTCGGCGAGGTTGAGGGGGAGCTCGAGCACGCGGAAGTGGTGGGAGGGGCCCCCGGCGCGGAGCGCCGCCGCGGCGAGCTCATCGAGGTCGATGCGCGCCGGATCCTCCGGGGGCCGCGCCGCGACGTTCGTGCTGACGCCGTAGTAGGTGATGCGGCCGGCGGCGACCTCTTCCTCCAGGTGGCGGAAGGCCGCCTCCAGGGACTCGAGGAGCTCACGGCGCGCGCGCGCCACGGCTTCGGGGTCGTCTTGGGGCGCCGCCAGCAGCAGGTGCTCCGGGTTCTGTACCAGGCACACTTCGACGTGCTCGACGCCGAGGCGCTCCAGGGAGCCCGTCAGCTGATCCCGCAAGAAGTCCGGATCGAGACAAAACGCCGGGCCCGCGTCCGTCGCGCCAGCGAGGGGCCCCGTGGCGCGATAGGGGCGTCCCTCGCGCTCGCGCTGAGCGATGCGCTCTCGATCGGGGCCCTGGGCAACTCCCGCCTTCGTCACCAGGACGATCTCGTCGCGCGCCACCTGCCCGGAGGCGATGGCCTCGGCGAGGGACTCACCGAGCACCCGCTCGCTGTCGCCGAGGGCGAAGCTGGGGGCGGTGTCGAACAGGTTGAGGCCCCGCTGCAGGGCCTCCCGCACGGCCGCGCGGTGGTCGGGGTGATCGAGGCCCACGCGGTAGCCACCGAACCCCACGCGGCTCACGGAGAGCGCGCCCTCGACCCCCGGCGGCAGCGCCGCGTAGGCGGCGGCACCGAGCCCGGAGCGCTCGGTGAGGCGCAGGGTCCCCGCGGAGGTGGCGCGCCCCTCGATCCTCTGGCGCCCCAGCTCTTGCCGCGCTCGCGCGCGGTTCGCTCGCTCGGTGTCGAGCAGGGCGGCGCGCACTTCCTCCGGCTCCGTGACGGGGGCGCGACAGGTGAACCCCTCGCACACGTAGACGGCAGCGCGGTCGCCCACCGGGGTCTTTCCCCGCACCAGCGGCGGCGCGGTGGGGTCCTGCGCCAGCTCCGTGGAGGCGCGGGCCTCGATCCGGTTCGGGAGGTAGGCGCTCGCGATCGCCGCGGCGAGGTCCTCGGCGCCGACGCTGTCCGGGTCGCTGGCGAGCACGATCTCGAGGGGCGGCTCCAGAAGGAAGTCCACGGCGCAGAGGAGCGTCGCGAAGGCGCGGGGCTGCCGCTTCACCTGGCTGCCGTAGGCGAGGGCGGCGTCGAGGGCGACGCGACGGAGGTCGTCTCGGTCCAGGTGCGCCGCGAGGCGACCAAGGGCTCGGCACGCGACGGCGTTCGGGTTGGGGAGCGCTCCGTCGTGCCCTTCGCGGGGGCGCGTCAGCAGCGGCTCGTGGGAGTGAGCCGTGTGATAGAAGGCGCCGCCCTCTCCGGGCTCCGGACCGCCCTGGGTCGTCGATGATGTTTCGGAGGATGGGGTCCGCGACGGCGCGAAGTCCGCCACCATGCGCTCGCCGAGCTCGCGGGCGGCGCTCAGGTACTCGGGCGCGGCGCTTACCTCGTACAGGCTGATGAGCCCGTCGACGAAGTACGCGTAGTCCTCGAGGTAGCCGTCCAGGTGGGCCTGGCCGCTCCGCGCGGTCCGGAACAGCCCGCCGTCGGGGCGACGCAGCTCGCGCAGCACGAAATCGGCCGCTCGGCGAGCGGAGGCGAGGTGGCGCGGATCGCCCAGCTGGCGGTAGCCGTGGGCCATCGCGCGGATCATGAGCCCGTTCCAGGCCACGAGGACCTTGTCGTCCACGGCGGGGGCGAGGCGCTCCTGACGAGCTTCGAGCATGAGCGCGCGGGCCTCCCGCAGGGACTCGGACAGCTCCGCGACGTCGACGCCGAGCTCCCGCGCCACGTGGGCCAGGGGATGGGGTGTGTGCAGGACGTTCGTGCCCTCCCAGTTCCCCGCCGCCGTCACGCCGAAGAAGAGACAGAACCGCTCGGCGAGCGGGTCCTCGAGCACGGCGCGCACTTCGTCCAGGCGCCACACGAAGTACTTGCCCTCTTCCCCTTCGCTGTCGGCGTCGCTCGACGAGAAATAGCCGCCGGACGGCCCCTGCATGTCCCGGGCGACGTAGTCCAGAGTCTCCCGGGCCACCCGCCGATACTCCGGATCCCCCGTCGCGGCGTACGCCTCGAGGTACACGTCGGCGAGCTGCGCGTTGTCGTACAGCATCTTTTCGAAGTGCGGCACGAGCCAGCGCGCGTCGACGGAGTAGCGGGCGAAGCCCCCTCCCAGCTGGTCGTAGAGCCCGCCATTCTTCATGCCGTCCAGGGTGCGTCGCACCATGAGCAGGGCGTGCTCGTCCCCCGACAGGCGGTGGTAGCGGAGCAGGAGGGACAACGCGGCGCTCGGAGGGAACTTGGGTGCCCCCCCGAACCCGCCGAAGACGGGATCGAAGTCGCGGGCGAGGGCCCGGTAGGCCTGGCGCAGGGTGTCTCGGGAGATCGGCCCGGGCGGCGTGGGGCGGGCGGCGCTCCGCACCTGCTCGGTGAGCTGCCTCGCCTGCTCGAGCAACGTGGGACGGTCCGAGCGCCACAGCTCGGCGACGCGTGTGAGCAGGGCAGGGAAGCCGGGGCGCCCGTAGCGATCCTCGGGGGGGAAGTAGGTCCCCGCGAAGAACGGCTCCTGAGTCGGGGTGAGGAACACCGTCATGGGCCAGCCGCCGCTCCCGGACAGGGCCACGGTGGCCGCCATGTAGATGTCGTCGAGATCCGGGCGCTCCTCCCGGTCGACCTTCACGCACACGAAGTGCTCGTTCATGAGGCGCGCGATCGCCTCGTTCTCGAAGGACTCGCGCTCCATCACGTGACACCAGTGGCACGCGGAGTAGCCGATGCTCAGCAGGATGGGGCGGTCCAGCTCCTGGGCGCGGCGCAGCGCCTCCGGGCCCCAGGGATACCAGTCCACCGGGTTGTTGGCGTGCTGGAGCAAGTAGGGGCTGGTCTCTTCGGCCAGGCGGTTTCGGCGGCGTCGCTCGCTCATCTCGGCCCTTCCTAGTGAGCGAGGGCCCAAAGACCAACCTCCGTGTCCTCCGAGCGCCCGCTCTGCCGTGCGCGCCCCTCGGCTGCGGCGCAACGGGGTGCGGTCCCCATCCATCCTGCGACGTCTCCGGCGCGCGGGCACCCCCGAAGCGAGCCCCCTCGGCCCGCTCCTTCTCCATCTTCGTCTCGATTGTCGCTGGCGGTCCCGGCGAGGCGGCCGTCCAGCAGCGAGCCCGTCCAGAGACAGGCCCACTCAGAACGGGAGCACGTCGCGCTCGCCCGTCTCGGCGCCGCTCCCGGAGGCCGCGCACGGGTCGCGGCCCAGCCCTGCGGGGCGGCCTCGGTTCAATCGAACGTCAGCCCAGGCCGCGCAGGTCCGTGGCCCGCTTCACCCGCTGCACGGCGACGACGAAGGCGGCCGTGCGCATGGAGCAACGGTACTCCTGCATCGCCTGCGCCGCGGCTCGGTGCGCCGCGACCATGTGCTCCTCGAGGCTCTGGTTCACCCGATGCTCCGGCCACTCCTGCGCCTGGCGGTTCTGGGTCCACTCGAGGTAACTCACCGCGACCCCGCCCGCGTTGGCCAGGATGTCGGGGATGCACTGGATCCCGCGACTGGTGAGGATGTCGTCGGCGTCCGCGGTCGTCGGCGCGTTGGCGGCTTCGAGGACGTACTTGGCGCGCACGTCGTTCGCGTTCCTGTCCGTGAGCACGTGGCCCAGGGCCGCGGGCACGAGCACGTCGCAGTCGACGGCGAGGAGCTCGGTGTTGCTGATGGGCTCGGAGCCGGGGAAATTGACCACGCTGCCCGTCTCCGCGACGTGCTTCACGAGGGCGTCGACGTCGAGCCCGTCGCCGTTGAACGCGCCGCCGTTCACGTCGCTCACGGCGATCACCTTCGCGCCTTCTGCGTACAGCAGGCGAGCGAGCCAGCTCCCGACGTTGCCGAAGCCCTGGATGGCGAAGCGCTGGCCGGCGAGGGCCTTGCCGTCGCGGGCGAGCACCTCACGGATGGTGATCATGCAGCCCCGGCCCGTCGCCGCCGAGCGCCCCTGAGAGCCTCCGAGCTCGATGGGCTTGCCGGTCACCACCGCGGGGGCGTAGCCGCGCAGGCGGCTGTAGTGGTCGAAGATCCAGCCCATGACCTGCGGGTTGGTGTTCATGTCCGGCGCCGGGATATCGATGTCCGGGCCGATGGCGATCGCGATGCCTTCGACGAACCGCCGCGTCAGGCGCTCGAGCTCCCGGAGGCTCAGCAGGGAGGGGTCGCACTGGATGCCCCCTTTGGCGCCGCCGTAGGGCACGTTCACGAGGGCCGTCTTCCAGGTCATGAGGCTCGCCAGGGAGCGCACCTCGTCGAGGTCGACCTCCGGATGATAACGCAGTCCGCCTTTGTAGGGGCCACGGGAGTTGTCGTGCTGGATGCGATAGCCGCTGAAGTTGCCGATGCTGCCGTCATCCATCTCGATGTTCAGCTCGACGCGCAGCTCCCGCTTCGGGGTGATCAACAAAGTGCGGTACGACTCTCCAAGCCCAAGCAGATCGAAGGCACGGTCTACGTAGAGGTTCGTCGTCTCATAAGCTCGATGCATCCGGATTTTACCTCCTGCCGGGGGAAGCTACACCGAAGGTCGACCTTCCGCAGCGGAGGCGCACGGAGCCGACGTCGGCCGCCGGCCCCCTAGCAGGACGGCGCCAGGAAAGAAACCATGTCGTGTCGACGGGGTGACGATTCGAATCCCCTTCGACGCGTCGAGCCATGTGCCGCCGAGCGCGGCCCTGAAGCCTCAAAAGCTCGGGACGACGTCCTCACACAGGCCAGCGAGCTCGCCCCGGGCCTGGCCTCGAGAGAACTCGATGTCGCACTGCGGCGAGCCCCGCAGACTCTGGACGAAGCTCACCACCAACGGATTCGACCAATCCCGGGCGCCGTCGACCCGCGCGCGGATCACACCATGTGGGTCGATGAACCACGTCTCCGGAAAGAGCTTCGTGCCGAAGCGATCCGTGACGACGCTCGCCTCCGGATCGATCAGCACCTCGAAGGGGGGCGCGCCGCCGAAGAGGGACTCGAGGGTCTTGCGCGCGTCCTCGGCGGATTCGTCGGTGGTGATCGTCACCAAGCGCACTCCCTGGCGCTCGCCCAGGGAGTGCCCGAGCTTGGCGAGGGACGGCATTTCTTCCAGACAGGGCGCGCAGGTCTTCGTCCAGAAGTTGAGCACGATCACCTCCCCGCGGTGGTCGCTCAGCCTCCAGGTGCCGCCGGACATGGTCGGCAGCTCGAAGTCGGGGGCGCGCCGGTCCTGGGCCGCGTAGTTGGGGCGCATGGAACACAGGGCATTGCACGCCCGGCGGTTCTCGCTGTCCTTGGCCGTCGCGACGAAGGCGTAGACGAAAAAGGACGCGAGCACGATGAACGCGATCTGAACGAGCTGGGCGGGCCTCACGGGCTGGGTTGTACCCCAGAGGCGCGGCGAGGTCAGGTCGCGCGGCTCGGGGACGTGCTTCCGTTACCAGGTGCCCGTGTTGCCCATGGAGCGCCAGGGCTCCGCGGGCGGGAGCGCCTCACCCTTTTGGAGCAGCTCGATGGAGATCCCGTCCGGCGAGCGAATGAACGCCATGCGCCCATCCCGGGGCGGCCGGTGAATCACCACGCCCGCGTCGAGCAGCCGCTGGCACGTGGCGTAGATGTCGTCGACCTCGTAGGCGATGTGCCCGAAGTTGCGCCCGCCGCTCAGGGTCTCCGGATCCCAGTTGTAGGTGAGCTCGATTTGGGCGGATTCGTCGCCGGGCGCCGCCAAGAAGACCAGCGTAAAGCGCCCCTCGGGAGACTCCTTGCGCCGCAACTCACGCAGCCCGAGCCGGTCACGATAGAACTCGAGGGAAGCGTCCAGGTCGCTCACCCGGACCATGGTGTGAAGGTACTTCATTCGTCCGACTCCATTCGTCCAACGGGGCGCCTCTGCCTCCTCTGGCTCACTCGCCCCAGTACTCGCAGCGGGCGTCGCAGGTCTCGTGCACCGTGACCATCGTCAGGGACTCGAGCTTCGGCTTGAGCCGCTCCCAGAGCCAGGCCGCGAGCACCTCGCTCGTCGGGTTCTCGAGGCCCTCGATTTCGTTCAAGTAGTTGTGATCCAACAGCTCGAAGAGGGGCTGCCAGGCCTCGTCGATCACCGCGTAATCGATGAACCAGCCCGTGCGGGGGTCCGTCTCGCCCTCGACGGTGAGGTCGATCTTGAAGCTGTGGCCGTGCAGGCGCGCACATTTGTGGCCCGGGGGCACCTGGGGCAGGCGGTGGGCGGCTTCGAAGTTCAGGTTGCGGACGAGTCGGACTTTCACGGGATTTTTCTCGGGGTACGCGCCACGGAGGGGTGGCGCCTGGGCTCTACTCCAATCCCGTCGCCCTCGCCAGCCGGGGCCCGCCGGCCGTCCCTGGTGCTCCCCGCCCCTCACTCGAACTCGAGGCGCCAGCGCACGTCGCCGCCCACGTTGCCGAGGGAGTTGGCCCCGATGTCCTTTACGTTGTCGTAGGCGCCCTCGATGCTCACCCGCGGGGACATCCGCCACTCCAAGTTGGAGCGCACCTCGCTGGAGTCGCTGAGGCTGGTGGTCACGTTCGCGCGGATCCGCTCGCTCAGGCGTTTGCCGATGGTGACCGTGGGTTCCGTGCGCCCCGTCCGGGTGGAGTAGGCGCTGCCGAAGCGGAAGTCGTCGATCACCGGGACGACCTCCGTGAGCGCCTGGTCTGCCCCCGACAGGGTGCCGAGCGCCTCCAGAGCCACGCTGCTTCCCAGCCCCGCGTTGCGCGTCTGGTCGAGCTCTGCGCGGGTCAGCCCGACCGTGAGCAGGAGGAAGATGTCGTCCTGGGCGAGGGCCGGATCGCTGGTGAGATCGACGCGCAGGTTCTCTGGCTCGCCGTAGGCGTGGAGATGGATCCGCCAGGAGCCGCCCAGGGACGACGAGCCCGCCGTACCGGAGGTGGCGACCTGGCTCTCGGAGCGACCGGGATCGTCGTAGCGGCGGTACTCCGTCGACGCGGTCAGATCCACCTGGGGAGCGATGCGCGTCGGATCGTTGAAGCGCACGATGCCTTGCCGGATCTCGAAGGCGTTGCGGCGGAGGCGCACGCGGCCCCCGGGCACGATCTGCACGGCGCCGACGGCCCCGTACCGCTGATCCGAGCCGGAGATGCGCAGCCCCGCCGAGTCGATGCGCAGCTCCCCTTCGACCAGGTCGTTCTCCACGCGCATCGAATTCTTCGAGCGCACCAGGACGTCGAGCTCCACGCTGTCGCGGGTCGGATCGTAGGCGTCGACGTTCGTCTTCTTGCCTCGCGCGGTGAGGGCCGCCAGATCGGCGGTGACGGACATGGGGCGCCGGTACTCGGCGGAGACGACGTCGATCGTCCCGGTGACCCGAGGCAGCGCGCCGTGCCCGGAGTCGGCGCGTCCCGGGTCGTGCACCGCCTCCAGATCCGAGTCCACGGTGACACGGATCCCGTCGCCCAAGGGGAGCGCCACGTCTCGCGCGCGCAGCCCCAAGGACACCCGCCCGAGCCGTGTTCCCGCGAGGGGAGCCGTCCCCGAGAGCCGCAGGGTGCCGCCGCCGATGCGCGCCGAGCCCCTCTCGATGGAGAACCCGGAGTTGTCCAGGGCCACCGCGAGCTCCAGAGAGTCGATCGGGCTGTCGAAGCGCTCCAAGAAGACGCGACCGTCGTGGATCTCCAGGGAGCCCGTGTAGCTCGGAGCGTTCAGCGGGCCCTGGGCGGTGAGGCGGGCGCGCACGGTACCCTCGGCGCGCTCCACGCCCGGCAGCAGGGGCGCGAGGGTGCCGAGGCTCGTCTCGCGCAGCGCCAAGGTCGCGTCGAGCTGCTGTCCGCGGCCGATGCGCGCGTCGAGATCGAAGAGCCCGCGCTGGCCGAGGGGGGTCTCCACGGACCAGGCCAGGCCGTGGGAGGTCAGCTCACCTCCCGCGAGCGTGACCTTGGCGCTGGGGCTCGCCAGCTCCACCCGGAAGCCCTCGGCGGCCACGTGCATGGCGCCGAGGGTCAGCTCCGCGCGGGCCTCCGAGGGACGATCGAGGGGGAAATGACCGAGCGTCAGCTTCCCGCTGAGGTGCCCGGTGGGGCCCAGGCCGTCGTCGGCCCAGCCGGGGATCGTGGCGGCGATGGCCCCCAGGTCCAGGGACGCCAGGGTCAGGCCTCCCGAGACGACCTTGCTGCGCTGTCGGGTGATGCGCAGATCGTCTACCTGGATTTGGCCGTCCCAGAGGTCTCCGGAGACGCGGATGAACCCGTCGCTCTCGTCCCGACGATGACGGGCGAGATCGAAGGGGGGCGAGATGCCGTGACCACAGCGGGTCCGGCCCACGGGGGCAGGGGGCGCGACGGGCTCGAAGTGAACGCGCAGGTGCGAGGCCGGCATCTGTGTTCGACCTTGCCGCAAGGGGCTCACGTCCACGTTGGCGGTCACCTCGAAGGCGCCGAGGGTGCCCCCGAGGCGGGCGACGCCGCCCACGACGCCGTCCCACTGCCGGGAGTAGATCCCGAGGGCGTCGATGCTCGAGAGGGGGATCGCCGACGCGACGAGCTGCCCCTTCAGCTTCGCCCCGGGGCTCACGGTGAGGGAGCCCACGATCGCGCCGCTCCCCTTGCGGAGGGTCACGCTGGGTACCCGCAGATCGTAGCCATGGTCCCCCGCGTCCATGTCCCACCAGTGCAGGTGGAAGTCCGCCTCCGCGCTGGCGTAGCGCTCGTCGAAGAGCTCCACCTGATCGAGCGCCACGCGGCCGTCCACCGCGAGCACACCGCTCGCGCAGCGGTCCTCCGGACCGCCGAGGACGTAGTGCACGTTCGCGTCCACGCGCCCGGCGCCCTCGATCCCGTCGTAGCGAGGATCGTCCGCCATGTTCCAGACCGCGAGGAAGTCCCGGATCGCCAGGCGATCGCTGCGCACGTGCGCGTCGAAGGCCACGCTGGCGGGCCCGTCGAAATCGAGGCGCGCCCGATCGAGCCGGATCTGGCTGCCTCCGGAGACGGCCACGAGGTCCTCGAAGTCGACGTGCAGCGGCTCGAAGCGCGCCTTGGAGCTCTTGACGTCGCCCACTCGGAACCCCGCCAAGGTGAGCTCGTCCACCGCCAGATCCGCCAAGAGCGGCGCCGTCGCTGCCGGTCCGCGCATCGTCACCGCCAACCGGGCCACCCCGCTGACCTCGAGCCCGCCGAGGGGGCCGATGTCCGCCAGGTCGATCACCGCCCCCTCGGGGATGTCCAGCACGAGGGAGTTGTCGAAGCCGATGGAGACGAGCTTCGCCAAGAGATCGCTCGACCCGAAGCGCACGCGGGTGTCGTAGAACTGCAGCGCGTCCGAGTCCGCTCGGAAGCGTCCGTTGATGCGCGCCGCCCCCGCGCGCACCATCGTCGCGCGCCCCGCTTCGTGCCAGGCGCCGTCGAACACGGCGAAGTGATCCGTCTTCGCCTCGAGGCTCCCGTCGATGAAGAAAGGCGACAGGGTGCCCCGCACGTCCGCCGCGCGCACGTCGTCGATGTCCCACTGCACGATCGTGTCCGGGGTGACGTCCAGGTCCCGCATCAGCCCGGGGAACTTGACCCCCGTGACGTGCAGCCGTGGCACCTGCAGGGTGCCTCCGTCCTCGAAGGGCGCGATGCGTGTGCCCTCGATGTGGACATCCCCGTCGGCGAAGCCGGCGCGCAGGGTGGGGAGCTCGATGACGTCGTCGGCCAGGCGCAGCTCCGCTTCCAGGTAGCGCGCCAGCCGGAAGCCGTCGATGCCGAGGCCGGCCCCGCTCAGCTGGCCCGTGAGGGTCGGCAGCCGCGCGCTCCCGTCGAAGTGGACGTCCCCGGAGAACCCGATCCAGCCGGTCACGGGCGCCATGTCGACGTACCGATTCACCACCGGGCCCGGTCCCCGCACGAAGACCCGGCCTTCGATCGCGGGGAGCGCGTCCTCCTCGCCCTCCCGGGCCGTGACGCGGAGCTGCGACATGCGCAGGGCGACCCTGCCGAGATCCGCCTCCCCCATCCGCTGGCAGTCGCCGCGGGTGCCGGGGTTCGGATCGAGATCCGCCAGGGCGAGCAGGGACAGGCGGCGAATCAACAGCTGCTCGGGGGCGTAGCGCAGCCGCAGATCGAGCCCGCACAGCACGTCCTCGTCGACGGCGTCGTCCCGATGGGCGACCAGCTCGGCGCCCGCGACGCGCAGCGCGAGATCGAAGGTGAGGCCGCGCTCGGCGAAGACGTCGGCGTCGATGGAACCCGTCCGCACCCGCGTGCCGTCGATGTCCAGATCCAGGCGGAGATCCCCGAGGGCCAGCGTCTGAAAGGGCGCGCGCTCCAGCGGGGCGGAGTCCGCGGAGGTGTCGGGCAGGGAGTAGCGGACGTTGACGATCTCTCCGTCGCGGACGACGAGGCGCGCGCGCAGCCGATCGAGCTCGATGTCGCCCACGTCGAGGCGCCCGGCGAGCAAGGAGAAGAAGCGGGGGCGCACCGCGACGCTCTCTGCCGTGAGGGCTGGCCCGGCGCCGTCCGTGGCGGGGACGACCAGCTCCGTCACGGCGACGCGGAAGGGCCAGAGGGACAGCTCGAGGGAATACGAAGCCTGGAGGCCGAGGTGCTCCTCGAGCAGGCGCGCCGTCTCTCGCGCGGCCCAGTCGTGGGCCGGGGCGGAGCGGAGCAGCAGCCCGCCACCGAGGGGGATGGCGCCGATCAGCGCGAAGACGAGGCAGAGCAGGCGCGCCACCAAGCGCCCCAGGTCGCGGCGGCGCCGAGGCGCGCGCTGCGGGTCGCTGGAGGGGGTGACAGACGCCATGATCGTGGCAAACCTAATCTCGGCAGGACCCGAAGGCCGGTTTCTATAGCAAAAAGCCCCGTCCTCGAGGGGGCTCGGCGCGCCAGACAGCGTCGACTTCGCTCGTCACCTCCCCGAAGTGGGGTGGCGGGTGGGGGCGATCATGGTGGAAAATCAGGGTTCCTCCAGGCAGCTTGTGCTAAGAGCGCCTGCCCCGCAGCCCGCCGGGACGCGGCTCCGTGGCCCTCTGGGCTGGATCGACCCGCGACCAGGCGCTCGCAACGCGGGCGCTCGTGACCTCGGGCGCTCGCGACCCCGCGCGACGGCGCCAGCCGATTCGACACGAAACGAGCTTCATGGCCCAGAAGGACGTCTACACTCCAGCCGACTCCACTCTTCCTCGGGCGCCGCGCCCGCGGGCTGAGCGCTGCCCGTCCGTTCAGCCGACGGCCGCCGCGCGGAAGCTCGTGGCGGTCCCGGAGGACGCGGGTCGGGTGATGGAGGCGCTCGAGCGAGCCGCCGTCACCGCGGAGCGCGGTGAGGCGCCGGGCCCCATCCTGCTCGTCCGGCGCGAGGATCTGACGGGGCTCTCCCCTGAAGATCTCCGCCCGTACCTCGATCGCGTGATGCTCGGGCCCCACGCGGACAGCGGGCTCGACGCCCTCCTCACCACCGGTCTGCTCGACGCTCTGCTCCCCGAGGTGAAGGCGCTCGTCGGCTTCGGTGACGGGGAGTGGCGGCACAAGGACGTCTGGAAGCACACCAAGCAGGTGGTGGTGCAGGCGGAGGCGCGCCTGGAGATCCGCTGGTCGGCCTTGTTCCACGACATCGGCAAGGTGCGCACGCGGACCATCGCGCCCAACGGCGAGGTGCACTTCTTCGGGCACGCGGAGGTGGGCGCGCGGATGTTCGACAAGCTCGAGCGGCGCCAAGGTTTGTTCTCCGGGGACAACGCCCTGCGCAAGGAGATCCGCTTCCTCGTCCTGCACCACCTGCGGGCCAGCCAGTACGACGGCAAGTGGACCGACAGCGCCGTGCGTCGGTTCGCTCGGGAGATGGGCCCGTACCTCGAGGATCTGCTCTGCCTCTCGCGCGCGGACATCACCACCAAGCGGCCCGAGAAGAAGCGCCGCGGGATCTCGATGATCAACCAGCTCGCCGAGCGCATCACCGTGTTGGCCAGCGAGGACGCGAAGGTGCCCCCGTTGCCGAAGGGCGTCGGCGACGAGCTCATGCGCGCGTTCCAGCTCCCGCCGAGCAGGATCGTCGGGGACATCAAGCGCGCGCTGGAGGCGGCGGTCGACGCGGGTGAGCTCGAGGGGGGACAGCCGAGCGGCTACTACGTGCAATACGTGGCCGATCACCGCGAGCGCTTCGGTCTCACTTGACCGGCCGGAGTTCGCCGAGCGGTCGCGGTCGGTTCGGAGTCGGGCGGCGCCGCCGCGACCCGGGCAACCGTGACCCAGGTGCTGACCCAGGTGCGCCGATACACCTGTGTTTCTGCGGTTTCAGCGCTCGCGCGCGCGTGCCCGTCGCTTGACCGGCATCGTCGCGCGCGTCATGTGTTGAAACAGCGATTCCACGGGAGCGGTGTACTTCCAGCGGGTACCGATCGCCGACGGGGTCGCCAAGCGATTGACGTGAGAGGGGCTCGAAGGTCCACGAACCATCCAGGGGAGTGGCGAGCCGGGCGAGGGAGACCCATCGTGAGAATTCTGCTCGCGGACGATGATCCGGTGGATCGAGCGATCCTGACGCGCTGGCTCGAGCGCTGGGGATACCAGGTGACCGCGGCGAGCGATGGGGAGGAAGCGCTGGCGATGCTCGCGGCGGATCCGTCGATCCGGATCTGCGTCGTGGACTGGGTCATGCCGAAGATCGACGGCGTGGAGGTGTGCCGTCACATCCGGCGCCAGCACCAGGAGCCGTACGTGTACACGATCCTGCTGACGGGAAAGACCCAGAAAGAGGACGTGGTGCGCGGGATCGAAGCGGGCGCGGACGATTACATCATCAAACCGTGCAACCCCCTCGAGCTCGAGGTGCGGCTGCGCGCGGGCCGTCGCGTGATCGATCTGCAGCAGGATCTGATCCTGTCTCGGGAGGCGCTCCGCCAGAAGGCCATGCGCGATCCCTTGACGGGGCTACTCAACCGCGCTGCCCTGTTCGAGCACCTGGAGAAGGAGCTGACGCGGGCGCAGCGGACGGGGGGCTCCCTGTGCGCGGTGATGATCGACGTCGACTTCTTCAAGCACATCAACGACGAGCACGGTCACCTGACGGGGGACTCGGTGTTGCGCGACCTGGCGGGGCGCCTCGAGAGCGTGCTCCGGACCTATGACGCGGTGGGCCGCTTCGGCGGCGAGGAGTTCTTGATGATCCTCGCCAACTGCGACAGCGCTTACGGGCAGGCGGTGGCGGAGCGGCTCCGTGGTCACCTGGCTGCGCAGCGCGTCCGGGTGGACGGGCGCGAGCTGGCGGTGACCGCGAGCTTCGGGGTGGCCGCCACGGAGAATCGTCGCCATTTCGACGCGGAGACCCTCATCCGCGCGGCGGACGCGGCGCTCTACCGGGCCAAGGCCGCGGGCCGGGACCGCGTGTGCGTCGCGCGCTCCGCCGATTGGCTCGCCCCGCCCCCGAGCAGCCGCGTCGCCCCCCACGCGTGATCGGGGTCATTCCCCGGCTCTTCCGCTGCGGCTTGAATAAAATGCGCCGCTGACGTCCGTTTCGTGGGCGTTGGTGGGGTAGATCCGCTCGGACACTTTGCTATGGGGGGAGCCCGCGCCCGGAGCAGTCCCGCTGGGCTCGACCCACGCCCCAGTGGGTCCGACCAGCCGCCGGCTTGGTCCTCGCGCGGGGGAGGACCCCCATGAAAATCGCCATCGTCAAAGAAGTACGCCCGGGTGAGCGCCGGGTGGCGTGCACCCCCGAGACCGTCTCCCGCCTGATCGCGAAGCAGGGCTTCGAGGTGGTCGTCGAGAAGGGCGCCGGTGAGCTCGCCGCCTTCTCCGACGCCGACTACGAGAAGGTAGGGGCGAAGATCCTGCCCGACGCCCGGTCCACGTGGGCCGCGGGCGACGTGGTGCTCAAGGTGAATCCACCTCAGGCGCTCCCGAATGGTGAGCATGAGGCGAGCTTCATCAAGGACGGAGGGACGCTGATCAGCTTCCTCTGGCCGGCGAAGAACGGCGAGCTCCTCAATCAGCTGGCGGCGCGGAACGTCACCACCTTCGCCATGGACCAGGTGCCTCGCGTCACCCGCGCCCAGAAGATGGACGCGCTGAGCTCCATGGCGAACATCGCCGGTTACCGCGCGGTGATCGAAGCGGCGAGCCTGTTCGGCCGGTTCTTCACGGGTCAAATGACCGCCGCGGGCAAGGTCCCGCCGGCGAAGGTGCTCGTCATCGGCGCGGGCGTCGCGGGCCTCGCCGCCATCGGCGCTGCGCGTGGGTTGGGCGCCATCGTGCGCGCCTTCGACACGCGTCCTGCCGTGAAGGACCAGGTGAAGAGCATGGGCGCGGAGTTCCTCGAGCTGGACTTCGAGGAGGACGGGGAGGGCGCCGGCGGCTACGCGAAGGAGATGAGCCCCGAGTTCATCAAGGCCGAGATGGAGCTCTTCGCCGCCCAGGCGAAGGACGTCGACATCATCATCACCACGGCCTTGATCCCTGGGAAGAGCGCGCCGGTCCTCATCACGGAGGACATGGTCAAGTCCATGAAGCCCGGCTCGGTGATCGTGGACCTGGCGGCGGAGGCCGGAGGCAACTGTGAGCTCACGGTGCCGAACGAGGTCGCCGAGCGCTACGGCGTGAAGATCGTCGGGTTCGCGGATCTGCCGAGCCGCCTCGCGCCCACCGCCAGCCAGCTCTACGGGAACAACCTCGCGCACCTGCTGTCGGACCTGGGCGGCGCCGCGAACTGGAAGGTCGACCTCGAGGACGAGGTCATCCGCGGCGCGCTGGTCACGCACGCGGGGGAGATCACCTGGCCCCCGCCGCCGGTGCCGCGTCCCCCGGAGGCTCCGAAGCCCGCCGCGGCGACGGTGGTGCCCCTGCCGACGGTCGCCACGGAGGCCGCCCTCGCCAAGAAGCGGGCCGTCCAGAGCGCCGTGGTGCTCGTCGCCCTCGGCGCGGCGCTGGGCCTGCTCGGCATGGTGGCCCCGACGGAGTTCGTCTCGCACCTCACGGTGTTCGTGCTCGCTTGCTTCGTGGGCTGGCAGGTCGTCTGGAACGTGACGCCGGCCCTGCACACGCCGCTCATGAGCGTCACGAACGCCATCAGCGGCATCATCATCGTGGGCGGCATGCTCCAGGTGTCGGGCCCCATCGACTCGCCGGTGACCATCCTGGGCGCGGCGGCGGTCCTGCTCGCGACGATCAACATCGCCGGGGGCTTTTTGGTGACGCAGCGCATGCTGCGCATGTTCGTCAGGTGAGCCCGGAGAAAGCACAATGCCTCAGAGTCTCGTTACCGTCGCCTACCTCTTCGCCGGGGTCCTGTTCATCCTCAGCCTCGGTGGCTTGAGCGCTCAGGAGACCGCGCGCCGCGGCAACACCTTCGGGATCATCGGGATGGTCCTGGCCATCGTCGTCACCGCGCTGGGCGCGCACGTTACCGGTTACCAGGTGCTCGTCCCGGTCGTCCTCGTCGGCACACTGATCGGTGCCACCCTCGCCGCGCGGGTCGCCATGACCAGCATGCCCCAGCTCGTGGCGATCCTGCACAGCTTCGTGGGCGCCGCCGCGGTGCTCGTCGGCATCGCCAGTTACCTGGACCCGCAGAACGCCCTGACGGGCGTCGAGAACACGATCCACGAGGTGGAGGTGTTCGCCGGCGTGTTCATCGGCGCCGTCACGTTCACCGGCTCCGTGGTGGCCTTCGGGAAGCTCCAGGGGATCATCGGGAGCAAGCCGCTGCTCTTGCCTGGGCGCCACATGCTGAACCTCGGCATGCTGCTCGCCTCGGTCGCGCTGGGCGTGCACTTCGTCGGGCAGCCGGATCACGGCGGTCTCGAGCCGCTCTTGATCATGACGGCGATCGCCAGCGTGCTCGGCGTGCACCTCGTCATGGCCATTGGCGGCGCGGACATGCCCGTCGTGGTGTCGATGCTGAACAGCTACTCCGGGTGGGCCGCCGCGGCCGCCGGGTTCATGCTGAGCAACGACCTGCTCATCATCACCGGCGCGCTGGTGGGCTCGAGCGGCGCCATCCTGAGCTACATCATGTGCGCGGCGATGAACCGCTCGTTCTTCTCCGTCATCTTCGGCGGCTTCGGGACGACCTCGGGGGCGAGCCCCGCGGCGGGCGCCCAGGAGCAGGGCGAGGTGAAGTCGCTGGTGGCCAGCGAGTGCGCGGAGCTGCTGCGCGAAGCGGAGAGCGTCATCATCGTGCCCGGCTACGGCATGGCCGTCGCCCAGGCGCAGTACCCGCTCTACGAGGTCGCTCAGATCCTGAGGGAGCGCGGCACCAAGGTGCGCTTCGCCATCCACCCGGTGGCGGGGCGTCTGCCGGGCCACATGAACGTGCTCCTGGCGGAGGCCAAGGTGCCCTACGACATCGTCCTCGAGATGGAGGAGATCAACGAGGAGTTCCCGGAGACGGACGCGGTGCTGGTGATCGGCGCCAACGACATCGTCAACCCGGGCGCCCTCGACGACGCCTCCAGCCCCATTTACGGCATGCCCGTGCTGGAGGTCTGGAAGGCGAAGAACACGGTCGTGATGAAGCGCAGCATGGCCAGCGGCTACGCCGGCGTGGACAACCCGCTGTTCTACAAGGACAACACGCTGATGTTGTTCGGCGACGCGAAGAAGAACGTCGACGCCATCCTGGCCGAGCTCCGGACCGGGAACGCCGCGGCGGCGTGACGCCCTGCGAGCGCGCGCGGTGCTCCCCGCCGCGCGCGCTGCCAGGTGCCGTGTGTCTGCGACGTGCGGTCGCGGCGTGGTGCGGCGCGAGGCGAAGGGTCGTCCGTCGAACGGCCGCTGAGGGGCGCTGAGCTCGATGGAAGCCACGGCTCCCGCGGCGCGGGGTCCCTACCAGTACTTCTCGAAGGTCACGTGCCCCGGCTGGCGAGCGCGATGCCGACGGAGCCCGCGCGCCTCGAGCAGCGGCATCATGTCCGTGATCATCTGGGGGTTGCCGCAGAGCAGCACGTGGTGATCCTCGGGGGTGAGCGTCGTCTCCGCGGCTCGCTCGAGGGCCCCGTCGCTCAGGAGCGTGGTGACACGACCCGCCAGGTGCGTGGGGCCGCGCGCCGGGGAGCGGCTCGTCACGGGGACGTAGCTCAGGGGGCGCACCTGGCTCAGCGCTTCGAGCTCCTCCCGGTAGGCGAGCTGGGCCTCCGTGCGCACGCCGTGGACGACCACGAAGCGCTCGGCGTGCTCCCAGGTGCTCGGCGTGCGCAGCATCGAGATGAAGGGGCCGAGCCCGGTCCCGGTGGCCACCAACCACAGGCAGCGCGCCCGAGGGACGAAGCGTAGGGTGAAGAAGCCGCGAGGCGTGCTCTCCAGCCAGAGGCGCTCACCAGGCTGCAGGCGGAAGAGGCTCGGCGTGAGCGCGCCCCCCGCGACGTTCGTCAGGTAGAACTCCAGGGGCTCTCCGGGGGCGGAGGACGCGGAGTAGCTGCGGCGGACACGCTCACCGTCGAGATCGAGGCCGAGCTGAAAGAACTGCCCCGCCTCGAAGGGGCGCACCTGCGCGTCGATCTGGAGGGTCGCCAAGCCCTCGTCCCAGTGATGCCAGCGCACCACGCGCCCTTCGACCCAGCCACCCGTCGTCATCGTTCACGTCCTGGCGCGCTCCAGGGCGCCGCCCGAGTCGGACCATAGCGCGCCGCGCCCGTGAGCCCCACCGAGAGCCCATCGACGGCTCACGCACCGCCACGGCACCGCCGCTCCTTCGTTCTCGTCGAGTCGCTGCGAGCCCGCGGGAGCATGCGCGGCTCAGAAGTAAGAAAGCGACACCGCCAGCCCGCCTTGGAGGTAGAAGTCGAGGTCGGAGTTCTCGAGCTGTAGCTGGCCCACTTCCGCGCGACCATCTCCGGTCGCGAACCCAAGGTTGAGGCGCGCGAGGAGCCCGAAGGCGGTGTCCGGGGTCAACCACCAGTCGTGCCCGCCGTACAGGGACGCGGCGACCCCGCTGCCGCCGACCTGAGGCGCGGCCCCGCGCACGAGCCGCGCTTGCCAACGCTCGAAGCCCGCGGCGAGACCCACGAGCCAGCCCCGCGCCGGATCCAGGTGGTACAGCAACCCGGCGCCGAGGAAGGCCGTCGTCAGGCCCCCTTTCAGATCGAGGGTGTCGGGGGTGGCGTGCAGCTTGCCCCCCGAGGCCTGGCCGCTGCGGATGACGAGGTTGAGGGCGAGGTCGCGGGTCAGGGCGCCGCCCGCCCAGAGCTCGAGATCGAGGGGGAGCGCGGCGACCGCGGCGTCCTCCGCCGAGAAGGCGTCGTCGCCCAGATGAGCGGATGAAGAGTTGAAGATGTGGAGATAGCCGAGCCCCAGGTTGGCCCGCAGGTGGAGGCCCGTGCGGGTGTAGCGGGTCGTTCCCATGGGGACGCCGCGCACTCCGGGCGGTCGTGGGTCGCCGTAGAGCTTGGCCTTGGGATGACGCGCCTCGGGATCGGGCAGCGCCGTGCTCGGTGAAGCGCCGTCGTCCGCGCGGTCCGCGCCGTCGACGTCGACGACGTCGTCGTCGGTGGCGTCGTCCTCGTGGTCGGGCGGGGGATCTTCGATGGAATCCTCGGCGTCGTCGGACCCTTCGTTGGGGAGCGAGTGCTCGAAAAGGGGATCTTCGATCGGGTCGTCGACGTCGTCGACGTCGTCGGGCTCGTCGGCGGACGGGTGGTCGTGGGCGTCGTGGGGCGCGTCCGCCGAAACGGCGTGCGCCCGCGGATCTTTCGTGGGCGGCGCAGAATCCGCGCCGAGATCGGCCAGCATATCGGGGCCACTTCGCGGCCTACTCGATAGATCCGCGCCGGGCGGATCTGCGTGGACGGGCAGCGCCACGAGCCAGCAGGCGAGGAGCCATGCGCCGCTCGGATAGCGGGAACGGACCTCTTTACGCCCTCGGGAAACGGGCTTCATGGCCCCGTGCATCACCCAAAATTTCGAGGCCATGAGGGCCGCGGCCGTGTACGCTACTGGCCGATGTCCCGGTCCGTCGTTTGCACCCAGTGTGGCCACAGCCTCTCGATGTCGGACGACATCTACAACCGGAGGGTGGCGGGCAAGGTAGTCACGATCAAGTGCCGTCAGTGCAGCACACCCATCCGCGTCGATGGGCGACACGATGCCCCCTCCGCGGCCCCGCCACCACCCTCCGTGACACCTCCCATCCCGGAAGCACCGGTGGTCAAGGAGGCGCCCCCGCCCGCGACCCTGAACGATCCCCTCGATCCGTTCTCGCTGCCCGCGCCCGACGACGCTCCGCCTCCCGTGCGCGCGCCGCTCCCGAGCCTCGACGAGGTCGTGAGCTCGGCACCGCACATCCCGACGGCGCTCACCGACGGCACACCGGCGCCGATGCCCGTCGCAGACATGGCTCCACAGGCTCCGCCCTCGCCACCGTCTCCGGTGGCGAACGCGCGGCCCGCACCACCCGCGCCACCACCTCGCGCCCCCGCGCCCACGGTCCCCGGCGTCGCTGGCCTGCCCGTAGCGCCCAGCGCACCCGAGGCGGCCGCCGCACCTCCCGCGCCCCCGCCGCGAGCGGCCGCGTCTGCTCCCGAGAGCGCGAACCCGTTCCTCCCCGTGGACGCAGCACCCGCCGCGCCCGTCCCTGCCGCGCCCGTCCCTGCCGCGCCCATGGCGGCAGCGGCGGCTCCCGTGGCCGCGCCCGTCGCTCCTCAGGTCGCGGTGGACCTGCCCGGTCCAGCGCCGCTGCCGGACGTGGGCCTCGATCCTGCGACCCTGCGGGATCCCCACGCGGCGTTTCGTCGTCGGTCGCCGCGCACCCTGATCCTGGCGGCGGCCGCCGCGGTGGTGATGGGCGGCGTGATTTACGTGGCCAGCAGCGGGGAAGAGAAGAAGGCCGCGACGCGCGCGCCGAACGTCACGAGCGAGAGCGCCAAGCCCGCCATCGGCGTGTCCGTGGCTCCCTACCGCTCGGACGCCCACGAAACTCTTCCCGGGAAACCGGCGAGCGCAGGGGACGCACCGTCCCGCAACGAAGACACGACCGGCCAGCCGGCCGCTGAGGTGGGGTCGAGCAAGGATTTCGCAGAACGCTTCAAAGCCGCATCGGGTCGGGAGTGAAGAGAACAGAGCCGTCCCTCCGCCCTGGGTCGCTGCGGCCGAGCATCGAGCTCCGCTTCCCGCCGCGACGTGGCTTCGTCACTCGTATCGCCAACATGGTGCGCCAGTTCTGCCGTGAGCTCATCGGCGATGGCGACGGGCTCAGCCGCGTGAACATGGCCACCCACGAGCTCGTGGAGAACGTCGTGAAGTACTCCGCGGGCGGCATGTGTGAGCTCCGGGTGGAGTTCAGGCTCGATGGTCCCACACCGATCGTGAGCATCGAGACGGCGAACGACGTCGGCGGGGAGGCCCTCGAGGCCCTCGAGCGGCACCTCGTGGCGCTCCAGCAAGCTCCCGATCCCGTGGCGTTCTATGATCGGACCATTCGCGCCAGCGCGAGCCGCAGACAGGGCTCGGGCTTGGGTCTGGCGCGGATTCGTGCCGAGGGAGAAATGGAGCTCTCACACCGTGTCGCCGGCGGGCGGATCACCATTCGAGCCGAGTCGGCGATCAGGGAGGTGCGATGGGCGGGCTGACCTTGGGCGTCTTGCGTCAGAGCTCCTTTGGCATCGAGCCGGCGCTCGACGGCGCGCGCCTCGTGCTTCAGTTCCGGGGCACGGGTGACCTCGAAGCCGTCGAGCCCCTCGCCGAGTACCTCGATCGCGCCTTCGACGAGGTGCAGCGGCTGTCCTCCGCGGAGGTCCGCTTCGATTTTCGGGAGCTCGAGTTCATGAACTCGAGCTGCTTCAAGGCGTTCGTCACCTTCATCGAGCGGACGCGCCAGGCGGGCGGCGTGCCGATCGTGTTCGTGACGGATCCGGCCCATCACTGGCAGCGGCGGAGCCTCGAGGCGCTGCGCCGGCTCGCCATGGGGCGGGTCACCATCGAGACCTGAGCGTTCGGCGTCGTCGGGCGGCCCTGCGCGGGGGAGCGGGCCGTTCGGCGTCGTCGGGCGGCCCTGCGCGCCGCGCCGCGTTCGAGGCGCCCCGACGTCACGGGCGCTGCGACGTCGGGGCGCCGACCTCACGGGCGCTGCGACGTCACAGGCGCACCAGGGCGCTGCCCCAGTGGAGCCCGGCGCCCAGGGCGAGGAAGCAAGCGAGCTGGCCGTCCCGCAAGCGACCGTCGCGGCGCATCTCGTCGACGAGGATCGGGATGGTCGCGCCGGAGGTGTTGCCGTAGCGGTCGATGTTCGAGGGCACACGGCGGCCGTCCACCTTGAGCCGGTCGCAGATCGCGTCGTTGATGCGGGCGTTCGCCTGGTGGGCGATGAACCAGTCCACGTCGTCGAGCGCGACGTCGGCCTTGGCGCACACCGCGCGCACGGAGCGCGGCAGCTTGGTCACGGCGTGCTTGAAGATCTCTCGCCCGTCCATCGACGGGTAGAACGCGCCGGCTTCGAGCTGCGCCGGGGACGCGTAGGGCTGATTCTTGAAGCCGGCGGGCACGTAGAGCTGCTCGGCGTAGCGCCCGTCCGTGTGGAGGTCGATGGCGACCAGGCCAGGGCCGGGATCCGCGCTGGCCTCGACGATGAGCGCCCCCGCGCCATCTCCGAAGAGGATCGACCAACCCCGGTGAGCGGTCGCGAAAGCGAAGGCGCCCTTGTCGGGGCTCCCGTCCCGCTCGCCGCGCAGGATGTCCCAATCGCGCCAGGGCATGAGCCCGGCGTGGGCCTCTGCCCCGACGATGAGGATGCGACGGGCCGCGCCCGACTTCAGCAGGCCGTCGGCGACCTGGAGGCTGAAGGGGAACGCCGCGCACTGGGTGCGGAGATCGAGCGCCGGGATCGTGCCGCAGCCGAGCCGCGCCGTCAGGAGCGGGCCCGAGCCGGGGAAGATGTGGTCCGGCGTCATCGTGCTGAAGAGCACGTAGTCGATGTCCGCGGCTCCGATGCCGGCGGCGTCCAGGGCGCGCTGGGAGGCGTGGACCGCCAGGTCCGCCGGGCCCTCGCCGGGGTCGCAGAAATGGCGCTGCGTGATGCCGGTGCGCTGCCGGATCCACTCGTCGTTCGTGTCCATCACCCGCGCGAGGTCGGCGTTCGTGATGGGTTTGCCGGGCAGGTAGGCCCCTGTACCAATGATCTTCATGCCCAGCATCTCAGCGTCGCCCCCCGCCGAACGAGGACCCGGCTTTTAGCCCGACTTCCCCGACAGAGTCAGCCCCGAAGTAGCCCCAGCGGCCAAACGCGACCATGCCCCACGCCTCCGGACTACTCGATCGGCAGCCGCGACGAGAAGAATAGGCTTGCGAGGGGTCCGACGGGGCGGAGGCCGACGAGGCCCGGAAATGGACGACCGCCCGGGGAGGCCCGGGCGGTCGACGTCGTTCGAGGAGCGCTCGCCGGCTCGTTCAGCCGAGCAGGGAGTCCTTGTCCTTCTTGTCGCCGTCGCAGCCGAGGTCTGCGAAGGAGCTGTCCTTGTCCTTCTTGTCGCCGTCGCAGCCGAGGTCTGCGAAGGAGCTGTC
>Ga0207873_1000639_pt1 | contig 37304 bp, 25 predicted proteins | sample BGWIniCompost_FD_187373 | JGI IMG/M metagenome (GOLD analysis project Ga0207873, IMG submission 187373) | Cellulose adapted compost microbial communities from Newby Island Compost Facility, Milpitas, CA, USA - BGW Initial Compost (SPAdes)... ... | reverse complement strand
CCTGCCCCGAGCGGAGGCGATCCGGGCCTGCCCCGAGCGGAGGCGATCCGGGCCTGCCCCCGAGCGGAGGCGATCCGGACCGCAGGCACCCCCGACGACCCTCGGCCGGCGACACCCTGGCGCGATCCGGTCGTCGCTCGAATGGGTGATCCGTTTCACGCTATCCGAGAGGCGGTCAGCCGCGCGTCCTCGGCTCGATAGCATCAAGCACCGGCCCGGACGGGGGACAACCACCGTTCCCTCAGCCCGAGTCCGCCCTGGGGCGCCCGTCCGCCGGTCGACCAGCCGGAGGTGCCCATGAACGCGGAGACCGAGCATCCCCTCCCGCCCGCCCTGAACGCCGCCGCCACAGGCCCGGTGACGTCGGGTCATGCCACACCTGCCGGAGCCAGTGCCACACCTGCCGGGACCAGGAGGAAGGCCCGTCCCCGTCTGGACCTGCGACGGCTCGGCCGTGCCGCGCTGCTCGGCGGCGGGACCACCCGCGACCGGCTGCCCGACGCCATCAGCCATGTCGTCGAGGCCCACCGTGCCCACCACCCGGAGGCAGACCTCGAACCCCTGCGCCGCGCCTACCTGTTGGCCGAGTCCTCGCACCGTGGCCAGATGCGCAAGAGCGGCGAGCCGTACATCACCCACCCCCTCGCCGTGACTCTCATCCTCGCCGAACTCGGCGCGGAGACCACGACGTTGACGGCCTCTCTGCTCCACGACACGGTCGAGGACACCGATGTGACGCTGGATCAGGTGGGCGAGCAGTTCGGCGAGGAGGTCCGCTACCTCGTCGACGGCGTCACCAAGCTGGAGAAGGTCGACTACGGCGCCGCGGCCGAGCCGGAGACCTTCCGCAAGATGCTCGTCGCCACCGGCAACGACGTCCGCGTGATGTCGATCAAACTCGCCGACCGGCTGCACAACATGCGCACCCTCGGCGTGATGCGCCCCGAGAAGCAGCAGCGCATCGCCAGGGTGACCCGCGACGTACTGATCCCGCTCGCCGAACGCCTCGGCGTCCAGGCGCTCAAGACCGAACTCGAGGACCTGGTCTTCGCGATCCTGCACCCCGAGGAGTACGAGCAGACCCGGGAGCTGATCGTCCGCAACGCCGCCCGCGCCGACGACCCGCTCGCCGAGGTGGCCGACGAGGTGCGCAAGGTGCTCCGAGATGCCGACATCACCGCCGAAGTCCTCATCCGGCCACGCCACTTCGTCTCCGTGCACCGCGTGTCCCGCAAACGCGGCAGGCTGCGCGGCGCCGACTTCGGGCGCCTGCTGGTCCTGGTGAACGAGGACGCCGACTGCTACGGCGTGCTGGGCGAGCTGCACACCTGTATGACGCCCGTCGTCTCCGAGTTCAAGGACTTCATCGCGGTACCGAAGTTCAACCTGTACCAGTCGCTGCACACCGCGGTGGCCCGCGAGGACGGACAGGTCGTCGAGGTTCTCATCCGCACCCACCAGATGCACAAGGTCGCCGAGGCCGGCGTCGTCGCCCTGGGCAACCCCTACGCCGCACCGTCCGAGGAGCAGTCCGCGAGCGACGGCGAACGCGCCGACCCGACCCGTCCCGGGTGGCTCGACCGGCTCCTGGAGTGGCAGCGGGCCGCACCCGACCCCGACACCTTCTGGTCCACCCTCCGCGAGGACCTCGCCCAGGACCGCGAGATCACCGTCTTCCGCCCCGACGGCGGCACCCTGGGCCTGCCCGACGGCGCGACCTGCGTGGACGCCGCCTACGCCCTCTACGGCGAGGACGCACACGCCTGCATCGGGGCCCGGGTGAACGGCCGGCTGGCGACCCTCAGCACCGTATTGAAGGACGGCGACACCGTTCAGCTCCTCATGGGCCAGGACCCGGCCTCCGAGCCGTCGCGGGAGTGGCTGGAGCACGCCCGCACCCCCGTGGCCCGCATCGCCATCCAGCGCTGGCTGGCCGCCCACCCCGACCGGGACGAGGCGGCGGAGAGCGAGGACCAGAAGGCCGGGGATGCCGAGGGGGCCAAAGATGCCGGGAGGGCCGGGAAGGCCGCGGCGCCGCGCTCCGGGGCGGAGACCTCGAGACCGGGTGACAGCCCCGCGGGCGATCGCTCCGCCGCGGCCCAGGTGCTGGTGGACCGGCCCGGTGCCCCCGTGCGGCTGGCCGGGTGCTGCACTCCCGTACCACCGGACGACGTGACCGGATTCGTCGTGCGCGGGGGTGCGGTGGCCGTGCACCGGGCCGAGTGCGCGGCGGTGGCGCGCATGAAGAACTCGGGGCGCGCGGAGATCGGCGTGCGCTGGGGCGAGGGCGCCGAATGCCGGGTCACTCTCGTCGCGGAATCGTTCGTCCGGCCCCATCTGCTCGCCGACCTCACCGAGGCGATGGCCGCCGAGGGCGCCGAGATCGTCTCCGCGACGGTGGAGCCGCCGGCCCAGCAGCACGTGCGCCACACCTACACCGTGCACCTCGCGGACGCCGCCCGGCTGCCCGCACTGATGCGCGCCATGCGCGAGGTGCCCGGCGTGTACGACGTGAGCCGCGCGCAGCCCCAGACCCCGGCCCGCTGAGCAAGACCTCGGCGCCCGCACCGGACCCCGGCCAGGCTCTGGGCCCTGACCACGCACTGGATCCCGGCCAGGAACCGGACCTCGGCCAGGATCCGGGCCCCGGCCAGGCACCGGACCTCGGCCACGCGCGGGACCCCGGCCACGCGCGGGACCCCGGCCACGCGCACCGGATGCCGCCGGGTGCCCACGCCGCCCCCGGGGGCCGCTGAGGCGCCGGACACACGCTCGCCCGTTCGGGCCGCCCGGCGGCGGCACTCGGCGCACCCGGCAGTTGATTCGATTACCCGATCGAGTGGGCCGGAAGCGCGTCGTCACCGCGGGGCGCAGCCGCGTTGATAGCCGTGGGCCCATGCTGCTCACTCCCCACAGCCAAGCCGCCCCCAGCCGGGCCTCCGACACGCGTCCCACGCCGGCCGTCCCGCTGCTGCGTACCCGGCGCGGCCGGACCGCCACCGCACTGCTGGCCTCGGCCGTCTCCGTCTGCCTCGTCGCCGCGAACGCCCCGGCCCAGCCGCTCGGCGTCGGCGACCGCCTCTTCCCGCACCTGGGCAACCCCGGCTACGACGTGGTGTCCTACGACATCGCCCTGAGCTACCCCGGCACCAACGACAAGCCGCTCCAGGCGGTCACCACCATCGACGCCCGGACCACCGCCGACCTGGAGCGGATCAACCTCGACTTCGCGCACGGCACCGTCCGCTCCGTCGAGGTCGACGGCACCGCTGCGGCCTTCGCCAAGGCCGGCGAGGACCTCGTGGTCACCCCCAAGGAGCCTCTGACCGAGGGTGAGCGGATCCGCATCACCGTGCGCCACACCAGCAACCCGGTGCCCGCCGAGGGCCGCGACGGCGGCTGGGTGCGCACCACGGACGGCCTCGCCATGGCCAACCAGGCCGACGCCGCCCACCTGGTCTTCCCCAGCAACGACCACCCCTCCGACAAGGCGCTGTTCACCTTCCGTGTCACCGCACCGCAGGGGTACACGGTGGTCGCCAACGGCGTGCGAGCCGGCATCGAGCGCACCCGGAAGACGACCACCTGGACGTACCGGACCGCTCACCCCATGGCCACCGAGCTCGCCCAGGTGTCCATCGGACGCTCCACCGTGCTGCACGGCACCGGCCCGCACGGGCTGCCGCTGCGCGACGTCGTGCCCACCGAGCACCGGGGCGAGCTGAAACCGTGGCTGGCCAAGACCCCGGAGCAGATCTCCTGGATGGAGTCCAAGGTCGGCCGGTACCCCTTCGAGAACTACGGCCTGCTGGTGGCCGACGCCAGCACGGGCTTCCAGCTCGAGACCCAGACCCTGTCCCTCTTCGAGCGGGAACTGCTGACCGACCCCGCCTACCCCGCGTGGTACGTGGAGTCGATCATGGTGCATGAGCTGGCCCACCAGTGGTTCGGCAACAGCGTCAGCCCGCGCACCTGGTCGGACCTGTGGCTCAACGAGGGGCACGCCACCTGGTACGAGGCCCTGTACGCGGAGGAGAAGGCCGGCAAGTCCCTCACCACCCGGATGAAGAGCGCCTACGAGGCCAGCGACAGCTGGCGGGCCGCCGGGGGACCGCCAGCCGCCCCCAAGGGACCGAAGCCCGGCCAGAAGATCAGCATCTTCCGGCCCAACGTCTACGGCGGCGCCGCACTCGTCCTCTACGCCCTGCGCCAGGAGATCGGCCGCCCGGCCTTCGAGGAGCTGGAGCGCCGCTGGGTCACCCGGTACCGGGACGGCAACGCCTCCACCGCCGACTTCGTGTCGCTCGCCTCCGAGGTCGCCGGGCGCGACCTGACCACCTTCATGGACGGCTGGCTCTACGGCGCCAAGACTCCGCCCATGCCGGGCCACCCGGACTGGAAGCCCACGAAGCGCTCGGCGAAGTCCACCCCGTCCGGCGCACCCGCGGGTGCGCATCACCACGGCGCGGGGTGACGCCTCCCGCCCCACTGGGCCCATCGCCCTCGGACAGTCGGTGCCGGACCGCTCCGCATGGTGACGCTGCGCTGCACACGGTGAGCAACGCCTCGCACGGGACACAGCGCCTCGCACGGGACACGGTGCCTTGCACGGTGACGCAATGCCGCCCACGTGCCGCCGCAGGGCCGCGACGGTGCGGGGCGGTCCGCGCAGGACGGGACACGCCTCGTGATACTCGGGTGCCCGGACGTGGCGACCGGGTTGGGCCCGGCCCGGCACGGGAAATAAGACGGTGACGAGACGGGTCGTACCGTGCGACCATCGTCAGGTCCCGCGGCAGGGGGCTCCCGGGGAATCCCGAGGGGCACTCCCGCGTTGTGGACAGTGACGGATCCGGTCGCCCGACCGGCTCCGGCGTACCGCACAGGTACCCGAAGCTCCAGTCCGTCGCCAACGGTTTCCCATCGACGTAAGGACCCAATGACCTCCTCTTCTTCCCCTTCCCAGGACTCCAAGCGCCTCGCGCAGACCTACCCCGAGGGCCTTCGGGCCGATGCCCTGATGGAAGAGGACGTCGCCTGGAGCTTCGAGATCGACGGAGAGCGCGACGGCGATCAGCTCGACCGCGCCGACCGTGCGGCGCTGCGCCGCGTCGCGGGCCTCTCCACCGAGCTCGAGGACGTCACCGAGGTCGAGTACCGGCAGCTCCGGCTGGAGCGAGTGGTGCTCGTCGGTGTCTGGACCTCGGGAACCGTGCAGGACGCGGAGAACTCCCTCGCGGAGCTGGCCGCCCTCGCGGAGACGGCGGGCGCCCTCGTCCTCGACGGCGTGATCCAGCGCCGGGACAAGCCCGACGCGGCCACCTACATCGGCTCCGGCAAGGCCGAGGAACTGCGCGACATCGTCCTCGAGACGGGCGCGGACACCGTCATCTGCGACGGTGAGCTCAGCCCTGGCCAGCTCATCCACCTCGAGGACGTCGTCAAGGTCAAGGTCATCGACCGCACGGCCCTGATCCTGGACATCTTCGCCCAGCACGCCAAGTCCCGAGAGGGCAAGGCGCAGGTCTCGCTCGCGCAGATGCAGTACATGCTGCCGCGGCTGCGCGGCTGGGGTCAGTCGCTGTCCCGGCAGATGGGCGGCGGCAAGGGCGGCGGCCTCGCCACCCGCGGTCCCGGTGAGACCAAGATCGAGACGGACCGTCGCCGGATCCGCGAGAAGATGGCGAAGATGCGCCGGGAGATCGCGGAGATGAAGACCGGCCGCGACATCCAGCGCCAGACGCGCCGGCGCAACAAGGTGCCGTCCGTCGCCATCGCGGGCTACACCAACGCCGGAAAGTCCTCGCTGCTCAACCGCCTCACCGGCGCGGGCGTGCTGGTCGAGAACGCGTTGTTCGCGACCCTCGACCCGACCGTGCGCCGGGCCGAGACCCCGAGCGGCCGGCTCTACACGCTGGCCGACACGGTCGGATTCGTGCGGCACCTGCCGCACCACCTGGTCGAGGCGTTCCGCTCCACCATGGAGGAGGTCGCCGACGCCGACCTGATCCTGCACGTGGTGGACGGTTCCCACCCGAACCCGGAGGAGCAGCTGGCCGCCGTGCGCGAGGTGATCAGGGACGTCGGTGCCACCGACGTGCCGGAGATCGTCGTGATCAACAAGGCGGACGCGGCGGACCCGCTCACCCTGCAGCGGCTGCTGCGGGTGGAGAAGCGCTCCATCGCGGTCTCCGCGCGCACCGGCCAGGGCATCGCCGAGCTGCGGGCCCTGATCGACAGCGAGCTGCCCCGCCCCGCGGTGGAGATCGAGGCGCTCGTGCCGTACACCCACGGCAAGCTCGTGGCGCGCGCCCACGACGAGGGCGAGGTGATCTCCGAGGAGCACACCGCGGAGGGCACCCTGCTCAAGGTCCGGGTGCACCAGGAACTCGCCTCGGAGCTCGCCCCGTACGTGCCGGCCACGGCCGGCTGATCCGGCCGACCGGCTCAGCGCGAAGGCCCGCCCCCTGCTCCGGCAGGGGGCGGGCCCTCTTCATGCCCGGCCGGTGCGGGACGCGCTCTCGCGCGCCGGGGTCACTGACCGCCGTAGTTCTTGCTCATGTTCTGGTACAGCGCCTCGGCGTCCCGGCCCAGCTGCGGACCGGCCAGCCAGGTGTTGTCCAGCGGGCCGATGGAAGTGTTGGACACCAGCACCGTCTTGCCGTTCAGCACCCGGAACCAGCCGCCACCGGAGGAGCCGCCCGTCATGGTGCAGCCGATGCGGTACATCGTCGGCAGGTTCGAGCTGAGCGAGAGACGGCCGGGCGTGTCCAGGCACTTGAACATCTTCAGGCCGTTGTAGGGCGGGGCGGCCGGGTAGCCCCAGGCGCCCATCCTGCCCGCCTCTGCCGCGGACGGAGCGGAGAAGTCCACGTCCAGCGCCGCGCCGACCGTCTCCTCCAGGGACTTGCTGCCCTGCTCCGGCTTCACATGCAGTACCGCGTAGTCGTACGCCGCGCCCGCACCGCCCGTCTCCGAGCCGCCCTTGATCCAGCCGTTGGAGGTCGCGGCCCAATCCGCCCACCAGTTGCCGTACGGGGCGATCTCCGTGGGGTTCGCGTTGCTGAGGTCGGCCTCGGACTTGCCGTAGTCGTTGTAGGCCGGGACGAAGACCAGGTTGCGGTACCAGCCGCCGTTGCCGCCGGCGTGCACACAGTGGCCCGCGGTCCACACCAGGTTCGACTTGCCCGGGTGGTTCACGTCCTTGATGACCGTGCCGGAGCAGACGCTCGGGCCCTCCGGGGAGTCGAAGAACACCTTGCCCACCGGGGCGGCGTTGCGGTGGTACGGCGTCTTCTCGGCCTGCGCGGTGACCGGCGCCGGCTCCGGGTCGCTCACGCCCTGGTCGGCTGAGGCGTCCTTGGTGGTGATCCGCTTGTCGGCCTCCTTCGCGGACATCATCCGCTCCGGCTTCCACAGGCCCTCGATCACCGGGTTGACGAAGTCCTTCGCCTCACGGAGCCACTTGTCCTTGTCCCAGTCCTTCCAGCCCCCCTCCTTCCACTTGTCCACATCGATGCCGTGCTCCTTGAGCCGGTCGGCGATGTCGGACGGGATGCGGACCTCGCCGGTGTCGTTGTCGGCGGCCTGGGAGGTGGTGGCCTCCGGCTTGCCGCTCGCCTGGTCCTCACTCGAACCACCGCACGCGGTCGCGGTGAGCGCCAGGGCGGCGACGAGTCCGGTGGCGGCGACGACGCCGCGACGCCCACGCCTGCGCGGAGCGGACGTACCTATGGAACGCATGCTGCGATGACCCCCGTTGGAGCGGATTGTCGTTACTGCATGGGACATGACCCGCCGCGCCGAGCCTCAGGGACGCGCGTGGCGGACGCGGTGACCGGAGCCCCCGCGGGCCCCTTCCGCCCGCCGGACGGCGAGCGGAAGGGAGTGCCGGGTCGGGTGACCGGCGAGAGTGGCGGTCACTGACCGGCGAACTTGTCGCTGACCGCCTGGTAGATGCCCTTGGCTTCCTTGCCGAGCCGCGGGCCGGCCAGCCACCCGGAGGTGATCGGGCCGATGGAGGTGTTGGACACCAGCGCGGGCTTGCCGTCCGCACCCGTGGCGATCCAGCCGCCACCGGAGGAACCGGCCGTCATGCTGCACCCGATGCGGTACATCGTCGGGTCACCCGCGTTGATCGACAGCCGGCCCGGCTTGTCCTGGCACTGGTACAGCGTCTGCCCGTCGTACGGGGGCGCGGCCGGGTATCCGATCGCGGTCATGCTCTCGATGCTGGGCACCGCCGGCGCGTCGAAGTTCACCGGAAGCGCCGAACCGACCGTCTCCTCCAGCGACTTGCCGTTGCCGCCCTTCTCCGGCGTCACATGAATCACGGCGTAGTCGTACGAGGCGCCGTCACCGCCGGTCGCGCCGCCCTGCTCGATCCACTGGTCCGAGGTCTGCGCCCAGTCGCCCCACCAGACGCCGTACGGAGCGACCTCCTCCTTGGTGGCGCCCTCCAGCTCCTTCGCCGACCGGCCGGCGTCGTTGTACGACGGCACGAACGCGATGTTGCGGTACCAGCCGCCCTTCTTGCCCGCGTGCACGCAGTGGCCGGCCGTCCACACCAGGTTGGACTTGCCCGGGTTCGCCGGGTCCTTCACGACCGTCGCGGAGCAGACCATCGTGCCCTCGGGAGAGTCGAAGAACACCTTCCCCGCCGTGGGTGCGTTGGCGTGGTACTTCGGCGGCACGGACTTCGCCTTCACCGGCTGCGGGGTCGGGTCCGTCACGCCCTGGTCACCGGAGATGTCGCTCTCGTCGACCTCCTGCTCCGGCTCCTCCGCGTCCCGCATGCGATCCGGGTCCCACAGGCCCTCGATGATCGGGTTGATGAAGTCGTTGGCCTCGCGCAGCCAGTCGTCCTTGCTCCAGTCCTTCCAGGCCCCGTCCTTCCACTTGTCGATGTCGATCCCGTGCTCCTTGAGCCGGTCCCGGATGTCGTCGGGGATCTTGAGCTTGTCGTCGTCGGACGTGGCCGCCGCGGAGGCTTCGCCGCCCGCGGCCGTCTCCTCATCCGACTCACACCCCGTGACGGTGAGCGCGAGAGCGGAGGCCAGCGCGACCGCGGCCAGGACAGGGGAGGTTCTGCGGCGCGGCCTGCCCCCTCTGCGCGTGATGGAAGACGGCCGTGTGAGTCGCATGATGTGAATCCCCCTGAAGTGGACGAACGTGGTGCTTGGACCGCTTCGCCACCCCCGCCCCCCGTGTGGAGTCCGGACCGGCTCGCGGTCTTGGAACGGCACCACACACTATGCGGTCGCTGTGGGGGACTTCCGACGGAACGGCAACGGTTCCGTCACGGCACGGATCTTGCGGCAACCCGTAACCGGCTCGACCGTCACCGGTTGGTAGCGGTGGGGGACCGCCGTCCGCGCACGGAACCCCCAGCTGTGGCCGGCCCGGGACAGGCGGAGGGCGGAGAGCGATGGCGGAATCCTCCAGAGCAGGCCCGGGACGGGGAATGCCGGGGAAGCCGCGCCCGCCCCACTCCGCGCAGACGCCCGCTCGTGACGCAGTCCTGCCCCCTGGCCGTGGCCCGTGCCCGAGGGGAACGAGCGGCCGGCGCCCGGGGCCGGCCCATCGAATACGCCGGTTGCTCGTCCGCGGCGATACGCCGCCCGGTCGCCCGCAAGCAGCGACCACGGCCACCGGACGCCCCCGAAACCCGTCGGCACCCGGCCGACCGACCCCACGAGGAGCCGCCTTGCAGCCCATCCCCACCCCGCACGACCGCACTTCACCCCGGGCGGGGAACTCCGGCCCGGGCGACAGGGACGGCGCGGCCCGCTCCGCCGGCGCTGTGCTGCCGCACCAGGCGGTCGCGCCCCAGGACGCCGACGGGTACCGGGACCCGGCGCCGGACCCCCTGGAGCACCCCGACGCGTACCGTGCGGCCGACACCGCGGGAGTGGAGAACCTGCTGCGCTGCTGGGTCCGCGAAGCCGGCCTGCCCGCCCCCGACGGGTCCACGCTGCACATCCCCCTGCCGACCAGCGGCACGGCCCTGCTCGTCCCCGTCCGGTACTGGTCCCCGACCGGATGGCACCGCTTCGGCCATCCCCGCCTGGCCCACGCCCCGCACAACGCACCGCCTGCCGACGCCACTCTGGTCGCCGCCCTGCTCAGCAGGGAGGCCGCCGACGCGACCGGCCGTCCCCAGGCGCCGGGCGACGACCGGACTCGTGCCGCGACCGGACACCGCGTCCCCGACGCGGGCACCGGCGCCCCCGACGGCGGCGCCGAAGGCCGCACCCCCGACGGCGGCACCGACCTCGTGGCCCGCGTCGCCGATTCCGTGCGCCGCACCGCCACCTTTCTCACCGACCGCCGTAACCACCCCGACGACGGCCCCGACCTCTTCCTCACCGCGGAACAGGCACTCCTCCTCGGACACCCCTTCCATCCGGCCCCGAAGAGCCGCGAGGGTCTCTCGGACGCCGAAGCAGCGCCGTACTCACCCGAGTTGCGCGGTGCCTTCCCCCTGCACTGGGTGGCCATCGCCCCCTCCGTTCTCGTCTCCGACTCCGCCTGGACCGAAGGCGGACGCCGCGTCCCCGCGGCCCGTCTCACCGAGCGTCTCGCCGGCCCCGGACTTCCCCTGCCGGACGGCTGCACGGCCCTCCCCGTGCACCCCTGGCAGTGGCGCGAGCTCCAGCAACGCCCCGAGGTCGCAGCGCTGCTGGACACCGGGCTGCTGCGCCCGCTCGGCAGCCACGGCAGCCCCTGGCATCCCACCTCCTCCGTACGTACCGTCCACCGCACCGGCGCTCCGGCGATGCTGAAGCTCTCGCTCGGACTGCGCATCACCAACTCCCGCAGGGAGAACCTCCGCAAGGAACTCCACCGCGGCGTCGAGGTCCACCGCCTGCTGCGCACCGGTTTCGCCCAGCAGTGGCAGGCAGCGCACCCAGGCTTCGACATCGTCCGTGACCCGGCGTGGATCGCCGTGGACACCGTGGACGGCGAACCCGTGCCCGGCCTCGATGCCGTGATCCGGCACAACCCGTTCCGTCCCGAGGACGACGTGGTTTGCGTGGCCGGGCTTCTCTCACCTCGCCCCCGCACCGGGCAGGGCTCCGGCCCAGGCACGCCCGCAGGCACCGTCCGTGACATCGAGGCGCCCGCTCAGCGCATGCCGCGCATGTCGTCGAGGCTGGCCGGACTCGTCACGCGTCTCGCCGCCCGGACCGGCCGGCCCCGCCCGGTCGTCGCCGTCCAGTGGTTCCTGCGCTATCTGCACCAGGTGGTGGGCCCCGTGCTCTGGCTGGACGGGGAGGCCGGCGTCGCTCTGGAGGCGCATCAGCAGAACACCCTGGTTCTGCTGGACACCGAGGGCTGGCCCGCGGGGGGCCGGTACCGCGACAACCAGGGCTACTACTTCCGCGACTCCCGGCGCCCGGAACTCGACGCCAGGCTGCCCGGTATCGGCCGGGAGAGCGACACCTTCGTCTCCGACGACGTCACGGACGAGCGGTTCACCTACTACCTCGCCATCAACAACGTCTTCGGCCTCATCGGCGCGTTCGGCTCCCAGTGCCTCGCCGACGAGCGCCTGCTGCTCGCCACCTTCCGCCGGTTCCTCGAGGAGCTGTCCCATGGTCCCGGCCGGACGCGCAGCACCCTGCCCGCGCGGCTGCTCGACTCACCGGTACTGCGCTGCAAGGCCAACCTGCTGACCCGGCTGCATGGCCTCGACGAGCTGATCGGCCCCGTCGACACCCAGTCCGTCTACGTCACCATCGCCAATCCCCTTCGAGCCTGATCTGCCGCTGCTCAGTCCTGGCGCCGCTGGTCCGCCTCTTGCCCGTTCCTTCTTTCACCCCTTGGGCCTCCACCTCTTCTCTCACCTCTGACTCTCGACCTCCTGGCTCTTCCACCTCCTGGAAGGAGCGTCCTCGTGGCTCTCCCCGATGCGACCGCCGACGGCGGCCCCGACGCCCCCCGCGATGGGCTGCTCGACGACGTCGGTGACTGGGGCCCGGTGCGCACCGCCGTGGGCAGCTTCCGCCTCGCCCCCGTCCGCCTGGCACACGACCTGCCCCTGCTGTGGCGCTGGATGAACGACCCCGCGGTCGCCGCGTTCTGGGGGCTGGCCGGGCCTCCTTCCGTCACCGCCGGCCATCTACGGGCTCAGATCGGCGGCGACGGACGCAGCGCGCCATGCCTCGGCTTGCTCAACGGTGAGCCGATGAGCTACTGGGAGATCTACCGGGCCGACCTCGATCCGCTGGCCCGCCACTGCGCCGTCCTGCCGCACGACATGGGCATTCATCTGCTGATCGGTCGCGCCCGGGACCGGGGGCGGCACCTGGGTGGTGTGCTCATCAGGGCCGTGGCCGACCTGATCCTCGACCGCAGGCCGGAGTGCAGACGCGTGCTCGCGGAGCCCGACCTGCGCAATACCGCTTCCATCGCTGCTTTCCTTTCCGCCGGCTTCCGGCTCTCCGCGGAGGTCGAGCTGCCCGACAAGCGGGCGGCCCTGATGATCCGGGACCGGTCTCTGCGTCATCGGCTGTAGCGCAGTGTCAGCGCGCTTTCACATCTGGTACACCGCAGGCGCCGGATCGGTTCCAGCCCGGTCGGAGGAAATTCTTCCCGCCTCGTGATCACCGTCGCGGATGCCCCAGACCCGCCGGGATCACCCGGTGAGCCCGCCGGGGGCACCCGGTGATCGCCCCGGGACCGCCCCGGGATCGCCTGTGATCTCACCGCGTTTGTCAGTGCAGGGACGTAGGGTGGTCGCGCTATGACAAAGCCCTCACTCCCCGAACTCCTGCATGCTGCCGTCACTGCCGTCGGCGGTACGGAGCGCCCCGGCCAGGTGGCCATGGCCGAGGCCGTCGCCGAGGCGATCGACGACGGCTCCCATCTGCTGGTCCAGGCCGGCACCGGCACCGGTAAGTCGCTGGGCTACCTGGTACCCGCGCTCGCCCACGGGGAGCGGGTCGTCGTGGCGACGGCCACCCTCGCGCTGCAACGCCAGCTGGTGGAGCGGGACCTGCCGCGCACGGTGGAGGCCCTGCACCCGCTGCTCCGCAGGCGCCCCGAGTTCGCCATGCTCAAGGGTCGGTCCAACTACCTGTGTCTGCACCGGCTGCACGAGGGCATGCCGCAGGAAGAGGAGGAGGGGCTCTTCGACCAGTTCGAGGCGGCCGCGCCCACCAGCAAGCTCGGCCAGGACCTGCTGCGGCTGCGCGACTGGGCGGACGAGACGGAGACCGGCGACCGGGACAACCTCACGCCGGGCGTCTCCGACCGGGCCTGGGCGCAGGTGTCCGTGTCCTCGCGGGAGTGCCTGGGCGCCACCAAGTGTGCCTACGGTGCCGAGTGCTTCGCCGAGATGGCCCGTGAGCGCGCCAAGCTGGCCGATGTGGTGGTCACCAACCACGCGCTGCTCGCCATCGACGCCATCGAGGGCGCGCCGGTGCTCCCGCAGCACGAGGTGCTGATCGTCGACGAGGCCCATGAGCTGGTCTCCCGGGTCACCGGGGTCGCCACCGGCGAGCTCACGCCCGGCCAGGTCAACCGTGCGGTGCGCCGCGCCGCGAAGCTTGTCAACGAGAAGGCCGCCGACCAGCTCCAGACCGCGGCCGAGGGCTTCGAGCGGCTGATGGAGCTGGCGCTCCCGGGCCGTCTGGAGGAGATCCCGGAGGATCTGGGCTATGCGCTGACGGCGCTGCGCGACGCCTGCCGGACGGTGATCTCGGCGATCGGCGCCACCCGCGACAAGTCCGTGCAGGACGAGGACGCGGTCCGCAAGCAGGCGCTGGCGTCCGTGGAAACGGTGCACGACGTGGCGGAGCGGATCACCCACGGTTCCGAATGGGATGTCGTCTGGTACGAGCGGCACGACCGGTTCGGTGCGTCCCTGCGGGTCGCCCCGCTGTCCGTCTCCGGTCTGCTGCGGGAGAAGCTGTTCGCCGACCGCTCGGTCGTGCTGACCTCGGCGACGCTGAAGCTGGGCGGCGACTTCAACGGCGTGGGCGCCTCGCTGGGCCTGGGGCCCGAGGGCGCCGAGGACGAGGATCTGCCGAAGTGGAAGGGCGTCGACGTCGGCTCGCCGTTCGATTATCCCCGGCAGGGCATCCTCTATGTCGCCAAGCACCTGGCCCGGCCCGCCCGTGACGGCGACCGCGGGGACATGCTCGACGAGCTCACCGAGCTGATCCAGGCGGCGGGCGGCCGCACGCTCGGCCTGTTCTCCTCGATGCGCGCGGCCCAGCTCGCGGCCGAGGAATTGCGCACCCGGATCCCCGAGTTCCCGATCCTGCTGCAGGGCGAGGAGACACTCGGTGAGTTGATCAAGAACTTCGCCGCCGATCCCAGGACGTGTCTGTTCGGCACGCTGTCGCTCTGGCAGGGCGTGGACGTCCCGGGCCCCAGCTGCCAGCTGGTGGTCATGGACAAGATTCCGTTCCCGCGTCCGGACGACCCGCTGATGAGCGCGCGCCAGAAGGCCGTGGAGGAGGCCGGCGGCAACGGGTTCATGGCGGTGGCTGCCACGCATGCGGCGCTGCTGATGGCGCAGGGTGCGGGGCGACTCGTGCGAGCCTCGGGCGACCGGGGAGTGGTGGCGGTCCTGGACCCGCGACTGGCGACGGCCCGCTACGGCAGCTACCTCAAGGCGTCACTGCCCGACTTCTGGTACACCACGGACCGTCATCAGGTGCGGAAGTCACTGGCCGCGATCGACGCGGTGGCCAAGCAGGCGGAGACCGAGGCCGCGGCCCAGGCGTGAGGGGAGTGATCGCGGGGTAGCCTGCCGCACCCGCGGCAGGCTACCCCGCGATCACTCACGGTGTGTCACCGGGGTCTGCCTGTACGGCCGGAGAGACGGACGAAGCCGGACAGTGCGGGACCCCGGAACCGGCGCAGGGGTTCCGGGGTCCGGTCAATGGGCGGGGCGGCCGCCCCGCGGCCCGTGTTCGGGCGGGCCAGTACTCAGACGCGGCGCAGGACGGCCACCACCTTGCCGAGAATGGTCGCGTCGTCGCCGGGGATGGGCTCGTAGGCCGAATTGTGCGGGAGGAGCCAGACGTGGCCGTCCTCGCGCTTGAAACGCTTGACGGTGGCCTCGCCGTCGAGCATCGCGGCCACGATGTCGCCGTTCTCGGCGACCGGCTGGCGGCGGACCGTGACCCAGTCGCCGTCGCAGATCGCGGCCTCGATCATGGAGTCACCGACGACCTTGAGGACGAACAGCTCGCCGTCGCCCACGAGCTGGCGCGGGAGCGGGAAGACGTCCTCCACGGACTCCTCGGCGAGGATCGGCCCGCCGGCGGCGATGCGGCCGACCAGCGGTACGTAGGAGGCGGCCGGCTTGCCGGTGGTGTCCGTGGGCTGCACCGAGGCGGCCTGGTCGGAGCCCCGGACCTCGTAGGCGCGGGGGCGGTGCGGGTCGCGGCGCAGGAAGCCCTTGCGCTCCAGTGCCATCAGCTGGTGCGCGACCGAGGAGGTGCTGGAGAGACCCACCGCCTGACCGATCTCGCGCATCGACGGCGGGTAGCCGCGGCGCTGGACCGAGTCCCGGATGACCTCGATCACCCGGCGCTGGCGGTCGGTGAGTCCGGAGCTGTCCGCCCGGATGCCGGGAGGTCGGCCCGGCAGGGAGCGCTTGTGCGCCTCGGGGTTGGCTTCGTTCATGGCGTGCACCGGCTCGAGTCGGCCCTGGGAGCGGTCCTGGGCAGTGATGGCGGCACTGTCTGCGGTGGTGGTCACGTCGGCCCCTCTCGATGGTCTCCCTGCAGCACAACGGTAGTTGCTTTCGAAAGGTTGCGCCAAACACACGTTCGAGTGAAAAATCGCGAATTGGCTTTCGTGATCTTGTGCTGCGGTGTATTGGCGGCCGGGTTTACTGCCCGACAAACAGGCCATTCGGTTGTTGTACTCTTCACCGCCGGGGCGGCGCCCCGGCGGTGGCCCCAGTCTGCCATCACGCCGGAGGCGGTGCGGGGAGCGGCCCGCCTTTCTCTCCCGGAGCCGCACGTCCCCTTCTTCGGGCATGCACGCCATCTCCTCAAAACGCCCCGGCGGGCGGAGGGCCGGCCGGCTCGGCGCCCCCCGCGGGCGGGGGCCGGACGGTGCCCGCATGCCTCTTCTCCCGTGACGGCACGCGACACGCGTGCACGGCGTGTATGTATGAGCCAATCCCCACATCTAGTGGTTGGATTGCTGCAGCGGCCCAGAAGTTGTGGTCCCCCGGGTCTCCGTGCCCGCAGAGATCGCCTATGCTGGAGCTGCTTCGTGGGGCCCGAGTGGTCCGGCGAGGCTATTGAGTCTGCTGTGAGGAGGGTTGGAGTCCATGCACTGCCCCTTCTGCAGGCACCCCGACAGCCGGGTCGTGGACAGCCGGACGACCGACGACGGCACGTCGATCCGCCGGCGCCGCCAGTGCCCTGACTGCTCCCGTCGTTTCACGACCGTGGAGACGTGTTCGCTCATGGTGGTCAAGCGGTCCGGGGTCACCGAACCTTTCAGCCGCACCAAGATCATCAATGGTGTGCGCAAGGCGTGTCAGGGCCGGCCGGTCACCGAGGACGCGCTCGCCCAGCTCGGCCAGCGCGTCGAGGAGGCGGTGCGGGCCACCGGAAGCGCCGAGCTGACCACCCATGACGTGGGACTGGCCATACTCGGCCCGCTGCAGGAGCTCGACCTCGTGGCCTATCTGCGGTTCGCCTCGGTCTACCGGGCGTTCGACTCGCTCGAGGACTTCGAGGCCGCGATCGCGGAACTCAGGCGGGCGGAGCAGGCCGCCGCGGACGACGGGGGCGGCACGGGAGCCGGTACGGGGAGCCAGGAGGACGACAGCGGGTCCGCGGGGGCGGCGCAGGTCCCCGAACCCGCCCACACCGCCGGCTGACCGGCGAGGACCGCCCGGACGCGGTTGATAGGGGACCGGCCGGGCGGCGGCGAGAGAAGACCAGTCGCGGGCAGTGCGCGTGGGTGCCCGCGACATCAGGACAGAACACCGTGCCACGGGAACAACGGGGCACTTCAGGGCGTTTTCGCCCGTACAGGGAGGCGGCATGACAGAGACGGCGAGCGGTCCGGCACGGAGTTCCCGAGCCAAGGGCAACAAGGCGGGCAAGGGGCTGCGTGTGGAGCGCATCCACACCACTCCGGGAGTCCACCCCTACGACGAGGTGACCTGGGAGCGCCGTGACGTCGTGATGACCAACTGGCGCGACGGCTCGGTCAACTTCGAGCAGCGCGGCGTCGAGTTCCCCGACTTCTGGTCGGTGAACGCGGTCAACATCGTCACCAGCAAGTACTTCCGCGGTGCCGTCGGCACCCCGCAGCGCGAGACCAGCCTGAAGCAGCTGATCGACCGCATCGTGAAGACGTACCGGAAGGCCGGCGAGGACAACAAGTACTTCGCCTCGCCCGCCGACGCCGAGATCTTCGAGCACGAGCTGGCCTACGCCCTCCTGCACCAGATCTTCAGCTTCAACAGCCCCGTCTGGTTCAACGTCGGCACGTCCCAGCCGCAGCAGGTCTCCGCCTGCTTCATCCTCTCCGTCGACGACTCCATGGAGTCGATCCTCGACTGGTACAAGGAAGAGGGGATGATCTTCAAGGGCGGCTCCGGCGCCGGCCTGAACCTCTCCCGCATCCGTTCCTCCAAGGAGCTGCTCTCCTCCGGTGGCAACGCCTCCGGCCCGGTCTCCTTCATGCGCGGCGCCGACGCCTCCGCCGGCACCATCAAGTCCGGTGGCGCCACCCGCCGCGCCGCCAAGATGGTCGTCCTCGACGTGGACCACCCGGACATCGAGGACTTCATCGAGACCAAGGTCAAGGAGGAGGAGAAGATCCGCGTCCTGCGCGACGCGGGCTTCGACATGGACCTGGGCGGCGAGGACATCACCTCCGTCCAGTACCAGAACGCCAACAACTCGGTCCGCGTGAACGACGAGTTCATGAAGGCCGTGGAGACGGGCGGCAAGTTCGGGCTGCGCGCCCGGATGACCGGCGAGGTCATCGAGGAGGTCGACGCCAAGGCGCTCTTCCGCAAGATCGCCGAGGCCGCCTGGGCCTGCGCCGACCCCGGCATCCAGTACGACGACACCATCAACAACTGGCACACCTGCCCCGAGTCCGGCCGGATCACCGCGTCGAACCCGTGCAGCGAGTACATGCACCTGGACAACACGTCCTGCAACCTGGCCTCGCTGAACCTGATGAAGTTCCTCAAGGACGACGGCAAGGGCAACCAGTCGTTCGACACCGAGCGCTTCCAGAAGGTCGTCGAGCTGGTCATCACCGCGATGGACATCTCCATCTGCTTCGCGGACTTCCCGACCGAGAAGATCGGCGAGAACACCCGCGCCTTCCGCCAGCTCGGCATCGGCTACGCCAACCTCGGCGCCCTGCTGATGGCGACCGGCCACGCGTACGACTCCGACGGCGGCCGCGCCCTGGCCGGTGCCATCACCTCCCTGATGACCGGCACCGCCTACCGGCGCTCCGCCGAGCTGGCCGCGGTGGTCGGTCCGTACGACGGCTACGCGCGCAACGCGGACGCCCACAAGCGCGTCATGAAGCAGCACGCCGACGCCAACGACAAGGCCGTCCGCATGGACGACCTGGACACGCCGGTCTGGGCCGCCGCGACCGAGGCCTGGCAGGACGTGCTCCGCCTCGGCGAGAAGAACGGCTTCCGCAACTCCCAGGCATCCGTGCTCGCCCCCACCGGCACCATCGGCCTCGCGATGGGCTGCGACACCACCGGTGTCGAGCCCGACCTCGCGCTGGTCAAGTTCAAGAAGCTGGTCGGCGGCGGCTCGATGCAGATCGTCAACGGCACCGTTCCGCAGGCCCTGCGCCGCCTGGGCTACCAGGAGGAGCAGATCGAGGCGATCGTCGCCCACATCGCCGAGCACGGCAATGTGATCGACGCTCCCGGCCTCAAGCAGGAGCACTACGAGGTGTTCGACTGCGCCATGGGCGAGCGCGCCATCTCCCCGATGGGCCACGTCCGCATGATGGCCGCGATCCAGCCGTGGATCTCCGGCGCCATCTCCAAGACGGTCAACATGCCGGAGTCGGCGACCGTCGAGGAGGTCGAGGAGATCTACTTCGAGGCCTGGAAGATGGGCGTCAAGGCGCTCGCCATCTACCGCGACAACTGCAAGGTCGGCCAGCCCCTCTCCGCCAAGAAGAAGGAGGAGGCCAAGGAGGCGGAGTCCGCCGAGGCCAAGGTCGAGAAGGTCGTCGAGTACCGCCCGGTCCGCCGTCGCCTCCCCAAGGGCCGGCCCGGCATCACGACCTCCTTCACGGTCGGCGGCGCCGAGGGCTACATGACCGCCAACTCCTACCCGGACGACGGTCTGGGCGAGGTCTTCCTGAAGATGTCCAAGCAGGGCTCGACCCTCGCGGGCATGATGGACGCCTTCTCCATCGCCGTCTCGGTCGGCCTGCAGTACGGCGTGCCGCTGGAGACCTACGTCTCGAAGTTCACCAACATGCGCTTCGAACCGGCCGGTATGACCGACGACCCGGACGTGCGGATGGCCCAGTCGATCGTCGACTACATCTTCCGCCGCCTGGCGCTGGACTTCCTGCCCTTCGAGACGCGCTCCGCGCTCGGCATCCACTCGGCCGAGGAGCGCCAGCGCCACCTGGAGACCGGCTCCTACGAGCCGGCCGAGGATGAGGTCGACGTCGAGGGCCTGGCCCAGTCGGCGCCGCGCGCCCAGGACCTGAAGGCGGTCAACACGCCGAAGTCCGGGACCGAGGCCGCCAAGCCCGCTCCGCAGCAGGCGCACACCAGCGCCGAACTGGTGGAGATGCAGCTGGGCATCCAGGCCGACGCCCCGCTGTGCTTCTCCTGCGGCACGAAGATGCAGCGCGCCGGTTCCTGCTACATCTGCGAGGGCTGCGGCTCGACCAGCGGCTGCAGCTGACGCACTGCTCGGGCCATGGAGTGAGCCCTGACTGAGTGAGGGGCGCCGACCACCGGATCGGCGCCCCTCACTCGTGCTGTCTCACTGGTGCTGCCGCGGGACGCGCGCCGTTCCCCGGACGGAGCCGGGCGGCGGGCCCGGCCGGCCCGGTGCGTCAGCGGCGGGCCGCGCCCATGGTGCGGGCGAAGTCGGCCGGGTCGCTCGAAAAGCCCCGGACGCCGGGCCGGAACTCCCACGGGCCGGTTCCCTCACGGACGAACTCCGCCACTGTCGCCGCCGTGGCGCCCGGCACACCGCCGAAGTCGTCCTCGGCCAGGACGTCGTACCCCTCCCGGATGCGCAGCCCGGGATTGGCCACACCGGAGAACGTCCGCAGCGCGGGATGCTGCTGGATGGCCACGCCGACCACCACGCGTCCGTACCGCTCGGCCAGCCGGTCCAGCTCCACCGTCATGACCTCGTCGTAGCCGAAGCCCTTGCCGTCGGTGCTGTCCCGGTCGAGGATGATCGTGCCGTCGGGGGAGCGGCTGTCGAAGTGCACCACATAGGCGGGATCACCATGGGGATCGCTCGCCAGATAGGGCGCGGCCACAAGATCCAGATCCGTGGGCGGTTCCCCCGGCGGACTCGGGTCCCACCGCAGCGCGATCTCGACCTTGCGGATGCCCTTGCTGAGGCCGTTCACCAGACTTCCCCTTTCCCGTGACCGTCCGGCCGGATACCCCAACTGCCCTTGCTTCCCGGCGGTTTGTCCATCCTGCCACGCACGGGGGATCTTCTGGCGGCAAGCGGTGACGACGAGCCGGGCCGGTGCCACGCTCCGTGGCCTTACGATGGCGCGGTGCTGGTCAAGTGGATTCGCTGCACCGTGGTGGACCGCCGCGGTTTTGAACGGGGACAGCGAAAGTGGGCGGGGCTTCTGGGGGAGCCGGGGTTTCGCGCGCAGGGCGGAGGCTGGAGCCGCCACCGGCCGGATGTGGCGCACATCTTCTCCTTCTGGGAGAGCCGCGCCTTCTACGACTCGTTCATGGCGCGCTCCCACGACCGCCTCGCCGCGGCCCAGTCGGGCACCTTCACGAACGCGCAGGTCAGACTGTTCGAGTACCGGTTCGACGTGAAGACCGGGTTCGAGCCCCGCTTCACCGACGCCGACCTGCTGCGGGTGGCGCTGTGCCGGGTGCACGAGGAGCGGGCGGAACACTTCGTCCTCATGCAGGAGAAGGTGTGGAACCCGGCGATGGCCGGCTCGCCGGGCATGGTCCGCGGACTCTTCGGCGAGGCGCCCGGGCACGAGTACCTGGTCCTGTCCATGTGGCGCTCCGCCGCCGAGCACGGCAAGTACCGCACCGAGCGGGTGGAACGCCTGGCCCTGCGGGCCCAGACCGAGGCCGATGTCGCGGCCCTGACCGGTGACATCGTGGACATGGAGCCGGCCTGGACTGTCTGATCTCGGGCGCCGCCGGTGGGCCCGATCACGGGGCCCAGGATGCCCGCCGTGAGCGCCGGGGCACCTGCGACTAGGGTTTTGGCATGGCACGACCACGGCGCATCGTCCTTGTCCGGCACGGCGAATCAACGGGCAATGTTGATGACTCCGTGTACGAGCGCGAACCCGATCACGCGCTGGCCCTCACCGAGCGCGGCTGGCAGCAGGCGGAGGAGACGGGCAAGCGGCTGCGCGAGCTCTTCGGCCGGGAACGCGTCAGCGTGTATGTCTCCCCCTACCGCCGTACCCTCCAGACGCTGCACGCCTTCCGGCTCGACCCCGGGCTCATACGCGTCCGGGAGGAGCCCCGGCTGCGCGAGCAGGACTGGGGCAACTGGCAGGACCGCGAGGACGTGCGTCTGCAGAAGGCCTACCGGGACGCCTACGGCCACTTCTTCTACCGCTTCGCCCAGGGCGAGTCCGGTGCCGACGTCTACGACCGGGTGGGGAACTTCCTGGAGAGCCTGTTCCGCAGCTTCGAGGCCCCCGATCACCCGCCCAACGTGCTCATCGTGACCCACGGTCTGGCCATGCGGCTGTTCTGCATGCGGTGGTTCCACTGGACCGTGGCGGAGTTCGAGTCCCTGTCCAACCCAGGGAACGCCGAGATACGGATGCTCGTTCTGGGGGAGAACGGCAAGTACACCCTCGACCGGCCCTTCGAGCGGTGGCGCGAGCCGGTGAGAGATCACTGGATGGACGGGATCACTGGATAGAGTGGCAGGGCGATGACCGCTGACTCCTCTCCTGCCGGGCGCCTGGAGCGCGCCCTCGCCAGCCTGCGCGGACTGTCGGTGGGGGACGCGCTGGGCTCCCAGTTCTTCGTGCCGGTGAACTATCCGCTGCTCAAGCGCCGCGAGCTGCCCCCTGGCCCGTGGCGGTGGACCGACGACACGGAGATGGCCTGCTCCGTGGTCGCCGTCCTGGTCGGCCATCACCGGATCGACCAGGACGCCCTCGCGCGCTCCTTCGCCGAGCACCATGACTTCGACCGGGGCTACGGCCCCGCCGTCACCCGCCTGCTGCGCCAGATCCGCGAGGGCGGTGACTGGCGTGAGCTCGCCGCCGCGCTGTTCAAGGGCCAGGGCTCCTGGGGCAACGGCGCCGCCATGCGCATCGCCCCTCTGGGCGCCTGGTACGCCGACGACCCCGAGCAGGCCACCCACCAGGCCGAGATCTCCGCCTACCCCACCCATCAGCACCGCGAGGCCGTGGTCGGCGCCATGGCTGTGGCAGCGGCGGCCGCGCTCGCCGCCGCCCCTGGCGGCCCGCCCGGCGCGGAGGCCCTGCTCGACGGCGTGATCGACCTGGTGCCCCGGAAGAGCGCGGTCGGTGCGGGGCTGCGCCGTGCCAAGGACATGCTCGACTACGCCGACCCGGCGACGGTGGCCGCCGTGCTCGGCTGCGGCCGCCGCACGTCGGCCCATGACACCGTGCCCTTCGCCCTGTGGTCGGCCGCGCGTGCCCTGGGCGACTACGAGCAGGGGTTCTGGACGACCGCGCAGGCGGGCGGGGACATCGACACGACGTGCGCCATCGTGGGCGGAGTGATCGCCGCCGGCAAGGCGGGAGCGCCGCCCGCCGAATGGACGGACCGGACCGAGGCGCTGCCGGACTGGGTGCCGACGTCTGTGTGAGCGCCTTCTTCGATACTCTCCGTGCAAGGTGGGAACTCTGCGTGATTGCTCGCTCGTTGTGAGGGCAGCCGCTGTGTGAGCCGGGGGCTCTCGGCGGGTGCGGGTCTCGATGTGCCCGGCCGGACGGGCCGCACGAGTGCCTGCGAGCAAGGGTGGTCAACGGAGGGATCGGGGGCGGTGTGGACGTGACTCTCGTCGTCCTGCTTCTGCTGTCGGCTGTGTCCGTCGTGGTCGTGCGCGGTGCGTCTCCCGAGGTCGTGCGCAGTGCGCCGCTCGTGGTCGGGCACGATGTGTCGCTGCCGGGAGCAACGGCACTTCTGCAGCAGGGGCGGCCCGGCGGCACTCCGGCCCACCGCCGTGTGGGTGCCGGTGTGCCGCCGGGCCGGGCCCGCCGCTCTCGGGGCTCAGCCCATACCGGGTCCGGCGGTGCCGGAGAGCGCCTCCAGGTCGCTCTTGCGGACCCTGATCACCAGCCCCGCGGTGACCAGCGCAAGGACGGCCATGGCGGCCGCGGGGATGAACGCCGCCGAGATGCCCTGCGCCAGCACTTCGTGGCCCCAGGGAGCGGGCAGCTGATGCGTCTGGGCGAACTCGGCCTGTTGCTGCGGCGTCGCCTCGGCCAGGAAGGCCGGCATCTGCTTCTCCGCCTCGTCCCTGCTGGCCGTGCCGAACACCGTGGTCAGCAGGGCCAGTCCGACCGAGCCGCCGACCTGCTGGGTCGCGTTGAGCAGTCCGGAGGCGGCACCGGCCTCGTGCTGCGCCACACCGGAGACGGCGGTGAGCGTCAGCGTCACGAAGTTCAGGCCCATGCCGAAGCCGAAGATCAGCATCGGGCCGAGGACACCGCCCGCGTAGGAGCTGTCGGAGCTGACCAGGCTCTGCCAGGCCAGGCCCAGTGCCGCCAGTGTCGTGCCGACCAGCATGAACGGCTTGGGGCCGAACAGCGGCAGGAAGCGCTGCGACACCCCCGCGCCGAGCGCGATGACGACCGTCACGGGCAGGAAGGCGAGACCGGCCTCGATGGGGCTGTAGCCGAGCACGTTCTGCACGAAGAGAACGATGTAGAAGAACATGCCGAACATCGCCGCGGCCAGGCTCAGCATGATCACATACGTGCCGGAGCGGTTGCGGTCGGCGAACATCCGCAGCGGCGTGATCGGTTCCCTGGCGCGGCTCTCGATGAGGGCGAAGGCCGCCAGCAGCACCGCGGCCGCGGCGAAGGAGCCGATGGTCAGGGTGTTCCGCCAGCCCTCGTCGGCCGCCCGGATGAAGCCGTAGACGAGCGAGGCCATACCGGCCGTCGAGGTCACCGCGCCCGCGACGTCGAAGCGGCCGGTGTGCCGCTCGGACTCGCTGATGTACAGCGGGGCGAGCACGGCGATCAGGAGACCGATCGGCACGTTGACGAAGAGCACCCATCGCCAGTCGAGCCACTCGGTGAGCATGCCGCCGGCCAGCAGGCCCACGGCGCCGCCGCCGGCGGAGACCGCGGCGAAGACTCCGAAGGCCCGGTTGCGTTGCGGCCCCTCGGGGAACGTGGTGGTGACGAGCGCCAGCGCGGTGGGCGAGGCGATCGCACCACCGACGCCCTGCAGGACGCGTGCGGCCAGCAGCTGCCAGGGTTCCTGGGCGAGTCCGCCGAGCAGCGAGGCAAGGGTGAACAGCAGGATGCCGGTCATGAAGACGCGGCGGCGGCCGAGGATGTCGCCGGCCCGGCCGCCGAGCAGGAGCAGGCCGCCGAAGGTCAGCGTGTAGGAGCTGACCACCCAGGTGAGGTCCGTGGTGCTGAATTCGAGTGCATTCTGGATGTGTGGCAGCGCGATGTTCACAATCGTCGCGTCCAGTACCACCATGAGTTGGCAGGCCGCGATGACGGTGAGGGCGATGCCGGGGTGACCGTCCCGGCGAGCCGCACCGGGCTTTCGGTCCTGAATCAACGGAGAGGTAGTCACTATGGTCCCCCATCAGCGCGATAGTGAACGCTCGCGTTCACTGCTGTGCTCAACCGTAGGAGCCCTGAGACAGTGAACGCAAGCGTTCACTGAGTGCCAGTCCGCCCGGCGTGTCCCCCTCAGGTGCCGGACGGGCCGTCCCCGATCCCCGCGAAACCCGCTTGATCTGCTCGTTGGAGAGAGTCAGATGGTTACTTCGGGCTGGGCGACCGCCCACGCTCAGACGGCCCCCTCCCGTCGCCGCGGTGCCGTGCTGGAACGCGCGATCCTCGACGCCGCTCTGGAACAGCTCAGCACGGTCGGCTGGAACGGCCTGACGATGGAGGGCGTCGCCGCCGCCGCCCAGACCGGCAAGGCCGCCGTCTACCGCCGCTGGCCCTCCAAGGAGGACCTGGTCGCCGACGCCCTGCGGGCCGGGCTTCCGGAACTCGCCGCGGCGCCGGACCTGGGCAGCGTGCGCGAGGAGCTGCTGGAACTCTGCCGTCGGGCGCGGGACGCGATGTACTCGCCACCGGGGGCGGCCCTGCGGGCGGTGATTCACGAGTGCGACGCCGTGCAGGCCGAACGCTTCCACGGGGTGATCGTCAAGGGGCTGGTGGAACCGGTCATCGGGCTGCTGCGCGACGCGATCGAGCGCGGGATCGAGCGGGGAGAGGTGCGGTCCGACGCGGCGAACGGGTACGTGTTTGACGCCGTTCCGGCGATGATGATGTACCGCTCGAAGGTGTGCGGAAGCGAATGGCCGGACGCCGAAATCCAGGAGATGATCGACCAGTTGATGATGCCGCTGCTGCGGCCGTAGACGTTCCGGTGCTGCGGCCGTAGAGGTTCCAGTGCTGCGGCCGTGGACGTTCCGGTGCTGCGGCCGTAGAGGTTCCGAACCGGTGTCGCGGAGGTCGTGATGTCACACCGGGAACCGGCCTGTCGTCCGCCGTCGCCCGCGGCGTACGCTAAGCACGCCATGCCGTACGAACCACCGACTCACACCGTCGAGCGCTCACTGCGCGCCACGACCGGGGCGAAGATCATTGCAGGCATCGACGAGGTGGGCCGCGGTGCGTGGGCCGGTCCGGTCACCGTCTGCGCGGCGATCACCGGACTGCGCCGGCCTCCCGAGGGACTCACCGACTCCAAACTCCTGACGATCAAGCGGCGGACCGAACTCGCCGAGACGCTGCGGTCGTGGGTGACGGCGTACGCCCTGGGGCACGCCTCGCCTCAGGAGATCGACGACCTCGGCATGACGGCCGCGCTGCGGCTGGCGGCGTGCCGGGCCCTCGAGGGACTGCCGGTCCGTCCCGACGCCGTGATACTCGACGGCAAGCATGACTACCTGGGCGCTCCCTGGAGGGTCCGGACGGTCATCAAGGGCGACCAGTCGTGCGTGGCCGTCGCGGCGGCCTCGGTGATCGCCAAGGTCCAGCGCGACAAATTGATGGCCGAACTGGGCGCCGACCATGCAGACTTCGGTTTCGCGGACAACGCCGGGTATCCGTCGCCCGTGCACCGGGCCGCGCTGGAGGTTCGGGGACCCACCCCGCACCACCGGTTGTCCTGGGCGTATCTTGATGCGCTGCCCCAGTGGCGGCACCTCAAGAAGGTCCGCACCGTGGCGAACGGAAGCGTTCCGGAGATCGAGGGTCAGCTCGGCTTCGATTTCTGACGGTTCCGCTCGCACGCAAGTGCCACCCGGCGGCGCCAGCCGTACCAACGTTTGATAAAAATCAGCTCATGCCTCTCATTCCCGAGGAGCCTCAGATTCACGAGAGTGCCCAGGGTCCCCGCGCCACTCCGGCCAGCGGCCGCACCGCGCCGACCCCCCGCCCCGTACCCGGTCCCCGCCCCGCGGCCCCGTCGCGTCCCGGCGGACGTCCCGGCCCTCTGAGGCCCACGCCGCCCGCCCAACGGTCTTCACGTGACGGGGCCGGCGCGCCCAAGCCCGGACCGAAGCCCGGTCCGAAGGCTCAGTCCCCGGCCGCGCCGGCCGCGGCCACGCCGCAGATCCAGCTGATCCCGGCTTCCGCCGAGGGGGCGCTCGACGCCGCCGAGGAAGCCGTGGACCTGCTCCTGGACTCCGGCCGTGCCCCCGGTGACGTGCTGGTGATCACCACCGGCGAGCAGCACCCGTGGGCGGCCCACGAGCTGTCCTTCGGCGAGAGCTCCTACTGGGCTCAGCACGACGCGGGCGACGACGTCTTCTACGTGGACGCAGCCGTCGCCGACCGCGCCGCCCAGCGGCCGGTCGTCGTGGTGGCGGTCAACGGCGGCACGGAGGCCGCTGCTGCCTCCGCTCTGTCCCTCGCCCATTCCAGGGCCGGCTCCCTGCTGATCGTCTGCGGCGACCCGAAGCGCATCAACTCGGTGCTGGGCGCGGGCGTCTGAGCGGACGCCTCCGCCCACGGCGGGCGGACGGTCACACGCGGGGGCCGAGCTCAAGTCAGGGTCGTCTCACCGCCTTTCGCCCGGCGCACGGGCGCCGAACGGCGTTCAGCGGGGACCGGTCGGCCGGGCCGAGGTCGGGAGGCGCGGGACGTTCGTGCGCAGGGAGCGGCGGGAGAAGCCACCAGGGGCGGTGAAGCGGTCGGCATGCGGGCCCGGTGTACTGCTCAGCAGTCGGCCCGGTACCGTTCAGCGGGCCGCTGCGCGGCGGAGGATCTCGGATGCCGCGCCGCCGGTGCGCGGCATGCGGGGCGGTGACTCCGAGGTGGCGAACGGCTCCGGTGCCGAGTCGGCGCTGGGGCGGCGTCCGCCGCGGCCCTCGCCCAGCACCTGCCAGCCGTCGCGGGTCAGCGTGATGTAGGCCCCGCAGCGCAGTCCGTGCAGTGTGCAGGCGTCCCGCAGCCCCCACATCCACGCGCCGTCCTCCTCCGTCCAGCGCGCATCCCCCTCACGGCAGTACATCAGGACCGCGGTGCGCACGGGGGTGCGGCGGCGCAGATCGTGCGGGATCACGCGGCGCAGCTGCGCCAGCAGTGCGTTGCGGAACATCCAGCCGTCGGCCGGTGCGGGGCGCCGGGTGAACGAGGCGCTCGCCCGCAGCCGCTCGTCCGGATCGAGCACGGCGACGACCGCGGTCGCCACAGTGGGACGGTGCCGAGCGTGCAGTCCGCTGACCACCTCACGCGGGTTGCGCAGCAGGGGAATTCCGGCAGCGGCCCACTCCGCGGGTTCGAGCACACGAGAGGCGGAAGCGGCGGGCGTCGACAAGGAAGCCGCCGAGGACGGAGCGAATCCGAAGGTCACGGTCCTCCCTTCGGCTACGCCCACACTGCGGGCGGGTCGGATTCGGGGGAGCGCGCACGCAACTGAGACCTACCGGAGCGGCAGACGAGCCGTGCGGGTGCTGCCTTCAATTCTTCCTGTCGAACTTGGATGCGGCAATGAGCAATTGAGGCGGCAGACCGCTATGTGACGTTGAGTGCCCTATATCCCTGGAAGGGAGTGACCGGGTCACGCACGAGGCGTTCGAGCACGACACGTTCGTACGGCACATGGCTGCGCCGCGTCCAGAGGCGTGCGCGGAGAGTTCCGGCACCTTTCCGGCAGGCAGCGGCGAGCCGTCAGCCCTGTACGGCCAGCACCAGCGGCAGTACACCCGCGGCACCGGCCCGTCTGAGCAGCCGCGCCGCCACCGCGAGGGTCCAACCGGTCTCCGTGTAGTCGTCCACGAGGAGAACAGGGCCCGGTGCGTCGGCGAGCGTCGCCGCGAGTGCGGGCGGCACGGTCAGCGCTCCGTCGAGGGCCTTCAGACGCTGGGCGCTGTTGCTGCGGGACGCCTGGTGCGGGCGCGCGTCATGCGTGTACTCCACGGTGCCCAGCAGCGGCAGGCGTCCGACTTCTGCGATGCGTGCGCCGAGCGACTGGATGAGCTGGGGCCGGGTGTGCGAGGCGACGGTGACCACGCCGACCGGCCGGGGCGGGGCGTCCGGTTCTCCGCAGGCCCAACCGCCGGGTCCCTTGGCCCAGTCGGCCAGCACCCCCACCACCGCGCGGGCCACGTCGTCGGGCACCGGCCCGTCCGGGGCCTGGGCGGCGAGCATGGGGCGCAGCCGGTTGCCCCAGCCGATGTCCGACAGCCGGCCCAGGGCCCGGCCCTGCGCCGCCTGTTCGGCCGCGGGGATGCGGCCCTTGAGGTCCATGCCGATCGCCGGGAGGCCGGTGGGCCACATGCGCCGGGGCTCCACCTCGACGCCCGCCCTGCCGAGGTCGTCGCGGGCGGCGGCCAGCGCGCCCGCGGACGTCTCGGCGGTGTGCCGGGGACCTGCGCAGTTGTCGCAGCGGCCGCAGGGCCTGGCCGTCTCGTCGTCCAACTGCCGCTGCAGGAACTCCATCCGGCAGCCGGTGGTCTCCGCGTACTCGCGCATCGCCTGCTGCTCGGCCTCGCGCTGGCGGGCCACCCAGGCGTAGCGCTCGGCGTCGTACGTCCACGGCTGGCCCGTAGCGATCCAGCCGCCCTTGACCCGGCGCACCGCCCCGTCCACGTCCAGGACCTTCAGCATCGTCTCCAGACGGGATCGGCGCAGCTCCACCAGGGGCTCGAGGGCGGGGAGTGACAGTGGACGGTCCGAGCTCGCGAGGATGTCGAGCGTGCGGCGCACCAGCTCCTCGGAGGGGAAGGCGAGGGAGGCGAAGTACTCCCAGATCGCCTCGTCCTCCTTGCCCGGGAGCAGCAGGACCTCGGCGTGGCGGACCCCGCGCCCCGCGCGGCCGACCTGCTGGTAGTAGGCGATGGGGGAGGAGGGGGAGCCGAGGTGCACCACGAAGCCCAGGTCGGGTTTGTCGAAGCCCATGCCGAGCGCGGAGGTGGCCACCAGGGCCTTCACCTTGTTGGCGAGCAGGTCCTCCTCGGCCTGCTGCCGGTCGGCGTTCTCCGTCTTGCCGGTGTAGGAGGCGACGGTGTGGCCGCGCTGCCGCAGAAACGCCGTCACTTCCTCGGCGGCGGCCACGGTGAGGGTGTAGATGATGCCCGAGCCCGGAAGCTCGTCCAGGTGATCGGCGAGCCAGGCCATCCGGTGGGCGGCGTCCGGGAGGCGGAGCACGCTCAGGCTGAGGCTCTCGCGGTCCAGCGGGCCCCTCAGCACCAGGGCGTCCGGACTGCCGCCGGTGCCGAGCTGCTCGGCGACGTCCGCGGTCACCCGCGCGTTGGCGGTGGCGGTGGTGGCCAGCACGGGCACGCCGGGCGGGAGGTCGCCGAGCACGGTGCGCAGCCGGCGGTAGTCAGGGCGGAAGTCGTGGCCCCAGTCGGAGATGCAGTGGGCCTCGTCCACCACGAGCAGGCCGGTGGTGGCGGCCAGTTCGGGCAGCACCTCGTCACGGAACTCCGGATTGTTCAGCCGCTCGGGGCTCACCAGCAGAACGTCCACGTGCCCGGCGGCGATCTCGCTCTTGACGGCGTCCCACTCCTCGATGTTGGAGGAGTTGATCGTCCGGGCGTGGATCCCGGCTCGCGCCGCGGCCTCCACCTGGTTGCGCATCAGTGCCAGCAGCGGGGAGACGATCACCGTGGGACCGCTGCCCTGCGCGCGCAGCAGGGACGTGGCCACGAAGTAGACCGCGGACTTGCCCCAGCCGGTGCGCTGGACGACCAGGGCACGGCGCCGGTCCGCGACCAGTGCCTCGATGGCCCGCCACTGGTCCTCACGCAGCCTCGCCTCACCCGAGGTGTCCCCGACGAGACGGGCGAGGACGGCATCGGCGGCTGCCCGGAGATCCGCGTTGCTGGTGTGCTCCATGCGTTCCATACAACAGGACGGCAGTGACAGCCGGAGGAGCAGGAGCGAACGGGCAGGTCAGAGGGGTTGTGACGTGTCCTTGGCAGGAGTTGTCCACAGGTAGAACCGGAAGATTGCATTCCGCGAGATCGTTCTCGCATGACGAAGCACAGCGAAACGACCGGAAGCTCCGAAAGCGCTGAAAGCTCGGAAAGCGGCGAGACCGCGACGTCCGGCGGCATGGTGACAGGCGGCGGCGTCCTGAGGAACGACGTCGGGGGAGGCGGCGACATCCTGAGGAGCGACGACGTCGGGGGAGACGGCGGACTCAGCGGGGGGAGCGACATCGCTGGGAACGGCGGGAGCAGCGACGGCTCTGGCGACAGGGCCGACGGCGCAAGCAGCCGCGGCAACAGCAACGGGACCAGCGGTCTGAGGTGCCGGAGCAACACCACCGCCGGGAGCGACGGAGCCACCGGCGAGAGAGACACCGCCGGGGAGAGCGCGCGCGAAGAAGGACCGGGTGAGCGCGCAGAGGACCGCGGGGGACCGGTCGGCGATCCTGTCCACCGTGTCGACGGGCCCGCCTGCACCGCCTATGTCGGCCAAGGCGAGGAGCAGCAGGTCACCCTGCGCACGCCGGCGGAACTCGCCGACGCCCTGCCCTATCTGCTCGGATACCGGCCGGAGGACAGCATCGTTCTGGTGGCCCTGCACGACAAGGACGGACGCGGCAGGTTCGGCGGCCGGGCGAGGCTCGGCATTCCGGCCGACGCGGACGACTGGCCGGCTGCGGCCAGGCAGCTGGCTCACGGGCTGATCACCGGCAGTGAACGCCGGGGCGCCCGCCCCGAGCAGATGGTCGCCTTCCTCTGCCAGGAACCTGCCCCGGGCGAAATCGGGCGGCAGGTCAAGGACCGGCTCCGGCCACTCGCCCAGGCCCTGCGTCTGGAGTGCGGAGGGCTCGACGTACCGGTGGTGGAGGCCCTGTGCATCTCCGACGGCCGCTTCTGGTCCTACTGCTGCGACAACCAGGTCTGCTGCCCGGCCGAGGGCACGCCCATGGGCCTGCCAGGTACCTCGGTGCTGGCCGCTGCGGCGGCCTACGCCGGACTTCAAGTGCGCGGCACCCTCCGCGAGCTGCGGGCCAGGCTGCTCCCCTGGGACAAGACCGCCGCCCGGGAACAGCAAGTCGCCCTGGACGCGGCGGGACTGACACTGATCCCGAGGATCCTCGACCCCAAGGGGCGCCACGAGGTCGCTGAGGAGACACTGCGGCTCGCCGAGTGCATCATGGGCCGGCTCGCCGAGGTCCCGCCGGTGGGCCGTCCCCTCGACACGGATCTGCGGGACGACGCACTGATCACCCATGACGAGGCGGCGACGCTGATCCTCGGACTGCAGGACCGCACGACCCGCGACCGCGCGGCCGAATGGATGGAGGGTGAGACCGCGGCGCAGGCGCTCCGGTTGTGGCGGGCACTCGCGCGGCGCTGCGTCGGCCCCTACTCCGAGCACGCGGCGGCACCTCTCACTCTGGCCGGATGGGTCGCCTGGTCCACCGGAGACGAACTCGAGGCCAGGGAAGCCCTCGCCATGGCACTGGGCGCCGACCCCGAGTACTTGTTCGCCCGCCTGCTGCACCAGGCCTGCAACGAAGGGCTCGATCCGGAGTCCGTCCGACGGTGTCTCCGTGCGGAGCGCCTCAACCGCGAGCGGTCGGAGACCAGGCAGCCCGCCCCTCGCTCGCAGCAGACCTCCGCGCACGACCGGCCCCGCACGAGCGACCCCGGTGCCACAGACGGCTGTTCGACGCGCCGGTCGCGGAGGCAAGCGGTGCGCTCGGGAGCACGGATTCCACGCCAGCGTGGCTCGGTGCCGGCGGACCGCACACGTCCCGGGGGCGGGCCGGAAGGCAGGAGGCGACCGCAGAACCTGCGGAGCAGCCGGAGCAGCCGGACCAGGAAGGAAAGCGCGCGTCAGAGCGGCATGGAGGACGGCGACGGGGGACGCGAGTGAGGGACGGGGTGAGCCAGGGACTGGGCGCAGGGATCCGGGCACGGCTCGGAGCCGGGCCGGCCAGGCCGATCGGGGTGTCCGGGGTGTCCGGGCCGGTCGGGGTGTCCGGGCCGGTCGGGGTGTCCGGGGCGCCGAACGAAGGGCTGTGCCGAGGCGGCCGGTGCCCGCAAGACCGCCACTGGCAAGGGTCCTGGACGGGGTGGCTGAAACGGACGGTGAGCTGCCCGCGGGGACCGTACGCGACCAGCGGGCCGCGGTGGCGGTCACCCGGCCGCGGGCGTGACCTGGTACGGGCCGTGGCCGTTCGCCTGAGTGGCAGAACGCCTGGACGAGGCGCGACGCCGTGCAGCCCCTGCCCGCCCGGAGCCCTTCGGCGGCGTGTGCGGTCAGGGTCACCGGAGCACACAGAAAGCCGTCCCATGCACCAGCCGAGTCCGCCCCGGTCCCTGGCCGACGACGACCCCTCCTCCGAGGCCGGGCGCGCCGCACCGACCAGGACCCCCGCCGGTTCACGGCCGGGCACGGCCGAGTCCCTCGGCTCCACGACACCACCGGGTGAGGCGGACCGGGCAGCCTCCCCGCCGCCCACGGCCGCGCGGCTCACCGGCCCGCCGGCACCCGGCGCCACGCCCGGCCGCCCGGAGACCCGCCCGCCGGGTGCGCCCACTCACGGTGCCCCGGGTGCTGCCCGGCAGCCCGTCGGTGAACTGCCGCCCGCGCACAAGGTCCTGACCTGCGTCGCACTGCCCGGGCTCGCCATCTCCGCCGAGGACGGGCAGCTGGCCGGTCGCGGACTTGAGGGCTTCTACCGGGCCGGGCGGCGTCTGCTCTCCCGCTGCCTGCTCCGCATCGGCGGCAGAGAACCGCTTGCCCTGCAGGCCGGGATGGCCGGCGCCGACCGCGCTCGCTTCACCGGAACCCTGCGCAGCACCCCGCACGGCAGTCCGGACCCCGACCTCCTCGTCGAACGCGTCCGCTCGGCCGACGGCACGGAACGGATCACCCTGCACAGCGCGGCAGCCCGCCCGCTGCGCCTGCCCGTCGAGGTGGCTCTCGGCACGGACCTCGCCGATCTCGGAGCGATCGCGGCGGGGCGTGCGGGACCGGAGCTGCCCGCCGGGGTCCACGCCTCCGGTCTGCGCTGGACCGGCAGCCGGACAGCCGCCCACGTCACGGCCGACCCCCCTGCCTCCGACGCGTTCGCCTCGGCCGGGCTGCTGCGCTGGGAACTCGAAGTGCCGCCCGGCGGCAGCGCGAGCATCGAGTTGCGGGTGCGGATGCAGGGGGCGCCACCCCTGCGCGCGGTGAGCCACGCGGCCAACGGCCCATTGGCGTCGGCCCGGGCGGCGGGGGACGACCCACGGGGCCCCGCGCTGCTGCGGACGAGCATCAAGGACCTCCGCGCGCTGCTGCTGCGGGACCCCGTGCAGCCCACGGATGTCTGTGCGGCGGCCGGTGCGCCCTGGCGGTGCGGTCCGGCACCGGCGGACGCACTTGCCGCGGCGCGCATGGCCCTCCCGCTCGGCACCGGCCTCGCCGCCGGCACCCTGCGCTCCCTCGCCCGGACCCAGATCACCGGCCCCGGCCCTCAGTCCGGAATGATCCCCGGCCCCCGCCGGGACGCGGGGCCGCACCTCCCGCCGAGTTGCACCGGCACGGAGGCCACCCTGCTGTTCCCCGTCCTGCTGGCCGAGGCCCGCCGCTGGGGTCTGCCCGAGCGCGAGACGCAGGAACTGCTGCCCGCAGCCGAACGCTGCCTGGCCTGGCTGCGGAACACGGCGGGCGACGGCCGCGAGGGCGTCTACCTGCCCGACCCGCGCCCCGACGCTCCCCTCCGCAGCGAGACGCAGGCCCACGCCCATCGGGCCGCGGTCCTCGGGGCCGATCTCCTCGACGCCTGCGGCAGACCGGGCGCGGACGCACTCAGGCAGTGGGCGGGCGAACTCCGGCAGGTGTTCCGCGAGGACTTCCGGGTCGACGCCCCGGGCGGCGGACGGCCGGCGGCGGCCCGCAGACCGGACGGCACCCTCGTGCCGCACCTGGGCGGCTGGGCGGTACACCTCCTCGACACCGGCCTGCTGGGCGGCGGCGAACTCGCCCCGGGCCTCTGCGACAAGCAGCAGACCGAGCAACTGGCCCGGCTCCTCGGAGGCCCCGCGATGGACACGGGGTGGGGGCTGCGCGGACTGACCGCCGACGACCCGGGCCACAACCCCTTCGGCCACCGCGCCGGTGCCGTACGCGTCCACGAGACGGCACTCGCCGTCGCCGGGCTCGCCGCGGCCGGACACGAACGCGAGGCGGCCTCGCTGCTGCACGGAGTGCTCGGTGCGGCCCAGGCGTTCGACTACCGGCTGCCCGAGATGTACGCGGGTCGGAGACGTGCGGAGGGGAGCGCTCCGCTCCCGCACCCGGCCGCCTGCCGCCCCGCCGCGACGGCCGCGGCCGCGGGCGTGCTGCTGCTCGCCACTCTCGTGGGCCTCCGCCCGGACGCCCCGGCCGGGACGGTCACCCTCCGCCCCATGTCCAGCGCGCCGTTGGGCGAGATCGTCCTCACCGGACTGCGGGTGGCCGGCGCACCCTTCTCCGTGCGCGTCAGCCGGCTGGGGATGGCCATGGTCGAGGAGGCCGCGGAAGAACTGCAACTGGGAGTGTGACCTGGACAGAGCCATGATCGGGCGGCTGCGGGGCACCGCCGGCCGGGGCACGGCGGACCGAAGTGGATCGGTCAGGTAAGCGACCGACGAAGGGAGTGTTTATCGTCAGGCAGACGACTATGATCGCGGACATGCCCTACGACCCGTCAGCCTTTCCGCCCTTCGCCGTCACCGTGGACCTGGTCGTGCTGACCGTACGCCGTCACTCCCTGTGTGCACTGGCGGTGCGGAGGGGTGAGCCGCCGTTCCAGGGGCGCTGGGCGCTGCCGGGCGGCTTCGTGAGGGCCGACGAGGACCTCGCCCAGGCGGCGGCGCGCGAGCTGGCCGAGGAGACCGGGCTGCGGGTCCACGACCCGGCCGCCCCCACGCAGGACCACGGTGCACATCTCGAGCAGCTCGCCACCTACGGCGACCCCAAGCGTGACCCGCGAATGCGCGTGGTCAGCGTCGCGCATCTGGTGCTCGCCCCGGACCTGCCCGCGCCCCGCGCCGGGGGCGACGCCAGCAACGCGCGCTGGGCGCCGGTGGACGAGCTGCTGCAGCAGGGCGGGTACGGACGGGACGGCGAGCCGGTCGCGCCGCTGGCCTTCGATCACGCCCAGATCCTGGCCGACGGTGTGGAGCGCGCCCGCTCCAAGATCGAGTACTCGTCGCTGGCGACCGCCTTCTGTCCGCCCGAGTTCACCGTGGGCGAGCTGCGCCGGGTCTACGAGGCGGTCTGGGGAGTGGCCCTCGACCCGCGCAACTTCCACCGGAAGGTGACCGGGACGCCGGGATTCCTCGTGCCCACCGGCGGCACGACCACCCGGCAGGGCGGCCGCCCCGCCCAGCTCTTCCGGGCCGGCGGAGCCACCCTGCTCAACCCGCCGATGCTGCGCCCCGAGGTGTGAGAGCACTCCAGTGGGCAGCGGCAGCCCAAGGTCGTCCCGGCAGGCCCGGTGATTCCCGAAAAATCCGATTTGGCGCGCTATCTTGCTTCGGATGATCCAGGCCATCGGATTGACCAGCAACCCCCGCAAAGAGCTGCCGCCCGCGGTCGACGACGTCTCCTTCGAGGCGCCCGCGGGGCGAGTGACCGTGCTGCTCGGAGCGCCGGGCGCCGGCAAGACGACAACGCTGCGACTCATGCTCGAGCTGCAACCCGGCCGTGGCATCGCCTACTTCAGAGGCCGGCCCCTGCACCGCATCGACCACCCCGCCCGCGAGGTCGGCGTACTGCTCGGCGAGGTGCCGGGGCACCCGGCCCGCACCGTGCGGGGACATCTCCGCATGCTGTGCGCCGCCGCGGGACTGCCCGCCCGCCGGGCCGACGAAGTGCTGGAGACCATGGGCCTGGTGAGCCTGCGCGACGAACGGCTCGGCACCCTCTCCCGTGGACTCGACCGCCGTCTCGGCCTGGCCTGCGCCCTGCTGGCGGACCCGCACACGCTCGTCCTCGACGACCTCGCGCACGGTCTCTCCGTCCGTGAGAACCGCTGGCTGTACGGCGTCGTGCGGACGTACGCGGAGCAGGGCGGCACGGTGCTGTGCACCACGGCCGACCCCAAGGAGGCGGCCCGGATCTCGGACCGGGTGATCACCCTGGAGCAGGGGAGGGTCGTCGCCGACCAGGAGACCGCCCACTTCGCGCGCGCCCGGCTCCGGCCCCGCGTCGCGGTGCGCAGCCCGCACGCCGCCCGCCTCTCGGCCCTGCTGGCCAAGGAGGCCCGCGCCGCGCGGCGTTCGGTCGAGGTCGTACAGGAGGACGGCAACCGTCTCTCCGTCTACGGCAGCAGCTGCGCCGCAGTCGGCGAGACGGCGTTCCGGCACGGCATCGTGGTGCACCAACTCGCGGACGAGATCGGAGACATGGGCCCGGGCGCAACGCCCCCGCCCGAGACGTCCGATTCCCCGGCCGGTGACGCCGGAGTGGCGGGGGCCGCCGACTCCGTCGCCGAA
>Ga0207873_1000638_pt1 | contig 37375 bp, 32 predicted proteins | sample BGWIniCompost_FD_187373 | JGI IMG/M metagenome (GOLD analysis project Ga0207873, IMG submission 187373) | Cellulose adapted compost microbial communities from Newby Island Compost Facility, Milpitas, CA, USA - BGW Initial Compost (SPAdes)... ... | reverse complement strand
GTGCAGACGGAGATGAGGCCGCGGCCGGAGCCGCGTTCGGCGAGCTGCTTGGCGAGCGAGGCGACGATGCGCGCACCGGTGGCGGCGAAGGGGTGGCCGAGCGCGACCGAGCCGCCCTTGAGGTTGAGCTTGCTGCGGTCGATCGGACCGAGCGCCTTGTCGCGGCCGAGGCGTTCACGGCAGAACTTGTCGCTTTCCCAGGCCTTGAGCGTGCACAGCGTCTGCGCGGCGAAGGCTTCGTGGATCTCGTAGATGTCGAAGTCCTGCAGGCTGAGGCCAGCGCGGTCGATCATGCGTGGCACGGCGTAGGCCGGCGCCATCAGCAGGCCTTCCTTCTGCCAGACGAAGTCCACCGCGGCGACTTCGCCGAAGGTGAAGTAGGCCAGCGGTTCGAGGCCGCGCTCGCGCGCCCATTCCTCGGTGGCGAGCAGCACGGCTGAGGCGCCGTCGGTGAGCGGCGTGGAGTTGCCGGCGGTGAGCGTGCCGTTTTCGCGGTCGAACACCGGCTTCAGCGTCGCCAGCTTTTCCAGCGAGGTGTCCTTGCGGACGTTGTTGTCGCGCGCGAGGCCGTTGAACGGCGTGACGAGATCGTCGTACCAGCCGGCGTCCCAGGCGGCCGCGGCGTTCCTGTGCGAAAGATAGGCGAGCTCGTCCTGTTCCTCGCGGCTGATCTTCCATTCCTTGGCCATCAGTTCGCAGGACTGGCCCATGGAAAGGCCGGTGCGCGGCTCGGCAACACCCGGGAAGGATGGCTTCAGGTGCTTCGGGCGCAGCTTCAGCCAGGGCTTGAGCTTGTCACCGAAGCTCCGGCCGCGGTTGGATTCGAGCATGATTTCGCGGAAGTCGTCGCCGTAGACGATGGGCACGTCGGAGGTGGAGTCCACGCCGCCGGCGATGCCGGAGTCGATCTGGCCGAGGGCGATCTTGTAGGCGATGTTGATGACGGTCTCGAGGCTGGTGCCGCAGGCGCGCTGCAGGTCGAACGCAGGGGTGTGCGGGTCGAGGCCGGAGCCGAGCACGGATTCACGCGCGAGGTTGAAGTCGCGCGAGTGCTTCATGACCGCGCCAAGGCCGACGTCGCCAATGCGCTCGCCCTTGAGGTTGTACTTTTCCACCAGGCCCTTGAGCGCGGCGGTCATCATGACCTGGTTGCTGCACTGGGCGTAGGCCGTGAAGGCGCGAGCGAACGGAATGCGCGTGCCGCCGATGATCGCAACTCTGCGGGGCTTGTCCTGGATCATGCATTTCTCCCGTGGGGGAACTGGTTGTGTGGTTTACACTGGGCCGGTCTACGCACGGCGCAACGGCCAAGCCACGTATGCTAGCGCCGCTCCGCACGGTATTCAAACACTCGTTTTAACCGTTCCGCATCATGACCGAATCTCTCCTGCGCCGCATCCTGCGCGAACTTGCGGCGCTTGCACAACTCGCGTGGCCGATGGTGGTGGTCAACCTCTCCTACATCGGCATGCGCTTCACGGACACGGTGTTCGCCGGGCAGCTCAGCCCGGAGGACCTCGGCGCCGTGTCCGTGGGCGGTGACCTGTGGATGCCGGTGACTCTTTTTAATATGGGCGTACTGATGGCGGTGAGCCCTCTCGCGGCGCATGCCTTCGGCGCCGGCGACCGGCTGCTGGTGGCATCCATCGTGCGCCAGGCGGCGTGGGTGGCGCTGGCCGGCAGCCTGCTCGGCATCCTGGTTCTGGCGCAGGCAGGGACGGTAATGACGGCGATCGGCGTCGCGCCCGAGCTGATTCCCAAGGCCGCGGGTTATGCACGCGGGATTTCCTGGGGCCTGCCCGCCATCATGCTGTTCTACGTGCTGCGCTTCGCCAGCGAGGCTGTTTCCTACACGCGCCCGCTGCTGCTGGTGGCGGTCGCGGGCCTGTTGTTCAACGCCTTCGCCGACTGGGTGCTGATGTACGGCAAGCTCGGCTTTCCGCGGCTGGGCGCGGTGGGCACGGGCTATGCCTCGGCGCTGTCACAGTGGGTCATGTTCCTCGTGCTGCTTTCCCAGGTGCGGCGCGCGCCGCTGTTCCGGCCGTTCCGGCTGTTCGAGAAGTTCGAATGGCCGCGCTGGAGCATGATCCGCGAGCAGCTCGGCCTCGGCGTGCCGATCGCGGTGTCGGTGTTCATGGAAGGCGGGCTGTTTTCCGCGGTGGGCCTGCTGATGGCCACGCTCGGCACCACCGCGGTGGCCGGCCACCAGATTGCGGTCAACTGGGGCGCGCTGATGTTCATGGTGCCGCTGGGGCTTGCCGCCGGCATCACCGTGCGCGTCGGCCAGGCGCTGGGCCGCGGCAAGCCGGACGAGGCGCGCTTTGCCGGCGCCTCCGGGCTGGTGCTCTGCGTGGGGTTCATGGCGGTGTCGGCGCTGTGCATGCTGGCGTTCCGCAAGCACATCGTCGGCCTCTACACGGACGATCCCGCCGTCACCGCGATGGCGATGAGTCTCCTGTTCGTGGCCGCCGCCTTCCAGTTGTTTGACGGACTGCAGGTGGGCGCAGCCGGGGTCTTGCGCGGATACAAGGACACGCGCGTTCCGATGATCATGACGCTGATCGCGTACTGGGGCATCGGCTTTCAGGTGGCCTGGCTGACGGGAATCCGCCAGCAGGGCGGGCCGGTGTGGGTGTGGATCGGCCTGGTGGCGGGCCTGTGCGCCGCCGGCCTGATGCTGGTCGGCCGCTTCTGGTGGCGGCACGTACGGCGCTGAACGGGAACCAAGCGCGGCAAGGCTTGTCAGAATCCGCATTCATTCATGACGGGAGATGTCCGTGCCGAAACTTCGAATCCTGCTTCCGCTTGCCGCCTTGCTGCTTGCCGCCTGCGCAAGCCAGCCGGCCGGCAAGATGACGGCGGCCGAGCGCGCCGACCGGATCTACCGCGAATATTTCCAGGCGCAGCTCGAACTCAATCCCATCCAGGCGAGCGCGATCGGCGATGACCGCTACAACGATCGCTTCGAGGTCAGCATCTCGCCGGAATGGCGCGAACGTTCGCTTGAGACCGACAAGGAATTCCTCAGGCGCATCAGCGAGATCGCCCCGGATGAACTCGAAGGCCAGGACCGCCTGAGCTACGAGATCTTCGTGCATGACCTGGAGCGCTCCATCGAGGCAGTGCAGTTTCCCTCGCACCTGCTGCCGCTCAACCAGTTCTACTCCACGCCGAACTTCTTCGCACAGCTTGGCTCGGGCTCCAGCCTGCACCCGTTCCGCAACGCCAGGGACTATGACGATTTCCTGAAGCGCGTCGACGGCTTCGTCGCCTGGGTGGACCAGGCCATCGTCAACATGAACGAAGGCATCGCCAAGGGCTACACCCAGCCGCGCGTGCTCATGGAACGAACCATCCCGCAGCTGGAAGCGCACATCGTGAGCAACCCGGAAGAAAGCATCTTCTGGAAGCCGATCGCCAACATGCCGGAAGGCATCAGCGCCGCGGACCGCGAGCGTCTGACGCGCGAGTATCGCGCTGCCATCACCGGGAAGCTCGTACCCGCCTATGCGAAGCTGCGCGATTACGTGCGCGACACCTACATCCCTGCCGCGCGCACCACGCATGGCATGTGGGACCTGCCGGATGGCGAGGCGTGGTACGCGTTCCGCGTCGAGGGCACGACCACCACGGACCTCACGCCCGACGAGATTCACCAGATCGGCCTGGATGAAGTCGCGCGCATCCACAAGGAGATGCGCGACGTGATGCGCAAGACCGGCTTCAAGGGGGACCTGAAGGAATTCTTCAGGTTCATGATGAGCGACCCGCGCTTCATCGCCGCTTCGCGCGAGGAACTGCTCGCCGGCTTCGAGGCGGTGCGGCCGCGCATCGAACCGCATCTCGGCAAGCTGTTCGACGTCATGCCAAAAGCGGATTTCGAGATTCGCGCAGTGGAGGAATTCCGCGAGCGTTCCGCCTCGGCGGCTTCCTACATGCGCGGCACGCCGGATGGCTCGCGCCCGGGCGTGTTCTACGTGAACACCTACGACCTCACCGCGCGGCCGACTTGGGCGACCGAATCGCTGTTCCTGCATGAGGCCGCGCCCGGCCATCACTTCCAGATCGCCATCCAGCAGGAGCTGGAAGACCTGCCGGACTTCCGCAAGTTCGGCGGCTACACGGCGTTCATCGAAGGCTGGGGCCTGTACGCCGAGACGCTGGGCGAAGACCTTGGCCTGTACGAGGATCCCTACCAGGTGTTCGGCAAGCTGAACGCCGAGCTGTGGCGGGCGATCCGCCTGGTCGCGGACACCGGCCTGCATCACAAGCGCTGGACACGCGAGCAGGTGCTCGAGTACATGTACGCGAACTCCGCGGTCGGAGAAGCGCGCGCGGTCTCGGAGACCGAGCGCTTCATGGCGATCCCCTCGCAGGCGCTGGCCTACAAGATCGGCCAGCTCAAGCTGCTGGAACTGCGCGAACGCGCCGAGGCGCAACTCGGCGAGAAGTTCGACATCCGCGAGTTCCACAACCAGGTACTGCTCGACGGCGCCTTGCCGCTCGACGTACTCGAGGCGAAGATCGACCGCTGGATCGAACAGAAGCTTTGACAGGCACAGGACGGCCCTGCTCAGCAGGGCCGTCTCATTTCAGGGAGACGGGAATGAACAAGGCATGGTTGGTGGCGGGCGCGCTGGCGCTTGCAGGATGCGCGGCGGCGCCGCAGGACATGGGCGCCCGGGAGTCGGAGCGTCTCGACAGGCTGGTCGAGGAATACTTCGACCGGCAGCTGGAAAGGAACCCGGTCTACGCGACATTCATCGGCGATCATCGCTTCGACGATGAACTGCCCAACATGCTGAGCCCCGAATTCATCGCCGAGAGCCATGCGCTCGAGCAGGAGTATCTCGATGCGATCCGCGACATCGACCGCAGCGCGCTCTCCCATGACGACCAGCTCACCTGGGACGTGTTCAAGCTGGAACGCGAGTGGGCGGTGGAAGGCGAGCGCTTTCCCGACGAGCTGATGCCGATCAGCCAGTTCTACAGCATCCCCACCTTCATGGCGATCATGGGCTCGGGCCAGAGCGCGCAGCCGTTCCGCAACGTGCAGGATTACGAGAACTGGCTGGGCCGCATCGATGACTTCGACGTGCTGATGCGCCAGATCGAGACCAACCTCGACGAGGGCATCAAGCGCGGCGTGACGCTGCCGAAGATCATCGTCGAGCGCATCATTCCGCAGCTCGACGCACATGTCGTGGATGACGTGACGCAGTCGATCTTCTGGCAGCCCATCGTCAACATGCCGGAGGAGATCGGCGACGGCGAGCGTGCCGCGCTGGAAGAAAGATACCGCGAGGCGATCAGCGAGCAGGTGGTTCCTGCGTACCGCCGCCTGCGCGACTACCTTGCCAACGAATACCTGCCGGCGGCGCGCGACACCGTCGGCCTGTACGCGCTGCCGAACGGCCGCGCGTGGTACGACTACCGGATCAAGACCAATACCACGGTCGCGCTGTCCGCGGACGCCATCCACGACATCGGCCTTGCCGAAGTGCAGCGCATCCGCGACGAGATGGAAAAGGTCATGCGCGAGGTCGGCTTCAAGGGCACGCTGGCCGAGTGGTTCGAGTACGTGAAGAACGACGACCGCTTCTACTTCGACAACGAGGAAGACCTGCTGGAAGGCTATCGCGCCATCGAGGCGCGCATGAACGAGGCGGTGCCGAAGCTGTTCGACATCAACCCGAAGGCAGGCTTCGAGGTGCGCCCGGTGGAAGCCTTCCGCGCCGCCAGCGCCGCGGGCGCGTCCTACCAGTCGCCGTCGCCGGACGGTTCGCGTCCCGGCATCTTCTACGTCAACACGCACAACCTGAAGGCGCAGCCGAAGTTCGGCATGGAGACGCTGTTCATTCACGAGGCGATCCCCGGCCATCACTTCCAGAACGCCCTGCAGATCGAGCTTACCGACCTGCCGCGCTTCCGTCGCTTCGGCGGCTTCACCGCCTTCGGTGAAGGCTGGGCGCTGTACGCGGAATCGCTGGGCAAGGAACTCGGCTTCTTCGAGGACCCGATGCAGTGGTACGGGCGCCTGTCGGATGAAATGCTGCGCGCCATGCGGCTGGTGGTCGACACCGGCCTGCATGCCAAGGGCTGGACGCGCGAGCGCGCGATCCGTTTCATGCAGGAAAACTCCTCCATGGCGGACAGCGACATCGTCGCCGAGGTGGAACGCTACATCGTGATGCCGGGACAGGCGCTGGCCTACAAGATCGGCCAGTTCAAGATCAGCGAGCTGCGCGAGCGCGCCGAGGAGGAACTCGGCGACAGGTTCGATATCCGCGAATTCCACACCCAGGTGCTCATCGATGGCGAGCTGCCGCTGCCGGTGCTGGAGGAGAAGATCGAGCGCTGGATCGCGGCGCAGAAGTAAGCTCGGGGGGCGGGGACGTGAAAGGGGATTCATCGAGGCATGACAAATGAAACCGATTTTCGCGGCCCTGGCCTGCGTTTCGATCCTGGCGTTCACCGGCTGTGCGCCGGACCGGCAGCTGCCGGCCGGCGAACGGCTGGCCGCGCTGGTGGCGGAGTGGCACGAGCAGACGCTCGAGCGTCATCCGCTCGGCGCGACCTATGCCGGTGACGATCGCTACAACGATCGCCTGCCGAACTACCTTTCGCCCGGGTTCATCGCCGAGGAGCGCGCGCGCAACGCGCGTTTCCTGCAGGCGGCGAAGGCGATCGATCCCGCCGAGCTCGACGAGGCCGATCGCATCACGCTCGCCGTGTTCCTGTACGACCGTGAACTCCAGCGCGAGGCGGAACGTTTCCCCGCGGAGCTGCTGCCGCTCAACCAGTTCTTCAGCATCCAGAACGAGTTCCCGTCGCTGGGCAGCGGCCGCAGCGCGCAACCGTTCAAGACGGTGCAGGATTACCGCAACTGGGTGAAGCGGGTGGAGGACTTCGCCGTGCTGCTGGCGCAGGCGGAGGCGAACATGCGCGAAGGCATGAAGCGGCAGGTGGTGCTGCCGCGGGTGCTGGTGGAGCGCATGCTGCCGCAGCTGCAGGCGCACATCGTCGATGCCGTCGAAGACAGCCTGTTCTGGCAGCCCGTCGAGAACTTCCCGGCGGACTTCGATGCGGAACAGAGGCAGGCGTTGCGCGAGCTGTATGCGCGCATGATCACCGACACGGTCGTGCCTGCCTACCGCCGCCTGCACGACTTCCTGCGCGACGAATACCTTGCCGCGGCACGCGCCAGCTACGGCTTCGACGCGCTGCCGGACGGTAAGGCGTGGTACCGGCACATGATCCGCCGCCACACCACGCTGGACCTCGATCCCGCCGAGCTGCACCGCCTCGGTCTTGCCCACGTGCAGCGCAATCTCGACGAGATGCGTGCGGTGATGCGCGAGTCAGGCTTCGAGGGCAGCCTGCAGGAGTGGTTTGCGTTCCTGCGCGACGATCCCCGCTTCCATGCCGAAAGCGAGGCAGCGCTGCTGGACGGTTACCGCGCCATCGAGGCGCGTGTTAACGCCGTCATTCCCCGGCTGTTCGACGTGCAGCCCAGGGCGGGCTTCGAAGTGCGCGCCATCGAAAGCTACCGCGCCGCAAGCTCCGCGGGCGCGTTCTACCAGTCGCCGTCGCAGGACGGAAAGCGACCCGGCGCCTTTTATGTGAACACCCACAACCTGAAGGCGCAGCCGTGGCATGGCATGCGCACGCTGTTCATGCACGAAGCCATCCCCGGGCACCACTTCCAGGTCAGCCTGCAGCAGGAACAGGCCGACCTGCCGGCTTTCCGCCGCCAGGGGCGTTATTCCGCCTACACCGAGGGCTGGGCACTGTATGCCGAGTCTCTCGGCAAGGAACTCGGTCTCTACGACGATCCCATGGACTGGTACGGGCACGTGGAGGCAGACCAGCTGCGCGCACTGCGGCTCGTGGTGGATACCGGCCTGCACAGCCGCGGCTGGAGCCGCGAGCAGGCCATCGAATTCATGCTGGCGAATTCCTCCATGGCGGAAAGCGATGCCATCGCCGAGGTGGAGCGTTACATGGCTTTCCCCGCCCAGGCGCTTGCGTTCAAGGTCGGCCAGCTCAAGATACGTGAACTACGCGAGCGCGCCGCGCAGGCGCTGGGCGAGGACTTCGACGTGCGCGACTTCCACCGGCAGGTGCTGCGCAGCGCGGTGCCGCTGCCGATACTGGGAGATGTCATCGAGCGCTGGATCGAACAGCAACGTGACCGCGGGTAGCCGGAACGGCTGCCGTTTTCATTGCCGCAACAACGGGAAAGGAACGCAACATGTCATCCAGGAAAACCCTGCTGGCCGCCGTGCTGCTGGCATCGCTCGCATCGGGCGCGATGGCGGCGGACGGCGGCACGGTCGTGGAGCACACGCTCCCGAACGGCCTGAAGATCGTCGTCTGGCCGGACCACGACATTCCCAATGTCGCCCAGTACACCTGGTACCGCGCCGGCGGCAGGAACGAGTACCCCGGCATCACCGGGCTCGCCCATTACTTCGAGCACATGATGTTCAACGGCACCAGCAACCTGCCGCCGGGCGAGTTCGACCGCCGCATGGAGGCCGCCGGCGGCGCCAACAACGCCTACACCTCGAATGACGTGACCGTGTACCAGAACTGGTTCCCGGTCACCGCGCTGGAGACGGTGTTCACGCTCGAGGCCGACCGCATGGCGAATCTCGACTTCGACCCGGAAGTCGTGGAGAGCGAGCGCGGCGTGGTGTATTCCGAGCGCCGCACCTCGGTGGACAACGACAACTTCGGCGCGCTGATGGAGCAGGTGCAGGCCACCGCCTATCTCGCCCATCCCTACCAGTTCCCGGTGATCGGCTGGCCGTCGGACATCGAGAACTGGAGCATGCAGGACCTGAAGGATTTCTATCGCACCTATTACGCGCCCAACAACGCGGTGATGTTCATCGTCGGCGACGTGCAGCCCGAGGAAATCATTGCCCGCGCCGAGGCGCACTTTGCCGCGATTCCCGCGCAGGAACCGCCCGCGCCCGTGACCACGGTGGAGCCCGAGCAGCAGGGCGAGCGGCGCGTCGTGCTGGAGCGCCAGGCGCAGGCGCCGCTGCTCACCATGGCCTGGCACTCGCCGAACGCCGCGCATCCCGACACGCGCGTGCTCGAGGTGCTGGTCACGGTGCTCACCAGCGGTGATTCGGCGCTGCTCAACCAGGAACTGGTGGAGAAGAAGCAGCTCGCCATCCAGGTGGGCGGCTACATCCACCAGGGCTTCGATCCGGGGCTGACCTGGCTGTACGCGGTGCTGCCGCCGGGCGGCGATCCCGCTCGCGTCGAGGCCGAGATCGAGCGCCTGCTGGCGCGCATCGCCACGCGCGGCGTCACCCAGGGCGAGCTGCAGCGCGCGAAGAGCGTGCTCGTCGCCGATCATTACCGGCGGCTCGCCACCATCAGCGGCAAGGCACAGATGCTCGGCACCTACGAGGTCTTCCATGGCGACTACCGCAAGCTGTTCGATGCGCCCGCCGCCTGGGAAGCGGTGACGGCGGAGCAGGTGCGCGACGTTGCCGCGAAGATCTTCCGCAACAGCAATCGGACCGTGGGCGTGCTGCGCCCGGTGACAGGAGAACAGTGATGTTGCGCAAAGGCTTTCTCGCTTTGATGACGCTGCTGGCCGCAGCCTGCGCGCAGGCGCCGGTGGTCGAGCAGGTGGCGGAAAAGGTGCTGCCGCCGGCGGCGGAAACGCCCAAGGGCGTGACCCTGCCGCCGTTCGAGACCTTCACCCTGGAAAACGGCATGCAGGTCCTGCTGATGGAAAAGCATGACGTGCCGCTGGTCTCCTTCCATGCCTCGATCCGCGGCGGCGCGCTCGCCGATCCGCGCGGCAAGGAAGGCGTGGCCTCGCTGGTCGCGGAGCTGCTGCGCAAGGGCGCCGGGCGGCGCAACGCGCAGCAGTTCGCGGAAGCGGTCGAGAATGTCGGCGGCGATGTCAGCACCGCGGCCGGCCAGGAGCAGCTGCTGGTCAGCGCCGAGTTCCTCTCGCGCGACGCGGCACTGGCGGTGGAACTGCTCGGCGACATGCTCACCGACCCGGCGCTGTCGCCCGGCGAGTTCGAGAAGCTGCGCGAGCGCAGCGCCCAGCAGCTCGCCGCCATGAAGGACATGAACCTGCGCGCGCTCACCGGCGTGTACGGGCACGCCTGGCTGTTCGGCGACCATCCCTACGCACGGCCGGCCTTCGGCAGCGAGGCGGGGCTCGCGGCCATCGGCTATGCCGACCTGCGCCGCTATTTCATCGAGCAGGTGGGCGCGGACCGCACCATCCTCGCCGTGGTCGGCGACTTCGAGGCCGCAGAAATGCGCGGCCTGCTGGAGAAGCGCTTCGGCAACTGGCGGCGCGCTGCGAAACCGGCACCCGCGGTCCAGCCGCCCGCGCCGGTCAGCGGCCGCCGCGTGCTGCTGGTGGACAAGCCGGACGCGACCCAGACCTATTTCTTCATCGGCAACGTCGGCGTGGCCCAGGGCGACCCGGACAAGGCGGCGCTGGACCTCGTCAACACCGTGTTCGGCGGCCGCTTCACCTCCATGCTGAACACTGCGCTGCGGGTCGAATCCGGCCTCACCTACGGCGCGGGCTCGCGGCTCGCCCTCTACAGCCAGCCCGGCTCGGTGGCGATCACCTCGTTCACCCGCAACGAGACCACCGGCGAGGCCATCGATCTCGCCCTCAACGTGCTCGAGCGCCTGCACGCCGAGGGCCTGACCGAGGAGCAGCTCGCCTCGGCGCGCTCCTACGTGCTCGGCCAGTTCCCGCCGCGGCTGGAAACCAATGCCGCGCTGGCGGCCCAGCTCGCGGAGCTCAGCTTCCACGGCCTCGGGCGCGAGTGGATCGACGGCTACGCCGAGCGCGCCGGCCAGGTCGGCGTCGAGGAAGCCCGCGCCGTGATCCAGCGGGTCTACCCGCGCGGCGAGGACCTGGTCTTCGTGCTGATCGGCAAGGCCGAGGAGATCCGCGAGACGGCGGCGAAATACGGCACGGTGACGGAAATGAAGATCACCCACAAGCGGTTCCGCCCCGGCCGCTGAGAAAAGCCGCGCCCCGGAAGGCTTTCCGGGGCGCCCTTTGCTGTGATGCCCTTCGCAGCCGAAACCGCAAAACTGGGTGAAATCCCCCTAATGTGACCGCGTCGACGGATGGCGCCCCGTTTTGGGAATAGGGTCAACCTGTTCCGATGGGAGGGGTAGTCTCATGTCCTGGTCATTCGATACACCGGTTTCCGGTCTTTCGCTGTTGCTGATGATCCTGCTGGCGGTGCTGGCGCTGTACTTCGCCCGCGCCACGGCGCGCGCCGCGCTGCTCGCCGCCGGCAACACCTTCTACCGCGCCCTGCGGCTGGCGTCCTCCGCCACCGTGCGCGCCGAGCGCCAGCTCGCCGTGCGCAACCGCGAGGTGCTGCTCGCCCAGGGCCGCGAGGCCGCCGAGCGCGCCATCGAGCGCGAGTTCGAGCGCGTGCAGACCGCGGTGAAGAAGGAGCTGGCGGATTTCCCTGCCATGCACCGGCGCCTCAGCGAATCCATCACCGCCATAGAAGAAGATTACGAGCGTTCGCGCGAAGTCCCGCCGGCGCCGCCGGGCTGGGTCAAGGCCGTGCAGGCGGTCGCGGACATCCCCAAGGCGGATGCGACGGTCGCCCGCGTGCTGGAAGACATGCACGGCTCGCTGAAGAAGATCGAGGAGCAGGCGCTCACCGAGTACCGCAAGAACTCCCGCGAGCGTCATGCGCTGCTGAAGCGGGCGCTGCCGCACTGGCGTGCGCTGCTGGAGAACATCGGCAGCTTCGACAAGAAGCTCAGCCGGCTGCTCGACCGCGCGGTCGCCATCGACCGGCACATGGACGACTACGAGGAGATCAACCGCGGCTCCGACTCGGCGCTGCGCAAGCTCTCCGCCTCGTCGCTGTCGCAGTTCTTCGTGTCCATGTTCGTGCTGGCGATTGCCGTCGGCGGCGCCATCATCAACTTCAACCTGATCGCGCGCCCGATGGCGGAGATGGTCGGCGGCACCAACATGATCGGCGGCATGAAGATCGCCGACATCGCCGCGCTGGTGATCATCCTGGTGGAGATTTCCATGGGCCTGTTCCTGATGGAATCGCTGCGCATCACGCGGCTGTTCCCGGTGATCGCGGCGCTGGATGACCGCATGCGCGTGCGCATGATCTGGATCACGCTGTTCTTCCTGACCGCACTCGCCTCCGTGGAGGCCGGGCTCGCCTTCATGCGCGAGATCCTGGTGCAGGACGAGCTCGCCACCAGTGCCATGCTGCGCGGCGAGACGGCGGCGCTTGCCGAGCCGCGCTTCCTGTGGATCACCACGGCGGCGCAGATGGGCATGGGCTTCATCCTGCCGTTCGCGCTCACCTTCGTGGCGATTCCGCTGGAAAGCTTCATCCACTCGCTGCGCACGGTGCTCGGCGTGCTGGCCGGCGCGGTGCTCAAGCTGGTCGCGACGCTGCTGCGCGTGCTGGCCTCGGCGATCCGCGGCCTGGCGCGCTCGCTGGTGTACGTGTATGACGTGGTGATCTTCCTGCCGCTGTGGATCGAAGGCCGCGTGATGGCCATGCGCGGCGGCGCCCGCGCGGCCGAAGGGAGGGCGTAGTCATGTGGAGAATCCTGGTCCTTTCCGCCTGCCTGGTGCTGACGGGCTGCAGCGAAGGCGCGGCTTCGTCGAACCGCGGCCTGTACATGCTGATCGACACCTCCGGCACCTACACGCAGGAGCTCGACAAGGCGCAGCAGATCATCAGCTACGCGTTGACGCGCATGGAGTCGGGTGACGCCTTCGCGGTGGCGCGCATCGACACGGCGAGCTTCACCGAGAAGAACATCGTCGCCAAGGTCACCTTCGACGACCGCCCGAGCGCCGCCAACCAGCAGAAGCGCGCCTTCCAGGAGGCGGTGGCGGCGTTCGTGAAGGACACCCGCAGCAGCGCGCACACCGACATCACCGGCGGCGTGCTGCAGGCGGTGGAGTTCCTGCGCGAGCAGCCGGTCGGGCGGCGCACGGTGCTGATCTTTTCCGACATGGAAGAGGATCTCGCGCGCGGTTACGTGCGCGACATCCCGCTGTCGCTGGACGGCGTCGAGGTGATCGCCGTGAACGTCACCAAGCTGCGCAGCGACAACGTCGATCCGCGCAAGTACATGTCGCGGCTCGACGAGTGGAAGCAGCGGGTCGAGGCGGGCGGGGGCAAGTTCCGCGTCATCAACGACCTCGATCGCCTGGAAGCGATCTTCCAGTAACGGCTCTGCTAGACTGCGCGCCCCGTTCTACCGAGGAGGCGCGCATGTCACGTCGTGACAAACCGGCCTTGCGGAACTGGACGGCGGCCGCCAACCCCTTGCTGCGCAAGGGCGGCGTTCACCGGAAAAGCCGCAAGAGCGAACGCAAGTTCGCAAAGGAGAGCCTGCGGCGGGATTCCCGCCGCGGGTTCGACCTCCTTCCTTCCGCCTTGCCCGGCGCTTGCATCGCTCCCGCCGCTGTGGCGTAGTCTCGCCCCATCATAAGAAACACGGCACACCGGGGCCTCGATGATCGAAAACAATCCCTACATTGCCGGGACCTTCGCGGTCTATCTCGGCGTCATCCTGTTGCTGGCGTGGATCGCCTATCGCCGCACCCGCAATCTTTCCGACTTCATCCTCGGCGGCCGCTCGCTGAACAGCTGGTTCACGGCCATGGCGGCGCAGGCCTCCGACATGAGCGGCTGGCTGCTGATGGGCCTGCCGGGCTTTGCCTACCTCGCCGGCATGGAAGCAGGCTGGATGGTGGCGGGCCTGCTCGCCGGTACCTATTTCAACTGGAAGGTGGTGGCGCGGCGGCTGCGCGAGGCGACCGAGAAGCTCGGCGACGCGCTTACCATGCCGGATTACTTCGAGCGCCGCTTCGCGGACGATACGCGCGTGCTGCGGCTGATCGCCGGCGCCTTCGTGCTGTTCTTCTTCACGCTCTACACCAGCTCCGGCTTCGTCGCCGGCGCCAAGCTGTTCGAGTCGCTGTTCGGCGTGCCCTACGGCTGGGCGCTCATCCTCGGCGGGCTGTCCATCGTGCTGTACACCTTCTTCGGCGGCTTCCTGGCGATTTCCTGGGCCGACTTCCTGCAGGGCACGCTGATGTTCTTCGCGCTGATCCTGGTTGCCGCCGCGGGCTGGCACGCGATCGGCGGCGGCGACGGCCTGCACGCGAGCCTCAATGCGCTGAACGCCGAGCTGCTCGATCCGTTCACCGCCGGCTCCGGCGAGGCGCTGGGCTGGATAGGCATCGCCTCGCTGCTGGCCTGGGGCCTGGGCTATCCCGGCCAGCCGCACATCCTGACGCGCTTCATGGCGATCCGCGATCCGGCCGAGCTGAAGACCTCGCGGCGCATCGCCATGGCCTGGCAGGCGAGCGTGCTGGCGGCGGCGATGGTGGTGGGCCTGACCGCGGTGGGCGTGCTGGAAGTGCCATTGCAGGGTGCGGATGCCGAGAAGGCGTTCATCCTCATGGCGGCGCAGTTCTTCCCCGCGGTGATCGCCGGCGTCTGTCTCTCCGCGATTCTCGCCGCCATCATGAGCACCGCGTCCGCGCAGCTGCTGGTTGCCTCCAGCGCCTTCGCCGAGGACTTCTACAAGGGCCTCGCGCGCCGCGATGCCGGCCAGAAGGAGCTCCTTTGGGTGGGCCGCGCCGCGGTGCTCGGCATCTCGCTGCTGGGCCTGTGGATGGCGCGCAACCCGGACAGCAAGGTGCTGGACCTGGTGGCCTGGGCCTGGGCGGGCTTCGGCGCGACCTTCGGCCCGGCCGTGATCTTGTCGCTGTACTGGCCGCGGATGACGCGCAACGCCGCGCTGGCCGGCATGCTGGTGGGCGGCATCACGGCGGTGGCCTGGCCGCTCGCGCGCGGCAGCGCGCCGATCTTCGACCTCTACGAGCTGCTGCCGGGCTTCGTGCTGTCCATGCTTGCCATCGTCGTCGTCACCCTGCTGCGGAGGAAATGAGATGCGTGCCGAACTGATTCTCCTGCCGATGATCGCGCAGATGCTGCTGACCTTCGCGGTCTGGCTGCTGCTTTACCGGGTGCGCATCGGTGGCATGAAGCGGGCGCGCATCCATCCGCAGCGGATGGCGACGCGCGCGCAGAAGGCCGAGGTGACCATCAGCCAGGCCGAGCAGCAGGTCTCGGACAATTTCATGAACCTGTTCGAGCTGCCGGTCATCTTCTACGCGCTGTGTCTCACGCTGTATGTGACCGGCCTTGCAACGATGATCGAAGTGGTGCTGGCGTGGCTGTTCGTCGCCGCGCGGGCGCTGCACACCTTCATTCACGTCAGCTACAACCGCGTCGTGCACCGTTTCCTGGCGTATCTCGCCGGCGGCCTGCTGCTGCTCGCGTTGTTGCTGCGCACCGGCTGGAGCCTGCTGTAACGAGGGCGATTTCCATCCGTTACGGCGGCTTCGGTATCATCTGCGGCTTGTGGCGCCTGCCGGCGGGTGGCGGCAGGCGTTCTCCGCATCGTGGTTGTGAAGCTGTTTTCGTCACCGGAACCGGTTGGTGGCGCGCGTCGTGTTGTTCATGGCGTTGATCCACGCTTCTCGCCGTGAAGACTCGTGCCGGTTCATTCCGGCCACAAGGAAGAGGGCGAAACGAAATGAATCTCCTGTTGATGAGCAGTTCGCGTTCCGCAGACAGCGGTTTCCTGGAAGCCAATGCCGATGAACTTGCCGCGCTGCGCATCAGGCGCGCGTTGTTCATTCCTTATGCCATCGTGGGCGAGGATCGCGCCGAGCGCGTCAGCTTCGTCAGCGAGCGCGTCGCCGAGTTGGGCATCAAGCTCGACGACATCGACGAGGCGGCGGACCCCGTAAAGGCGATCGAAACTGCCGATGCCGTCCTGGTCAGCGGCGGCAACACCTTCCACCTGCTGGCGACCATGTACCGGAACGGCATCGTGGATCCGCTGCGGGCGCGCGTGCGGCAGGGCATGCCGTATGTCGGCTGGAGCGCGGGATCGAATGTCGCCGGCCGCAGCATCCGTACCACCAACGACATGCCCATCGTCTATCCGCCGACGTTCCGCGCGCTGGATCTCGTGCCCTTCCAGATCAATCCGCATTTCACCGACGCCATGCCCGAGGGCCTGCGGGGCGAGACCCGCGAGCAGCGCATCCGCGAATTCCTGGCAGCGCATCCGCAGGAACTGGTGCTGGGCCTGCCGGAGGGTACGGCGTTGCGGGTGGAAGGCGATCGCATGCGCCTCGCCGGCCGGCATGACGCCTGGCTGTTCCGCGCGGGCGAACCGCGCCTGCGGCTCGCTGCCGGGCGCGATCTCTCCCACCTGCTGTGATTCAGATATGCACCACCTGGTGGCCGCCGCTCAGCAGTTCGTCGGCCGCCAGGGCGTGCATGTCGATGCCGATCTGTCGCGCGTCCACCACCCGGCGCACAGTCCAGTCGCGTTCGTGGTCGAGTTCCGCCTGCGCGGCAAGGCTGACGAAGCGCCGCGGCAGGTAGTCCCGGCCGCGTGAATCGCGCAGCAGCATGACCACCGGGCGCAGCCGGTTGAGCGGGTCGCGGGTCATCACCACGCCGATGGCGCCGTTGCCCAGTTCCACCAGGCTGCCCACCGGGTAGATGCCCACGCACTTGATGAATTCCTGCACCAGCTCGCGGCCGAAATCGCTGGGCGCCATCTGGTACATGGCGTTGAGGCCCTGGTCGGCCGGAATGCCGTGGTGATAGACGCGGTCCGAGGTGATCGCGTCATAGACGTCGCAGATGGCGGTGAGCAGCACCGCGGTGGAAATCTGGTCGCCGCGCAGGCCGTCCGGGTAGCCGCGGCCGGAAACCCGCTCGTGGTGATAGCGGATGATCTCCAGCGACTGCGGCGGCACGTCGCCGGTGCCCTTGACGATCTCGTAGCCCTCCACCGGGTGCCGCTTGATCACCTCGAACTCCTGCGCCGTCAGGCGGCCGGGCTTGTCGAGGATGGACGGCGGGATGCGCATCTTGCCGACGTCGTGCAGCAGGGCGCCGAGGCCGATGAGCTTCAGCTGTTCCGGGCCATAACCGAGGTGCGCGGCGAAGGCGATCGACAGCACGGCAACGTTGATGCTGTGCTGGGCGGTGTATTCGTGGGCCTGCTTGAGCTGGGTCAGCCACAGGGCGGCGTCGGGCTGGGCGGTGATGGTGTCGACCATCTCGGTGACGACCTGCCGGGCGCGGTCGGTATCGATGGCCCGCCCGAAACGCACGTCCTGCATCAGGTTCTTCACATAGCCGCGGGCATGCTCGCGCACCGCGTGCATGCGCTGCAGCTCGCGCTCGAAGCCGGCGCGACGCTCCTCCATGGCAATCCTGCGCCACTCGGCGCCGCCACGCTCGGGATTCGCCTGGGGCCGCATGTTGATGGACAGCCGGATGGTGCGGTCTTCTGCATCCTCCTCGCGGCGGTCATCGTCGACGTAGACGTAACGGCAGGTCTCGCGCAGCAGCTCGAGCTCGTCGGCCGTCTGCACGACGAAACCCTGGAACAGGAACGGGCTGTCGATCCACGGACGGTCCAGTTCCGCCACGTACATCCCGATTTCCAGGTCGGCAACGTCCATACGCCGTCGTGCCATCTCGGGCTGCCCCCTATACTTGCATGTGCTTGAGCATAGGCGCCCCGGAAGGAGGAATTCCAGCACTCTTCATTCAAACCTTGTTAAGTGCTGGAACATCAAAGACTTCGGTAATCGGAAAATTTCTCGACGGAGAGGACTATGGGAATCATCAACTCAAAAGCCATCGCACGCCTGCTGGCGCTGGCCCTGTTGCTCGGTGCGGGTCCCGCGCTCGCCGCCCGCCACGTGGAGACCGTCGAGCATCGCTTCGCGGCCAATGAGTTCCGCGAGCTCGAACTGCTCAACCTGGCCGGCGAAGTGCGCGTCACCGCGGGCAAGGAACTGCTCATCCGCGCCAGCATTCACGGCCAGGGCGACGATGACGCCAAGGCGCGCGCCAACGCGGCGCTGGTCAAGCCCGAGCTCAAGCGTGGCGGCGGCAAGCTGGAAGTGATCACCCAGTTCCCGGTGCAGGATTACGACGAGTTCGTCTACGTGCGCAAGGGCGGCGGCAGCGGCTGGTTCGGCTTCGGCTCGCGCACCGTGACCAATTACCTCGGCGAACGCGTCTCGGTGCGCGCCAGCGGCCGCGGCCTCGCGGTGCATGCGGACTACGAGATCACCGTGCCGGCCGGCATGACCGTCAAGATCGTCAACCGTGTCGGTGACGTCGTCGCCGAAAACGCCGAGGGCGATCTCACGCTCGATACCGCCTCCGGCGACGTCGGGGTGCGCGGCGGCAAGGGTGACGTGCACGCCGATACCGGCTCCGGGGCAGTGACCGTCCGCGACCGCACCGGCAACGTCAGCGCCGACACCGGTTCCGGCAGCGTCAGCGTGAGCGGCGTCCGCGGCAAGGTGGTGGCCGACACCGGCTCGGGCAGCGTCACGCTCCGTGACATCGTCGGCGACGTCGAGGCCGACACGGGCTCCGGCAGCGTCACGCTGGAAAAGATCACTGGCAGCATCGAGGCCGATACCGGCTCCGGCAGCGTGCAGGGCAAGGAACTGAGCGCCGTGCGCCGCCTGCATGTCGACACCGGCTCGGGCAGCGTGCGCATGGAAGGCGATCTCGGCGCGCTCGAGGACCTGGACATCGATACCGGCTCCGGTGGCGTCACCCTGCTCACCACCGCCGCGCTGAACATGCGCCTGAAGGCCTCGGCCGGCTCCGGCGGCGTGCGCATCGACCTGCCGGAAATGAAGGATGTGCGCAGCAGCCGCAACGAGTTCGAAGCCACCGTCGGCAACGGCAAGGGCCGTGGCGTCATCGACACCGGTTCCGGCGGGATTCGGATAAGTCAGCAGTAACGGCTGCGTGAGACGGGAGACGCAAGACGCAAGACGAAGGCCGTCGCAGGCATCGTCTTCGTCTTGCGTTTCGCCGCTCACGAATCATCCGTGCCGCGCTTTGGCTGGCCCAGCCAGTGTTTCTTCCTGCTGAGACGGCTTGCGAGTGGATTATCCGCCGTCGTCTCACGTCTTGCGTCTTCCCTCTTGCGAGGACGGGTTCCCTTGCGCTCACCGCCGCATCAGGACAAGCTTCGGCTTCCCGTGATGCAAAACGAGTGCCCATGATCCGATTCCTCTGCGTACTGCTTCTCCCGGTTTTCCTGATCGCCTGCAGCAAGACCGAGCCCGCCGACCTGGTGCTGCTCGGTACCGTGCACACCGCCAATCCGTCCCAGCCGGTGGCCGAAGGCGTGGCCGTGCGCGGCGGGCGCATCCTGGACGTGGGCGACGAAACCGACCTGCTCGCCTACATCGGCGAAGGCACGCGGGTCGTTCACATCGAGGATGGCGCGATCTATCCGGGATTCACCGACAGCCACATGCACCTGCGCGGCGTCGGTGAGCGCGAGCTGATGCTCAATCTCGAAGGCGTCACCGGCATCGACGAGCTCAGGCAGCGGCTGGCAGCGGAAATCGCCGCCCGCCAGCCCGGCGAATGGATCCATGGCCGCGGCTGGATCGAGACCCACTGGAAGCCGCGCCGCTTTCCCACCCGCGAGGACCTGGACGAGGTCTCGCCGATGAACCCGGTGGTGCTGGTGCGCGCCGACGGTCACGCACTGGTCGCCAACAGCCGGGCGCTGGCGCTCGCGGGCATCGATCGCGACACCGAAGCGCCCTTCGGCGGCGAGATCCTGCGTGACGAGAACGGGGAGCCCACCGGCATGCTGGTCGACCATGCCATGACGCTGGTCACACGGGTCATGCAGCCCGGCCGGGTGGACGCGGCCGAGGCGCTCATCACGGGCGCGCGGCGCAGCGCCGAGCTGGGCTGGACCAGTGTGCAGAATGCCGGTACCGACTGGACGGAGGCGATGCTGCTGCGCCGGCTGGTGGCGGACGGGCGGATCCGCATCCGCATCTACAACGCCGTGGAGGGCCCGGGCGAGAACGCCGGCAAGCTGCTGCGCGAGGGGCCGGTGGTCGGGCTTTACGACGGCAGGTTCACGCTGCGCGGCATCAAGGTGAGCATCGACGGCGCGCTGGGTTCACGCGGCGCGGCCTTGCTGGAGCCGTACGCCGACGCCGACACCCGCGGCCTCATCACCGAGCGGGCCGAGGACTTGCTGCCCATGTACCGCACCGCCCTGCAGAAGGGCGTCCAGGTGGAAACGCATGCCATCGGCGATCGCGCCAACCGCTTCGTGCTGGATCTCTACGAGCAGGCGTTCAGGGAGGTTCCCGCGGAGAAGCGCCGGCTGGCGGAGCCGCGCTGGCGCATCGAGCACGCGCAGATCCTCGCGGCGGAAGACATTCCGCGCTTCGCTCGCCTCGGCATCATTCCGTCCATGCAGTTCAGCCATGCCATCGGCGACCTGCATTTCGCGCCCGCGCGCCTCGGCGAGAGCCGTCTCGCCGGCGCCTATGCCTGGCGCAGCCTGCTGGATACCGGAATCATGATCGCCGGCGGCACTGACGCGCCGGTGGAAAAGGGCGACCCGAGGATCGAGTTCTATGCCGCCGTGGCGCGGCGGGACCTCGACGGCTACCAGGATGCGGGCTGGCACCCGGAACAGGCGCTCTCCCGCGAGGAGGCGCTGCGGAGCCTGACGCTGTGGCCGGCGTATGCGGCCTTCGAGGAGGGCGAGCGGGGCACCATCGAACCCGGCAAGCGCGCCGACTTCACCATCTACGGCGAGGACCTGATGACCGTGCCGCTGGAACGCATCCCCGAGGTGCCCCTGTTCATGACCGTCGTCGGCGGCGAGATCGTCTACCGCAACCCCGAGCTCCACGAAACGGATTGATTCTCAACGGCGCGGCCGGGAGTCCTGGCCGCGCTCCAGCGTCTCGCGCAACCGCCGCCGGGCCTCCTCGACGTCGTCCTTGGCGCGCTGCCAGGCATCGCCGTCGAAGCCCTCCAGGTCCTCGGAGCGGCGCCGCAAGGCCTCGCGCTGCGCCTCGACCTCCTCCAGCCGGCGCGCATCCACCGCTCCCTGGCCCTGGTGAAACTCGGTGCGGTAGCGGTTCACCTGCGCCTCCAGCGAATCGAGTTCCGCCTTAGCTCGCTCAGGAAACGCCGCGTGTCTTCGCTGTTCATTGCCTTCTCCATCGTGGGCCTGCATGGAGAAACTGTGGGCGAAGGGGAGTTCGACAAGGGAAGGGAGAAGGGAGAAGAAATCCCCTGCGCCGCGCGGCGCCCCCCTTTGATAAAGGGGGGGTGGCGTCATTGAATGCTTCAGCCGTCGCGTCTCCCGTCTTACGCCCTCACGTCTCCGCATGCTGCTCGCGCAGCTTCTCGATCCGCCGCGCGATGTGTTCCGGCGAGGTCGAGCCGCGAGCGATGAGGGCGTAGGCCGCGGGCACCACGAACAGCGTGAGCAGGGTGGAGAACATCACGCCGAAGAAGATGGTGACGCCAATGGCTTCGCGGCTCTCCGCGCCGGCGCCGGTGGCGAGCATCAGCGGCACGGCGCCGAAGGCGGAGGCGAAGCTGGTCATCAGCACCGGCCGCAGGCGGATGCCCGCCGCGTGAATCACGGCGCGGGTGAATTCCTCGCCGCGGTCGCGCAGCTGGTTGGCGAACTCCACGATCAGCACGCCGTTCTTCGCGGCAAGGCCGATCAGCAGGATCATGCCGATCTGGCTGTAGACGTTGATCGAGATGCCCCACAGCGCAAGGCCCACCAGCGCGCCGGAGACCGCGAGCGGCACCGTCAGCATGATGATGAGCGGATGGCGGAAGCTCTCGAACTGCGCCGCCAGCACGAGATAGACGACCATCAGCGCGGCCAGGAAGGTGAAGTACAGCGACTGGCCGGATTGCTTGAACTCGCGTGACTCGCCGTCGTAGTTGAGCTGCACGTCCGGCATGTTCTCCGCGACGAAGGTTTCGATGGCGGCAAGCGCCTCGCCGAGCGAATAGCCCTCGTTGAGGCCGGAATAGACGGAAATCGAGCGCAATCGGTCGAAGCGATTCAGCTCCTTGGGGCCCGCCTCCTCGGTGACGCGCACCAGGTTGCCGAGCGAGACCAGCTGGCCGCTGGTGTCGGAACGCACGTAGATGTTGTAGAGATCGGAAGGCGTGGCGCGGTCCTCGTCTTCCGCCTGCAGGATCACGTCGTATTCCTCGCCCTCGCGCTGGAAGGTCGTGACCACGCGCGAACCCAGCATGGTTTCCAGCGTGCGGCCGATGGAGGTGAGCGACACGCCCAGCGCCGCAGCGCGGTTGCGATCCACCTGGATGCGCATCTGCGGCTGGCGTTCCTCGTAGTCGGAATCCATGCCGACGAACATCGGGTTGGCTTCCATCCACTCCAGCAGCTGGTCGCGGCGCATCTCCAGCGTCTCGTACGAACCGCCGCCGAGCACCACCGCCACCGGGCGATCACCGCCGCCGCGCACGCCGAGGCCCGCCGGGGTGGAGACGCGCACTTCCAGCGGCATGTCGGCCAGCGCTTCACGGACCTCGTCGGCGAGTTCAAAGGCGCTGCGCTTGCGGTTGTCCCAGTGTTCCAGCAGCACCAGTGCGCGCGCCGAGCTCACGCCGCTGCTCCAGTCGCCGGGAATGCGCACCTGCACGCGCCGCACGTCGCCGGACTCCACCTGCTTCATGATGATCCGCTCCATCTCGCGGGCGTAGTGGTCGGTGTACTCCAGCGTGGCGCCTTCCGCCGCGCGGATGATGACGTAGTACACGCCGCGATCCTCGCGCGGCGAATACTCGGACGGCAGGTGCATGAACAGGCCGACGGCCGCGGTGATGGTGAGAATCACCACGACGATCATGGCCAGCGGCCGCGCCACGACCTTCTGCAGCGCGCGCTCGTAGGCATTGCTGAGACGCTCGAAACCGCGATCGATCCACGCGGCGAAGCGGCCGCGCTTGCGCATCCGCGTGAACAGCTGCGAGGTCATCATCGGCGTCAGCGTCAGCGCGATCAGGCTGGAGAAGCCGATGGCCGCGGCAACCGAAATGCCGAATTCGCCGAACAGCCGGCCGATGTTTCCCTGCATGAAGGAAATCGGCAGGAACACGGAGACCAGCACGGTGGTGGTCGCGATCACGGCGAAGCCGATTTCGCGCGAGCCGTCGATGGCGGCGAGCAGCGGCGGCTGGCCTTCCTCGATGCGCCGGTAGATGTTCTCGAGCACGATGATGGCGTCGTCGACGATGATGCCGATGGCGAGCACGAGGCCGAGCAGCATCAGCACGTTCACCGAGTAGCCCAGCGGCTGCACGATGATGAACGAGGCCAGCAGCGACACCGGCACCACCACGGCGGGAATCAGCGTGGCGCGGAAGGTGCCAAGGAAGACGTAGATGACGACCAGCACGAGGCCAAGCGCCATGAACAGCGCGTGGAAGACCTCGTACAGTGACTGGTTGATGAACTCGGCGCGGTCGTAGTTGATGGCGATGTCCATGCCTGGCGGCAGCGTGCCGCGAATCCTTTCCAGTTCCGCGCGCACGCCCCTGGAAAGCTCCACCGTATTCGCCTTCGATTGCTGCGAGATGCCGAGCGAGACGGTGGCGATGCCGTTGGAGCGCGCCGCCGAGCGATCGCTCTCGGGGCCGATCTCGACGCGCGCGATGTCGCCGAGGCGCACCAGCTGTCCGTCGGCGCCGCGGCCGATGACCAGCGTGCGGAAATCCTCGGGCGTGCGCAGGCCGGTCTGGGTGCGCAGCGTGAACTCCCGCTCCAGCGATTCCAGCCGTCCGGCGGGCAGCTCGACGTTCTCGGCGCGCAGCACGGTCTCGATGTCATTGACGGTGAGGCCGCGCGCGGCCATTTCCTGGCGGTCCAGCCAGATGCGCATGGCAAAGCGGCGGTCGCCGCCGATGCGCACCATGGCCACGCCCGGCACGGTGGACAGCCGGTCCACCAGCACGCGGTCCGCGAAATCCGACAGCTCCATGGTGTTCATGCGGTCGGAAGTGAGCGCCAGCCACATCACCGCGTCGGTGTCGGAGTCCGCCTTCTGGATCTCGGGCGGATCGGCCTCCTCGGGCAGGTTGTCTACCACGCGCGAGACGCGGTCGCGCACGTCATTGGCGGCGGCGTCGACATCGCGGTTGAGGTCGAACTCGATCACCACGCGCGATTCGCCGTCCTCGCTGGACGAGGTCATCTTGATGATGCCCTCGATGCCCGCCACCGCGCTCTCGATGACCTGGGTCACCTTGTTCTCGATGATCTCCGCGGATGCGCCGCGGTAGGTAACCTGCACCGAAACGATCGGCGGGTCGATGTCCGGGTACTCGCGCACCGGCATCTGCTGGAACGCCATCAGGCCGAGCAGCGTCAGCAGCAGGCTGATGACGATCGCGAAGACAGGGCGCTTGACGGCGATGCTGGAAATGATCACGAGCTGGCCCTCTGCACACTGGACTCGACGCGGCGAATCGCCATGCCATGCCGCAGCGACTGCGTGCCTTCGACGACGATCTCCTCGCCGGGCTCCAGCCCGCCGGTGATTTCCACCGAGCCGGGCATGCGCACGCCGAGCACGACCTCGCGCTGGATGGCGGTGTCATCCTGCACCACGAACACGAACTTGCTTGAGCCCTCCGAGACGATGGCGAGTTCCGGCACGGCGAGCGCGTCGCGCGGATTCTTCTCCAGCACCGCGGTCATGAACATGCCGGGACGCAGCCGGCCGTCGGAATTGTCGATGCGGCAGCGGACGGTCACCGTGCGGGTGACGGGATCGACGCGCGTGTCGATGCTGTCGACCACGCCCACGAAGATCTCGTCCGGCCAGGCGACGCTGCGCGCATTGATGCGCTGGCCGCGCGCCAGCGTGGCGAGATAGGACTCCGGCACGGAGAAATCCAGCTGCATCTCGGCGACGCGATCCAGCGTGGTGATCACCATCCCGGGGCTGACCATCGAACCGATGCTGACCCTGCGCAGGCCGACGCGGCCGGCGAACGGCGCGCGAATGGTGTGATCCTCGACCACGGCGCGCGCGGCGGCGAGCCGCGCTTCCGCTGCCTTGAGCTGCGCCGCCTGCTGCTCGAGCACCGAGCGGGAAATGGCGTTGCTGCGAATCAGCTCCTGCGAACGCTGGTAGTCGGCGCGGATTTCCGCCAGCGCCGCTTCCGCGGCGGCGAGATTGGCGCGCGCCTCGGACGACTCCAGCTCCACCAGCACCTGGCCCTTCTCCACCAGCGCGCCTTCGTCGAAACCGATGCGCGTCACCAGGTTGGAGACACGCGCGGTGATTTCCACTGAATCCGAGGCGCGGGTGGTGCCGATGGCCTCGATGCGGTCGGCAATGCGCCGCGGCGTCACCTGGCTGGTGACCACGGGCACGACCCGTCCGGTCGCTTCCGTGGTGGCCTGTTTGTCGGTATCGCGCGAGTCGCATGCAGCGAGGAGAGAAACGGCAAGCGCGATTGCTGCGCTGTGGCGTAGCAATGAGAGCATTGAATGAAGTCCCGAGATTGAATTGAAGAATTCTAAAGTGACAGGAACGCGCCTGAATAGTTCCGTCAAAACACGGAAGGGCTTCGCGCGTGCGCTCAGCCGAAGGCGCGCATCTCGTCGACGGCGATGGAAGTGACGTTGATGCCGTGGCGGGAGGGATCGACGACGCTTTCGATCGACCAGGTCCGGCCCGAGCCGGAACTGGCGGTGGCGAGGTTTACCATGCGACGCGGCGTCATGTGGCGGCCGAGCGAATCCTTCAGCAGCAGCACCAGCGGCGTGAGGCGCACGCCTGGGAAGGTCGAGGCCACCATGGCGATGGCGCCGGTGTTGAGCTTGACCACGCTGCCGACGGGATAGATGCCGATGCACTGGATGAACGATTGCACCAGCGCGTGGCCGAAGCTGCGCTCCGCCTCGCGGTGCAGTTCGGCGAGCGCGTCCGGCGGCTGCATGGCCTTGCGGTAGGCGCGGTCGGAAGTCATCGCGTCGTAGGAGTCGGCGATGCCGACGATGCGCACGTGCCGCGGGATCTCGTCGCCCTTGAGCCCGTGTGGATAACCCGAGCCGTCGATGCGCTCGTGGTGCGAGCGGATGATGTCGCGCGCCATCGGCGGCAGCTCGTGGCAGCGCTTCAGGCTGAACAGGCCGTCCATGGGATGGCGGCGGACGACGGCGAAATCCGCCTCGCTGAGCCGGATCTTCTGGCGGATGATGTCGTTGGACGGTTCGGTCAGGCCGATGTCGTGCAGCATCGCGCCGAGGCCGATGGCGTGCAGGGCTTCGCGCTCGTAGCCGAGATGGTTGGCGAACGCGATGGAAAGAATCGCGACGTTGATGCTGTGGGTGGCGTTGAATTCGTCCTGCTCGCGCAGCTTGGTCAGCCACAGGGCGACGTTCTGGTTCTCGACCACGCGCTCGGTGAGCTCGCGGACCACGTCCAGCACCGGTTCGAAGCTCACCAGCCGGCCGATGCGGCGCTCGTCGATCATGCGGATCAGCGCGAGGTGGGCGCGCTTCTGCAGCTTCATCACCTGCTGGAAGGATTCCGCGAAGCGCCGCGGGTCGTTGGCGCGGACCGCGTCCACCGGCGGGCGGCGCAGCCGGGCGCGCGGCGCTTCCACGCTGATCTGCGCGGCGTTCGCGGCGGCCTGCGGGGCCTTGCGCTGGGCGGCGGTGCCGCGGGAGCGCTCGGGATCGACGAAGACGTAGCGGCAGACTTCGCGCAGGGTGGCGAGATCCTGCTCGTTCTCGATCAGGAAGCCCTGGAAAAGGAACGGACTTTCCAGCCACGGGCGATCGAGTTCGGCAACGAACATGCCGATTTCAAGATCGTCTGTGTCTATCCGCTGTCTCATCTCACCACCAGCATCTTCGAATAGGTCGGCGTCGGGGCGCCGCCACGGGTATTTTTTGAAACCCGCGAACCCATATTGGGCTGTTTGGCAAAACTTTACAATAGCCTGTCAAGTGCGGACAGCCATCCGGGCAGGCCCGGCATTCGGCGGCTCACTCCTGGGGCTCGCCGGCGTGGCGCACCTGGTTGCGGCCGCCCCGCTTGGCGCGGTAGAGCGCCTGGTCGGCGGCCTTGAAGAGCTGTTCGGGGGTGGTGCCGTGCTCGGGGAAGGTAGCCACGCCGACCGAGATGGTGACCGGCGGCAGCACCAGGTTCTCGTGCGCGACCTCCAGTTCGGCGACGGTACGGCGCAGTTCCTCGGCGCGCGCCAGCGCGTCCTCCAGGCTGGTGCCGGCGAGCACGGCCACGAACTCCTCGCCCCCCGCCCGGTATGCGCCGTCCTCGGCGCGGAAGAACTCGTCCAGGTGGTGGCCGACGGCGCGCAGCAGCGCGTCGCCGCCATCGTGGCCGTGGGTATCGTTGAAGTTCTTGAAATGGTCGATGTCGAAGGCCAGCACCGAGACCGGGTGGCCGTGGCGCTCGGCGCGGTGCAGTTCGCGGCGGATGGATTCGTCCAGGTAGCGGCGGTTGTACAGGCCCGTGAGGGGGTCGCGGATGCTCTGGTTGCGCAGGGTCTCGCGCAGCTTGAGGTTGGCCAGCGCCAGCGCGAGCTGCTCGGACACCGACTCCAGGAAGTCATGGTGCTGGTCCTGGATGCTCTGCTCGCTGTCGGTGATGCCGTTGAGGTAGACCACGAACAGCAGGCCGATGGTCTCGCCGAAGGCGTGCAGCGGCAGGCAGACCGACGGCTTGCGCTTGTCGATCAGGTGCTCGCAGGCCATGGTGCGGCCCTCGATGTTGTCGTGCGTGCGCCCCAGCCGCAGCGACCAGCACTGGTGAGGCGCGAAGAAGGCATCCGAATAGCGGCTGCCCTCGTTCCATTCCGACACCGCGCTGATGTCGTCCCGGCTGGGCGAGATCAGGTAGAGCACCCCGGCGTGGTCCGGCAGCATTTTCGCGCTCATGCTGGCGAACACGCGCGTGGCCTCATCGATGCTGTTGCATGACTGCAGCAGCTCGCCGAGTTCCGCGAAGGCCGCCGACTCCCGGCTGCGGCTGCCGATCAGGTCCGCCATCACGTTGAAGCGCTCCGCCAGCACGCCCAGCTCGTCGCGGCCGGATACATTGGCGCGCGCCTTGAGGTTGCCGCGGGCGAGCTCGTTGGCGGCGTGGATCAGGCTCTTCATGGACTTGCCGAGGCGATGCGTGATCCAGGCGGTGATCAGCAGCATCACCAGCAGGCCGATCGCCGGCCCGAGCCGGATCAGCAACGTGACCCGCGCGGCACGGGCGCGGGTCTCTTCCCAGTTCTCCTCCAGCAGGCGCTGTTCCCCCTCGACGAACTCCGTCATGGCGGCGTTGAACCTGCTGACCAGGTGGTCGCTGCCCTGCAGGTTGACGTTGGCGCGAATCTGGTCCTCGGCGCGAACGAACGTGCCGATCGCCTCGTTCACGGCGACATGCAGGCGGCGCAGCGCTTCATCGGCGGCCGGCGAGGCGCCGTTTGCCACCGCCGCGGTGAAGCGCGTGAAGGCCTCGTGGGCGCGTTCCACCGGGCGTTTCAGCTCCGGGTGGATATCCATGTTCAGCACCAGCTGCAGCTCGTTCTCGATGACCCGCAGCAGTTGCGGCGGCGCCCTCTCCCGTTCGCCGCTGTAGTAGGCGTTCTCCAGCGTGAGCAGCGTGGTCTCGACCCGGAGCATGTTCGGCACGGCCATTACCGGCAGCCGCGAGCGCACGTCGATGTTGACGCGCGCGACGTCGTAGACCCATTGCTGGATGAGGTTGCTGGCCTCCTCCAGATGCGCCTTCTGCTCAGGGTTGTTGCGGACCAGCGCGGACAGCTGGTGATGCAGCTCGGTGAACTCGGCGACCGAGCTGCGGAAAAGCGAGAGGAACTTCCGCTCCGAGGTCAGCAGGTAGCCGCGCTGCGAGGCCAGCGCATCGAAGGCGGCATGCAGGTAGTTGCTGGCCAGCGTGATGCGGTGCTGGCTGGCGAGCAGGCGCTGGTTGGCTTCGACCGTGGCATGCAGGGTGACTATGTTCAATGCGGAAATGCCGATCCACAGCAATAACAGCATTCCGAAACCGATCAGGAGCCGGTACATGAAGGGTATGCTGCGTTTGCCTTTGGCGATCTCCATCCCAAGGACGGTGTGTGCAGGCGCGCACTGCTGCCATCAGGCCAAGCCCTGAGGGAGAAGCTTCATTTTGCGCCGGCGCCGCCGGGGCTAAGGGGTTCTGCGGTGTTTGGGAGAAAGGCCATGAAGAAGCTGCTGCTGTTGATGCTTCTCGGTGCGCCGCCCTTGTGGGCGGCGGAGGCGGCCCTGGAGCAGGGCGAGCTCTATGCGGTGGTCGAGGTGCTGCCGGATGGCGAGATCGACGTGGTCCAGATTCATGGGCTGCCCGAGGACCTGCACCCGGAAATCGAACTCTGGCTCAAGGACCAGGCCATCCAGCTGGCGGTGAGCCAGACCGACGAGGCGCCCAGCCGCACCACTGTGCAGATCGCCTACACGCTGATCGAGGACGCCGAGGGCGGCGGCAAGGGCCTGGCCCTCGACCTCGTCGCCAGCGAGGTGTCGGTGCCCGCGGAGCCGCCGCCGCCCGTCACCACAGCCGAGATCCCGGTGCGCGTGCAGGTCAGCAGCGAGGGCAGGGTGGAATGGATCCGGCCTGAGCGGGCGCTGCCGGAAGGCGTATCCATGGAAGCGCTGCAGGCGAGGGTGCGCGAGGACATCGAAAACGACCCGGAAGTCCGCCGTGCCGCCGCCGAAGGCCGCCTCGAGGCGCGCACCTACACCATCACCGTTCGGTTGAAGCCTCGCGATTGAGGCCGCGCCATTCCATGAACACGTCCGCCCGCACGTACGGGCTGGGCGTGGCGGGCGTGAACTCCACGAAGCCGAAGCGCCGGTACAGGCGGATGGCGCTTTCCAGGCCGGAATTGGTCTCGAGATGCAGCCGCGTCCCGCCAAGCGCCTGGAAGCGCTCGATCAGCTTGCCAAGCAGCAGCGCGCCGACGCCGCGGCCCTGGAAGGCGGGAGTGACGGCCATCTTGGCAAGCTCGTAATCGCCGCCGCCGCAGTGGACCAGGGCGCCGGTGCCGACGGTCTCGTCCGCGGCCATGGCAAACCAGATCTCGCCGCCGTTGGCGAGGATGCGTTCCGGGTGCGAGAGCTGCTCGACGTCGGTCGCTTCCACCTGGAAGAAGGTCTCGATCCACGCCAGGTTGAGCCGGCGGAAATCCGCGGCCAGCGCGGGCGAAAACGGCAACAGCTGGATGTCGGCATTCATCGGCAGGCACACCCGGAAAATGCCGCAAAGCCTGCCGTTGCCGCCCTTGCGATGCAAGCGGCGCGCGCATATACGTCAATCATTCCTGCCCCTTCGGAGACTCCCATGGCCATCCACGACAGCATTCTTTCCACGGTGGGCAACACACCCGTGGTGCGCATCAACCGCCTCGCACCCGAAGGCGTGGAAATGTACGTGAAGGTGGAAGCCTTCAACCCGCTTTCCTCGGTGAAGGACCGCCTTGCTCTCGGCGTCATCGAGGACGCCGAGCGCCGCGGCGTGCTCAAGCCCGGCATGACCGTCGTCGAGGCGACCAGCGGCAACACCGGCATCGGCCTTGCCATGGTCTGCGCCGCCAAGGGCTATCCGCTGGTGGTCACCATGGCCGAAACCTTCTCCATCGAGCGCCGCCGCATGATGCGCTTCCTGGGCGCGAAGGTCGTGCTCACGCCCGCCGCCGAGCGCGGCACCGGCATGGTGAAGAAGGCCGAGGAACTGGCGAAGAAGCACGGCTGGTTCCTGCCGCGGCAGTTCGAGAACGAAGCCAACGCCGAGATGCATGCCCGCACCACGGCGCGCGAGATCATCAATGACTTCCAGGGCCGCCGCCTCGACTGGTTCGTCACCGGTTACGGCACCGGCGGCACCCTCAAGGGCGTAGGCAGCGTGCTGCGCAAGGAGCGCCCGGAAACGAAGATCGCCGTCTGCGAGCCCGCCAACGCGGCATTGATGAAGAGCGGCGAGCCGCAGCCGCGCCGCGAAGACGGCGCGCCCGAGCGCGGCCACGCCGCCTTCGAGCCGCATCCCATCCAGGGCTGGACGCCCGATTTCATCCCCAAGCTCGCCGACGATGCACGCGCCTCCGGTTACATCGACGAGATGCTCACCATCAGCGGCCCCGAGGCCATGAAATGGTCGCGCGAACTCGCGCGCCGGGAAGGCATTTTCGTGGGCGTATCGGCCGGCGGCACCTTCGCCTGCGCGCGAGCGCTCGCGGAACGCGCGGCGAAGGGCAGCGTCATCCTCTGCATGCTGCCGGATACCGCGGAGCGCTACCTCAGCACGCCGTTGTTCGAGGACATCTCGCCGGACATGAACGAGGAGGAGCTCAGGATCGCCGGCGGCGGCGCCTGACATGCCGGTGTCGGCCCGCTGACGCTATCCTGTCGTGGCCCCGTGCCCGGCCGCGGGCAGGATGTACTCGACCACGCAAGACGGAGCTACGGATGATCGTTCGCAAACTCAGGCTGCAACGCGGCTGGACCCAGGAACAACTCGCGGAACTCGCCGGACTGAGTGTCCGCAGCATTCAGCGCATCGAGCGCGGCCAGGCCGCCAGCCTGGAAACGCTCAAGTCGCTCGCCGCCGTCTTCGAGGTCGACCTTGCCATCCTGCAACCCGGAGAAGCGGAAATGAACGAGCGGATCAGCGTCAGCGAGGAAGAAAAGGCGGCCATGGAATACGTCAAGGGCATCAAGGAATTCTGGTCGCATTTCATCATGTACGCGGTCTTCATCGTCGCGTTCATGATCGGCTTCGGCCCGGCCCATCCCGCGGTGTACTGGACCGCCTTCGGCTGGGGCCTCGGCATCCTCGCCCACGGCCTCGTCGCCTACGAATACCTCGGCTTCTTCGGCCCGGGCTGGGAACGGCGCATGATCGAAAAGCGCCTCGGCAGGAAGTTGTGACGGCAAGCCGAAACTTCGGCGCAACGCTACAGCGTCAGAAGCACATTGCCCGGCTCGCGCTCGACTTCGACGCGCCCGGTATCGAGATCAAGCCGATAAGTCAGGTAGCAGTAATCACGAACGTTTGTAAGCGCCTGACGCTGGAACACGGCAACGATGGAGGCGCCGCGGTTGCGGGCCGACTCGGTGATGAGCCCGGGCTGCCGTCCGGCCTGCAATGTCATGCCGAGCCGCTGACAGAAGTCATAACTGTCGGACAGCAGCGCGGGGTGTTCCGCAACGTGCGGCCGCAGGTCCACGAGTGCCGCGATACATTCGACCAGATGGACGCGACGGTGGATGACGATGATCCGTTCCGTGCGCCGGGACAGGTCGATGGCAAGCTCATCCTTGCGCCAATGGTGGACGGTTTCGCGAATGGAGGTCTCGAGCGTATCCGCTCCGTACCAGACTCCGTACCGTCCCTCCGAGAAGCGGCTTCGGCAGGGGTGCAGGAACGGATACTCGATCACGTCCATGATCGGAGTGACGACATCGGCTTCCTCGAAAGGGCGGCTGATCGCGGGCTGGGGCTCCAGGAATGGCTTGAATGCCATCTCCAGCTCCCTCAGCCCCGCAAGTACGTCAGTGTCATCCGTGAGGTCATCGAAAAGGTCCTGCGAACGCCGCAGAGTGACGATGTTGCGATGCCAGTCGCCCTGGGCATCCGCGGTGATCGCAAGTCCTTCGATTTCCACCAGTGATCTCAGTGGCCGCGGCGCCTGTCGAGATGGGCGCGCAACATCAGCAGTCCGGGCAGGCCGTAAGCACGAGCGACATCCAGCGGTCTGTTACCGCCGAAAGCCTCGTTTGGCAGGCTCATCCAGCGATCGCGCATTTCCGGGTTCTCGGGATAAAGCAGGCGCAGGCTCTTGTGGATGCCGAGCAGGTGCGAGATACGCTCCAGCAGGTCGCGGTTCTGGCCTATCGGCCGGCCATCCCTGTAACGCTCCAGGGTGGTGCGGCTCTGCTCATTGAGGCCCAGCAGCATGAGCGCGTCGGCGGAACCGAGTTGCCAGTGCTCATCGAACAGCCGGGTAATGGCGGCCGCGAATCCGGCCCGCTGAGCCTCGGTGAAATGCGGAGGCTGTGCAGTTTGGCGAAGCTTAAAGGTCCGCACGACGACCCCTCCGTAACATCTGTTTTCACATCCAGTATAGATGTGACAAACAGCGCTTTCAACGCGGCTTCCACGTCAACATGCCAGCAGGCTGCGGGGGAGGCCTTCCAGCACGACGACGGCTTTTGTCGGTCGTATGACTGATAAAAGTGGTCAGCCGGCCAATCGCGGATCCTGGGGTCCCCCGAAGTTCTCGCTGCGCTCCTGCAGCGCCTCCAGCAGATCGTGGTCCTCCGGCGGGCGCGAGGCGAACCAGTAGGCCAGCGCCTCGGCGCAAGCTCGACCGAGATGCCAAGCCCGGCCAGCTGTTTCCGCGCCCGCCGATCGGCGAGCTCGGCGCCGGATTCCTGGATGAGATCGGAAAGGGCGGCTGCCAGTCCGTCGAGAACGTGGGCGGTGGTGGCAGGCCGAAGCGGCCAGAAAAGTTGCTTCCGTGCGGTCATGTCGTTTCTCCTTGCAAATGAGGAGAAGATGCTAGCGTGGCGAAATGCCAAAAATGTGTGGAATTCACACGCCCCTGGGGCGAACGCTGAAGATGCAACATGAGTAACGAGACTTTCGAAGGCGGCTGCACTTGCCGCCATGTGCGTTACCGGATGCTGTCGCGGCCGCTGTTCGTGCATTGCTGTCATTGCCGCTGGTGCCAGCGCGAGACGGGTGCGTCGTTCGCGTTGAACGCGATGATCGAGGCGGATCGTGTCGAACTGCTTTCCGGTCAAGTCGAGGTAGTGGACACGCCGTCGAACAGCGGCAAGGGGCAGAAGATTGCACGCTGTCCGAGATGCCGGGTGGCGCTGTGGAGCAATTACGCGGGCATGGGCGGGTTGGTGCACTTCTTACGCGTGGGCGCTTTGGACGACCCGGATGCCTTTCCGCCGGACATTCATATCTTCACCGCGTCGAAGCAGCCCTGGGTGGTGCTGCCGGAGGGGGTTCCTGCAGTCCCGGAGTACTACGACCGTAAGCTGCACTGGCCGAAGGCGAGCCTGGAACGGCGCGAGCGGCTGCTGGCGAAGAACTGAGTCGAGGTGGCGAGGATGTTCCAGGGCCTGGATGAAGACGAAGCGCGCGAGTTTGCGGCCCGCTGGCTGCCGGCGTGGACGGGCAACGACCCGGAGCGCCTCGCTGCCTTCTATACGGACGACGCCTTCTATGCCGACCCCGGCGTACCGGGCGGCGTGCAGGGCAAGGAGGCGTTGCTTGCGTACTTCCGCAAGCTGCTGGCGCGTTACCCCGACTGGGTGTGGACGCAGGAACGCGCGTTGCCCCTGCAGGATGGTTTCCTCAATTTCTGGAAGGCCGAGACCCCCGAAGCCGGCAAGCTGGTCACGCTGCGCGGGGTGTGCATGGTGCAGCTGCGCGACGGGATGATCTATCGGAACGAGGTTTTCTTCGACCGACTGCCCTGGCTGCACAAGGGATGAGGCAGCCGGGTCCGCCGTCGGACCCGGCGCCACCAACCTTATGCCGCCTGGGTTTCCTGGCGGTAGCCGTTCGCTTCCCAGTTGCTCCAGCCGCCTTCCACTTCCACCACGCGGTAACCCTGGGCGGTCAGCTCCACCGCCGCCTCCGCGGCGAGGTGGCAGGTCGGGTTGTAGCAGTAGAGGTAAAGCGTCGCGTCCTTCCTCAGGCCCGTCGGGTTCTTCCACTTGCCCTTCGGCAGGTTGATCGCGCCCGGCACGCGGCTCTTCGCGTAGTCGGCGGGATAGCGCACGTCCACCACCTGGTAGCTCTCCCGGTCGCGGCCGCTTTCGATCAGGACTTCCAGCTCATGCGTGCCGGTCGTGAAGGCGACGCGGTCGCGGAAAAAGCGGTTGGCGCGGTCGTAGTCGTAATTGCTCATTGCTCTCTCCTTCTGTTGTCCGCGGAGGGGATCGCGGGATCGGAGGGCAGTCTATGGGTTCATGATCGTTTGATAATCCGTCTTTCGGGAATATGATTGTTCACGATTTCGAGCCAATAGGGCGGTCATGGAGCGGTATTCGGATATCGCGGTGTTCGTGAGCGTGGTGGAAGCGGGCAGCTTCACGGCGGCCGCGGAGGCGCTGGAGCTGTCCAAGGCCGCGGTGAGCAAGTACGTCGGCCGGCTGGAGAAACGCCTCGGCGCCCGCCTGCTGAACCGCACGACCCGCCGCCTGACGCTGACTGAAGCCGGGCAGGCCCTGTACGAGCGCGCCAGCGGTGCGATCGCGGACCTGGCCGCGGCGGAATCGGCGGTGGCGGAACTGGCTGATGCGCCCCGCGGCCGGCTGCGCGTCACCGCCCCGGCGCACTTCGGCGAAGCCTTTCTCGCGCCGTTGTTCGCGGCCTTCCGCAAGCGCTATCCCGACATCCAGCTGGATGTCGATCTGGACAACCGCATCGTCGACCTGGTGGAGGAGGGCTTCGATGTCGGCTTGCGCATCACGCGGCTCGACTCCGGCTCGATGGTGGCGCGCAAGCTGGCCGACATCCGCATGGTGACGGTAGCTTCGCCCGAATACCTGGAACGCCACGGCACGCCGCGCGAGCCCATGGACCTGCGCGAACACGAATGCCTGCTGTACAACCTGGACCGGGTGCCGGGCGAGTGGCGTTACCGCCGTGGTCTGGACCGGCTGATCTCGGTGCGGGTGAGCGGCGGCTTCCGCTGCAACAGCGACGGCGCGCTGAAGCGGGCGGCGCTGGATGGCGTCGGCATCCTGCGCTTCCCGGAACTGTTCGTGCAGGAGGAGCTGCGCGACGGCCGGCTGGTGGCGGTGCTTGGCGAGTACGAGATGCACAAGGTGACGCTGTCGGCGGTGTTTCCCACCCGCGCGCATCTTGCGCCCAAGGTGCGCGTGTTCGTGGATTTCCTGGTCGAGCATTTCGAGCGCCGCGGCTGGTGCCGGCGCTGATCAGTCCGCTTTCCTCTCCGGCTCCCAGGCGAAGCGGAAATCCTCCGGCACCGGCTTCCCCACGTGCACGCGGAACACGCAGCGGCCGTCGCCCTGCTGGAAGCGCTCGGTGCGCTCCACTTCCACGCCGAGCAGCCGCGACAGTGTCGACACCGTGACGCTGCATAGCCGGGGTTCGTCGCGGGCGGCGTTGAGGTAGGGGCAGTTGTGCTCCACGAGCATCACGCCATCGCGGTCCTCGCGCACCTCGGTGTACGGATCGGCGTCGAAATACAGCCCGCGCAGTGCCTCCATGCGTTCCGCCAGCGTCTTGCCGGCAAGCTTCGGCTGCCAGTGCGCGACCTGCGCGTCAGTGACCTGCGCGAGCACCTCGCGCAGGCCTTCCTCGCCGAAGCGCTTTCCAAGGGCCTCGATCAGCGTCAGCGTCAGTTCGTCGTAGAACTTCGGGAACAGCGCCTCCGCCGCCTCGGTGAGGCGGTAGCGGTGCGTGGGCCGGCCGCGGCCCGCCGGGGCCGCCGCCTCGCTCCACACCAGTGACTGCGCCTCCAGCAGCGCAAGCTGCTGGCGCACCGCCTCCCGGGTCAGGCCGAGCGCTTCCGCGAGTTCAGACTGCGAGGCGCCGCCGCGGAACTTGAGTTCGCGCAGCAGGCGTTGCCGGGTGTTGATTGCGACGTCTGTCATCGGGTCAGCGGCGGCCAGGGGAGGCGGCGATGATAGCCCTCAGCGCAGCGCCGCGAACACCAGTATGGCGACGCCGGTCACGGCGACGGCGGCATGTGCGATGACCGCGGCCTTCGGATGCGGCTTGTTGCGCAGGTGGAAGCTCACCAGCAGGAAGCCGCCGAGCGCCGCCAGGAACAGCACGCCCAGTGCCGTGCCGATCATCGTGTCCGCCTGGGTCTTCATCCACAGGTAGAAGACCAGGAAAAGGCCGCAGGCCGCCAGCGGACCGTGCAGCAGCGCAATGGCCACCGCCGGGGTGCGGCCGTCGAAGATCTGTTTCGCCATGACCAGCCCACCGAGGGCCGCGACCAGGAAAATGCCGATGGTGATTTCGAGCATGACCAGCCTCCTTTTTTCAAGTTGTCACTTGAAAAATAGTAGAGGCCGCGGATTATTCAAGGGCTAACTTGAAAAAAGTCGAGACGAAAGCCGGGAAGGAAGGAGAAGAATGCGTTCTTCTCCCTCCTTTCCGGACTGCCTTACCGGCAAGGCATTGGCAGGTATTTCTCTTCCACGCTCAGGTTGCCGCAACGGAACTGGAACTCGTCGTTCTCGTCCAGGTAGGGCGTGAAGTAGAACTCGCCGCCCGCCGACGCCCCGGCGGATTCGTTCAGGCGGATGACCAGATCCTGGTCGGCGTCGAGATACATCGTCTCGATGACTTCGCCGCGGGTCGGCAGGTAGTAACCCGCTTCTTCCAGGCTCG
>Ga0207873_1000637_pt1 | contig 37421 bp, 32 predicted proteins | sample BGWIniCompost_FD_187373 | JGI IMG/M metagenome (GOLD analysis project Ga0207873, IMG submission 187373) | Cellulose adapted compost microbial communities from Newby Island Compost Facility, Milpitas, CA, USA - BGW Initial Compost (SPAdes)... ... | reverse complement strand
AACCCGGCAGGCTTCCTGCTCACCTTCAAAAACGGCAAGAAGGTCTACCTGGCCTGCGATACCGGACTGTTCGGCGATATGCGCCTGATTGGAGAGGAAGGCATTGAGCTGGCCACCCTGCCGATCGGTGATCACTATACCATGGGGCCGGAGGATGCCCTGCGGGCGGTAAAGCTGATCCAGCCAAAGCACGTCATCCCGGTCCATTACAATACCTTTGATTTGATCAAACAGGACGCAGCTGCATGGGCCGCGCGTGTGGAGGCTGAAACCAGCACGAAGGCGCATGTGCTCAATCCGGGAGACAGCTTCGAAATTGACTGAAGCAGTGCGTCTTTTATGTTCTAAAACAGAATAAGCGATCATCCGGTCTGCTCCGGCAGCCGGATGATCGCTTCGAACTGAAAATTTGATTTCAGACCGGCGGCGCAGGGCGGGCGCGGGTTCGCTGCCCTGCACGAGCTTTATACATGGAAGGTAAACAGGATGAACCGATTCTTCGAACGTAAAGAAGCAGAAGAGAAGTACGAACAGGAAGGACGTCTGCCGCCCGGACAGGCGCTGACGAAAAAATTTCCGGTCCTGCACTACGGACCGGTGCCGCGTTTTGACCCGGCCACCTGGGATTTCAGGGTCTGGGGAGAAGTGGAAGAAGAAGTACGCTGGACCTGGGACGAGTTCCAGCGCCTGCCGCGCACCAGACTGCACATGGATATCCACTGTGTAACCCGCTGGAGCAAATTTGACACAGATTGGGAAGGGGTATCGGTGCGCACGCTGGTCGAAGAAGGTCTGATCCGCTTAAAGCCCACGGCGAAGTATGTAATGCAGCATGCCGAATACGGTTTCACCGTTAACTTACCCCTGGAGGTTGTGCTGGCGGATAACTTCCTGCTGGCAACCCACTTCAACGGCGAGCCGCTCACTCCCGATCACGGCTACCCGCTGCGCGGCGTGGTCGGCAATATTCCCGGCCGGCCCGATCTGAAAGTGCCTTATTTCTGGAAAGGCGCCAAATGGCTGCGGGGGCTGGAGTTCATGCCTCAAGATAAACCCGGCTTCTGGGAGCAGGCCGGCTATCACAATGAGGCGGATGTCTGGAAAGAGCAGCGCTTACGCGGCATGTTTTAACCCGCGGACCGCTGGCTTCTGGCCGGGTTATTCTTCCTCAGCCGCAATTTTTACTTTTATACATTCCTCGCGCTTGATCTGAAAAGCATCGAAATCTCGCGCCACGACCGTGTTTGGGAAGACCGAACGCGCCTCGGCAGCGATATCCCGTTCACGGTAGCGCCGGGAAACATGTGTGAGGATCAGATTCTTCACACCGGCTCTGGCTGCCAGCTGCGCCGCCTGATACGCAGTAAGGTGGCCGAATTCCTGAGCCATCGCCAGGTCCTCGTACAGATATGTCGCTTCGATGACCATGGCATCTGCATTGCGCACGACAGGAATCAGGTTATCGACCTCACCCACATCTCCAATATGGACCAGGCGCGTCCCCGGACGCTCGGGTCCAAGCACCTGGTCGGGAAAAATCTGGCGGCCATCGGGCAGCGTCACTGCCTGTCCTTTGACCAGATCACGACGCCAGGGTCCGGGAGGAATTTGCAGCTCTTCCGCTTTCTCCGGCAGGAAGGGCCGGCGCGGTTTTTCCTCAAAGAGATAGCCAAAATTATCCGCCCCGCGGTGCAGGACAGGAAACGCAGAGATCGAGAAGTCTCCTTTCTCGAAAATGACCCCTTCTTTCACCTCGATCAGGCGGATTTCCAGCGGCGGACGCGCGCCGCGCAGCACCACCCCGAAGATCAGATCACGAATACGTTCTAACGCCTGGCGGCCGGCGTAAATCTCCAGCCCGTCTATTGTTTCCCAGCGGCTGAAGGTGGACAGCAGGCCTCCCAGACCCAGGATATGATCCAGATGACCGTGGGTGATCAAGATGCGGTTGAGCCTTTTAAACCCCAGGCCGGAGCGCATAATCTGGCGCTGAGTTCCCTCGCCGCAGTCGATGAGAAATCGAAACTCATCATGCATCACAACCTGAGCGGTCAGGCCGCGATGAATGGAGGGGGCGGATGCAGATGTGCCGAGGAAGACAATTTCGAACAATTAGAAACACCTTCTGTGGAAACGGATGGCCGGCCAGAGGAACAGCAGGCATGTGAACCGGGCCAGCGGCAGCCGAGATTTAATGGTCAACGAGACTGTACTGCTGCCGGTCAACCGCAGGCCGGTATACTGCCCTGTATTTTACCAGCAGATTTCTCGATCCCGTGCTGGCCGGACGCCGTCCTCAGCAAAAATGGTTGTTGATTAACTGCGCGATCTTGCAACTCTTTTAGTCAAAGCGTAGCGTGTAGGGGGGGTATGCTATAATCCGCACAGAGATTTTTATCGTTAATCTGGAAAGAAGCGCGCTTTTCTATGGCTCCGAAGACGGATCGTTCTTCGAAAAAGAATACAGCTGCAGGCGCCAGGAGATCTACGGCTGCATCCAGCCGCAGCACCGCAAAATCGAGCCGCAGCGGGTCTCAGACGGCCAGCAAAAAGAGATCTCCAGGGCGAAGCAGCCCACCGGCGGCAGGTCCTTCGCTGCTGCAGCGCATCTCAAACCAGATCAGGGGACTGCAGTCGCCTGGCAGAACCTCTCCTCAGCCCATTGCCGGCGGTATGTCTCTCGACCGCAAACTGGATATTGCCGGCGTCCTGATGACTCTGGTCGGTCTGCTGACACTGCTCAGCCTGCTGTCGGCGACGAACGGCAGTCTGACCGGTACCTGGGAGGCTGCCCTCTCCCGGCTCTTTGGTCTGGGGATGTACCTGTTTCCGTTTACCCTGATGATCGCCGGGTTGTGGCTTGTGCTGCGTAATTTTGAGCGCATCCCACCGCTGGACATGGCCCGGTTGTTTGGAGTACTGCTGCTGTATTGGCTTGCCCTGGTGGTTTTCCATTTTATCGGCTACCGCGGTGGGGCGGTTGACGTTATGGTCCTGGCCGAAGAGGGTAAGGGCGGGGGTATTATTGGGGCATTTACTCTGCGCGTACTGCTGCTGGCATTGGGCCGTGGAGGCGCGCTGGTCGCAATGCTCGGCTGGCTGCTCATCGCCCTGGCACTCACCTTTGACCGGACGGTTCTGGAATTGTTTGGTTGGGCGCCGCCCCTGATCACAGGCATCAGAGATTGGGTCGTGGATCATCTTCCCGAGGTGCGAAAGCCTTCCACAGCGCAGAATTTCCCTCCAGAATTTACACCGCTGTCCGGCAGCTCTGCCGCGCAAGTCGAGGCAAACCCGGAAGCTGCCGCAGCCGCGGCTGGAGAAAACGCCCTGGAGCCCAGCCTGTACACCGAGGACCGTGTCTGGGTGCTGCCGCCCATTGATCAAATCCTGGAAGCCGGCGGCGATGTGAGCAATAACGATGAGCTGAATGTCGAGCGGGCGCATATCATCGAGGAGACCCTGGCTTCCTTTGGTGCCCCGGCGCGCGTGGTGGAGATCAATCCCGGCCCGACCATCACCCAGTTTGGGGTGGAGCCCGACTATATCGAAACTCGCAGCGGGCGCACGCGTGTACGGGTGTCCAAGATCACTGCCCTGCAGGACGACCTGGCTCTGGCCCTTTCCGCCCGCACCATCCGCATGCAGGCGCCGGTGCCAGGTAAAGGGTATATCGGCATCGAAGTTCCCAATGACGAGATCGCCATGGTAGCCCTGCGCGACGTGATCGAGAGCGAATCGTTTAAACGCATTAAATCCCCTCTGAAGTTTGCACTCGGTGAGAACGTTGCCGGTATGGCCGTCTCCGCCGATCTTGCGGCTATGCCGCACCTGCTGATTGCCGGCGCCACGGGTTCCGGTAAATCAGTATGTGTGAACGCGCTGATCTGCTGCCTGTTGTTGAACAACACACCCGATGATCTGCGCCTGATTATGGTCGACCCGAAGCGGGTGGAGCTGACCGGATATAACGGCATTCCCCATTTGCTGGCTCCTGTTGTGGTGGAAATGGAGCGCGTGGTAGGCGCGCTGCAGTGGGTGACGCGTGAGATGGACATGCGCTACCGCAAACTGGCTGATGCGGGTGCCCGCAATATTAAAGACTTCAACGCTAAAGCGCAGGCGCGCGGCGAAAAGAAGCTGCCTTACCTGGTGGTGATCATCGACGAACTGGCCGACCTGATGATGCTGGCCCCCGACGAAACGGAGAAGAGCATCACCCGCCTGGCGCAGCTGGCGCGCGCCACCGGCATTCACCTGGTGATCGCCACGCAGCGGCCTTCCGTAGACGTGGTCACCGGTTTGATTAAAGCCAACTTCCCGGCCCGCATCGCCTTTGCTGTAGCCTCCGGAATGGACAGCCGCGTGATTCTGGACCAGCCTGGAGCCGAGCGCCTGCTGGGGCGCGGCGATATGCTCTTCCATGCCCCCGACTCCCCCGCACCGGTGCGGCTGCAGGGCGTCTATGTGTCCGACAAAGAGATACAGAAGCTGGTGCAGTACTGGCAGGGATTCAGCAGCACAGCCGTGACCACGGAGGTTGCGGCCGGCGGTATCGTGGATGACTTGCCTTCGGGCATTCCGCTTAAGCAGCTTCCCATGTTTGAAACGCAGGAAGACGATGCGGATCCGCTGTATAAGGAAGCGGTCGATCTGGTCCGCAGGCAGGGTAGAGCTTCGATTTCCATGCTGCAGCGCAGGCTGCGCATTGGCTATACGCGTGCGGCACGGCTGGTGGAAACCATGGAAGAGAAAGGGATTGTTGGCCCGCCGGATCCCGTCACCGGGACTCGCGAGGTGCTGGATTACGGGGACGCTGCACCTCCGGTCGATGAATTAAAAGGATAATCGGGCTAAACCGTAGAGATCCATGCATCGTCTGTCCCGCAACCTGATTCTCCTCGCGACACTGCTTTTGCTGCTTCTGCTCAGCGCCTGTCAGGGTGCGCCGGCCGCATCCCCACCGGAGGCATCTCCACTGACGGTAACGCCGACAGCTCCACTGGCTCCGTCCCTCACGCCCTCTCCAACGCAGCCGCTGCCAACGGCATCGCCGACTCCTGTTCCTACGGAGACAGCGCTTCCCAGCCCGACGGAAGAACCCATCACGACTCTGTTATTCACAGGGGTGATTGTGCCCGCCCGGTGTGTGCAGGCGGCCATCGACGCCAGCGGCAACCCGGACTATCCCTACGAGGCTGTGAGAGATATCATCTCACAGGCCGACCTGGCCATCGGCACCCTCAACGCCACCATCAGCGACATCCCAGTCCACACGGGCTGCATTCGAACGTACCTACTGGTGGGGAGCTCAGAGAATGCAGACGCCCTGCAGCGAGCCGGTTTCGATGTCATGAGTGTGGCGACCAACCACATTAAGAACTGCGGGCTGCCGACCTGCGGCGATCAGGCGTTCTTCGACACGCTTGCCAACCTGCGCCGGGTTGGTATCCTGCCTGTGGGCGCCGGTAACAATCACGCTGAGGCCATGCAGCCCGTGGTAGTCGAGGTCAATGGCGTGCGGTTCGGTATCGTCTCGCTGGGGCACATCGAGCCCATGGCGTTTGCAGGCGAAGACACACCCGGCATCGCTGTGCTGAACGAGGAAAACATCTATGCAGCTGTCGCCGCGGCGCGCGAGGTCTCCGATGTGGTCATATTTATGCCCCACTGGGGGCCGGAAGACGCTGCCACCCCTACCTGGATTCAGCGGAACCTGGCGAAGGTCATTGTGGAGGCAGGGGCTGATCTGGTAGTCGGGAATCATACGCACGTCGTCCAGGGGTACCAGGAGCTCGGCGGCGTGCCGGTGTTCTACGGCCTGGGAAATTTCGTTTTTGACCAGACCTGGGCGCGCGATCACAGCCAGGGTGTCATTTTAAAGGTGATGTATCAGGGGACGAAATATCTGGGCTTCGAGCTGATCCCCACGCATGTCGACCAGTCCGGCCACGTCACGATTGCTGATCCGGATGAAGCGCAGGAGATCCTCGACCGCATCGAGCAGGTCAACCGGGTCCTTCAGATTCCCACCCCTGTTCCGTAGCCTGGAGCGTATTGTCGACTGGAGCAGGAAACCGGGGCTGCTGAGAACGGTTCAAGGGGCAAACAGGGCTGCGGAATGCCAGCGTCAGGCATTTAACTGAAATTCACTCCACAATCCCGACATTTACCGAAAAGCTGCAGCCAGTGATCCTGGATCTGAAAGCCGCTTTCGCCGGCAACCTCTTCCATCAGCGCGTCCAACCGGTCCCCGCTGAAATATTCGGCGCGCCCGCACGACTGGCAGATCAGCAGGTGCTGGTGTCCCGGTGCAGCTGGTATGTATGCATGACAGCCGGAAGGCTGGTGAACGCGCTGGATTAATCCCAGCTCGTCGAGCTTCTCCACAGTACGATAAACCGTAACCAGGCCCAGCGCTGGATATCGCTCGCGGGCCTGTTCATACATCTCCTGTGGGCTGAGCACGTGCTGGCTGGTGGCGATGGTTTCAACGACGGCTTTGCGGGGCGCTGTGAGGCGATACCCTGCCGCCTGCAGCCGCCCCAGCCATTCATCGATGATCGGGTTGGATGAGCATTCGGTCATCTTTGTGCCATTCTCTTCCATGATGCTTTCTGGATTTCTCGAAAGGCCCATGCGGTGAGGAAGAACACAGTGCTGGTGAGAACGATAGCCGCACCGGAGGCGACCCCAATATAGTATGAGATATACAGTCCCACCACCCCCGACAGGGAGGCTATGCCTGCCGCCAGGGCCATCATGACGGGCAGCCGGCGCGTCAGCAAATAGGCTGCCGCGGTAGGGGTGATGAGCATAGCCACCATCAGCGCAACACCCACCGTTTGCAGGGAAACCACAATGGTCAGGGAGATGAGGACGAGCAGCAGATACTCGAGAAGCTGCGATGGCAGTCGCAAAGTGACCGCCAGCAGGGGATCAAAGGAGAGCACCAGAAATTCTTTGTAAAAAACGAGCACCAGCACCAGAATTACCACCCCAAACCCGATGATCACCCACAGGTCCGTGTTGGAAACGCCGAGCACATTGCCGAAAAGAAAGTGTGCCAGGTCGACACTGTAACTGCGTACGCTGGAGATCAGGGCGACTCCGAGAGCAAACATGCCGGCAAACACAATGCCAATGGCGGTATCCTCGCGGACTCGTGTGCCCCGGGTGATGGCGCCGATTCCCACCGAACTGACCACTGCAGCGACCAGCGACCAGAGGAACAGCGGCCCGCGTGCGCCGCTGCCGGCCAGATAACCGATCGCCACACCCGGCAGGATGGCGTGAGCCAGCGCATCGCCGAAAAAAGCCATGCCGCGCAGCACAACATAGGTGCCGATAACCGCGCAGATCACACCGACAACCAGCGCGGCGACCAACCCGCGCTGCATGAAAGCGTAGCCTAACGGCTGGAGCAGGAGGTCAAAAACGTTCACGGCAGCCTGTCCTCGTCACAGCAGGTATCGCCAACGGCCAGCGTCCCCCCCTCCGCCTCGATCAGGCGCAGGTGGCCGCCGTAAGCGTCGATCAAATTACCGGCGGTCAGCACCTCCTGCGGCAGTCCGAAGCCGATCAGCCGGTGTTTAAGTAGCATCACCTGGTCGAACATTTCTGCGGCATGATCAAGGTCATGAGTAGCCACCATCACGGTGACATTTCGCTTGCGCAGCTCATCCAGAATCTCGAAGATGATCTCCTGAGAGGTAACGTCCAGGCCGTTCAGGGGTTCGTCCATCAGGATCAATTCCGCTTCCTGAGCCAGGGCGCGGGCAATAAACATGCGCTGCTGCTGACCACCGGACAATTCACTGATCTGCCGCCCGGCGAGGTCCAGTAAACCGACATCGGCGAGGCTCTTCTCGACAATCTCCCGGTCGCGAGCGCCCGGCCAGCGCAGCATGCCGATTTTGCCGGTGCGGCCCATCATGACGACGTCGGCAACGGTGACTGGAAAGTTCCAGTCCACCTGGCTGCGCTGGGGCACATAAGCGATGCAAATATGCCCATTTGGCCCGTGGCCGTAGACATTTACCTCTCCGCTGGTCGGTTTAATCACCCCGGCAATGACTTTAAAAAGGGTGCTCTTTCCGGCGCCGTTCGGTCCGATGACAGCTACCCGCTGGCTGGTGAGCAGCCTGAAGGTCACATTATCCAGGGCCATGTGCTGGCCGTAGGATACCCTCAGCTGCCTGGCCTCTACAATCGGCTGGCCGGGCTGGTGGTCCACCCCCTGACCCGTAAAATTCGATTTGCGCAGTTCCCTTATCAATGCCATTTGCGGCTGCCTTTCATTTTAAGGCGTTCACAATCTCAGAGACATTATAGCGAATGAACTCCAGATAACTACTCGCAGGGCCTTCGGGCCCAGTGAGTGAGTCGGTGTACAGGGTAACGAGCTGGATGCCGGTATCATGAGCAACCTGCTGCGCCAGATTTTGATTTACGGTGCTGCTGATGAAGATGGCGTGCACACCCTGAGCGCGAATTGCGTCTTCCAGAGCAGCGAGTTCCTGAGCGGTAGGCTCGGCTGAACTGCTGATACTGGGGATCACCGCACCGACCTGTTCAAACCCGTAGCGGCTGGCGAAGGCGCCGAATATCTGGTGGTCAGTGACCAGTTTGCGGTTTTCTGCAGGGATCTGCTCTACCTGCTGTCGAATCCAGGCATCGAGTTCCTGCAGTTTCTGAGAATAAGCGGCAGCGTTGGCTTCGTACAACTCAGCGTTCGCCGGATCCAGCTCTTGTAAGGATGTTTCAATCGCGGCGACCCAATCCATGACGTTGTTGGGATCCATCCAGACGTGAGGATCGCCGGCATGGAGATGATCAACTTCTCCCTCGAGATCGTGGTCCTCGCTGGTCTGATTTTCTGCTGCGATCAAATCCTCACTCAGAACGATCACCCGGGCGCTTCCGCCGGCGCTGCGCAGCGTTGACTCCATAAAGGCTTCCAGCCCGCCGCCGCTCATAAACACAGCCTGCGCATCGGCGACGATCGCAATATCGCGCGGGGACGGCTCGAATGCATGCGGGTCGGCGCCGGCCGGAATCAGGGAAGATACCTCTACTGCCTGACCGCCAACCTGTTGAACGATGTCGGCGACAATCGTGGTTGTGGCGACCACCTGAAGTTTGTCTGAGCCCGTACTCTCGCGCGCCAATGAAGAGCTGGATTGGGCGCATCCGGTCAGAGTCAGCACCAGCACCAAGCAGAGTGAAACGAGCAGTTGAATATGCAGTCGGTAATTCATTTAATTCGCCCCGGTGATGATAATGAAAATCATTTTCATTATCATCACCGGCGTTCATCCTGTCAAGGCTAAAAAATATCGCATGCTGCCAGTCCACCCCTCCCGATTAAATCAAAAAGGGCGGGCTCAATCCGGGCCCGCCCTTCATTAATTCAATAACTCCATCCCCGCTCAGGGAGCCGGTGTGTTCGCTGCGGTCGGCGGTGTGGTGGGGGTAAATGTGCTCGCCGGGATGGGCGTAACCGTACCTGGACCGAATGTGTTCGTCGGCGGCGGAGGCGTCTGGGTCGGGATGGGTGTGACGATGTTCACCGGGACGATGATCAAAGCGCCGACAAAGAGTTCGTTCTCGTTCTCAATGTTGTTGGCCTGTTTGATCGCTTCCACAGTGCTGTCAAACTTGAGTGCAATGGCGAGCAGTGAATCACCGCTCTGCACCCGGTATTCGATGCGCGTGCCCCGCGGAATATTGGAAGGCAGCGGCGTCGGTGAGGGAAGCTGCGTATCCGGGCCGGGGATAATAATCGTGTCTCCGGGGTGGATAATCGGATTTGCCGGATCCATGTTGTTAAGGGCAATGATGAGGTAGAGATCTACTCCGAACTGGTTGGCAATTCCGAAGAGCGTATCGTTCTCCTGAACGATATATTCGAACGGACCCGATATCGTGGGAGTGAGCGTAATGGTCGGGGTCAGGGTTTCCGTGGGAGTGATCGTTGCCGTTGCCGTGTTCGTGGCCGTTGCGGTCGCAGTACCGGTAGCGGTTGGCGTATTGGTGGCGGTCGCAAACAGTGCCAGCGGTTGTCCATCAGAGCCGATAAGCCAGAAAATAAGCGCACCCGCCCCGATGACCAGGAGAAGGGCAGCGACACCCAGGATAATAGGCGCTTTCTGGGCTTGCTGCTGCCGCTTCCTGTAAGCTTCAATCACGCTTTGGGCAGTATCTTTATCTGTCATAGGGTTTCCATTTCAAGCCAGTACTGGCAGAATAGAATATGTGTGATTCTACACTATTTTTCAAGAGTTTGGGAATGCGAAAAAAGAGGTACTCCGACCGGTGCATGCAGTTCACAGGTCGCCTGCGTGTACGATTGTACAGCCGTAAGGTGCAGTGGCGGCAGGGGATGGTTTTTTCCCCGCCAGTACAGCTTCAACCGCATCCCGTAGATAGAATCGAGTCGGCTCCCGGCGGCGGAAGGTAACGTCGTCCACAGCGCCCTGATAGCGCAGCACGCCCTCCTGATCGATGACAAAGGTATGCGGTGTGGTCTGGGCGCCGTAAAGGTTTACGACCTTCTGCTCGGGGTCGAGCAGCACCAGGGGCAGCCCGCGATCCCGGGCAGTGTGGGCCACGAGTTCAGGTGTTTCATGTGCATTGGCTGCAATGGTACACAGCACCACCCGGTCGCCCCAGGCCGGCATTTGGGCCAGCAGGTGCAGATCGGTCCTTTCCGACCAGGGGCATTCAGCCGACCAGAAATTAATGATCACCACCCGCCCGAGCCAATCCTGCAGACTCCGCTCGGTCCCAGAAAGATCGGGAAGTGTAAAAAGGGGGGCGGGTTTGTCGACAGCTGCTACGGTATCCATTGGGGGGAGTAGCCTCCGGGGACAAGGCGTTCTGCCTGTGTGGTCTGTGTGTTGATCACCCACACCTCGGGTGGATCGGACAGGATCGTCTGGTCGAAGCGCACGAAGGCGATCTGGTCACCCTGAGGAGACCATTCGAAGTCGTAGTGCGTGTAATTGGGGTCGTTGGTCAGCGGCTGGGCTGCGCCGCCACCGGCGTCCATAATCCAGAGCTGCCGTCCGGGAGCCCAGCGGGTAGGGTCCAGGTAGCGGCGGGAGAATGCGATGCGTGACCCATCCGGAGAATACGCAGGGAAAGAATCTTCAACCTCTTCGCTCTGCGACAGATCGTCCATTTGCTCATCCGCCCAGGTGAAGCGGATCAGGCGGCTGTTTGCCAGTGTTTCCTGTCCACTCTGACCAGGCTGCAGATCTTTGGGTATTATCATCGTCACATCAGGGGCCAGGTAGGCGTCGCCGGAAGCAGTCCAATCGCCCGGCTGTCCGGTCTGGTTGGGAAACACGAACTGTTCACCACTCTGCGGGTCCTGTATGACAAATGCCGTTTCATGGGAGTCGTAATAGACCAGCATACCCGCCGGTGACCAGGACGGCGCCAGGGTCTGGTGATTCTCCTCACCGGCCAGTTCCGGCTCACCGGCGGTTCCATCCTCCTGCAGCGGCAGCAGCCACACCCGGGGAAAAGCAGGATGTTCGCTGGCTGTGAATCCGGTGCGTTCAAAAGCCAGGTATTTACCCGTGGGCGATACGGCCGGAAAGCGGCATTCGTCCTGCTGACAGGACAGCAGCCGGACGGGCTCCGGCAAGCTGGCCGCTTCACCCTCCGCCGCGTCTGTGTCCTCAAACACGCTGCGGATCCCATCCAGGCGGAACAGGTCGCTGCCGCCCATGCCGTTATTGGCGCTGAAGTAAATCCGTTGGCCAGACGGGTCAACCTGATACTCAAGCACCCCCGCAGCGGTGCCGGTTACGGCCACGCTCTCTCCGGTCTGCGGATCCAGGATGTAGATCTGCGCGGCTGCATTGGAGGGGTACAGAAACGCCAGGCGGGGATAGCCAATCTGGAAGGACCAGGATGCGTCTTCCTGGATGGTCAAACGCGGCCACGACTGTGTGCGCGCCCCTGCCCGCAGTTGAACACGCACCGTTTCTCCATTGGGCCAGGGCTCATCAGGTTCGAATATCAGCGTGTTTCCATCCCAGGTATATGACCCGCTGACTGCCGGAGAGATCGTCAGGCGATCAATGACGGTCTCGGGATCCATCTGTCGGGAGAAGGTCATGCGCAGGGTTTCGCCGGCGTTAACATCTGCGGCATCCGGCAGGGGAGAGATCTGTTCTACGCGTGGGGTGCTGAGGAGATATGCGATCCCAAAAACAGGGATCAGGACAAGAATGATCATCAAACCGGCTAAACGGCGATTCATGCAGCAGATTATAACTGCATCTGACTCCTCGTTTGTCTCTCCCATCGTTTGCCATAATCATGTGAGGCGATCCGCTGGAAAGGGGTAATTTTCGCAATCGGCGAGTTGAAAAGGATTCGTAAATACCTCCGTTAAACGATCATGGTAGAATGATCGCCATGAAACGCTGGCAGTTCTGGGCTGGGGTCGTCATCAGCCTGATTTTTTTGTATTTTGCACTGCGCGGCCTGGGCCTGGAAGACCTGGGCAGCGCGCTGGCCGAGGCTAATTACTGGTGGCTGATCCCTGGTGTCGCCGTCTATTTCCTTGGGGTCTGGGTACGCGCATGGCGCTGGCATTATCTGCTGCGCCCTTTGAAGTCGATATCCACCCGCAGCATGTTCCCCATTGTCGCCATTGGTTATATGGGGAACAATATCTACCCGGCGCGTGCAGGTGAGGTGCTCAGGGCTGTGATCCTGCGCCGGCGCGAAGGGATCCCGGTTTCGGCCTCTCTGGCGACGATCATCGTGGAACGCGTTTTCGATGGCGTCGTCATGCTGGCGTTCGTGTTTGTAAACCTGCCGGAACTGGCACGGCTGACGGCCGACTCGGGTTTTGTCGGCGATATCCAGTCGGTAGCGCTGGTTGGGACAGGGGCTTTTATGGGTGCCCTGCTCGTCTTTCTGGTGGCGGCCATGTTCCCCGAGAAAGCAGAAACCCTGTTTACCCGCTTTATCCTCCCCCTGCTGCCGTCTCGATTTCATGATAAGACCCTGGGGCTTGTCCAGCGGTTTTTAGGTGGACTCGAATCGCTGCGCTCACCCCGCGAAGCTTTGATGGTTTTCCTGACCTCCATCGTAATCTGGCTGCTCGAAACCGGTAAGTACTGGTTCGTCATGCATGCCTTCCCTTTCGAAGTCAGCTTTTTTGCCCTGATGTTGATGAACGGGATTGTCAACCTGGCCACAACAATCCCCTCTGCTCCTGGTTATGTGGGGACATTTGATGCTCCAGGTATTGCCGTGCTGACCGCTTACGGGGTACAGAAGGCGGTTGCGGCCGGTTACACACTGGTCCTGCATGTCGCCCTGTGGGTGCCAATCACCCTGCTGGGCGCTTACTACCTGGCCCGTGAGGGCATCCGCTGGGGTGATGCAGTGGCCGATGTAAAAGCCGAGGGAAGATCCGTCGAGCAAACCACCATCAAACCGTAACACCTCGCTTCCTGGAGATGGAATGAAAGAAATTGCAGTCATTGGCGCGGGGATCGGCGGTATGGCTGCCGCCTATGATCTGGTGCGCGCCGGCAGTAAGGTAACCATTTATGAAGCCAGCGACCAGGCAGGTGGGCTGGCGTCCGGTTTTAAAGAGCCTCACTGGGACTGGAGCGTAGAGAAGTTTTATCATCACTGGTTCCAGAGCGACCATGAGATGATGAAGTTGATCGCTGAGCTGGGATGGAGTGATCAGGTGATCTTTAAAAAGCCGCTGACGGTGATGTACCATAACGGGAAGTTCTATCCCTTCGACACCCCCGTCAGCATGGCGCTGTTCCCCGGCCTGGGGTGGGGGGTGAATAAAGTTCGCTTCGGCCTGACAGGCCTGTACCTGAAATTAACCAACAACTGGCGCGACCTCGAAAAAGTCACCGTAGACGAGTGGATGCGCCGCTGGGCCGGAGACCGGGTTTACGAGCTGACCTGGGAGCCGCTGATGATCGGCAAGTTTGGCGAGCGCTACGCCAGGCAGGTGAATATGGCCTGGTTGTGGGCGCGCATTAAAGCGCGCACTCCTCGTCTGGGCACCTTTGTGGGGGGCTTCCAGCGCTTTGCAGATCTTTTCGCGCAAAGGCTGCAGGAAATGGGGGTTGAGATTAATTTTTCTACTCCGGTCAGGGAGATCGTGCCGGCAAAAGACGGTGGGCTGACGCTGGAACTGCCTCAGGGAAAACGCTGTTTTGACCAGTGCCTGGTGACTACCTCACCAGGTCTGCTGGCGCAGTTGACGCCCTCGCTGCCTGAGGAATATCTCCAGGGGCTGCGCTCGCTGCAGAGCCTGGGGGCCGTGGTCATGGTCCTGGCTTTGAAACACCAGTTTTCGAAAGAAGGGTATTACTGGTATAACATCCCGAAATCGGCCGGATATCCGTTCCTGGCCGTGGTAGAACACACCAACTTTGTGTCCGCGGAGCATTTTGGCGGTGACCATATCCTGTACGTGGGCGATTATCTGGAGACCGATCACGAGCATTTTCGCCTGAGCCAGGAGCAGCTTCTGGAGCGCTTTTTACCGGCGCTGCAGCACCTCAACCCGGCGTTCAGCCCGGACTGGGTGAGGAAATCCTGGCTTTTCCGTACAGCATATGCTCAGCCGGTCCCTCTGATTAACCATTCAAAGAATATCCCTGATATCCGCACGCCAGTTCCGGGGTTGTATCTGGCCAGCATGAGCCAGGTTTACCCCTGGGACCGGGGGACAAATTTCGCAGTTGAAATCGGACGCCGGGCAGCACGATTAATGGCAGAATGAATACTCAAAAAGCTCACCCGCTCCTGCGGCTGTGGCGCTATGCGCGCGGCTACCGCAGACAGATGATTGCCGCCTCCGTGTTTTCGGTTTTAAATAAGATCTTCGACCTGGCGCCGCCGGCCCTCATCGGCGCGGCGGTCGATGTCGTGGTGCAGCGCGAGGATTCTATCGTCGCCAGCTTCGGGTTTCCCGAGGTTGGAACCCAGCTCTGGATACTGGCCGGACTGACGCTGATCATCTTTGCCCTGGAATCCGTCTTTCAATACTGCTACTCGGTGTTGTGGCGCAATCTGGCCCAGTCGCTGGAGCACGAGCTGCGCATCGACGCGTACGCGCACGTACAGGACCTGGACATGACCTATTTTGAGGATCGCAGCAGCGGGGGATTGATGGCCATCCTCAACGACGATATCAACCAGCTTGAACGCTTTCTGGATGGCGGCGCCAATGAGGTTCTGCAGCTGATCACCACGATCCTGGTCATCGGCGGCATATTTTTCTATTTTGCCCCCAGCGTGGCATGGATGGCGGCCCTGCCCATGCCGTTTATTATGTGGGGTTCCATTAAGTTTCAGCAGCGCTTGGCGCCGCGCTATATGCGGGTGCGCGAGCGGGTGGGTATGCTCAGCAGCCAGCTGGCCAACAACCTGGGCGGTATCGCCACAATTAAAAGCTTTACGACAGAAAAATATGAGCTGGAGCGCATTTCCTACCAGAGCGATCTTTACCGGGAGAGCAACCGTCAGGCAATCTGGCTCAGCTCGGCTTTCGTACCGCTCATCCGCATGGTCATTGTCGTGGGCTTTATCGCCATTCTGGTTTTTGGCGGCCAGTTAGCTCTCAGCGGCAATTTGAACGTCGGCGTCTACAGCCTGATGGTATTTATTACCCAGCGCCTGCTGTGGCCGCTCACTAACCTGGGGAACACCCTGGACCTGTACCAGCGGGCCATGGCTTCTACGACGCGAGTTCTTGACCTGCTGGACACCGCTCCACAGATCACCAGCGGCCCACTGCACCTGCCCGTTGATCAGGTGCGCGGGGAGATTCGCTTTGAAAATGTGTGTTTTGAGTACAGCTCCAGCGCCGGCCGCACGGTAATCGACGACCTGACGCTGCACATCCATGCGGGCGAGACAGTGGGCATCGTTGGCGCGACGGGCGCCGGAAAGAGCACCCTGATTAAGCTGCTGCTGCGTTTTTACGATGTGCAGCAGGGCCGGGTAACCCTGGACGGATACGATATCCGCCAGCTTCGCCTGGAGGACCTGCGGCGCGCCATCGGCTTTGTCAGTCAGGATGTATACCTCTTCCACGGCACCGTGCGCGAAAATATTGCCTACGGCAGCTTCGATGCCACGCTGGAAGAGGTGATGGAGGCGGCACGCGTCGCAGAAGCGCATGATTTCATCATGGCGCTCCCCCAGGGCTATGATACGATCGTGGGCGAACGTGGACAGAAGCTGTCCGGCGGGCAGCGGCAGCGTATCTCGATCGCCCGGGCTGTGTTGAAAAACCCACCTGTGCTGATCCTGGATGAAGCGACCTCTTCTGTGGATAACGAAACCGAAGCGGCCATCCAGCGCTCCCTGGAGCGGATCGCTGTTGGCCGCACGACGATTGTGATCGCTCACCGTTTGTCAACGGTGCGCAATGCAGACCGCATCTTCGTCCTCGATGAGGGCCGGCTGAGCGAGCAGGGCCGGCATGAGGACCTGCTGGAAAACGATGGCATTTACGCCAGCCTGTGGCGGGTGCAGACCGGTGCGCGCCGGAAAACGGTTTAATTGATTTCCCTCACGACCACGATGCCGACCATCATGGTCGTTTTTTATCCGGCTACGGAACTGCGCTTACCCCCTGACTGGCCTTCCAGCGGCGGTGCTCTACCATCATACAGGCATCCATCACGACGGTTATACCGGCCTGCCGGGCAGTTTCCGCCGCCTGTTCATTGATAATCCCTGTTTGCAACCAGACAGCAGGGGCAGAAATTTGAATGGCCTGCTCAATAACCGGGGGGACATCTTCCGGCCGGCGAAAGACGAGTACCAGATCGACCGGCTCTGGAACGGAAGGCAGATCCGGATAGGCCTTTTCTCCCAGTCCTTCCTCAATGGTGGGGTTCACCGGAATGATGCGATACCCCTGCCCTTTCATATAAGCCGGCACATACCTGCCGGGCCGCCCGGGCCGGTTTGAAAGACCCACGACTGCGATGGTCTTAACCGTCGCCAGCAGGTGGTTGATCGTTTGCTGGTTTTTAAAATTGTTGTTCGTCAAGGTGAGGTTCGCTCCTCTGTATCGCTGATCAGTTGAAACACCGACCACAGCCGCCACTGCCCGTTCAGTAAATAATAGGCTCTGCCCAGCAGGCGCTGCTCCTCGATCTGTACCACTTCATCCATCAGGCGGCGGACAGTCAGGGCCGGGTTTGGGGGCAGGTCGTAGTCCAGCTTGAGCACGCGCAGCCCCGAAAACTCCAGAGAAAAGCCGTGGTAGGTGCGGAAAGGAAACGCCAGATAGGTGGCCTTTGATTCATTTATATAGTGGTGGTAGAAGGGCCACAGCGGTTGAAAAATTGTCCAGCGGGATTTCTGTGCAATTACATTATATCCACGCCCCCGGCCGGGAAGGAAAACTTTCCCCAGCCAGGGTTTCCAGTGCTCCAGGATGGCGAGCGCTGCTCCGGAGAGGATTGGGCCCAGGTGGAAGCGTAAAAAGTTTCCATGATAACGCCCTTGCAGGTGCCGGGCCGGAAGCGCGCCGGCCCGGAAAATGCCCTCCAGATCCCGCTCTCCGGAGTGCGGAACCGGTCGGCTCCGCACTGGTGTGAACGGTTCCTTTTCAACGGCTGTACTTACGAATACAGATTTCATCATCACGAGGGCGCATCGGGCGATACCGGCAGTCCCAGGGTTGGGATTTCCACGTCGTCTTTTTCCAGCACTTCCTCCGCTTCTTCCATCAGCTTTTCCAACCGGTTAATCAAATTGGTCACCTCAGGTGAGGGAATGCCCGTTTCCTCCGCTTCTTTGCGCAGGGCTTCCAGTTTGTTCTGCAGGGTCAGGATCTGAGTCACCGGGCTCACCGTCTCAACAGGCCCGGGCGTGCGCACCGTGCTGTTAAAAAGGATCTGGATGGCGGCTGCGAGAGGCGGTGCCATGACGAGTCCGGCTAACCCGAAGCTGTCCGCCAGGGCGATCACCATGATGATCACCAGCAGAGAACTGTACCGGCGCCGGTTCAGGAAGCGGGGTTCCAGGAAGCTCTCCAGCAAGATCAATACGACCAGCGTAAGGCCTCCGGCAGCTGCTGCGATCAGTGGGGCATCCATCAATCCGATCAACGCGGCTACGATGACTGCAAGGACAACTCCCAACCAGGGGATTAACCACAGCAGTGCACCGATGAAGGCTGTCAGCACCGGGTATCTCAGTCCGATCAGAGCGTAGCCGGTGCCCAGCAGCAGCCCGGCCAGAATCGTCTGGATAAACTCGCTGCGTATGTAAGCGCCCACGCCGCTCTCCATAGCGCGCCAGATAGCGCGCGCCCGGGCGCGCCGGTTGGCCGGCAGCAGTGACAGCCACAGTCGTTCAAAGCGGAGCTGGTCGGCGCTCCAGTACATGCTCAGGATGACCACAATGAACAGGTATCCGCTGAACTCACCCAATCCCTGGGCTACACCGACCACTCTTTGAACAAGCTGGGAACCCTGTTCACCGGTAAATGCCTCATACAGCTCCCTGGATGGCGGAAGCTGGTCCGCGATCATTTTCTGGAAAGAGGATCCGGCGCGCCAGTTAACCACCAGCTGCTCATAGCGCAGAAGCAGGTCGTCTGAGAGCTCTTGAAGATCGATCAGCAGCGGCTGGCTGATCATCAGCAGCAGTCCAATAATCAGGATCAGGCCCAGACCGTACGTGATCAAAATGGCCAGCCCGCGCTTCAGCCCGCGCTGTATGAAGAAATCAACGGCCGGCCGGGTAGCGCCGCCGATTGCCAGCGATAGTAGGAACAACACTACGGCCAGGCGCAGCTCCCACAGCAGGATCAGCCCAGCCAGCGTGCTCAGCACAGCAAAGGCATAAGTCAAAAAGCGGTTCATGATTCCGAACCCTCAAGCGAAGCAGCCTGAGACAGAATCTGGTCCAGTTCGTTAGCCAGCACTTCAATTTCCTCTACGAGATCCCGTCGGGCCTCTTCCTGCATCTCGTCAATTTCGCCCTGACCGTTCTCATTCTGCCCGATCTGCTTCCGTGTATCCTGAGAGATCTCCTGTACCTTCAGGCGCAGAAAGCTGATGTAATCCCGGCCTCTGGGCATCAGCTGCTGGTCCTTAAAGCGATCCAGGACAAAGCGGCTGAACAGATATTGAATAATCGCTGCAATGGGTACCGCCAGGAGGGCGCCCACCAGTCCCATGAGTGAGGAAAATGCAGCCAGTGCAAGCAGGGTCAGCAGCGGATGTACCCCAACCGAGCGGTCCATGATGCGCGGCACAAGCAGATTGTTTTCTAAAAACTGGATGATCACGGTCGCGCCAATGACCCACAGCACTTTGGTCTGGTCTGCTGAAAAAGCGACGATCACCGCGGGAATGGCCCCCAGGACCGGCCCAACCATGGGGACAATTTCCATCAGTCCAGCAATCAGGGCCAGAATCAGTGCGTTCGGCAGTCCGATGAGCAGATACGCAGCCAGGGAGAGGCAGCCGATCACCAGAACCAGGATGGACTGGCCGATTAAGAAGGCGCCCAGTTTCTCTTCCACGGCAGCGACCACGGAAAGCACATTTTCCCGGCTGCGGGAGGGCGCGAGCAGCGCCAGCGTGCGGATGGCCCGCTCGCCTTCCAGAGTCCAGTAAAAAGAAGTGAGCAGGACAGCGACGAACATAAAGATGACGCGCGCGGCGATGCCTGCGAACTCAAACGCTCGCAGCACATTATTGACCCCTGGCGATCCCTCCCCTCCGGGCTCGACGGTGGTTTCTGGGGCCGCGGGCATCAGTGCCTGGATCTGAAAATCGGGGGGGAGTTCGAAACCGATTTCTCGCAGAATGGCGCTGGGTGAGGAGGTCAATGTGCTGCGGAAACTGGTGTAGTAGGTCGATATCTGGCCGGTGATCGCGGTTGACTGCTCCAGGAGCATGGGCAGGACCAGCAGAATAAAGACAATTACAGCCGAAAGGATGAGCAGATAGATCAGAATCTGGGCTAACAGGCGGGAAAATCCGCGCCGCCCCAGCCAGTTAACCGCCGGCCGGATGCCGGTGCCCAGCAGCATGGCAACGAACAGTACCAGCAGCACAAGGCGGAAACGATAAAGCAGCCAGAAGGCTATCAGCACAGAGACGATAAACAGCGTTGCCAGGACCACCTGGCTAACGGACCACCGCGAAGGGCTGGCGATTGAATCGGGTTTCATTTTGCATCCAGTCCTGTGGATGAGCGTCTGGTATCTTCAACCCCCTGAAGCCTTTGCACAGACTGCAGCGCTTCAAGTGAACTGCTTAACCTTCACGCGCAGTTGTTATCCGGATTGATTCTATCACATTGATCTGTTCGAGCTGTCTGCTTTTTCCCGGGCTGATCCTCGCGATCGTTTCGCTGCCGGTCCCGTTTTCGGACTTAAACAGACAGGCCGCCCGGAAGTGTTCAGCCCGGCGGCCTGTCTGTTTTCCAACAGGTCTGCTTGGAACCGCTTAACTTTCTTGTGTGTGGTGTTCCTGGTCGTCGCCCGAAACAGCCTCGCGGAACGATTTGATGGCCTGACCGAGGTCTGCACCTAACCGGCCAATCCGGCCGACGCCGAAGAGAAGTATCACGATCACCAGAATGATGATCAGTTCGGTAGTCCCGATACGAACCGGCATGCTGCCTCCTTTCTTTATAAACGAATAAGAAGAACGCACTGCAGCGTTCAGATCGCTGCCAGAGCTGGTGTAATTGTACTGTTAATTTACCAGCCCCTCACGCACGGCGTAAACTGCGGCCTCAACTCGATTGCTCGAATTGCACTTCTCCAGGATACTGCGGATATGCTTTTTGATTGTGTTTTCGCTCAGACAGACTCGATCCGCAATCTCACTGTTTGAAAGGCCCTCCACCATCAGCTTCAGAATCTCAAGTTCGCGCTCCGTGAGAGGCTCCGAGTAATTTGGCTGAGATGGGGGCGGACTGCTGCTGCGGCCGAACTCTTTCAACACTTTGCTGGCCATCAAGCCGGAAAGCGGCGCTTCGCCATCCAGCATACGGCGCAGCTCGTCATGCAGCCTTTTCGAAGGCGTATCCTTTAATACGTAACCACGCGCTCCGGACCGGATGGAGGCGAACAGGTCATCTTCGTCTTCCGACATGGTGAGCATGACGATGCGCGTGGAAGGCAAATCGTTCATGATGCGTTGGGTCGCACGAATTCCGTCCATCACAGGCATCGAGATGTCCATCAGGATAATGTCGGGCTGCAGCTCTTTTGCCATCTGGACGGCTTCCCGGCCGTTGCTCGCTTCACCCACTACCTCGTAATCATTCCAGTAGCGGATGATATTGCGCATCCCTTCGCGGAACAATACATGATCATCGGCAATTAATATCGTCTTCATGCCGGTACCTCTGTGCAGCACGGTATTTCTACTTTAAAAATCGTCCCTGCTCCTCTGTGTGAGTCGATATTGACTTTTGCACCAATACTGGCAGCCCGTTCACGCGCAATCCGTATCCCCAGGCGGTCATGAGGGATGTTCTCCTCACAAAAACCAACCCCATCGTCTACGATGGTGATGATCAGGCGGTTCTCATCGCCTGTGATGCGCACCAGAACCGAGCTGGCTTCAGCGTGCCGGCGCACATTCATCAGTGCTTCCTGCACGATGCGGACCAGCTGCGTTTCCGCTGCGGGTGAAAGGACGCCTCTGAAATGATCGGCGGCATCGTTTACAACGATGAGAGCGGTCTTGATGCCCCAGTTGCGCTCGAAGCGCTGGAGCATACCTTCCAGGATCGGGATAATCCCTTCCTGGCATTCTACGCCCTCACGCAGACAGAGCATCTCTTCGCGTAAATAATCGGCGGTATGCTGTGCCAGAGTTTCCAGGTTGTCGAGAATGTCGTAAGTTTTATCCAGCTGCTGATTGTCCAGTGTAACGCGGGCCTCATCCAGCCCCCAGCGCATCGAACGGACCAGCTGGGCGACATCATCGTGCAGTTCCTGGGCCAGCCGTACCCGTTCCTGGATCATGGCCGCTCTCTGCAGACATTCTGCTCGCTGCGCCTGGAAAATCATGGACCCTAAGATCTTGCCGATCAAAGCATAAAAATTGAATTCACCCTCTGAGAGATGGTTTTCATGCGTGGAGAGCAGTTCCACAAACCCGACGGTAACTTCTCCGGCGAGCAGAGGGATATAAATAATTTCCCTGTATCCCCAAACCTGAAGTGCAGCCTCTGCTGCCACCACGACCGGCATTTTTTCTTCGTAGATCGTGCCCTCAGCAGGCTGAGGGGACAAGATTTGAATCACCCCGGGCTGCAGGCCGCCGTGAGCGATCAGTTTGAAACAGGACCCCCGCGGATCATGAACCCGGGCAGCGACCGCATTAAAACCTGTGATTTCCTGCACAGGTTTGATTGCCTGCTGCAGGATGGAGATGGTCGTTGGGGTATTCGTCCCGGGACCCGTAATCGAGAAAAGGGAGTCCAGGTTGTTGTATTGGAAGGTCATTCCCTCGATCAAACTGCCGGTTGTCTCAATCATTAACAGATCCGTTCGTCATCATGTTATCCGTACCGGCCGGTGAGATCCTGACGGTTAGCACGCCCGGGTACGCCGTGATCAGGATCTTATAACCAGCTCATTGTATATCACCTGTATCGGATGAGCTTCCCTTGGTGGGCGCGTGTTGGGAGGGGGTCAAACAGATATTGGTGATAGATTATCTATTATCGCAGGTTATATTACAAAATTTGACACGGGAATCCAAGTTACAAACTTCCTTCTTTTGCAGTGACCTTTTGCCACAGTAAATGGAAAGAACTGCAAACGCGCTGAATAATCCCCCTCGCGTCATTTCAACCAGGTTTCGCAGACGAATATCGTGTTACTGGACCGGTAATACCTGTCTGATTCTGCTCTCGATGGAGAGCTGTTCGCCTCCAGCTTCAGGACTTAAAGGCTGCTGACCGGAGCTTCCTGAGCCAGGAAAGGGTTCTGGTCGATGATCGCTTTAACCAGATCGCCGGCCTCATTGAAGCATGTGCGACGCAGGTCCAGGAGCATGACCTCATTCTGTAGAGGGTTAAGCACGATAACGCGTGTTTTCTGCAGGGCACGTGCCCGGCTCAATAGATATTCGAAACCGGGTTCGGCAATGGTTTCGTCAAGGATGATGACCTCTGGTTTTAACTCGTCAATTCTTTCCAGAGCTGCCTCGGGGCTGAGCACCATCCTGTTCGCTTCCATTTGAGCAATTGCATGCAGAATTACTTCTCTGAATAGAGGATTGGCGCTGACAATCAGAATCAAAACAGTTCTCCTTATAGATAACGCAACCAGTACTCGCAACTACTGTAACAGTTTGTGAATAAACCTACAATCCTCGACAGTGCATAAAAAACCGTGCAGAAGGATGAGTTCTGCGGATCCAGGTGGGTACCCATTTGGGTACCCACCTGGGTAAAAAGATACCCCCTGCCCTGAGCCGAAATGGCCCAGTTTAGTGTAGAAGTGAAACCTTTCACAAATTATGATGGTGACGATCCATTTGTCACTCAAAGCAGGGAGAGCGTCTATGTAGTTTTTTTTTGGTCTTTTGTTCAGCAAGGCATCGAAAGACTCCTTCGCAGGGAGCAAAGCCAGAGATTGTCAGTCAAAAACTGACGAATCTTCGTAAAGGAGAAAAAGATGGAAGAAAAGGCACAAGGTAATACAACAAATAAAGTCTCCAGGCGAGATTTTATTAAAAGTGCTGGCCTGCTGCTGAGTGGTCTTGCTGCCGGTGCAACCGCCGGCGCCGGGATCACTTACAGCCTGGAATCCACTGCTGCCTCTCCAGCAAGTGGACCTGCTCAGGTGGTCGAGGTTGTCAAAGAGGTTCCGGTAGCCACAGAGGGCATCCTCCCGCCCGCTCTGGAACCCGAAGAGACCATCGTTACGCAGATTCAGCACTTGATCGCGTTCGACCGCAAGAACGGTCGTATCGTTCGCGGGCGCCGGGTTCGCTATACGGATGACTACCCGGAACTGGAGCCCTGGACGATTTCTGCGCGCGGCAAGACCTGGACCGCGCCCACGAAATCCCCGGCTCCGGCCTACTATCTGTCGCACCGCAAGCGCACCGACTCCCCGAACCGCATTCTTTACCCTCTGAAGCGCGTCGACTGGGAGCCCGGCGGCGACCCCGACAAAATCAACGCCCAGAACCGCGGTATCAGCGGTTATGTGCGCATCTCCTGGGAAGAGGCCGCTTCGCTGATCGCCAGCGAAATGAAGCGCGTGGCCGACAAATACGGCCCTGAGGCGCTGGCTCCTCTTTACGGTGGTGGCCACGATGAAGGTCACAACGTGCCGGGCAGCCACGACACCCAGGCTGCATTCATGGACTGGTGGGCAATGAAAGAGTACGGCCGGCCCTGCACTTACCAGGATGCTCCGGCGACCAGCTCCTCCGGCGGCCAGCTGGGCGGCCGGTATGTGCTGGGCACCGACTATGAGCCGGTTGATGTGCTCAAGGACGTGGCCGAAAACGCCGAGATGCTCCTGATGTGGGGCGCAGACCCTGAGGCAAAGTCCTGGCGCTACACCTACGGCCAGGTGCAGGGTATGTGGTACCGCTGGTTCGGCGAGCTGGGCATCAAGCGCGTCGCCATCACCCCGAACCAGAACCTGGGCGTGAGCCTGTATGCTGACAAATGGATTCCGATTCTGCCTGCTACCGACGACGCCATGATGCTGGCCATTGCCTACATCTGGCTCCAGGAAGGCACTTACGACCAGGAATATCTGGACACCCATACCGTCGGATTTGAGAAGTTCCGCGCTTACGTGCTGGGCGAAGACGACGACACCCCGAAGACCCCCGAGTGGGCTTCGCCGATCTGCGGCGTACCGACCTGGACGATCAAAGCTCTGGCGCGCGCCTGGGCTGCCAAGCCGACCAGCATCGGTTACGGCCGTTCCGGCGGCGGCGCCGTCGGCCGCTCGATCTACGCCGACAACCGCCAGCGTATCCAGCTCTACCTGCAGTGCATGCAGGGCCTGGGTGGCCCCGGTAAGCACCAGCTCCAGTGTCTGCAGAACGCCATTGGCGGCGCCAAGCAGGCCCCGAAGACCGGTATGGTCTCCGCCAAAGCCATGATCGAGGCTTCCATGGCTGCAGACGGTGTGGAACTCCCGCCCAAATCCGAACGGCAGGCCTTCCCGCGCGGCCTCTTTGCGCAGGCGATCCTCGAACCGCCGGTGGAATTCTATTCGGTGGGCGATCAGTTCACCAAGATCACCTACCCGAAGCCGGGTATGTCGGAGGTTCACTTCATCTGGGGTACCAGCGCTTCTTACACCGGCAGCCACCAGTGGGGCTTTGGTGTTCAGAAGGCCATGCAGAGCCCGAAGCTGGAGTGCATCGTCCACCAGACGATGTGGATGGAAGATGCTGTGGTCTTCTCGGACATTATCCTGCCGATCACGACTGCAGCCGAACAGCCCGATATCAACACCACGATCGATGTCTACAACAGCATCACCCTGCGCACCGAGCCGGTCGTTCCTCCGATCGGTGAGGCCAAGTCGGACCTGGAAGCTGTGATCATGGTTGCCAATGCGCTGGGTTGGGGCGATAAGCTCACCGGCGGTAAGAGCTACGATGAGCTCATCCAGGAACGCCTGCGCGAAGGGTATGAGAAGTCGGGTGTCAAAGACCTGGTGAGCTGGGACCAGCTGGTCAAGAAGGGTTACTTCCCGCAGGTGCCTGATCCGTCGTGGTACGATCGCGAGCCCGCTTACAAGAAGTTCTACGATGATCCGGTGAACAACCCCCTGGTTACCCCCACCGGCCTGCTCGAGATCGAATCGCAGCTGCTGAAAGAGCACTTCCCCGATGACAAGGAGCGCCCGCCTGTGGCCCGCCGTGTGATTGGTGGCCCCGAGTCGGAGGGCTGGTCACACGACGAAGACCTCACCAGCGAACGCGCCAAGCAGTACCCGCTGCTGGTGGTCTCGGACACCTCGACCTGGAAGCACCACTCCATGTTCTCGGACGTGCCCTTTACCCGTGAAATTGAAAAAGTGATCGGTTGGGATGGCTACGCCTACTCTCCGGTGTGGATCCACCCGAAGGATGCCGAAGCCCGCGGCATTAAAGACGGCGATATCGTGCGCGTCTACAACGAGCGCGGCAGCGTCCTTGGCGGCGCCGTCATCTCCGAGCGGATTATCCCCGGTGCACTGCGCTTCGAAAAAGCCGGTGGTGGTCACCACATCATTCCTGGTGAGCTCCATCGCGGAGGCAACCCCAACTGCATCAATCCCAAGATCGGCTTCTCACGCAACGTTTACGGCCTGGCTCCCACACACTTCCTGGCTGAAGTCGAGAAAGTAACCGGCGCTCAGATGCAGGAATGGCGGGAGAACTACCCCGAAGCATTTGCGAGAGATTATGACCCGGCTTACGGGCCGTTCTTCACCGGCTGGGTTGAAGGAGATAACTAATGAAAGTCTTCATCTTTGACGCTGCAAAATGCAATGGCTGCTACAGCTGCCAGGTGTCCTGCAAGGACGAGCACTGTGGTAACGACTGGACGCCCTACGCAAAGCCTCAACCTGAAACTGGGCAGTTCTGGTTCAAACTGAACGAATACGTGCGCGGCTCGATCCCAAAGGTGAAAGTGGCTTATGTGCCTACCATGTGTATGCACTGCGATGAGGGCCCCTGTATTCCGGCCTGCCCGATGGCTGCGATCACCAAGCGCGAAGACGGAATGGTCCTGATCGACCCGGCCAAATGCAATGGCTGCCAGCTCTGTGTGAATGCCTGCCCGTACAATGCGATCTTTTTCAACCGCGCCCTGCGGGTGGCTCAGAAATGCACCGGCTGCGCTCATCTCCTGGACCGCGGCTGGCCGATCAAGGAACCCCGCTGCGTGGACGCCTGCATCACCGGCGCACTGCGCTTCGGCGAAGAGTCCGAGTTCGCGGAAGAGATCGCAAAGGCCGAGGTTCTGGAGCCGAAATCCGGCGAATCACCGAAGCCGCGGGTTTACTACATCAACCTGCCGAAGCGCTTCATTGCCGGAACGGTGTACGATCCCGAGGCTGAAGAAGTCGTCATCGGCGCCAATGTCACCCTGAGCGGGGATGCCTCTGCCACCACCACAACGGACGAGTTCGGTGACTTCTGGTTCGAGGGCCTGGAAGTGGGTTCTTACAAGGTCGTCATCGAGGCGAGCGGCTTCCCCACCAAAGAGATCGACGCCATTTCCACCGAGGAAGACGTCAATCTGGGTGATATCGCTCTGGCATAACCTGATGAGGGGAAGGGGCCTGGTCCAGGCCAGACCCCTCCCCGGTGTGGCCCCGCAGGATATGCGTCTGTTCATTTAGACTGTCCTGCCGGCATAATCACAAAGAAAGGGACCATTGAAGAATGAATAGCCCAAGGTCTTGGATTTTCCGCATTTTGACGATCGCAGGTCTCGGCGGGCTGGTGTACACCTGGTTTCAACCCTGGTGGACCGCTTACATTGAAGCCCTGCGCGAGAATGGCGTGACCATCTTCCCGTATAACATGGTGATCTCCGGTACCCTGCGCGACTACCCGCAGTGGATTGTCGGCGCTGAGATGCCCACCTGGTTCTGGCCGCTGATGTGGGTCTACCTGGCTGTGATGATCGGCCTGCTGCTCCTGAGCCTGTTTGTCTCCAGCGCAGATCGCGTCCGCCTGGGCAAGATCGACATCTCTCTGCCCCAGCTGCTGGTTGGTCTGGCCGGCTTTGCTTACATCGTTTACGTGGTGACCTTCGTTGTCGTGGTCGCAATTCGCGCCCCGCAGTTCTACGATGTGCCGGTGCAGGGCAGCATCTTCATCAGCATGAACGAACACACCGAGAGCTACGTGATCACCAGCCTGCAGTCTGGCTACTTCACTGCCTGCGCTGTGGCTGCTGTTCTGTTCATCCTGGGCTTCCTGCGCGAGAAAATTGTTGGTAAAGCTGAACTGTTGGCCGGTTAATAGACGTACAAAGTTTTAGTGGTACGAAAAAGGAGAGCACCGCGAAGTGCTCTCCTTTTTCGTATTTACGTCATTACAACCGCGTACCCTTGAAGCGATTTGTATTTGCTAATCAGAGGAAAACCCCGGAAGCCAGATCTCCTCTCCGCCCTGCTCAAGCCGGTAATAAGGCACCCAGGCAACGCCGAAGAGGTCCAGGAACACATCTTTCCTGTACGGTGTAACCGTGATCTCACTCACTTCATTGGCGACCTCAGCCCATTTCGCGTTGATCTCTTCGATCGCCTGACTCTTTTCGGCTTCCAGCGCCTGGATCTCTTTCTGTAATCGGGCGATCTCTGCCTTCGACTCCTCGACATCGGCACGAGCTTTTTCCGTCATACGGCGTTTGCTCAATGAGCTGGAGACGCGGCGCGAACTTCGCCGGCCTCCAAAAAGGCCGAAAATATTTTCGGCATGTGTGCCCCATTCTTCCATTTTGCGCTGAGAAAGCTCTGCCTGATCCTCTTCCAGCTCACGCTGTTCTTTTTCGAGTTTAGTCTGCAGGGAGGACAGCTTCTTATCGTAGCTGCTGGAAACCCGGTCAATTTCAGCATCACGCTGCCGGCGAGCAGCGTCCGAGCACAGGCTGCGAAACTCGGCGGTGGAGATATCGGGCCCGGCATAGACTTTCAAGGGTTCGTTTGCCCGCACGGTCACCTGGCTGGAACGGAACACCCAATCGAGAAAATCCTTTTGCATGCTGTTCAGGATTTTCGCCTCGGTCAGAGGGGCTTCCAGGAGGTCGAAGTGAGCCCGGGGATCCGGCGAACGGTCCAGTTGAGCAGGGTCGAGCGGAGTTGTCGACCAGTCTTCCCAGCGCACAACGCCGCGTCGATCCGGCTGCGAAACCAGGGCTGTGCTGTGCTCCGTGGTGTCCAGGTTGTATTTACGGTTCAGGAAGCGGACGGAGGCCTGAGCCAGAAGGGCCGGCCGGTAGACCAGATGTGCCCCACCGGCTTCTGGCGTGGAACTGTGGCCGGCCCGCTGCAGAGCCCGGGTCAGGGGGAGATTGTTGGGCAGGAAATATTCCATCGTCCCGGAAGGTACTACGGGGCGTATTTCCAGGAAGCGTTTGGTTTTCTTCTCGCTTTCCCTGGGGACGGCGGGAACTCCGATACCGGCAGCCGGCTGGCTCACCGGCGCGGTCCCCGCTGCTGCCTGTGCCGGGAAGTGGGCGGATGTTCCTGCCAGCCGGTTGAGTGCCGGTATCTGAGAACGCGTCAGCGGGCCAGCCAGATAGTTCATGGCCCAGCGGGTTTGAAAGACGAGCGGGTCGGGATTGTGCACGTTGTGCAGCAGGAACACACGCTTGCCCAGCCCGGAAATCAGGCGGTCGTACTTTGCGCGATCCATATTGGCCGGCGCAGCTCCCTGCAGCCCGTCCAGCAGGCGCTGCTTATCCTGATCCGTTTGCAGTTTGCCAATAAACCAGGAGCCGGCGTTTGAAAGCGCCTTGTAGTCCACATCCACCGGATTCTGAGTAGCCAGCACCTGTCCAACCCCGAAAGCACGCGCCTGTTTGAGCATGCGCAGCATGGGCTCTTTGGACGGCGGGTTGGCGGTGGGCGGCAGATAACCGAAGATTTCGTCGAAATAAATCAGCGCCTTTAAGGTTGTGGAGCCGGGCTGGGTGCGCATCCAGGATTCGACTGCCGAGTACAGCAAGGTGACAAAAAACATACGCTCGGCATCGTTAAGATGTGCAATGTAGAAGATGCTGTGCCGCGGGCGCCCGTCAGGGGTGTAGAGCAGCCGTGCAACGTCCAGCGGTTCGCCCTCCAGCCACGTCTGGAAGCCTGGGGCGGCGATGATGTTGTTCAGCATCATCGCCAGAGACAGGCGGTCTTTTTCGGGGAAGAAGGTGTTGACGTCAAAGACACCCAGCTTGGTGAAGGGCGGATTCTGGGTCTGCAGTATCAACTGCTCCAGATCCAGATCCTTCCCCTGGCTCCAGGCGTGCTCGAAAATATTGGAGAGCAGGACGTGCTCGCGCGACCGGATGGGATCGATGTCCGCCATGCCGGTCAGCCCCAGCAGTGCGGTTACTGTTCCCTTAATTTTCTCGCGCAGCAGCTCCCGGTTGCCTTCCCAGGGGATGTCCGGCGCCTGCAGGGAGGCCAGGATGCTCACCTGCACCCCGGCATCGGACCCGGGGGTAAAAACCGTGAATTGGGCAGAATCTTTCAGAGCCTGGATGCGCTCCGGGCCGATCCCCCACTGCGCCAGGCCCGATTTCCAGTTTTCAGCCGTTTCGGCTGCGGCCTGTTCCGGTGTTTTTCCCTCTCTGCGCGCCTGATCCGCATCGATCCAGGGGAGAAAATTTTCGGGGGTCATGTCGGGGAAGTGCAGCAGGCTGTTGGTAATATCGCCTTTCGGGTCAATCATCAACGCCGGGATCCCCTGCAGGGCGGCCTCTTCCAGTAAACAGATGCACAGCCCGGTCTTACCTGATCCTGTCATCCCGACGACGACAGCGTGCGTGGTCAGGTCCTCAGGGTCGTACAGCAAGGGTGCGTCGGCCGGTTTGCCAACTGCCGGATCGACCAGCCTGCCGAGGTAAAACTGCGTTTTTTCTGCCATGATTTGGGTTCCTCCCGGGATGCAGTGGTAGTTTCTGGTTTCAATTCTACCCTTTATGGATAAGCGATACCAAGAAAGGGGGAAGAATTGGTGCTGCCGGTATCAGAGTCCGCCTGATTGAAAATCCGCTCGAACTCCTGCCGGTACTGGGCGGCGATTTCAGCGCTGTACAGTATCAGGACGTTCTCATCATTGCGCGTTTCGGCGCTGTTGCTGAAGTTATACGACCCGGTGATCACGATGTCGTCATCAATGAGAATGACCTTGTGATGCATATTGGCAGGGTTGCCGTCCAGGCGCACATCGACGCCGGAGCTCAGAAAGTGATCGAACTCGGTCCCCTGGTTCGAGTAGTACTGTGATGTTTCGAAAACACCCGACACGTGCACCCCCGCTTGAGCACGCTCCAGCATGGCCGTGGCGAGCTCATCGGAGGTGAACGAATAAGCCAAAAAGGCGATGCTCTGCTGCGCGCCGCCAATTAAATGCAGCAGGCGGTCCTGCACCCCGTCATCCGGGGAGAAATAGACCTCAATCTGGGTGTCGTTGACTGTCAGGCGGGGATAGGGGGTGTTTGCCGGTGAGCGCGGGCCAAACTGGTCCTGGACAAACATCTCTTCAAACTCCACCAGGTAATTCTGGGCCAGGCGGGGTGAGCGGATGCGGATCAGGTTGTTATCATTCCGGTAGGCATCGTTGAGCGAAAAATTCATCGAGCCTGTCCACACTTCCATACGGTCCAGGATCACAAACTTATTGTGCATCAACCCTTCCTGGCGGTCGCCGAGCACTTCGATCCCGGCGCTGATCAGCTCCTGTACCTCTTTTTCATCCATATAGTCGCTTTCCATCACCAGGCGAACCTGGAGCCCGCGCTTGTGAGCATCGATGAGTGCGTCGCGGATGCTCCACAGGTTGAGCTGTTGAACGGCAGCATCGACGCTGACAGATGCCTGGCGGATGGCCTGGGCGAGATCTTCGTCCGGTCCACCTCGATATTGCTTCGCGGTTGGCGCCAGGGGGTCTGTAAAGTAAATACTGTACCAGTCAACGGTCTGCTGCGTGACCAGCGGAGTGGCGTTGGGGGGCGGAGTGTATTCTACGCGCCGCGGCGCCGCGCCGCTCTGTGACTGAAACACTACAACCAGGATCACGATGGCCAGTAAGACAAGAGTGCTGATCGTGGGGAGCTTCCGAAAAGGGCTGGAATTGCGGGGCATTCGTGAAATCCTGGGGCGATCAGGCGGCTGTTGTCAGTTGTGTCTCAGGGGAGGATCCACAGGCAGGGTGTGGAAAGTTCCAGATTGAAATCGAGTTTACGAATTTTGTCTTTCCGTCCGGCCTCGAGGGCAACGACGACGAACTCGGCTGCCGCGGGAAAATCTTCTGTGGAGAGGGTCACAGGCTGAAAACTGACAGGTGGACCGGGGTTCAAATCAGGCGGCCGCACCAGGTAGTCCATCCCCAGCCGGAGCATATCTTCCAGGGAGCAGGAAAACGCAGGAACGAAAAACTTGCGCGGTACGCTCCAGAATTCTTCCCCCTCACGTCCAGATTTTCCAGATGATCCGTAAGTTTCGCGCTTAAGAGTAACTTTGCCTTCTGCCATCCAGAATGGGCGCCCTGTCTGGTGGGAAGGGATCAGTGCAGAATAGTAGATATCCAGGGGCTTGAGCCCTGTTATTTCATCCAGCACCAGGCCCTGACCGCAGTTTGCACATACCCAGGCTCTCTCATCCACCCCTGCCGGAACAGGCGTGCTGCATTTGATGCACAGGAGGGGCACTAATTCAACTGGTCGATCCATTCTTCCAAATCCCTGGTGTTCAGAGAGCTCAAATTCTTCAGCGAATCCAGCGATATGCCTGCAGCGGAACCGTTCCGGGGTGGTGTGCTGCGGTATTCGTACTGTTCACCGTAGCGAAACCGCCGGTAGCCAACATACATGAGGGCCAGACCGATCAGGAGGAGAATAAACGCGAAGCTGATCAGCCCTTCGCTGTCGCCATCGCTGGCCCACAGCAGGAAGGCAGGAGCGTCGACAGCCAGCAGAGCGCCCACAGCCATGCTGGCGACCAGTACGGCGGCCCGGTAAATGGTGTTTCCCGGGGCTTTGCCGTAGAGGACCTTCCCGGAGTAGCCGTCGACAACCACCTGAAAAGCACGGCCGCGATAAAGGTAGCGCAGCACCCACAGAGGGTAGTAAATCAGGCCGTCACGGCGGCGGAAAGTCCGTAAGAAGAGCTGCGAGATGCGGTCCAGATGGGATCGTGAGCGGATTTCTGCTTCAAAGGTTTCTTCAGCTTCCTTCCGCGCCTGGGTGAAGGAGTTGACCGGCTCAAACACCATGCCGCTGGCATGCAGCGCATCGGGGTTGAAGGGCTCCATCTCCTGGCCGTCGAGTGGAATCTGCTCGACGCCGAACTCGCCCACATCGCATGCCGCTCCATTCCAGGTCACATCCTGGACGATGCGCACCTCGCGCGGTTCGTAGCGTCGTTTATCGCCGCTGCCAACCGCTTTCTGGCCGAATGCCCAGGCCGCAAGGCGTGCCCAGACTGTCCAGAAGGGGAGGTAAACCAGGAAGGCCTCCGTGAGCTGGGCGTTGCGGGCCGCATCGCGAGCGATGGCCCAGTTTGAAGATAGAAAACGCTTTAATACAGCCAGGACGCTTTCGCGATCCGTTTTGGGCAGCACCTGGTAACGTTGCAGGCCGCGCTCGCCGCGCACAAAGGAGCGCAGGTCGCAGTATGGACAGTGCACAATGAGCTGACCTTCCGGGATGACCAGCGTGCCACCGCAGTTGGGGCAGGTAAGGCCGTGAAGATGATCTTCTGCGCTCATATTTTTGCTGCTACGTAAGCCGCCAGGGCAAAGAGCAGTGGAGCTGCGATCACGCCGGCGCCGATACAGGCGAACATACCGATGCTGGCGCCCGATCCGCCGTCCACAAGGGCTCCGATTACCGGGAAAGCAGCCAGACACAGGAATACCGCGGCAGTCAGCCCACCTGCCAGCATGTAAGGGGCTTCGGCCTTGGCCGGGTAAATATTGGCAAACACGGCTCCCGTTCCGGCCTCTACGAGCGCTGTATAGGTGCGGCCCTGGAACTCATATTTAAAGGTGAAAAGCGGGATGTGCACCAGCGCCTGCTCTTTGACCTCGCCGGCCGGGAGCTGCCCCTGAGACAGCCAGTCGAGGGCGGCCTGCAGGGGTACTGTGGGGGTGTGGGCCTGGGAATCCAGAGAAGAATCGTATTTTCGCAGGTCGCCGGCGAGCAGTTTAAGCTGGCGCAGTTCGCTGATGGATATGGCCGCTGCGGGTTCAATGGCAGTGATCTCCGGCCCGTTCTCTGGCTGAGTTTTGAAGTACCAGACCGGGAAATATTCGAAAGCAGCGCTTACGATGCGTGCTTTTTGATCCAGGTCCTTAACCGTCTGGTTGCCTGCCATCCAGCGCCGCAGAGAAGCGCGCGCTTTTTCTTCGTCAAAGGTCGGCGCCAGATACCAGTGAAAGACCACGCGCGACTTATCGATGAAAACAGCCGCACCGCAGTAGGGGCAGGTCAGGAAAATCTGGCCTTCATCCGGATGGAGTTCACCGCCGCACTGCGTACAGGTTAAGGCCTGAGCGAGTGTTGTATTCATTAGAGAGGATTATAATCGAAAGGGTCTGGTGAGATGCCGCGTTTGTGATAGACTCGGGTGCTGGCAGTAATTACTTCTCGTACTCCCAAAATTACCGTTCCAAGGTTTATGCTCAATTGAAAAGGAAGGATACATCCATGACTCCAAGCCGAGAAACTTACCCTGTTGATGTTGCCGGCCTCCACAGGGACCTGCCGTTGTTTGAGGTTGCCCCTGGGGTAAGGATTGCGGTGTTGAACATTCTGGGCGATACCGAACTCGTTCAGGCCTGTGCCAGAGAGCTGGCTAAAAAACTGGAAGGTCATACCTACGACATCCTGGTGACCGCAGAAGCGAAAAGCATTCCCCTGGCCTACGCCCTGTCGGTAGAAACCCAAAAGCCGTATGTGGTGCTGCGCAAGTCTTATAAACCCTATATGGGTGAAGCAATCTCGGCGGAGACTTTATCGATTACCACCGGCCAGCCGCAGACTCTCTACCTGGATGAAAAGGACAGGGAGATGATTAAGGGCAAGAAGGTGGTGCTGGTGGACGACGTCATCAGCACCGGTTCCACCCTGCAGGGCATGCGGCTGGTCATGGAGAAGGCCGGCGCTGAAGTGGTCATGGAAGCCAGCATCTTCACCGAGGGCGAGCGCGCCCAGTGGCGCCATATCATCTCGCTCGGGCACCTGCCTTTGTTTACGCAGTGACAGACTGCGGGTAACAGAGGATAATGATCGGGCGGCCGCGCAGCCGGGTGAGGAAGATCACCCGCTCGTGGTCGCCTTTTAATTTCAACTCCTGGATGAGCGCTTCCGGCTGCAGCGGGGAGCCGCGCTTTTTTACCACCACCCGGCCCACGCCGCGTTCCCGCAGGGCCGCGCGCAGGCGTTTGAGCTGAAAAGGGAACCAGGCTTCCACCGTCCAGGAACGGGCAAAAGGGGTCTCCACCTGATGATCAGCCGTCAGGTAAGCGATATCCGGGTCGAGCTGGGCGGCCTGCAGCTGCAGGCCGAGGTCCTCCACCAGACCGGCGCGGATCACCGCAGGGTCGGGCTCGTAGATGCAGGCGCGCGGTTCATTCACAGGAAGGATCTGTCCCCGCTGCATCTGGGCCTGTTCAAAGGAAAGGCTGGACTGCAGGCTGTGCGGGCCGGGGAGCAGCGTGGCGCGGCGTGCGGCCGTCTTCAGCGGGCCAAACCACAGCACGGTTTCTTTCAACTCCCCTTCAAGGGAGATAAATTCAATTTCGGCTTCATAACCGGCAAGCTCCTGCAGGTTCACTCCGGGTGAGATCTTCACGCCCAGTGCAGGGAAGCGCTCCAGCCAGGTGTGGGTCACGCTCAGCGGGGGGTGGTAATCCTGCACGGAGAAAACGCGGCGGCCATCCGCGCGCCGCGCGGGGTCAAAGAAGAGCGCTGTTTGCGAATCCTTCTGGCGCGGCTCCAGCGGCAGCGGGGCGTTGAGGTCGGCCTGCACAAAGCGGGCGTTAGCCTGCAGGTCGAGCGCGGCCAGGTTGGCGCGTGCCATCGCCAGGCGCAGCGGGTCCAGGTCGATCGCCAGGGTTGGCGCCAGAGGCGCCAGCGAGAGCGTATCGCCCCCGATCGAGCATCCCAGATCGACCAGGCACTTGAAGGGCCGAAAGCGGGCGGAGCGGTAAGCGGAGACCAAAAAAGAGGAGGCCTGCTCCAGCGCCGGGCGGGTGAAGTACATCTGAGCGGCAAAAGGGAATTTGGCCTGCGCCTCGCCGCGCAGGATGGCCGTTTCCAGGGCGGCGCGGGCCAGGTCCTCCGGATAGCGGCGGCGCAGCGCGTCGAAGTGCTTGAGGAAATCGACCTCGCGTGGTTCGTTGGCCGCAGCAGCCTCCAGGGCCTGCTGCCCCTGGGGTGTGAGAAGAAGCTTGAAAGACTGCAGGTCCACCAGATCATTTTAACCGGGAAGGGGGGTACAATTAAAGCGGTTCTCATCAGGCTTCTCCGTTCACACCGCCGTCCGGACCATCATGCCCCTCTTCTGGCTGTCACTGGCATTTCTGAGCGGGATTTTTCTTGGCGACCTGCTCAACTGGCCATTGTGGGCGTGGATGATTCCGGTGCCTGTCTGCGTGGTGGTGCTTGCACTGCGCTCGCGTCTGAGGCAGCGCATCCCCTTTCCTGAACATCCTCTCCCGGTTCCGGCCGCGCTGCTTTTGCTGCTCCTGGCGCTTGGCGGCGCCCGCTACCAGCTTGCCCATCCACCCCTTACCACAAGAGATATCGGCTGGTATCGTGACCAGCCGGGAAAATACATCGTTCATGGCCATCTGGTGAAGCCTCCCGACCGGCGTGACGGCTACACTCTGCTGACGATTGAGGCCCAATCGGCGCGCCTGCCCGGGGAGTTGAGCCACCGGCCGGTGCGCGGGCTGCTGCTGGCAAGTGTTCATGGATACGCCCGCTATGGAGACAAAGTCAGGGTTGAGGGCAGCCTGCAGACTCCGGGAGGAGAAAGTAACTCCTCCTACCGGGAATACCTGAGGCGCCGCGGCATCCACGTGTACATGCCATCTGCGCAGGTACAGGTGCTGCGGCATGGTCAGGGAAATCCCCTGCTGGCACTGATCTATGCGGTCAGAGATAGCTCTCTTACAGCCGTGTACCGGGTATTCCCAGATCCCGAGGCTTCGCTGGCTGCGGGCATTCTGCTGGGCGTGGAGAGCGGTATCCCCGAGACAGTGGCGGAAGCTTTCCGTTCTACGGGGACGGCGCATGTCATCGCCATCTCTGGGGCTAATTTTGCCCTTATCGCCGGTCTGCTGGTCGCTGCAGGGAGCCGGCTGCTGGGTAAACGCAGAGGCGCTCTGGCCGCTGCTGCAGGAATTGCATTTTACGCAGTGCTGGTAGGCGCCAACCCTGCTGTCGTGCGTGCGGCCCTGCTTTCGGGGCTTTCGCTGCTGGCCAGCCTGGTCGGGCGCCGGCAGGATGGACTTAACAGCCTGGCCTTTATCACGGCGCTGATGTCGCTGTTTGCTCCTGACACACCCTGGGACATCGGTTTTCAACTTTCCTTCACTGCCACTTTGGGGTTGATTTTATATGCCGGCCCGCTGACGACCTGGTTTTCGAGGACAGCGGGCCGTTTTCTACCGGCGGATTGGGTGCGCCGGCTGTCTGGCCCTGTG
>Ga0207873_1000635_pt1 | contig 37607 bp, 31 predicted proteins | sample BGWIniCompost_FD_187373 | JGI IMG/M metagenome (GOLD analysis project Ga0207873, IMG submission 187373) | Cellulose adapted compost microbial communities from Newby Island Compost Facility, Milpitas, CA, USA - BGW Initial Compost (SPAdes)... ... | reverse complement strand
TTCATTGAACCGGAAGGCTGGAATACAGTTGAAATTTACCTTAACGGATTCTCAACTTCACTTCCGGAGGATGTACAGTATAAAGCATTGCAAGCTATTCCGGGATTCGAGCACGTAAAGATGTTCAGACCAGGCTATGCGATTGAATACGACTATTTTCCCCCTGTGCAGCTTAACCTAAGCCTGGAAACAAAACTTGTTGCAAATCTTTTTTTTGCGGGTCAGATAAACGGTACTACCGGCTATGAGGAAGCGGCCTGTCAGGGTCTTCTGGCTGGAATAAACGCCATCCGGAAGTGCAGGGAGGAAGAGGAAGTCATTCTGAAACGTTCCGAATCCTACATTGGCGTACTCATCGATGACCTGGTTACCAAGGGAACGGAAGAACCCTACCGCATGTTTACTTCCCGGGCGGAGCACCGCTTGCTCCTCCGTCAGGATAACGCGGATATCCGTTTATCCGGCCTGGGTTATGAACTGGGCTTGATCAGTGAAGAACGGATGGATAAAGTAAGAAACAAGATCCGTGACACCGAGTCTTTGGTATCCTATATGAAAAGTCATTCGGTGGATCCCGCCTCAATCAATGGGATCCTCGAAGCGAAAGGGACTACACCCATTAAGCAATCCACCCGTTTATTCACGCTCTTAACCCGCCCGCAGATTGATCTGAACGATCTCCTTCATAGTGATCCCGCTTTCAGGGGAATCGCCATCGGTTACGACCGGGAAACGTTGGAGCAGGCCGAGATCCAGGTCAAATACGAGAGTTATTTCAGCAAAGAAGAAGAAATGGTTCAGCGAATGAAGAGAATGGAAGAACACGAAATCAATCCCGATTTTGATTACACCCAGTTGGGCGCACTCTCAAAAGAAGCGCAGGAGAAACTTCTTCGGGTGAAACCCAGGACCCTGGGGCAGGCCTCCCGGATTTCCGGCGTGTCGCCTTCGGATATTTCCATTTTATTGGTCCATATGAGTCGGTAGTTAGTTAACTAATTAATTTTCAGATATTTATGAAAATAAATCCGGATCCAAATATGACCTCAATAGAAGCCTTCAGAGCCCATATCTTTATTCGCGAGGGTTATTCCTCCAGAAAAACCAAAAATCGCTTAAATCGCTTTAAATGGGCCTCAAATTAAAAATGCACTTTTCCCGGGCGCAAACCGTTCTGCTTGCACTCGCCGCGGGGCTGTTTCATTCCTGCGCGGTTCAGCAGACGCCAACGGGCGGTGAAAAAGACACCACGCCTCCCGAACTTCTCTCGGTCACACCTCCGAATGAGACCTTGAATTTTAACGCTGAAGAAGTTGAGCTTTTATTCAACGAATACGTTCAGTTGAAAAATGCATTTCAGGAAATCAGTATTTCTCCCGACCCGGAAACCCGCCCGGAGTTTCGGACCAAGAAGAATGCAATTATCATCAAGTTTGCCGACACCCTTGAACCAAATACAACCTATCAAATTAATTTCGGAAAGGCCATTGGGGATATGAACGAAGGGAATCCGTTTCCCAATTATAAATACGTATTTTCCACGGGCGATCAGATTGACTCGCTCCGTATCCAGGGATCGGTAGGCAGATATACCCTGAAAAAGACCGACCCGAAAAAGTCGGACTTTTCAGGTGTCCTTGTGCTGATCCACAAGCACCAGGATTCCATCGCCAATCCCGACAGTCTTATCATGACCAAAAAACCGGGATATTACACGTATGCCGATTCCGCCGGCAACTTTCAAATCACCAATCTGAAGGAAGGCGTCTATCGGGTGTACGCGATCGAAGAGGAAAATGGCTCGAGGATTTACGACGACAGCGAGGAGCTGATCGGATTCCTGCAAGAGCCCTTGCTTCTGCAGTCCGACACCACCCTATCCACAATCCACCTGGCTTACATGCAGCAAAAGGAACTTCAGATCCTGAACGACAGAAATCAGGATGCAAGGCTTACGCTGCTGCTAAACAAAAAAACAGACAGTCTGGACTTGCAAATCATCAGCCCGGAGCAGTTCAAAGGGAAACTCCTTACAGAAAAGGACCTGGTAACCGATTCGGTGGTTATCTGGCTTCCAAGCCCAGTTTACGATTCGGTGGAATTGGCCGTAGGGGAGAATGGGCGTTACATCGATACCATCCTCTTCCGCAATTTCAGTTCCAGGGAACAGTTGGATCCCTATACGATCACGGATAACATCCAGAAAAATACACTCCCTCCGGGAGAAAACCCGGTACTCACCTTTGGCAGACCCATTAACCAATCGGGGAAAGACCGCATTGAACTACAGGAGGATTCCGTGATCGTTCCGCCTTCCCGTTTTGTGCTCCGCCAGCAATCCCTGCGCAAATACGTTCTGGAATACCCCTGGAAAGAAAAGAGCAAATACCAGATCACCATCGGCGCGGGATATATCAAGGACGTTTACGGCAGCGGGAATAATGCCTATCAAAAACAGTTTACGGCAGATACGATAGAAAACTATGGTAACATCACCGTGGCCTACGTATTGGATGATTCCTTGCATACGGACACGGCACAATTCCTGGTGGAACTTTTAAATTCCGATTTCGCGGCGGTACAATCCGATACCCTTTCCACGTCCCGGAAGATTTCCTATCAGACGCTTCGTCCCGAAAAATACCTGATTCGTGTTATTTACGACCGGAACCGGAACGGGGTATGGGATGGCAGTAACCTCTTTGAAAAACAGCAACCTGAAAAAATACTGGTATTCGACCCGGGAGAAGCCTTGAGGGCCAATTGGGATCAGGAATACACGATCAATATTCCGCCGGAATAGTCCCCTGAAGATTTCTTATTTAAACCATGATGCATACAATTGATAACGCCCGGGCAGCTCATCCAGCAGTTTCCATTGATCGGGACTGATGGGCTTGATCTTCCGCGCAGGGGTGCCGGCATAAATAAAGCCCGATTCACAGACCGTCTTTTCCAGGACAACGGCCCCAGCGGCCACGATACAGTATTCCTCTACCACGGCATGATCCATGATGATCGCACCCATGCCAACTAGAACGTGGTCGCGTAATTCGCACCCATGAACGACCGCTCCGTGTCCGATATTCACGTTGCTCCCGATAGTTGTCGCCGCCTGTTGATAGGTACAATGAATAATCGCACCGTCCTGCACGTTGCTTCGGTCACCAATCCGGATCGAATTCACATCGCCACGGACCACAGAATTAAACCAGAAACTACAACCCGCTCCCGCAACCACATCGCCCACCAGAGTCGCGTTTTCGGCTATGAAACAATCGTTTCCCAATTTAGGCGACACGCCGTTTACCGCTCGGATTATTGCCATGACTGTATTTAAAATATGGTGTCGTAAGCTCCCCGTTCATCCTTCACAGGATAGTCGGTCGTATAATGCAATCCGCGGCTTTCCTTCCGCATCGAGGCCGCCTTGATCACCAGATAAGCCACCTGAATCAGGTTGCGCAATTCACAGAGTTTCACCGAGAGCCGGGTGCGTTTGTAAAACTCCTCGGTTTCATCGTAAAGCAGATGCAACCTCCTCAAAGCTCTTTCCAGACGGAAATCGGATCGGACAATCCCCACGTAATCATTCATCATCCGTTGCATTTCCCTCAAATTATGGGTTACCAGAATTTCCTCGTCAGACTGAACCGTTCCGAATTCATCCCATTGCGGAATATCGGGTACCAGCTTTACGTCCTTTACCTTGGCGGACGCATCCTCATAAATCCGGTGTGCAAAAACCAGGGCTTCCAGTAAAGAGTTGGAAGCCAACCGGTTGGCACCATGCAATCCGGTAGATGCACATTCACCGCAAGCGTACAGGTTCCGGATACTGGATCGTCCGTACTCATCCACCATAATTCCTCCACACATGTAGTGAGCGGCAGGCAACACCGGGATCATCTCCCTGCTCATGTCGATCCCGATACTCAAACACTTGGCGTAAATATTGGGGAAATGGCGGAGAAGCTCTTCTTTGCTTACATGCCGGATATCCAGGTACACGCATTCCACGCCTTGCTTTTTGATCTCGGCATCGATTGAACGCGCCACGATATCCCGCGGCGCCAGCGATTTCCGTTTATCGTACTGTTCCATGAACTCCCGGCCCTTATGGTCCTTTAATACCGCTCCAGCTCCCCGCAGCGCTTCGGAAATAAGGAAGGAAGGATACTCGCCCGGGTTATAAAGCGCGGTGGGGTGGAATTGGATGAATTCCATGTTCCTTACTTTTCCCTTTGCACGGTACACCATGGCTATCCCATCGCCCGTGGCGATCGTCGGGTTGGTCGTGGACGCATAAACATGTCCCGCACCACCGGAAGCCATCACCGTAATTTTTGCACCGATCCGTTCCACTTTACCTGTCCGGGTATTCAACGCATAGATGCCAAAGCACGTGATGTCCGGCGTACTCTTATCCACATGCACGCCGAAATGATGCTGGGTGATCAAATCCACAGCAAAATAATGCGTCAATATCTCAATATTCGGGTTTTTATGCACCATTTCAAGCAGTGTCCGCTCAATTTCCAATCCCGTCACATCCTTGTAATGAAGCACGCGGCTTTCGGAATGCCCCCCCTCCCGGGCCAGGTCATAATTGCCTGAGGTGTCCCGGTCAAAATGGGCGCCGTATCCGATAATTTCCTTGACCCGTTCCGGCCCCTCCTTGACTACGATTTCCACCACGTTCCGGTCGCACAAACCGTCCCCTGCCACCAGGGTATCCTGTATGTGTTTTTCAAAGGAATCGGTCTTATCGGTAACCGCTGCCACGCCTCCCTGGGCGTACTTCGTATTCGATTCGTCTTCATTCGATTTGGTGACGATCAAAACCTTTCCATGGGACGCCGCTTTCAACGCGAAGCTCAAACCCGCCACTCCGGATCCGATTACCAAAAAATCAACATCTCTCATGTATGTGAACTAATGTGAAAAACTGTGGAAAGAAGTGTGAAGAGAATTTGAATAAATCGCTCTTTTTGGGGATAACGGCTGAAGTCGAAAACTTGTGCCCAAGTTATGCGCCTATTATCCTCCAAAAAGGCTACCTATCCACATCTTTCCCATACCCCAAACTTAACCAATTATTAACTGTTAAAAATAACTAACTTTGGTGTTGAAAAACAATTTGCCTGATTAGCAGCTTGTTTAGTTAGAAAAATGTGAAGAGTTTGTTAATAAAACATTAATAAGTCATTTCGCAAATAGTATTGCACGGAATTCTCAACGCAACTAACAAACCTACTACTACCAACAAATCTATTTTAAAATAGAAATAATTGTAGATAGTCTAGGGTGTTGAACAAAAAATATAAAAATGCCAGCTACAGAAGCGATCTTAGCAGAGAAGGGATTTCTCGATTACGCGATCGATCCCCGGTTGGATCTTTTCGCTGAAATTGAACGACTGAAGAAAGAAAAAAATGCCATCATTCTGGCCCACTATTATCAGGACGCGGATATACAGGACATTGCCGACTACATTGGAGACAGTCTCGGACTATCCCAGGAAGCGGCAAAGACTTCGGCTGACGTCATTGTATTTGCCGGCGTCCATTTTATGGCTGAAACCGCTAAGATTCTTTCCCCCGGTAAAAAGGTACTACTGCCGGACCTTACCGCCGGCTGTTCCCTGGCAGACACCTGTCCTCCGGACGAATTCCGTGTTTTTAAACAGCAACATCCGGGCCATACCGTGATCATGTATGTGAATTCGACTGCGGAGATCAAGGCGATGAGCGACATCGTATGTACATCCACCAATGCGGTCGCCATTGTGGAAAGTCTCCCGAAAGACGAGAAGATCATTTTCGGACCCGATAAAAACCTGGGAAGGTACGTAGCGCAGCAAACCGGCAGGGACCTGGTCCTTTGGGACGGCGCCTGCATGGTTCACGAAATATTTTCAAGGGAAAAGATCGTCAAGCTGAAAAACCGGTACCCCCAGGCCAAGCTCATTGCACACCCTGAATGTGAAGAACCCATTTTGAAGGAAGCCGATTTTATCGGATCCACCACCGCGCTGTTAAAATACACGATCAATAGTCCCGAAACGGAGTTTATTGTAGCTACCGAATCGGGTATCCTGCATCAGATGCAGAAGGCTTCGCCCGAAAAGACTTTTATTCCGGCGCCGCCAAATAATAATTGCGCCTGCAATGACTGTCCGCATATGAAAAAGAATACGCTGGAAAAACTCTATCTGTGCATGGAATATGAGAAACCGGAGATTATTCTGCCGGAAGATCTTATTGTTCAGGCCAGAAGACCCATTGAGCGGATGCTTGAGATTTCAGCCCGGCATGGATTGTAACAAAAAAAATAGCTAATCTTTTCAAAAATACCGAAACCATTTACCGGTTTGCCGTGTTAGTTTCGTCCAGTTCGGTTCTAACCGAACCAAAACACGCATATGAACGAAACGACCCGATCGGGAGAAAACACGCTGAAAGAAACCCTGGTGGAAGACTTCGGCAGGTACATTGAATCCGAAGATAAACTTTCACCCCTGGCGGCGCGCATCCTTGCGCACCTGATCATCGATAACCACAAAGGGATCACCTTTGAAGAGCTGGTCGATCTATTGAAGGCCAGTAAAAGCTCTGTTTTTACCAATCTGAACATCCTTCTTCACAAGGGACGCATTACCTATTATACCCTGGCAGGGGACCGTAAAAAATATTATACCGTGTCACCCGACGATATGATCAACCGGATGAACGAGCACATCAAATCCTGCGAGAATAAATTGACCCTTTGCCGGCAGATCATAGCCTACAAGAAATCGGTGAAGCAACCGGGAGACCGCCAGTTCCTGCAAAAGCAGCTCAATTACCTGGAAAGCTTCATCCAATATCTGGAACAGCACAAAAACCTATGCATTCAACATAAAGAAGATATAATCCACCTAAAAACTTTAAAACGATGAAGTACGCATAATACCCCCTTACACACAACAATCAAACAGCATTAAACACAGCAACAAAAACAACAATGAAAAAAATCAGTTATAGCGCTTTTTTAATAAGTTTTGCATTCCTTACTTCCTGCCAACAACCGCAGCAGGGACCGCAACAGGGTCAGGGCCCGATCCCCTTGCCGGTCGTGGAAGTTCCGGTTAAGACGGTGACCGGTTACACCGCCTATCCGGTCAGCATCGAAGGAACCATCAGCAGTGCCGTACGGGCCAAAGTACCCGGTTACATCACCAAAGTACTGGTAGATGAAGGGCAAAAGGTAAGCAAGGGACAAACCTTGTTTCAGCTTGAAACAGCCGCCTTGTCGCAGGATGCAGGAGCGGCAGAAGCCAATGTGAATGCCGCACGCGTCGAGGTTGAAAAGTTAAAACCGCTGGTGGAAAAAGGCATCATCAGCAGCGTGCAGCTGGAAACGGCAAAAGCGCGCCTGGCCCAGGCTGAAGCCAGTTACCAGAGTATCGTAGCCAATATTGGCTACGCGACCATTAAAAGCCCAGTGAACGGCTATGTGGGAGCAATCCCTTTCCGGGAAGGAACCCTGGTCAGTCCGTCTGACCCGACTCCCCTGACCCGGGTATCGGACGTGGATAAAGTATATGCCTTCTTTTCAATGAATGAACGGGACTATCTCAATTTCCTCCAAACGGCCGAAGGCAAAACCCTGGCGGAAAAAATAAAAAATTTCCCGCCGGTAAAGCTGCAGCTGGTCAATGGAACCCTCTACGAGGAGGAAGGGAAGATCGAAACCGTAACCGGTCAGATTAATCCCACAACGGGTACAGTTAATTTCCGGGCTACCTTTCCCAATCCAAACGGGATTCTAGCCAACGGAAACAGCGGAATCATCCGCATTCCGAAGACCTATTCAGATGCCGTGGTCGTCCCCGAAGCATCTACGTTTGAGCAGCAGGGGATGGTGTATGTGTATAAGGTGCAGGGTGACACGCTGGCCGTGTTGACCAAAATTGAGGTGAAGGATCGGGTGGAAAATCTGGCGCTGGTCGCATCCGGGCTTGAAGCGGGTGAAAAGATCGTAGCACAGGGAGTGGGCAAACTCCGCAACAATACCCCCCTTATCCCACAACCGGTACCCTTTGACAGTGTTGCCAATACGCTGAATGTAGTATTTAAATAAGTTTCATAATGCTAAAGAAATTCATAGACCGGCCGGTGCTCTCCACCGTGGTTTCCATTATCATTCTGATTCTGGGAGTCCTCGGATTGACCACCCTGCCGGTAACCCAATATCCTGATATTGCCCCGCCCACAGTCCGGGTTCAGGCCAATTACCCCGGTGCAAACGCGGAAACGGTGTTGGAGAGCGTTATCATTCCCATTGAGGAACAGATCAACGGGGTGGAGGGGATGACCTACATCACTTCTACTGCCAGCAACAACGGGATGGCGTCCATCCAGGTATTTTTTGAGCAAGGGATTGATCCGGATATTGCCGCGGTAAACGTGCAGAACCGGGTAGCCCGGGCAGCTCCACTGTTGCCGCGTGAGGTAACCCAATCGGGGGTAAGTACCCAGAAGCAGCAGACCAGTTCCCTAATGTTTTTGAGCGTCCTTTCCGAAAACGAAGACTACGACGCGACCTATATTCAGAACTACCTCAATATCAATGTGCTGCCTGCGCTGAAACGTATCAACGGCGTAGGCGATGTGCAGGTGTTCGGCGCGAAGAACTACGCCATGCGGATCTGGCTGCTTCCCGAGAAGCTGGCCGCCTACGACCTGATGCCTACCGATGTGATCGCTGCAATCAATGAGCAGAGTCTGGAGGCAGCCGCCGGTTCCCTCGGCCAGAATAACGCGGAAGCTTTCGAATACGTGATCAAATACGGCGGAAGGTATACCACGGAGGAAGAATACCAGAACATCATCATCAAAGCGCTTGGGAATGGACAGTTTCTGCGTCTGGCCGACGTCGCCCGGGTAGAATTGGATGCGGAAGGGTATTCGGTGGTTTCCCATTCCAATGGCCTGCCCGGGGTAAGTATGGGTATTTACCAAACTCCCGGTTCCAATGCGCAGGAGATCATCGAAAATATCCACGCCGAGCTGGCGATCCTGGAAAAGGACTTTCCTCCGGGACTGTCGGTGAATATCAACTTCGATACCAACGAATTCCTGGAGGCTTCCATTCACAAAGTCGTGGTTACTTTGCTGGAGGCCTTTGTACTGGTCTTTATTGTGGTGTTTATCTTTCTGCAGGATTTTCGTTCCACGCTCATTCCCGCCATTGCGGTACCGGTTTCCATTGTGGGTACCTTCTTTTTCCTTGGCCTGTTCGGCTACTCGGTGAACTTGCTGACCCTCTTTGCCCTGGTGCTGGCGATCGGCATTGTCGTGGACGACGCCATTGTGGTGGTGGAGGCGGTTCACGCCAAACTGGAAGGGGGTGCAAAAAGCAGTAGGGAAGCGACCCATACAGCCATGAGTGAAATCACCGGTGCGATTATCTCCATTACCCTGGTGATGGGCGCCGTGTTTATCCCGGTAACCTTCATTACCGGTCCGACCGGCGTGTTCTACGAACAATTTGGGGTAACCCTCATTGTGGCCATCGCCATTTCCGCCCTGAACGCACTTACGCTAAGTCCTGCTTTGTGCGTCCTATTCCTAAAGCCGCAGCATGACGGGCATGGGAACAAAAGGAGCCTTTTGAAGCGATTTTACGCGGCATTCAATGCCGGATTCGAAGCCACAACCAGAAAGTATGTTCAATCGCTGCGTTTTCTCTACCGCTTCAAATGGATTACAGCAGTTATTCTATTGGCTGCGGTGGGTATCATCTACTGGGCGTCCTCCACGACCCCGACGGGATTTGTTCCGAATGAAGACCGCGGAATCATCTTTACCAACATCGAACTGCCTGCCGGGGCTTCCCTCGACAGGACGGTCGAGGTGACCCAGGAACTGTACGACCGGTTAAAGCAGATTCCCGGAGTGGCCGGAGGAACGCTGGTTAACGGATACAGTCTTATTTCCGGAGCGGGAAGCAATTACGCGCTTGGATTCATCAAACTGGATCCCTGGGATGAACGAAAGGAAGATTCCCTGTCGGCCGATGCCCTGACAGCGAAAATGTTTGCCGTGGGAGCCAGCATGTCCGATGCGAACGTGCTGTTCTTCTCGCCGCCCAGCGTGCCCGGATTTGGGGTTTCATCGGGTTTCGAACTGAATGTGTTGGACCGCTTGGGTGGAGACTTCAACGAGCTGGACCAGGTAACCCGGGAATTCCTTATGCAACTCATGCAGCGGCCCGAAATCATGTATGCCCAAAGCTCGTTCAATACTTCCTACCCGCAATACGAAATCGACCTGAATGTGCCGAAAGCGAAGGAAGCTGGGGTGTCGATCAGCAACATATTCGCCACGCTGCAGGGTTACATCGGAAGTATCTATGCGGCGGATTTCGCCCGGTTCGGAAAGCAGTACCGGGTGTACGTGCAGGCACTTCCGGAAGACCGGGCCAAAACGGACGACCTGAACAAGCTGTTTGTACGCAATGCAAGCGGGGAAATGGCGCCAATCACTGAATTTGTCAGCTTAAAGCGTGTTTACGGGCCGCAGGCGGTAACCCGCTTCAACCTCTTCAATTCGGCCGGCGTAAACGGCGCGGCTGCCCCCGGGTATTCCACCGGTGACGCCATCCGGGCTGTACAGGAAGTAAGTGCTACGGCCTTGCCCACCAATTACACGATTGCGTTTTCAGGTTTGACGCGCGAAGAGATTGCCGCAGGCAACCAGACCTTGTTCATTATCATTCTGAGTGTGCTTTTTGTCTATTTTATTCTGGCTGCCCAGTATGAGAGTTACCTGATTCCTTTGTCGGTACTGTTATCGCTGCCCATCGGGATCATGGGCGCGTTCCTCACTACCAAGCTGGCGGGGCTGGAAGTGAATGTATATTTCCAGATCGCCCTGATCATGCTGCTGGGGCTGCTTGCCAAGAACGCGATCCTGATTGTGGAATTTGCCATCCAGCGGCGCAGGGCAGGACTGTCGATTACCGAGGCCGCTTTTGAAGGAGCCCGGGTCCGTCTGCGTCCGATTCTAATGACCTCCTTTGCATTCATCGTGGGCCTGTTGCCTTTAGTATTCGCCGGCGGTATCGGTGCCCGTGGAAATAATTCAATCGGAACCGGCGCAGTGGGTGGTTTGCTGATCGGGACTGTTTTTGGGGTGTTCGTGATTCCGATCCTTTATATTCTATTTCAGTGGCTGCAGGAAAAGATAAGCGGTAAACCGCAGGCAGCCCACACCATTTCAAGCGAAGAAGACTAATATGAAACGACATACGATCTATAAATCAGCGCTGGCACTAGTCCTCTTGATCGGCCTCCAATCCTGTTTTGTAGCCAGGGAATACGAGCGACCGGAAACAGCGGTAAACGAAATGCGGTATCGGACCGACCAGCTTCCGCCGGACAGTATCACACTGGCCGATATTTCCTGGAGCGACCTGTTTACCGATGAACAGCTTGCGATGCATATCCGCGATGGACTGGAAAATAACATGGATATCCGGATCGCTCTGCAGCGGATCGTAGCGGCAGAAGCTTACTACAAACAGGGTAAGGCCGGAAATTTACCGTTGATCGGGGCCGGCGCGCAGATGACCCACCAGCAACTGGCTGGAAACAGCCAGCTGGGAGCCATTTTTGACGGCGCCCTGAATCAATACGATCTGTCGGCCAATCTTTCCTGGGAAGCCGATATCTGGGGCAGGATCCGGAGCAATAAACGTGCATTGGAAGCATCTTACCTGCAATCGGTAGCCGCCCATCGGGCCGTCAAAACCGAACTTATTGCCAACATCGCCTCCCTCTATTATCAACTGCTGGCCTTTGATGAGCAGAAGCGGATCGCCCAGCAAACCATCGTGAACCGGGAAAGCAGCCTGGAAACCACCAAAGCGCTGAAGGATGCCGGGGCGGTGACCGAAGTGGCTGTGAAGCAGACAGAAGCGCAGCTGTATACCGCACAGGCTTTGCTGGTGGAGTTGAATAAGAACATCAAAATTCTGGAAAACACCTTGTCTGTTCTACTTGGAAAAACGCCCGGTGAGATCCAGCGGAGCAGTCTGCGGGAACAGCATCTTGATCCGGAGATGAAGACCGGATACCCGCTGCAGCTATTACGGAACAGACCCGATGTGATTGCGGCTGAATACGGACTGATCAATGCCTTTGAACTCAGCAACGTCGCCAAGGCGGCCTTTTATCCTTCCCTGACTATTTCCGCTACAGGCGGTCTGCAAAGTCTGGAACTGGACGAATTGCTGAGCGCAAATTCCCTGTTCGCCAATATCGTGGGGGGACTTACCCAGCCCATTTTGAATGGGCGCCGCGTGCGGACCCAGTATGAAGCAGCCCAATCTCAGGAAGAAATCGCTTACCTCGAATTCAAAAAAGCCATTCTAACGGCAAGTAAAGAGGTTTCCGATGCGCTGAGCGATATCGAAGCAGCCGAGGAAACCATTGCGATCAAAACCAGGGAATTTGAAGCATATGATACCGCCAGTAGTTATTCAGAGGAATTGCTGAATAACGGATTCGCAAACTACCTGGAAGTACTTACTGCCCGTGAAAACGCCCTTAATTCCCAACTCGGACTGATCAACGCGGAATACAACCGGTTGAACGCTGTTGTGGAACTCTACCGGGCGCTCGGTGGGGGCTGGAGGTAACGAACCGGCTGGCAATTAATATAAAAGTTCAGGCAGGGGGAGCACACCCTCTGCCTTTTTTCTGCCCCGGACCATGTCAAAAAGTGCAAACAATATCGCACTTTCTACATTTTTATGTTTTTTGCCATTGGATATATTTGATGGCATTGACCCCGCCAATATATATGCTGACCGGTAGAAAACAGACCATACTGACCTTTCTTGTCTTGGGAGCGGTTCTTGCCGCCGGAGGCTGCCAAAAGCAAAGGACCATAAGTTACAACCGGGATATCCGTCCAATTGTCAACGCCAAATGTATTTCCTGCCACGGAGGTGTCAAACAGTCGGGGGGATTCAGCCTGCTTTTTGAAGAAGAGGCCAAAGCGCCTACGGAATCGGGGAAACCCGCCATCATCCCCGGTGACAGTAAGCGCAGCGAAATAATGAAGCGTCTGCGGCATTCCGATACGACCCTACGGATGCCATTGGATGCGCCCCCGCTGAGTAAGGAGGAAATACGGCTCATTGCCGACTGGATCGACCAGGGAGCCAAATGGGAGGAACATTGGGCCTATATCGCCCCCGACACTTCCATTGTTCCGCCTGAAACCACCTTTGATTCGCTTGTCCGGAATGATATCGACCGCTTTGTATTCCGGAAACTGCAAGACATCGGTCTCACGCCTTCCCCTGCCGCGGAAAAGGAGTTGTTATTGCGGAGGGCTTTTTTGGATCTGACCGGTCTTCCCCCGACCCAAGCCGACTACGAACAGTTTCGGGCCGATCCGGACCCGGACGCTTTTGAAAAAGTGGTGGATACCCTGCTGGGTTCTTCCGCCTTTGGGGAAAAATGGGCCAGCATGTGGCTGGACCTTGCTCGCTACGCCGACTCCAAGGGGTATGAGAAAGATCTTCACCGGAATATCTGGAAATACCGCGACTGGGTAATCGACGCTTTCAACTCCGACATGCCCTTCGATGAGTTTACCATTGCCCAACTGGCCGGAGACCTGTTGCCGGAGCCCTCCAAATCCCAGTTGATCGCCACCGCGTTCCACCGCAACAGCATGGCCAACGATGAAGGAGGTACCAACGACGAGGAATTCCGGGTGGCCGCGGTATTGGAGCGGGTAGGAACTACCTTTGAAGTTTGGCAGGCTACCACCATGGCCTGTGTTCAATGCCACAGTCATACCTACGATCCCATCCGGCACGAAGAGTTTTACGGGGTCATGGCTATTTTCAATAATACGGCCGATAAAGACCTGTATAATGAACAGCCCAAATTATTGACTTACGAAAATGAAGATAAAGAAAAGGTGGCCGAACTGCTCGACTGGCTGAAAAACAGACTGCGAACCGAACCCAGTGACATGGAAAGCGGAGAACGCTTCCTCTACCGGGAAAAGGAAAGCCTGCTTAACCGCATCGGCTACCGGAAAGTTGAGGCTGAGGAGTTCCAGGACAAAAGCAGTCTGATTGAACTGGTCACCCACGACCAGAAATCCATCTGGCAGGTCCAGGACAGTTCCTGGATCATGTTTGAAGACGTGGATCTACGTGGGGTGGAGGCTATTTCCTTTGGATACGCTTCACTTTACGGAGCCCTGGTGGAAATCCGATTGGACCACCCGCTGGGACCTAAAATAGGGGAAGCCCGGCTGGGTATAACCGCAAGCGGTTTTCCGGGCAACCGGCCCGAGACCTGGCATGAAGCAAAAGCCTCCATTACGCCCGTGTACGGGATCCGTGATGTGTACTACTATTTCAGAAAAGACAAACACTTTGCCCAGGATTTGTTGCGGATGGATTGGATTTTTTATCATGAGCGGAACCCGCAGTATAAGAAACTGGGCGCAGAGGCGATCAGGAAAATTGAGGAACTGGAAGCAACCGAACCGCTGCATACCCCCATTTTGCAGGAGCTTCCAGCCGGTAAACGACGGACTACCTACCTTTTTGAACGCGGCGATTGGAGAAATCCCGCCCAGGAAGTGCAACCCGGAATACCTGCATCGCTCGGGGAGATACCCGGCCGGGTCGACCGGCTTGCCTTTGCCCGGTGGCTCGTAAGCAAAGAAAACCCCCTTACCGCCCGGGTTTTTGTAAACAGGGTATGGGAGCAGCTCTTTGGGTTCGGTATAGTGGAAACCTTGGGCGATTTTGGAAGCCAGAGCATTCCGCCCACGCACCCGCAACTATTGGACTGGTTGGCTGTTCAATTCCGGGATACGCATCAATGGCATATCAAAGCGCTTCTGAAACAGATCATGTTATCGGCTACCTACCAGCAAAGTTCTGTCGTCAGCGAGGAAGCACTTGAAAAAGATCCCTACAACAAATACCTCTCCCGGGGATCCCGGACCCGCCTGCCGGCCGAAACGATCCGGGATCAGGCCCTGGCCATCAGCGGACTGCTGAGTGATAAAATGTACGGACCCAGCGTGATGCCCTACCAGCCTGAAAGCGTAAAGGCCTTTGGGGGAACATTCTGGCATGAAAGTCAGGGCGAAGACAAGTATAGGAGAGCCGTTTACACCTATTGGAAGCGGACCAATTCCTATCCTTCCATGGTCGCATTTGACAGCCCTACCCGGGAAGTCTGTACTTCCATGCGGATCCGGACCAACACGCCGCTACAGGCGTTGACGCTGCTTAACGATCCGGTCTATGTGGAGGCGGCCGAGGCCTGGGCCCACAAAATTCTGGAGCAGTATCCGGACGATCCGGAAAAGGGAATCGTGGATCATCTGCAGCTGATCACGGCGCTGCCGCCGGCACCGGAGAAAAAGGAAGCCTTGCTTCGTTTATACCGGGAAACCCTTTCCTATTATCAGAACGATACGGCGGGGATGCGGCTGATCGCGCAGGGGCCGGAACCGGATAATCCGGATGAATCGGCCCGGCTCGCTGCCCTGGCAGTAGTAACCAATGTAATGTTTAACTTAGATGAATTCGTAACCAGGAGGTAAGCACAATGAATATCGCTGAAGAGGCCATCTATCGCAAGGCGGAATACAACAGCCGGCGGCATTTCCTGAAGAACTGTACTTCCGGGCTGGGGGCCATCGCGCTCGGGTCCATGTTGGGTTGCAATAGAAGTTTGTTTTCGGATCCGGCAACTAAAACGGCCGGCTTCATTCCGGGCCTTCCGCATTTCGCGCCCAAGGCCAAGCGGGTCATTTTCATGCACATGGCGGGGGGACCGTCACACCTGGAACTTTTTGATTACAAGCCCGAATTGCAACGATTGGATGGGAAGGACACGCCGCAATCCCTGATGGAAGGCAAAAACTTCGCTTTTATCAAAGGAACCCCGAAACTACTGGGTCCCCGGGCGGGTTTTGTGCAGGCCGGCGGATCGGGCACCTATGTATCCGATTACCTCCCGGAGTTTGCCGGGGTCATCGACGAGGTAACGCTGCTGAAAGCGATGCATACCGACGAATTCAATCACGCGCCTGCCCAGCTTCTGATGCAAACCGGAAGCCCCCGGCTCGGCAAGCCCAGTCTCGGATCCTGGACAGTCTACGGGTTGGGATCGGAGAACGAAAACTTGCCGGGCTTCGTTGTACTTAGCTCCGGAGGCGGTTCAATCAGCGCGGGGAAAAGCGCCTGGGGAAGCGGCTTTCTTCCCACAGTTTATCAGGGCGTGCAATGCCGGTCAAAGGGTGAGCCCGTGCTTTTTCTGTCCAATCCGGATAAGATAGACCCGCATCTCCGCAAACGCTCCATTGAGACCATCAATGAGATCAACCGGAAAGAATACGAAGACATTGGCGACCCGGAAATCCTGTCCCGCATCGCCCAATACGAGCTGGCATTCAAAATGCAGGCCACCGTGCCTGATGTCATGGATATCTCGGATGAACCGGATTATATCCGCGAAATGTATGGCGCGGTTCCCGGGGAGGCCTCGTTCGCCAACAATTGCCTGCTTGCCCGCCGGTTGGTGGAAAAGGGGGTCCGCTTTGTCCAACTGTACGACAACCGCTGGGACACCCACGGAGTCGGGGAAGGCAACGGCGTGGGCGAGGGAATGAGAAGGTCCTGTCAGGCCATTGACCGGCCCATGACCGCTCTGATCCGTGATCTGAAGCAACGCGGCCTGCTGGACGAAACCCTGGTTGTCTGGGGCGGGGAGTTCGGACGCACGCCCATGATGGAAGCCCGCACCGGCGAAGGGTTTGACGGGCGGGATCATCACCTGGAAGCCTTCACCATGTGGATGGCCGGAGCCGGTGTAAAACGGGGTTTCAGTTTCGGGGAAACGGATGAGATCGGGTACTACGGAATCAAAGACCGGGTGCATGTGCACGACCTGCATGCTACCATCCTTCATCAACTGGGCCTTGATCACGAAAAGCTGACCTATGAGTTTCAGGGAAGGCCGTTCCGGCTGACCGACGTGCACGGTCGGGTGGTACACGAAATATTAGCCTGAGGATATGGATTTCTTCACGTTTCTGGGCCGGTTTCATCCGTTGGTTGTGCATTTGCCAATCGGAACGCTGCTGATTGCCATTTTGATTTTTTTTCTTTCCAGGAAAAAGAAATACGGATTCCTGGCGCCTGCGCTTGATTTCATTCTATTGCTGGGCGCGATCAGTGCCGCCCTGGCCTGCATGCTTGGCTTTATGCTGGCTCTAAACGGCGAATACGACCCGGATACGCTTTTCTGGCACCAATGGGGCGGCATCTTGCTTGCCCTGCTTTCTTTTGTTCTCTATTGGGCGCGCATCCGCAGTTGGCGTCCGCCTGCTGTATGGATAAAGTTTAGCTACCTGCCTTTCCTGGTGTTGCTGCTCTTGATTTTTTTTACCGGGCACAAGGGGGGAAACCTGACCCACGGGTCGGAATACCTGCTGCAGCATGCGCCGGATCCGCTGCGGGTCCTGGCGGGCTTGGGTCCCAAGCCAATTCCCAGACCCCCGGTGACCAACCTGGATTCCGCTGATATTTTTCTGGACGTGATCCAGCCGCTGGTTGCTTCCAAATGCCAGAGCTGTCATAATCCCGATAAAATCAAAGGCGGTTTGTTGCTGCATGACTACGAGGAAATGCTAAAGGGAGGCGAAAGCGGTCCGGCAGTCATTCCCGGAAATCCGGAAGAAAGCGAATTGTTCAGACGCGTTACCCTACCGGAAGATCACGATGATTTCATGCCGGCAGAAGGAAAGCCAGGTCTGACCGGCGATCAGGTCGCGCTGGTCCAGTGGTGGATCGAACAGGGCGCGCCCTCTTCCCGCTTGCTGGCGAACATGGACGTGGATCAGCGCACCGGCGACCGATTGGCCAGGGTATTGGGCCTTAAGATCTCCAAAAGCAGACTTCCCGGGAAGGAAGCCAAGCCGGCCGACCCCGAAGCGGTACAGTCTGCCATTGACCAAGGATTTATCGTGGACCGCATCGCACCGGAAAGCAATTTTCTTGAAGTGCGCTTGCCTTTCACCGGTCAGGAACTGAAAGCCGACGCGTTTCAGTCGCTGCTTCCCCTGAAAGAACAGATTGCATGGATGGACCTGGCGGGCAGTCAGCTGCGGGACGAAGACCTGGAAGTGATCGGTCAACTGTCTTCGCTGAGCAGGCTCGATCTTTCCCGGACTTCCGTGAGCGATAAGGGCCTGACCGCCCTGGGCAATCTCCGGGAATTAAGTTACCTAAACCTGTATGGAACTTCCGTGACCGATGAGGGGCTGGCGAATCTGAGGAATCTGGAAAAGCTTCAGTCACTCTACCTATGGCAAACCCAGGTAACCGCTGCAGGAGCGGAATCTTTTCAGGCCGAAAGGCCGGATATCGACCTGGACAGGGGATACCTCTAGCCTGAAGACGCCCTTCCCGGACGGAAAGGTCTTTTCAGACTCCGGGAAATTTTCTTAACATTGAGAATGCAAGAGTCCGTCAGACGCAATGTGTGGAAAAGTTACGCCGGAAGTGTGCTGCTGTTGGCGGCCATCCTGGCCGGGACATTGATCGGCCTTTTCCTTCCACGGGTGGCACTGGCGTTGAAACCACTTGGAGACCTCTTTCTAAACCTGATTTTCACCAGCGTGGTTCCCCTGATTTTCTTCGCGGTAGCCTCGTCGGTTATTCAATTGCAGGGAAAGGAAAAGACGGGACGCATTCTGATTCTTACAGGCGTCGTCTTTACGATGACGGCTTTGCTGGCGGCTGCCTTTGCCATTTTGGTTCTGAAGCTTTTTCCGCTGTCTCCGGTGGAAATCCAGCAAAGCATGACCCATACTGAGCTTGCGCCGGCCGATATCTCTTCGCAATTGGTCCGGGCCTTTACCGTAGCTGATTTCAGCGCCCTGCTTTCCAAGCAAAATATGCTGGCGCTCATTGTCTTTTCCCTGCTGACAGGTTTTGCAGTCCGGTTATCGAAAGAGAAGGGCGAGCCGTTCCGGGCGTTTATTTTTTCAGGTAACGAGGTGATGAAAAACTTTCTACACCTCATCATGAAGATCGCGCCATTGGGGCTAGGCGCCTATTTCGCCTACCTGATCGCAAGCCTGGGGCCACAGCTTTTGCAGGCCTATGTCGAATCTACCATAGTCTATTATTCCTCATCCCTGGTTTATTTCCTGGGCGCATTTTCCCTTTATGCATTGCTCGCCGGCGGATTCCGCGGCGTGAAAATCTATTGGAAAAACAACATCACCCCTTCTCTTACCGCCCTGGCTACCTGCAGCAGCATTGCCACCATGCCGGCGAATTTGGAAGCAGGGGAAAAAATGAATATCCCTCCTGCGGTAAACAAACTGGCAATCCCGCTGGGCGCCGCGTTGCATAAGGAGGGGTCCAGCCTGGGAGCGATCATTAAGGTAGCTGTGTTGTTTGCCATCCTGGGGCAGCCCTTTGCGGGTGCGGAAACCTTAATGCTGGCGCTTTTCGTTGCCCTGCTTACCAGCATTGTGGAAGGAGGGATTCCCAACGGCGGATACATCGGCGAAGTATTCATTATCACGGCCTACGGTTTTCCACCCGAGTTCCTGCCGGTGGTCACCGTAATCGCCACGGTCATTGACCCCATGGCTACCTTGGTGAATGCCACGGGCGATACGGCCTCCACCCTGCTTATCACGAAAATTTATAGGAGAAAACATGCGGTACCGATTACTTAAGGGGCTGGCCCTTGCGGCTCTGCTGTCTGCGTGCGGCCCAGGCGAAGAAAAGCCGCCGGTTGCCGCCGACCGGCCCAATGTCCTGCTGATCTATGCCGACGACCTCGGATACGGTGACCTGGGCTGTTACGGAGCAGGCCACCTCACCACCCATCATATTGACGCGCTTGCCGCGGAAGGGATCCGTTTTACGCGTGCACACGCCAGCTCTGCAAGCTGCACGCCTTCCCGCTATTCCATGCTCACCGGACAGTATGCCTGGCGTAAACCGGGAACGAATATCGCGCGGGGAGATGCAAAGCTATTGATTGATACAGGCATTGTAACACTTCCGGCTGTTTTTCAGCGGGCAGGCTATACGACCGGGGTGGTAGGCAAATGGCATCTGGGCCTGGGACCCGAGGGCGGGCCGGAATGGAACGGAGAGATTAAGCCAGGTCCCCTGGAAATCGGCTTTGATTATTCTTTTATCCTGCCTGCCACAGGCGACCGGGTTCCCTGTGTATACGTGGAAAATCATCGCGTGGTGGGCCTGGAGGAGGACGATCCCATTCAGGTCAGCTACGGAAAGAAAATTGGCGACTGGCCCACCGGGAAAGAAAATCCGGAGTTGCTGAAAATGCACCCTTCGCACGGACACGATCAGACGATCGTGAACGGAATCAGCCGGATCGGATACATGAGCGGCGGCAAAGCCGCTTTGTGGACCGACGAAAACACGGCCGACACCTTGGTCAAACGCGCCCGGGAGTTCATGATACGCAATCAGGACACGCCGTTCTTTCTCTTTTTTTCGGCCCACGATATCCACGTTCCCCGGGTACCGCACGAGCGCTTTGCCGGCAAAAGTGGAATGGGTCCCCGGGGTGATGTGATCCTGCAATTTGATTGGGCGGTGGGAGCGCTGATGGAGGAACTCGACCGACTGGGCCTGGCCGAAAACACGTTGGTGATCCTGACCAGTGACAACGGCCCGGTAGTGGATGACGGTTACCGCGATCAGGCTGTGGAACTGCTGAGTACGCATCAACCGGCCGGGTTTTTACGCGGCGGAAAATACAGTGCGTTCGAAGGGGGAACCCGGGTACCGTTTATTGTCCGCTGGCCGGGCCAAGTGCACAGCGGGCACTCCGACGCGCTGATCAGCCAGGTGGATCTGCTGGCGTCCCTGGCGCGCCTCACCGGGGTGGTGGTGGATAGCCTGGAGGCGCCCGATAGCCTGGATGAACTGGACGCCTTGCTGGGGAAAGACAAAAAAGGCCGGTCGCATCTGGTGGAACACGCCTTAAACGGAACCTTATCGCTGGTAAGCGGCGACTGGAAATACATCGAGCCGCACAAGGGGCCACCCGTTCTTGCCCATGTGAATATTGAAACCGGCAATCACCCCGAACCGCAATTGTATAATTTGGTTGCCGATCCCGGCGAAAAACGGAACCTTGCGGCGGAACACCCCGGAAAACTCAGTGAGCTTGCCGCGCTGCTTGAAAAAATCCGCACCCAAGGCCGTAGCCGATGAGCGGGATTCGAAAATAAGGCGCAGATTTTGCACTTTTGCAGGCATGGACATGCTGGAAAACAAATCAAGAACGGAAATAAGTGATCTGGGCGAATTCGGGCTCATCGATCATCTTACCAAAAACATCAAGCTGCATCACGCAGGGACCGTAAAAGGGGTGGGGGATGACGCGGCGGTTCTGGATCATTCCGGCCATAAAACTGTCCTGACCACCGACCTGCTTACCGAAGGCGTGCATTTTGATCTTTCCTACACCCCGTTGCGCCATTTAGGTTATAAATCGGTGATCGTCAACCTATCCGATGTATATGCCATGAATGCGGTCCCCACGCAGATTACCGTCTCTTTTGCCTTATCCAACCGGTTTTCGCTGGACGCCATCGAAGAGCTGTACAGCGGCATGCTCCTGGCATGCGAAAAATACAAAGTGGATCTGGTCGGCGGAGACACCACCACGTCCCGGCACGGCTTGATGATCAGCGTAACCGCGCTGGGAATTGCCGCGCCGGATGAGGTCGTCTATCGCGATGGCGCTTCCGAAGGCGATCTGCTCTGCGTTTCGGGAGACCTGGGCGCAGCGTACATGGGATTGCAGATCCTCGAGCGGGAAAAACAGGTTTTTCTTCAGAATCCCGATATGCAACCCGACCTGGTGGGCAAGGATTATATCCTGGAACGCCAGCTCAAACCGGAAGCCCGGGGCGACATGGTGGAATTGTTAAAGGCGCTGAAGGTGAAACCCACTTCCATGATTGATGTTTCCGACGGCCTGGCCTCCGAGATCCTTCACATCGCAACCCGGTCCGGCCTGGGATGCAAACTCTTTGAAGAAAAAATCCCCATTGATCCAATGACCTACGATACCGCCCGGGAATTCAATCTGGACCCGACAGTCTGTGCGCTCAGTGGGGGAGAGGACTACGAATTGTTGTTCACCATCGCCCAATCGGATTACGACAAGGTGAAGAACCAACCCGACATCTCGGTAATTGGCCATATGACGGGAAAAGACGAAGGCCGTTACCTTATTTCCAAGTCCGGAAACGTACATGCGCTCACCGCGCAGGGTTGGGATGCATTTCTGAAAAAGCAGCAAAAATAGGCTAATCTTCCGTGTCGTCCGGATCGTCATTCAGGTACTGCTGCGGTAATTGACGCCCGGTTTTCGCGCCCAGTTTCCGAAGGTCTTCCACTTTATTCATGATATTGCCTCGTCCGGTATGAAGTTTTCTGAAGGCATCCTCGTAGGACCGCTGGGTTGAATCGAGGTTCCGGCCCAATTTTTCAAGGTCCTCCACGAAGCCGGCGAATTTATTGTAGAGCGAACCTGCTTTCTGGGCAATCTCCTGCGCGTTGCGGGTTTGTTTTTCCTGTTTCCAGGTGGCGGCAACCGTCAGCAAGGTGGCCAGCAAGGTGGAGGGCCCCACCACGACAATTTTTTTGTCCCAGGCGTCGTTGAACAGCGCTGCATCGTGCTGCACGGCCACGCTGAAGCTGGATTCAATCGGCATAAACAGCAGTACAAAGTCGGGGGAGTCTACTCCGTACAGGCTTGAATATTCTCTTGAACTCAGACTATTGACGTGGTTTCGGACCGATTGGATATGTTCTTTCAGATGCCGGGAACGTTCTTCTTCGGTTTCACAGCTGGCCCAGCGTTCGTAGGCAACCAGGGAGACCTTGGCGTCGATGATCACGTGTTTATTTCCGGGAAGACGTACGACTACATCGGGCTGCATCCGTCTTCCATCCTCGTTCTCCAGTTTCATCGTCCGGGACTGGATCAGGTAATTCTCGCCCTCAACCAGACCGGAACGTTCGAGAATTCTGCTGAGGATCACTTCGCCCCAGTTGCCCTGTTTCTTTGCATCCCCGCGGAGTGCCTGGGTTAACTTGTTGGTGTCTTCACTCAGCTGGCGGTTCAGCGCCATCATCTGCTGGACGGTCCCTTTCAGGACGTTTCGCTCGTCGGATTCCGCCTTATACGTTTTTTCCACCTTTTCCTCAAAGGACTTGATGTTCTCTTTCAGCGGCGAAAGGATCATATCCAGGTTGTTGCGGTTTAATTCGGCGAACTTCTGCGATTTTTCTTCCAGCAGCTTTCCGGCAATTTGTTCAAACTGAAGTTTCATCTGATCCTGCATCGCCAGCAGGGTTTTCCGTTGCTCCTCCAGTTGCTGCTCCCGGTCCAGGAGCAATTGTTCCTGAACCCGGGCATGCGATTCCGCGCGCCGGGCTTCATCCTCCAGGGCAGCGGCCCGGGCGTCCATGGCCTGCATATCTCTGCGGAGCCGGTTGATTTCCGTTTCCTGCAGCCGGTTACGCTCTTCCAGAACGGACCGCTGGCGATCCATTTCCATGAATTGCTGCAGCGAAACAGTCTCCTTCGGTTTATTCGCTCTGAAAAAGAGAAAAGCCATCAGCGCTCCGCCGATAAACACGCCACCCAATAAAATCCAATCCATCCTTCTTTTCTCACAAATGTAAGCATTCAGGGCGCCATGTAAAATTTCCGAAAGACTCAAAACTTTACTGTGTTTTTTACGTATTTTTGATAGGATTGCAACCTGTCAGAATTGCAGTAGAATTGCCATAAAAGCGGAAATTTATAAAAGGAATACTTTTTGAAGCGCGTATCACGGAAGCGTAGCTTCTATTTGGGAAGGAACGTATAACCAAAAAAATTGAAGAAAGGATATTGATATGGATATGTATGGAACAGGTGGTGGATTGCCCGGATGGGTCATCCTGGTGTTGATACCGATGATTGCCAGTATGATTGTCAGCTGGCGATTCAGAAGCAAGGCGCAGCATTACGCGCAGCAAGGCTTGTCTTCGGGGATGAGCGGAAAGGAAATTGCTGAGAAGATGCTGCACGACAACGGTATTTACGATGTGAAAGTAGTTTCCGTGGAAGGCCATCTAAGTGACCATTACAATCCGCAGAATAAAACAGTAAATCTCTCGCCGGACGTATATAGCGGAAGAAGCATCCTCGCCGCCGCGGTGGCCGCCCATGAATGCGGTCATGCGGTGCAGCACGCACGGGCCTATTCCTGGCTTCAATTCCGTTCAGCCATGGTGCCCATACTCAGCATCACCAGTAACTGGGTGATGTGGGTGTTACTGGCGGGGATCGTACTGATCAATACTTTTCCAGCCTTGATCTGGATCGGGATCGGAATGTTTGCGTTTACTACCTTGTTTTCCTTTGTGACCCTTCCGGTGGAATTTGACGCAAGCCGCAGGGCGCTTGCCTGGCTGGATAGTACCGGCATGACCCGTTCCCGCGAACACGAGGACGCCAAAGGAGCGCTGCGCTGGGCGGCCAGCACGTATGTGGTCGCTGCGTTGGCTTCGCTGGGAACCTTACTGTATTACGTAATGATTGCCATGGGTGCAAGGCGTGACTGATCCGGCGCCGCCGCAGCACCCAATTGAACATTGATAACGGAGGGTTAATTCAGTTTATAGGGACAGCAAAGCTGAAACTCGGGGATGTTGACATTGAATAATTTGCCGTCGATCAGGCGTTGCATCTGGTAATGTCCCTTCATTGTCCCCAGGTCGGTGCGTAGGTTGCAGCCGGAAACATATTGGTGGCTTTCGCCGGGATCAATGATCGGCTGCTGACCTACTACGCCCTCCCCCTCGACTTCACGGCGGGTGCCGTTCGAGTCGAAGATATACCATTTGCGGCGCAGCAATTGAATGGAATAATCCGAAAGATTTTCGATCCGGATCTGGTAGGCATACATAAAATGCTCACCCGCCGGATTGGAGTATTCGGGTTGGTAGAGGGTATCCACCGATATCTTTATTCCATCTGTTATCTTGGTAACCATCACCCTAAGATAGCGATTATTATGCCAATTCTTCTGACCACCTGCCTTTTACGGATTCAAGCACGGTAAGAATTTCCTGGGGATCCTCCAAGGTAACCAGCTTCATCCGCACTTCCTTGCTGCCGGGAAGGCCCTTGAAATAATTCGCGTAATGCCTGCGCATTTCCAGCATTCCGGTCCGTTCTCCTTTCCATTCCAACGATTTCAGGAAATGGGTTCGGCAGGCCTCCACCCGCTCTTCGATCGTGGGCCCCTCCAGCTTTTCACCGGTTTGGAAATAATGCTTGATCTCCCGGAAGATCCAGGGGTTTCCAATGGCCGCCCGGCCGATCATGATCCCATCCACCTCGTATTCCAGGCGCCATGCGGCGGCTTTCTCCACCGAATCTACGTCCCCATTTCCAAATACGGGGATTTCGATGCGGGGATTCCGTTTGATTTCGCGGATCAATGTCCAGTCGGCCTGTCCTTTATACATCTGGGCACGGGTCCGGCCGTGAATGGTCAACGCCTGGATACCGACATCCTGAAGGCGTTCAGCTACTTCATACACGTTTTTGCTGTTGTCATCCCATCCCAGGCGGGTTTTCACCGTGACCGGAAGGCGGGTTGCATTGACCACCGCACGGGTCATTTCAACCATCCGGTCGATATCCTGGAGCAGGCTTGCCCCCGCTCCCCGACAGGCCACATTTTTTACCGGGCAGCCGTAATTGATGTCGATTAGATCCGGATTGGCCGCCGCCGCAATTTCGGTGGCTTCACGCATGTGCGCGATGTCGCTTCCAAAAATCTGGATGCCAATGGGTCGTTCGTAGGCAAAGATGTCGAGCTTCTGTTTACTTTTGGCGGCATGACGGATCAGGCCTTCGGAGGAAATAAATTCCGTGTACATCAGATCCACCCCCTGCTGCTTGCATACGAACCGGAAAGGCGGATCGCTTACATCCTCCATGGGGGCAAGCAGAATGGGGAAGGGTCCCAGGTCAATATTTCCTATCTTTACGCTCATTTTAATTAGAAAGCCTGCAAAGTTAACAAAAATGAATCGAAAAGGATTTTTGTATTATGCCGCGCCATGGCTGCATTTCCTGTTTCTGATCGGGCTAACCCTCGTATCGGTGGTGCTGTTCTCTGCGATCTCCATCGCGGCAATCCCCTTTCTTTTTGACATTTCGCTCCTTGAGCTAATGGAAGGAATGGGCATGGGCGACTTTTCAGGCGAAAACGGGAATATCGATGTATTGAAATTTATGCAGATAACCCAGTCGGTGGGGATGTTCATTGTTCCTCCGCTGATCTATTTCCGGCTGGCCGGTCTGCGGGGAAGCGATTACCTGACACGGAACCGGACTGCCCTACCGCTTTTTTTGCTGTTGACCGCAGGGATCGGTTTTATTTCGGCACCCATGGTAGAGCTTTCCTATCAGGTGAACCAATTTCTGGACCTGCCTTCTTTTTTGGACGGGCTGGAAGCCTGGATGCGGGAATCGGAAAAGATGATGGAGGAATTGACCCAACTGCTTCTTTCCATGGATGGCTGGACGGACTTTTTGGTGAACATGCTGATGATCGCGGTCATCCCGGCCATTGGCGAAGAACTGATGTTCCGGGGCGCCCTTCAACGAATTCTTGAACGCTGGTTCGGGAACATTCATTGGGCCATTTTCATCGCGGCGGTCCTTTTTTCATTCATTCACATGCAGTTTTTCGGATTCCTGCCCCGGCTGCTGCTTGGCCTGCTTTTTGGATACCTCTTCTATTGGAGTGGCAATATCTGGGTACCGATTGCGGCGCACTTCCTCAACAACGGGATGATTGTACTCCTTACCTTTTTATTCCAGCAAAAAATAAGCAATTTTGATCCTGGACAGGATCAGGAGTTCACTGCACTGCAATACATTCTATCGGCTGTGTTGACCCTGGCGGTGCTGGCAGGACTTTCTAATCTGGGGCGGAGAATCGCGGAAAGAAAGCTCAATGAATAGAAATTTAATGAGGCGCGCTGCGACAGGGCTCGTTTTTGTAGCCGTTCTGGTAGGCAGCGTTTGGTTTGGTCCCTATACGTTTGCAGGTTTGTTTTTTATCATCAGCCTGCTTGGACTTGGTGAATTCTATTCACTGGCAGCCAAAGGCGGTGTGTTTCCGGCGCGCCCCTGGGGTCTGCTGGCGGGTGCGGGAGTGTACATACTGAACGTGGCTGTGTTCACCGGTCTAAGCTCCTCCCGGATACTGACCTTGCAATTGCCTTTGTTCATCTTGCTTTTCATCGTGGAGCTGTTCCGAAAAAAGATCCCTTCGACAGCGAACGCGATGTTCGCCGCCGGCGGACTATTCTATATCGTACTGGGACTGGTCTGCTTTGTGGCTACGGGTTTTATTTCAGGCGAATACAATTACCAGCTTCCGCTGGGATTTCTGTTGCTGCTTTGGTTCTCCGATACCGGCGCCTACCTGATCGGCAGCGTTTTCGGGAGGCATCGCATGCTGGAGCGGATTTCGCCCAAAAAGACCTGGGAAGGCTTTTTCGGGGGCTTGTTGGTCAGTTTAAGTGTAGCGGCACAGCTGGACCGCTTTTTTCCGCTGATGAATTCCCTGCAATGGATGGGGCTCGCCCTGGTGATTGTGATCTTCGGTACTTTGGGCGACTTTGTGGAATCCATGTTCAAGCGGAACGTGGATGTGAAAGATTCGGGCAACCTGCTCCCGGGTCATGGGGGGCTGCTGGACCGTTTCGACAGCCTGCTGCTGGCCGGTCCTTTCGGCTACGCGTTCCTGGTTCTGGTGGTTTTTTCGTAACTTAGAACCTTTTATTCAAGACGTATGCGTTTTCACAGGGAAGGGTATCATACCATTGTTGTCACCGGCGTGGCTGTGCTGGGTTTACTGATTCTTGTTATCCTTCTTTTCCCTGATTCCCCCGTTTTACATGGGATTGTGGCGGGATTGGGAGTTTTTTCCCTGGTCGCGATCCTTCAGTTCTTCCGGAATCCGAAGCGGGTGCTTCCCGAGGGCGCTGAATTGGTGTTGTCGCCCGCCGACGGAAAGGTGGTGGTCATTGAAGAAACCGAGGAAACCGAATATTTTAAAGACCGCCGATTGCAGGTTTCTATTTTCATGTCGCCAGTGAACGTTCATGTGAACCGGTGTCCTGTATGGGGCCAGGTGAAATACATTCGGTATTACCAAGGGAAATACCTGGTGGCCTGGCATCCCAAGTCCTCTACTGAAAATGAGCGGACAACCGTTGTGATCGAGCACGTTTCGGGAACCGAAGTGCTATTCCGGCAGATTGCCGGCGCGCTGGCCCGCCGGATCCGCTGGTATCTCGAGGAAGGTCAGGAGGTACATGCCGGAGAGGAAATGGGTTTCATCAAGTTCGGGTCACGCGTGGATGTTTTTTTGCCGGTGGGCACGCCGTTGCGGGTAAGCCTGGGGCAGAAGGTCAGGGGCGGTCAGACGGTGCTTGCCGAACTTGGATAAGCGTCCCAGCCGGGCATGCAAATAAAAAACCCGTGAACCATTGGCCCACGGGTCTTTCCTTATCTTTATCGTAAGAATTTCTATCGTTTCTCCTTGATACGTGCTTTCCGGCCCGTAAGCTGGCGAAGGTAATACAACTTGGATCTCCGAACAGCGCCCCGGCTGTTTACTTCCACCTTTACGATCGCAGGTGAATTCACCGGGAAGATCCGCTCTACACCCACGCTGTTGGAAACTTTCCGTACCGTGAAGGTCTTGTTGGCACCGGTACTGTTCAGCTGGATAACGACACCCTGATATACCTGGGTCCGTTCCTTGCTTCCTTCGGTGATTCTATAGTGTACGGAAACCGTGTCGCCTGCCCTGAAAGACGGCAACTCGTTCTGTGCTTCCTTCTCTTCAACAAATTTTATTAAATCCATGATTACTGCTCTTTGAATCGGAGGGCAAATGTAGGGATTTTTTACGAATACAAAAAATTATTTAAGCATATCCGGGCGCCTTTTACGGGTGCGTTCAAGGGATTGCTCAAATCGCCATTTTTCAATCTCCGGGGTATTGCCGCTCAATAAGATATCCGGTACCTTCCATCCCCGGAAATTTGCCGGCCGGGTGTATACGGGACCGTCCACGAGCCCGTTCTGAAAGGAATCCGACAGGGCCGAGGTCTCATCCGAAAGCACCCCGGGAAGCAGCCGGACCACGGCGTCCACCAGCACGGCGGCCGGTAATTCCCCACCGGACAATACGTAATTTCCAATGGAGATTTCCCGTGTCACGTAGTGTTCCCGGATCCGTTCGTCAATTCCTTTATAATGTCCGCAAAGGATCAGCAGGTTGCTTTTTAACGAAAGTGCGTTGGCCATGGGTTGATCCAGCAGCTCCCCGTCGGGCGACATGAAGATAATCTCATCGTATGCCCTTTCCGTCCGAAGGTGGTCAATGCAATTGGCGAACGGTTCCACCGACATGACCATGCCAGCTCCTCCCCCATAGGGGTAGTCATCCACGCTTCGGTGCTTGTTGCCGGAATAATCCCGAAGATTGTGGACCTCAATGGTAACCAGGCCTTTGTTCTGTGCGCGTTGCAGTATGGAATGGGAAAAGGGGCTTTCAAGCAAGCCTGGAAGGACGGTAACGATGTCTATCCGCATGATTTACTTCATTTCAGGGATAGACACATCGGGGTCGTCGCTGATATCCCGGGCCCGTTTCCGGCGAAGGGCTTTTTGTATAATGGGAACACGTTGCAGCAGTTCGGTGGGGCTAAGCGAAACGCCCGGGCTGAATCCCGGCGTAAGATTGGGGGCGGGCATGCCCAGTTCGTTGACGTCTACGAACGCATTGGGGGACAATTGGTCGTCCGGCAGCTGAAGCGCCAGAAACTCCCGCTTGAAGGCATCCAGGGTCAGTCCCCGTACCGTTACGGCATCCAGTTCATAATATACCGGATCCATCAGGATCGCGGTGGTCAATTCCTCTTTATGCCGGTCGGCCGGTTTCAGATAATAGGTGCGGGGCGCGTAGCCCAGCGTGGAAAAATGCAAGGTATCGGTCTTTAGGACCGCGATGGAAAAAAAACCCGTTTCATCGGTAAACGTGCCGCGGCTGGAGCCCTTGATGTTGATCTTAACATAAGGAAGCTTTGCCAGGGTGCTGTCATTCGCATAAGCGTAGCCGGATATCTGGATGATATCTTCCCGGGACAGTTGTTGCGCCACGGCGCCCATGTAGCTACAACCTAGGAGGAGTAATATGAAAAATAACTTTTTCACAATATCGTTAAAACGACTCTAATTTAATGAAAAGTATTAATCCAGATAAATTTCAAGCAAGCCTTCTGGTAAATTGACAAACAACTCTTTTTTTTGTTTGTCAATTTTCTCAATAAGCGCCTCATTCAGAGGGATCATCACCTCCCGTTCCCGGTAGGTCAGTACGGCTACCGAATGTCCGGGGTAGTGGACGATTTCCCGTATGGTACCCAGGGGGCCTGCTGCTTGATCGCTTACCTTGAACCCTTCCAGTTCAGCAAAGGGGAGGGTTTCTGTCTGAACTTTCTCGGAAAGGGGCAATAATACGGGAACGCCGGTGAGTTCCCGGGCTTTCTCTACCGTATCTACGTCTTCCAACAGGAGAACGGCTGTTTTCCCGCCCGGCTGCACACGATAGGATAAAACAAAGAACGGAACCGGTTTCCCTTTGATCTCAAGGAACACCGATTCCGTTTGCTGGTATTCTTCGGAGTGATCTGCTTCCAGCTTCAGCAATAATTCACCCTTTAAACCTTTTGTCTTGCTGACGTAGCCAATTGTAAAAAAACCGGCAGTTGTCAATTTATTCCGACTTTTTTTCTTCTTCTTGAGCGGCGCTTTCGGCTGCGTCGGTCTCTTCCGCTGCAGGAGCTTCCTCCGCTGCGGGGGCTTCCTCGGCCGCTGGGGCTTCCTCGACCGCTGGGGCTTCTTCTGCAGGAGCTTCCTCCGTTGCAGATGCTTCAGGTGCCGGGGTTTCTTCAGCAGGAGCCGCTTCCGCTTCTGTAACCGGAGCTTCTTCCGCTTCGGCCTCTACTTCTTCAGCAGGAGGCGTATTCTTGGCGGCAATTGCTTGTGCTCTTTCTTCTTTCTTTTTGCGTTCCGCTTCTTTTCTTGCCTTTTGAGCCTCTTCGGCAGAAGAGCTCAATTTGGATCGCTTCGCCTCGATACGGGCTTCTTTGGCTTGCAGCCATTCTGAAAATTTCGCGTCCGCTTCTTCCTGAGTCAATGCACCTTTGCGTACACCTACCTGAAGGTGGTGCTTGTAGAGCGCGCCTTTGTAGGACAGGATCGCACGGGCTGTATCGGTGGGTTGCGCACCGTTGCTTAACCATTCGACCGAACGTTCTACGTCAAGGTGAATAGTTGCGGGGTTGGTGTTTGGATCGTAAGTGCCTACTCGCTCTATAAATCTACCATCTCTCGGAGCACGTGAATCCGCCACCACTACCTGATAAAAAGGTTTTCCCTTTTTACCATGTCTTTGTAATCTGATCTTTACTGGCATAAATGCTTAAAATTAAATATATTACCAATCCCCTCATTCTCCGCATAAGGGGATGCAAAGATGCAGTTTTATTTTTTAAATGCCAAGCACGTTGCGTGTTAATCTTTCCGCGAAAAGAACAATAGGATCAGCAAGCCTACATGGAGAATGTAGTAGGAGATCATGTTCAACAGCATACCCAAATATCCGGTCCGTTTGATAAATTCGTCCGGCTCGATTTTTTCGCATTCCTTCATTACCGAAAGCAATTCTTCACGCATATGCTGAATAAAGGTGCGGTCCGTGATCACGGCGTTAAGTTCCACGCTCCGGAAAGCGCTTAACATATTCAGGTTATAGGAGCCAACGGTAGACCAGTTATCATCCGCCAGCGCCACTTTGCCATGCAGGACGGATTGCTTCCATTCGAAAATCTCCGTATTCCTGATCTGGAAAAGTACTTTGTAAAAATACCGGGTGGCGTTGCGAAAAATGATATTATCCGATATGGCAGGCAAAACCAGGCGAATTTTAACGCCGCGTTCCCCGGCCGCACGGAGTTCCTGTATGAAATTGATGCCGGGCCAGAAATAACTGTTCAGGATAATGATTTCGCGTTTGGCTTTGTGAACGGCCAGGAAATAACTTTTACTGATCAGATTAAATCCGCGGAGACGATCATTTACCAGCCAATTCGCATGATCGCCTTTGCGCATAATCTCCTCAATGATCTTCTCCTTGTTTCGTATGCGTCTGGGGTTTAAAAAGGACCGGTCCCAGAATAATTCGTACAGCGAATGCAGTCGCTGGCAGGCGGGTCCGGTCACCTTGACGGCGTAGTCCAGCCAGGCCGGCCGCGACGCATCCCCACGGTACCGGTCGGCAATATTCATTCCGCATACCATGGCCATTTTGTGGTCGCATACCACCGCTTTGGTGTGCATTCGGCGTCCGATGCTCGATACCCGGATTCCCTTGATCGGTGCGAAGCTGCGAAACCTAATGCCTGCCTGGCGGAGCGCCTCCTGTCGTTTTTCAGAAAACGGCTTACTCCCGTAACCGTCTACAATAAGATAAACGGTAACGCCCCGTCGCGCTGCTGCGGACAGGGCGTCCAAAACCAGGTTGCCCGTATCGTCTTCATCGAATATATAGAACATGAGCTGCAGGTATTCCCTGGCCTGTTCAATCAAATGGATCAGCTCCTCAAAAAAGGGCTGTCCTCCCCGGACAAGCTTAACTTCATTAACAGGATCACCTTCATCCATGGCTGAAGTTAATAAATGGAATACGAATTCAAAAACGGTAGGTGAAGCCTGCTGCGACGCTTCTGGGTGCTTGCGGGTTAATGGTAGACCATCCGGTGTAGTATTCCTCATTGGCCAGATTATCCACTTTGAAGGTGATCCTGAATTTTTCCGTATTGTAAAAGACCGATGCGTTCAACACCGTGTAGCCCGGCACTGTAAACCGGCCCGTAAGCCTGCTGTCGATAATGATCAATTCACTGGCGGAATTTGCGCCGAAACCAATTCCCCAGCCTTTAAGCGTTCCCTGAGGCAGTTCATAGGTCGCCCAGGCATTGAAGAGACTAGCCGGCCCGGCTTCACCCGGTCGTTTCCCTTCTTCTTCGAAGGCACTTTCCTGCGGTCCCTTCAGCACTTCACTTTCATTATAACTATAGCCGGCCAGGATACTCAGGCCGGGCAGGGGGTGAAGGTTCAGGTCGATTTCCATCCCCTTGCTTTCCACTTCGCCGCCCTGGAAGGAATTATTCGCGTTTTCGGGATCCGGCATGACCCGGTTGGCTACCCGGATATGGTATACACTGAGGGTGGACGAAAGCATGCCGTCAAACAGATCCGTCTTCACCCCGAATTCGGTTTGGTTGGCGTGTTCTGGCTCAAAGGTTTTGGTGACGGGGTTTTCCCCGTTGATATCGGACACCGTCTGGGGGGCCACATTCCGGAATCCATTCATATAGTTGCCAAATACGGACAGCCGCCCGGGGATCGCCTGGTAAACCAGTCCGAATTTCGGAGACAGCGCGGTTTGATCGTAATCGTCCTCCCCGGTGGTGACATCACCTCGGGTCTTGAAATAATCCAGCCGGAGACTTGCCATGGCCAGGAGATGCGGTGTAATGTGGATGACATCCGAAAAATAGAGGCTGTAGGTTTCGTCCCGCGTATTCAGATTGGCCCTTGGAGACGAAGCCAATACCGCGTCCACCGATTCCCTTGTGAGATAGCGCGGCGCTACGGTTTCCCCGGTATAAGGGTCTACGTAATCAACCGCGCCCTGTGGCGTAACATCGTAAAACCAGGGATAGCCTGAACTGAAGTCATGGGTTTCCCGGTTGAAGTAATCCAGTCCCACAACCAAGCGGTTCCTCAGCCCTGCCAGGGAAAAGTCGCCCGTGAAGTTCTGCTGGATATCGGTAGTGAGGCTATGCGCATTCTGATCGCTGATAAAAAGACTGAATTGAGGCTTGTCGAAACCGTTGTCCCAGAGGTAGGAGTACAGGCCGTCTGATTTGGCGAATCCCCTCGAAACAACGGTTTGGGAAGTCCATTCCGGAGAAATCCGGTAGCGCATTTCCACCTGCACATGGTATCGGGGATTTTTGATGGAGAGGTCATTGCTGGTCAATGAAAGCTCGGGATCGTAGCCCAGGTCGGCAAGGTTCTCGTATTGAAGTGAGCTGGAACGATTCAGGAAAAGCATGGTGGGGTTGGTCCCTTCCGCGGCGAGGAATTCTGCGGACAAAAGAAATGACAAGCGTTCGTTAACCTCGTAAGACAGTGCGGGTGCTACAAAGAATGACCGCTTAAATCCTGCATCCTGAAAGCTGTTTTCCGAATGAAACGCAGTGTTCACACGCATGATCACGTCGTTGTCTCTGTCCAGGGGCGCGTTTACGTCTGCGGTAATCCGATTAAGGCCGAAGCTTCCGGCAACGTAAGAGGCCTGCCCGCCAAAGCCTTGGTAAGGCTTTTTGCTGATCACATTAATCAGTCCGCCGTAGGAAACCAAACTGCTTCCGAAGAGCGTGCCGGAGGGGCCTTTGATCACTTCAATGCGCTCTATGCCAGCCGGGTCCAGACTTCCATTGGTTAAGCCGGGAAGCCCGTTAACCAAGGTAGGTTGTACCGAAAATCCCCGCATGGAATAATAACCCGCGCCGTCTCCGCCCCGGCCGGTGGATTCCCACATTTTCTGCAATCCGGGCGCATTTTTCAATGCCTTGTCCAAATCGGTAGCCAATTGGCTTTCCAGTGTTTTTGATTCAATCGAATGATAAACCTGCGGGTTTTCAATCCGGTCCAGCGGCATTTTGGCCACGTACTCACCTTCCTGTTTATACGTCGCCGCCTGTACGACCACCCGCTCCAATTCCGTATTCTGTTTCAGGGTGATCTCAACCGAAACAAGTTCGCCTGCTCCTACCCGCACCTGCTGGCGGCTGGCCTCTGTTCCGGCATAGGTTGTAAGAAGTGTATAGGTACCGGGTTGCACCCCGGTCAGCCGGAACTTACCGCCCTTGTCACTAATCGCCCCGATCCCGGTTTGATCCAGACTGACGTTGATATTTGCAGCCGGATAACCAAGCGAAGTGACGATGATTCCGGTGATCGTACCCGTTTCGGCAACAGGTTCCTGTGCCAAGGCCGGTAAAACAAGCCCACAGAATAGCATAAGCTGGAGTACTATTTTCATTTTTTATTTAAACTAATTCTTAATAAGGGACAAATATAAAAACGGATGGCTTTTTCACACAAAAAAAATAAAACAGAGGGGCAAATACGACCCGCAAGGGGGTTGATCGCGACAAAACGACGCGTTAATTTTGAGATATGAAACACATATCGTTATTAATCCCGGAAGGAGAGAGCAGCCTAAGCAATATCGAGGCCGCCTATAAAATCTTCAATAAGGTGAACGAAGCGCTGGAGCGGGAAGGAAAATCGCCTCGGTTTACGCTGGAGCTGGTGGGACTTAATCAGCAGACCACGCTCACAAAGGGTGTCTTTACAATAAAACCTGACCGGACCATCGACGAAGTGCATGAAACCGATCTGATCATTATTCCGGCCGTGCATGGAGACGCGGAACGCGTGCTTGCCGCAAATAGATTGATTGCCCAGTGGATCACACGTCAATACGCAGGAGGGGCGGAAGTAGTCTCCCTGTGCATCGGCGCGTTTATATTGGCATCAACGGGACTGCTTAACGGAAAGAACTGCACTACACACTGGTTGGCCGCCGATGAGTTCAGAAAGATATTTCCGGAAGTTAACCTGGCTCCTTATAAGGTATTAACGGACGAGGCAGGTATATACACCAGTGGAGGAGCCTATTCCTCCCTGAATTTATTGCTTTACCTGGTGGAAAAATTTGCCGGCCGGGATATGGCAATTTTGACGGCGAAAATATTTGAAATTGATATTGACCGGCACAGTCAGTCGCCGTTCATCATGTTTCAGGGACAAAAGGATCACGAGGATGAACCGGTCAAGAAAGCACAGGTATACATCGAGGAGAATTTCCGTGAAAAGATAACAGTGAACCAATTGGCTTCCATGCTCGCATTGAGCCGCAGAAGCCTGGAGCGACGCTTCAAGCGGGCCACGTCCAATACGGTGATCGAATACATCCAACGCGTGAAGATAGAAGCTGCCAAAAAGAGCTTTGAAACCAGCCGGAAAAACATCAATGAAATCATGTATGAGATCGGCTATTCGGATAACAAGGCTTTCAGGGGAATCTTCAAAAAGTTCACCGGTCTTTCACCGGTGGATTACAAAAACAAATACGCGCAGGCCTGAACCACCCGATTTTGGTACAAAAGGCCCGGTTTTCACCACAGGAACAACCGGGCCGTTACTTCAAACACCCACGCAGCGTTACCCATCGATGCCATCCGCGGGCGTGGACTCGTTTTCTTCTTTGTCCTTTTTTCCGATCATCAATAATTCATTTACAATTATTTCGGTGGCGAAATGCCTTTTACCCTCTTTGTCGGTAAAATTCCGGGTGGCGAGTCTTCCTTCAATTGCAATTTCCTTTCCTTTTTTCAGGTACAGTTCGGCAATATCGGCGTTATGGCCCCAAAAGATCAGGCTATGCCATTGGGTGTCTGTGGCTTTCTCACCCGCCGCGTTGCGGTAGACCTCGTTGGTGGCTAGCGATGCCTTCGCCACCTTCCGGTCGCTGTCAAAGATCCGAACCTCGGGATCCATGCCCAGGCGGCCCATCAAACGTACACTGTTAATAAGCGCTTTCATAGTTAGTTGATTTTAATAAACAAAATAATCCGTGACGACAAAGATGGACGGTTCGAAAGACAATAGCCGTATAATAATCGCATACTTCCGTTTATACCCGTTTCCACGCGTATTATAAAACGGGATAAATCCTTACCTTTAAGTACAATACCTTAATACAATATCTTATCCTATGAAAAAACACTGCCTGGAATGCGGCGAAGCGTTCGCTGGCCGCTCCGACAAAAAATTCTGTTCAGATCAATGCAGGACCAGTTTCAATAACCGGTTAAACAAGGCTACCCATCGGATTGTCCGGTCGGTAAATGCTATTTTGAGATCAAACCGAAAAATTCTTCTGGATATCAACCGAACGGGCAAGACAACCGTTTCCATAAGACAGCTGGTCGCCCGGGGCTTTGACTTCCGCTATTTCACCAATATCCACACGACAAGGGCGGGGAAAATCTACTATTTCTGTTATGATCAGGGTTACCTTCCGCTTGGGAACGGACACTATATTCTTGTAAGAAGGGTTTAACGGGAAAAAGCCGCTGCTTGCCGGCCACAAGGCAACACCGCCCCGTCCGGGGTTCCCGGAAACCAGCCCGCTTCCTGCTCTTAATGGGTTTCTTTCACCACCGCGCGGTCGCTCCGGAGTTGGATTAGATCAGCAAGTACC
>Ga0207873_1000634_pt1 | contig 37613 bp, 29 predicted proteins | sample BGWIniCompost_FD_187373 | JGI IMG/M metagenome (GOLD analysis project Ga0207873, IMG submission 187373) | Cellulose adapted compost microbial communities from Newby Island Compost Facility, Milpitas, CA, USA - BGW Initial Compost (SPAdes)... ... | reverse complement strand
GTTCCGCTCCGGTGCTCGCGAAAGCCTCGCCAAAACCCGAGCTTGACGGGCGGCGCCTGCGCCTAAGGTATCGGGGATGCCCGCGGCCCTCGCCCCCCTTCGGCGAGGGCCGCACCCATTTCGGAACCTCCTCCCCCCTCCGCTCCAGCCCCCTTTTCGGCGCCACGCTCCGCAAACTCGCTCCGGCGCACACCTCCCGGAGGGCCGCATTCATCTCGGGCCCTGTCCCCCACCGCCCGCCTCCACGAGCACAGCGCCGCTCCGCGACCGCCACGCTCGCGCTCGACGCCCGCTACACGACCGCCACCCGCGCTCTCACGGACTGCACACACAGCCAGTCCGAGGCGCCTCCACAGCGCCCCGACCACGGGGCGCTGCACCTCTCAGCGGCCTCTCACCCGCTCAACGCCGAGCTCTCCGCGCGTCCTCGGGCAGGGGGGTTCTCTCGACCCTGCGCCCCTCGTCCGTCCGCTCCCGCGGTCCAGCGCTGCCGCACCCCCCACGAGCCCCCGCGTCCACCGCCTCCACCGTCTCCACCGTCGCCGCCATCGCCGCCATGCGAACGGAGCGGGACGCCCGCGCCGAAGACGTCGAACTGGTCGGCGCTCCCTCAGGGCACACTGCCAACCTGTCTAGAACCTTGCCAATCTGACTGCCACGTTGGACAATTTGACACCAACGTTGCCACTTTGACACGCCCGCGTCGACCGCCCGTCGCCTGACCACTTCACCAGAAGCCCTCCTCGACGCTCCGCGGCCCCTCCGCCACGAGCACGCCCCCGGGGAGCCCACAGGTCCCTCACATCAATCTGCGGCGGCGAGCAGGGCCCGCGGGGTGCGCTGGATCGCGCTGGCGACGGCCGCGTCGATCACCTCGAGACGCAGCGCCTCGCGTCGCTTGCGGTCGCGCACCTCCACCTCGCTGGCGCGCGCCTGAGCGCGTCCGGTGACCGTCGCCACGATGGACTGATCGGGCATGCGGTGCACCACGTAGTCCACCGCCGCGGAGTACACGAACTCCGATCCCTCCTTGGTGGCGTCGAGCTGCCGGATGCTCCCCGTGAGCAAGACCACGGGCAAGCGGTGCGCCGCCGCCGCGCCCTCCACGTCCTCGGAGGCGTTGAGCACCGCGATGCCCGGCAATCGATCGAGCTCCGAGCGCGACGCCTTCTTCACGGCGAACAGGGCCTGGCTCGAGCTCACGTTCGTGCCGTTGTGCAGCTTCCCCAGCTTGACGAGCACCTTCGCATAACGACGCCGATCCTCGTCCCGGGTCTTCTGCGCCTTCAGGGCCCAGATCGCGCCCGCCACCTGACGACGCACGGACTCGTTCTCGTCGCCGTTGTGCTTCGCGAGCTCCGGCAACGCCGCCGGATCGCCGAGGGTCTTGAGCGCCGCCGCCGCGGCGGCCCGCACCGCCGCGCTCGGATCGCGCAGCGCCTTGTAGAGAGGCTGCAGAGCCCGCCCGTCGGCGCTCTTGCCCAGCTCGAGGGCGGCCTGCACCCGCATGCGGAAGTCCTTGTCCTGGCTCAGCTGCCGAGAGAGCCGTGTGACGTCGTTACCACCAATCGCGCTGCTGGAGAGAGAGACCAGGAACACGGCGACCAGCGCGAATCGGAAACGGCGGAACATCGAAACTCCAGGGGGAAGGCGAACGCGATCCCGCGCGGCGCGCGCGGCGCCGTTCGGTAGTCACGTTTACGGAAGCGGTTCGCTCTAAATTCCGTCCTGAAACGCCGCAGACGCAAGGTGCACATAGGTGGGCTAGCCCATTTTCGTGGGCACTCCGCGCACCGCGGTGCCCCGCGGCCTCCCCTGTGCGCCGTGTATGCCCACCTCCCGCGCCGTGCGCCCCCGCCCCACGGAGCACCACCCCAACACCCCCCTCACGTCCTCTCTCACGCGTTGGGGACCACCACCATTCACATCACACGAGCCCACGCCGACGACCTATCACATTCAACTCACATCGTGCGCCGGGCGCGCATGCGGTCGGCACCCCTCAACGCAGGCTGTCGAGCACGGCGGCGAGCTGCTCTTCGTCCCCGGCGCGGTACCCGGTGTGCACGAAGCGCACGATGCCATGTTGATCCACCACGAAGGTGGTCGGCATGGTGGGCGGCTCGTAGGCTCCCGCGACGACCTGGCTCTCGTCCCAGACGACGGGGAAGCTCACCCCCGTCTCCTCGATGAACCCCGGGATCCCGCTCGGCTCCTCGTCCACGCTCACGCCGAGGAACACCGTGTCCGCCTTGCGCTCGCGAGACATCTGCTCGTAGGCGGGGAACGAGTTGCGACAGGGGTTGCACCACGTCGCCCAAAAGTCGACGACGAGGAGCTTGTTCCCGCGATCGCTCGAGCGGAAGCGCGGGTTCCCCTGCGCGTCACCGATGCGCGGCAGGTCGAAGTCCGGAGCCGCGGCGCCGAGCAGCGGGTGCTCGGCGCTCGCCGGCGCCGTCGCGGAGCTCCCGGCGGGCTGACAGCCACCGAGCGGGGCCGCCGCGAAAGCCACGGCGGCAAGGAGGAAGAGACGGGGCTTCATGGGTTCGCAGGTCTGCACATCACCTCGTGGGCACTTCATCGGGGCAACCATCCTCGTCCTCGAACCCGTTGAAGGTCTCCGGTTCGTCGACACACTCGTCCTGGATGTCGGGGATGCCGTCGCCGTCGTTGTCCGGGTCGGGACAACCGTCCTCGTCCTCGAACCCGTCGGTGTCCTCGGGCTCGTCGGGGCACTGATCGAGCTCGTCGGGGATGCCGTCCTTGTCCCGGTCGGACGTGTCCGGGCAGCCGTCGTCGTCGCGATAGCCGTTCACGGTCTCCGGCTCGTTGGGGCACGCGTCCAGATCGTCCGGGATGCCGTCGCCGTCGTTGTCCGGGTCGGGGCAACCGTCCTCGTCCTCGAACCCGTCGAGATCCTCCGGCTCGTTGGGGCAGCGATCCGCCTCGTCGGGGATGCCGTCACCGTCGTTGTCCCGATCGGGGCAGCCGTCCCGATCCTCGAAGCCGTCGAAATCTTCGGGATCGTTCGGGCACTCGTCGAGGGCGTCCGGGATGCCGTCGCCGTCCCTGTCGCGCACCTCGTTGCTGAAGGTGACGCCCACGAAGGCGCGCACGTGCGGGTAGCCGATGCCGCGCATCACCCCGGTGCCCAACCCCGCCGTGATGGCCATGGGCACCCCGAGGGGCGTGTACTGCAGCGCGCCGTCCAGCTCCGCGCCGTGGGCAGCGCTGGATCCCGAGAAGTTCGTGCTCCCGAACACGTCCCCGATGACCCGCACCACCGGGCTCACCGAGTAGGCCACGGCCGCGCCGTACCGCATCTCGGGACCGAGCCGCGTGTCACCGATGGTCGCGGCCTTGCGCCAGGCGCCTCCCACGTTGACGCCCCACGCCCAGGGGCCCGCCACGCCGTCGACGATCGCGCGCACGCCGACGGACGGTGACCCGTCCCCGATGTAGCTGTCCTTCGCCGTCAGGGTGCCGAAGGGCACCGTCCCGTAGAGCGCGAGGGCGGTGGCGATGGGCGAGCTCGCGTCACCGCTCAGGCGGCCCTTGGCCTCGAGCAGCATGTCGCCGAGCCCCACCGCCTGCAGCCCCCCGTCTTCGGTGGCCTCGGTGCCATGACCGCGCGCCCAGGTGACGGGGAGCCGCCCGCCGAGCTGCAACCGCGGCAGTGGCGTGAACGACCCCATGAGGTCGCCGGTGACGAGGTTCTCCACCACGCGGAAATCCTGCTGCACCGCGGCCGCCGCGCCGTCACAGCCGCCCGCGGGGCAGCGGCGGATTTCGAAGGGGCGGTAGCCGTAGTGCACGAAGGCGCCCGCGGTCCACGCCATGTCCCCGTCGGTCCGGGCGCTGCGCGTCGTGATGAAGTTGCGCGGACCCGGGGCGGGGTCGAAGCGCTGCACCGCGAGGTCCCCCTCGATCCGCTCCTGAGCCACGAGGTCCGGCGCCGCCAGCAGGGCGATGGCGAGGGCGAGGGGGCCCGCCCGCCGGGACCAGCTCTGGGGAGTTCTCGACGCCTGGCTCGCGAAGTGTTTGACCATGACCCTCGGACACTTTCGTCTCCAGGTGAAACGCCCTGGAGATTCGCAAGGAGGCTCGCATACGGCGCGCAGGCCGAGCAACGGCGTTTCTGGCGAGGGACGAAGTTTTCGATAGCGGCCGGGAGAGGGCTCGTGTAGGTCTCCGGGGCGGACGTTGACAGGTTTCCCGACCGCGTGCGAAAGAGCCACGCCGAAACGTCCTGCCCGGGATGCGCGTTCATGCGAAAAGCTCGATTTTCAGCGGCCGGAAGAATCGCCGCAGCGGCCGCAACGCTGGTGCTCCTCCAGCCTGAGCGCGGCGTCGCCCAACAACCGCCGCCCCCCGCCGAGGAAGGGCCCGACACGGACGCAGGAGCCCCCCCTGCGGAGGACCAGGCTCCCCCTGCGGAGCAGGCGCCTCCCGCCGAGCAGCCCCCGCCCGCACGCGCTCCGGGCGCGACGGGGACCCCCGCTCCGCGCACACCGCCCCCACCCCAGCCGTCCGTGGACGAGCTGCCCCCGGAGCTCGAGCCCGACGGCCCGCTCCCGCCGCCGACCCAGGCCACTCCGCCCCGCCCGAGCGGTGGCGGCGCAGGCGCCGGTCTGGGGTTCGGACAGTGGGACGATCCCGCCGCACAGCCGGCGCTCCCCCCCGCTGCGGAGCAACAGCAGCCGAAGGACGATCCCGACCGGGTCCTCGCCGAGGATTGGTGGTCCCACACGCGCCCCACCCTGGAGCTCCACGGGTACTTCAGGACGCGCTGGGAGATGTTCTACAAGTTCCACCTCGGCCGCATCGACGCCCCCGAGGACGCCATGTTCCCGCGGCCCGCAGACGACCACTACCGCGACATGCAGGGGCTCGAGCACGGCCCGGCCCTGTGCACCCAGTCGGAGGCGGGGACCGGCGGCAACGACAACCCCGCCCAGGCGAACGTCGGCTGCCGCAACAACACCCACGCCGGCGCCAACATGCGCCTGCGCGTCGAGCCGGCGCTCGTCATCTCCGACAACCTGCGCGTCCGTACACAGATCGATCTGCTCGACAACCTGGTGCTCGGGTCGACCCCCAACGGCTACAACAACGTCCCCTCCGCCGCGGGTTACGCCATCCCCGAGCGGGACAACTACGAGCCCCACAGCGGCCTCACCTACACGCAGGTCCCGCCCCGCTCCGGCATCAACAGCCTCCAGGACAGCATCCTCGTCAAGCGCGCCTGGGCCGAGTACACGACGCCCATCGGGCAGCTGCGCTTCGGGCGCATGCCGGACCACTGGGGCCTCGGCATCTACCGGAACGCCGGGGACGACTTCGACGGCGACTACCAGACGACCGTCGATCGCATCGCGTTCTTCACGGCGGTCCCCTCGCTGTCCCTGCACATCGGCGGCGCCTGGGACTTCGCCAACGAGCTGCCCACGAGCGCGTCCTTCACGCCCTACGGTGGTCAGCCTTACGACCTCGGTCAGCAGGACGACGTCAGCCAGTACAACCTCATCGTGTACCGGCGCGTGGACCCCGAGCTCGAGCGTCTGCAGCTCGCCCAGGGCAAGCTCGTCCTCAACGGCGGTCTCTACCTCACCTACAGGAACCAGCGCCTCGCAGCGGACGGGCCGGGCGCCTGTGGCAGCCCCGCGGGCGGCGCCACCCTGGACTGCCCCCCCGGCGGAGCTTCGTACGCCTACACGCGGCGCGGGCTCAACATCTGGACCCCCGACCTCTGGTTCGAGCTGAAGTACCGCAAGTTCCATTTCGACATGGAGCTCGTCACCCACCAGGGCACGATCCAGAACCGCTTGAACGAGCCGGGGACGAGCGACTATCAAAACGATAACGGTGACGACGGCTGGAAGGTCAACCAGTGGGGCCTCGCCACCCGCCTGCGCCAGAAGCTCATCGAGGATCGCCTCGAGCTCGGCTTCCAGTTCGGCTGGGCCTCCGGCGACTCGGACGTGGAGGGCCTCGTCCCCCGCGGGACCGGCGCGCCCGGGCTCGACGGCGTCCAGCAGCTCGGGGATCGCAGCCTGCAGACGTTCCGGTTCCACCCGAACTACCGCGTCGACCTGATCCTGCACCGCCACATCCTCAATCGGGTGCAGGGCACCTACTACCTGCGTCCGAGCGCCCGCTACGACTTCATCCGTCGCCCCTCGGGGACCCGCCTCGGCGGCCTGGTGGAGGCGATCTGGACCCGCGCCAGCCAGTTCATGCAGGCGCCCGGGCACGAGCGGGATCTCGGCATCGAGCTGAACGGCACCGTCTATTTCCAGTCGAGCGACGGGGCTCTCAACGATCACCTGCGGCAGATCGGCGGCTTCTACACGGCCGTCCAGTACGGCGTGCTCTTCCCGATGTCGGGCCTCGCCTACCAGTCCCAGCAGACGCCCGTCACCGGCGGCAGCACCCCCGAGCTCGCCACGGCCCAGACCCTGCGCTGGCTGCTCGGCGTCGTCTACTGATCCGCTCACGGTCGCCCTGGCGCCCGATGAGCGAGCGGCAGGTGCGGACATCGGTCTTCCGGCGTTGCTCGGTGCCCTCTCGCCCCTTGGGAGCGAGCGGCGGTCACGACGTCGACGCGCGGGTCGAGGCGCGGTCGACGCAGCAGACCGCGATGGCCGCGGGCGTTCCGTTCAGAGCGTAGCGCCGACCCAGGAGGTCGATCGGCCACCGGTTCAGGGACGCGCGCACTCCCTGACATCTCTGTCGCGGTCGGGAAGTGGACGCCGCACCCCGAGGGCCCTTCGTCTGTGCGAAGGTCTCCCTCTTCGTCCCGCTTTGTCGGGGCGCATCCCACAGTCGACACCCGCAAATCAAAGCTGTTTTTACCGGGTTTTCGGCTGTTCCAGCCCGGGCGGACTACCGCGGAGACCTCCTCGACGCCTCACGAACGACTCCGCCGTGGGCTGGCCCACCGCGTGCAAACAAAGGCCTCTTAACACCGCGATAGGTTCCCTGTAGAAGTTCGTTCGACCTAGGCATCCAGCTCGATCGCCAAACGTCGCCTCCGAGGGGGCAAGCGAGAGAGACGGCTCACGTCGAAGGTCGGCAGCACTCGGAGGGAAGAACGGTCTCCCCCCAACGAATCACGACAGACTGAAGATCCCGGGTGCGGTACGCCCCCAGACCATCAAGAGGAGCTTTCATCCAAATGGCATTTTCCAAGAGACTTACGTACATCGCGGCCCCCATGCTCGTGGCCCTGACGGGCGCCGCCGCAACGACGGGTTGTGGTGAGGACGGCCCTGGCGGCGGGCTCCCAGGCGGCCTGTGCTGCGACGATTTCGAGGTCGGCGCGGACCTGAGCGGCGTCGACTTCGGGATGGAGGCCGAGATGGAAGGCCAGTTCAAGGTCTTCGCCCAGGCCATGGCAGATCTCTCCGGCGTGGCGGCGGCCACCCTCGGCGACATCGAGATCGCCTGCACCAACATCGCGACCGATCTGGGCGCGAGCAAGGACGACCTCGCCGCCGAGAGGGCGAAGAGCGGTGGCGCCAAGGTCCAGGGACTCTGCTCCCTCGCGGCCGCCCGCATCGACGCGTACTTCGGCGCCGAGGGCGAGTTCGGCGCGGAAGGATCTCTCAAGATCGACTACGAGGCTCCCAAGTGCTCCGCCTCCGTGAGCGCCAGCGCCGACTGTTCCGCGCAGTGTACGGCGTCCGTGGGCTGCGAGTGTGACGTCGAGGCCAACCCGCCCACCTGCGAGGGTGGCAAGATGCAGGTCTCCTGCTCGGGCTCCTGCGAGGCCGAGGCCGGCGTCAGCGTCGCCTGCGAGGGCAAGTGCGAGGGCAAGTGCACCGGGTCCTGCACGGCCGACGTGGGCGCGAGCGTGAAGTGCGACGGCAAGTGCGACGGCACCTGCACCGCCGGCGGTAGCGCCGACGAGACGGGCATCCAGGCGGACGGCACCTGCAAGGGTGAGTGCGAGGGCACCTGCGAGATGTCGGCCGACGCCGAGATCGAGTGCGAAGGTAGCTGCCAGGGCTCCTGCGACGCTGCCTGCACCGCCGAGGGGAGCGCCAGCGTGAAGTGCGACGGCTCCTGCGACGGTGAGGTCGAGCCCCTCAAGTGCGAGGGCGGTACGCTCAAGGCGAGCTGCGAGTGCGACGCCGCGGCGGACTGCAACGCCAACTGCGAGGCCAGCGCCAGCGCCAAGGCGGAGTGCCATCCCCCGAGCGTGGCCATCAAGTTCGAGGCCAGCGGCGGCGCCAGCTTCGACGCGGACGCTCAGGCGCAGCTGAACACGGCCATCGCCTCCCTCAAGGCGAACCTGCCGAACATCCTGGTCGCCGTGGAAGCCCGTGGTCAGGCGTTCCTCGACGGCCTCGACGCTTCGCTCGACGCCGGCATGAAGATCGGCGGCAACGTGGACAAGCTGAGCGGCAAGGCCGTCGTCTGCGCTCCGGCGATCATGTCCGCCGGTGCCACGGCCTTCGCCAACATGGAGGCCGCCATCAAGGGCTCCGTGTCGGTGACCGCCGCGCTCGATCTCTGAGTCGAGCTACCCCTGAGCGAGGGCCGCTGACGCAAGTTGGCGGCCCTCTCTCTTTGCGCTCTGCGACCTTGCGAGGCCGACCTCCACCGCGCAAATTCAGGCCGCCATGGCTTCTTCCGATGCGGAAACCCTCCCTGCCGCCCCCGGCCCCGCCCCGCGCTGGACACCGGTGCTCAGCGGCGGGCTGTGGACCCTGAGCTTCCTCGCCTTCGTGCTGGGGCGCACCGGGCGACTCCCCTTCGAGGTCGCGCTCTTCGGGATCGCGGCCGCCGGTCTCGTCGCCCTCGGCATGGGGCTGTGGGCAGCCTACCAGCACTGGGGCCAGAGGCAGGTCGCGGACAACGCCCTGCTCGCCGCCGCTCCCCTGGGCGTCCTGGTCCTCGCCCTCGCCGCCTGGACCTCCGTTCGCTTCCCGTGGCTGCACGACGTCGCGGCCGCTGAGCGACCTCCGACATTTCGCTGGCTGGCCCCCGCCGAGCCCGACGGCGCGGACGTCTACGACGAAGCCCAGGCGCAGACGCTCCGGACCCGCTATCCGTCTCTGCAACCGGTCCGCTTGTCGAGCCGCCCGGAGCGGACCTTCGGGCACGCGGTCGTCGCTGCGGGAGGGCTCCCGGGCTGGCACCTCGAGCACATGAGCCAACGCGAGCGGCGGTTCGAAGGGACCACCCGCACGCGGCTCGGCTTCGAGAGCCAGATCGTCGTCACCGTGCGCCCGGAGAAGACGGGATCCGTCCTCGAGGTCCGCTCGCGCTCGAACATCGCGACCGGCGACTTCGGCGAAAACGCCCGCACGATCCAGAGGTTCCTGAAGCTCCTGGGCCAGACGTGGATGTGCAAGCCCCCGGCGGACTTCGCCGCCAAACGCGGCTGAGGCCCACGTCGACGTTCACAAGAGCGACCGGGAGGAGGGCAGGCCTTCCAAGAACTCCTTGAGGGTGGTCCGCGCGCCCGAGCCTTCACCGCCCTCGGCAAACCGACAGTCACACAACAAAAATCTCCCAAGCACGAATTGTGAGCCGTTTCCCCACACTCAAGGTACGCTCCCGGCCATGAAGGCCATGGGATTGCTTACAGGGCTGGCGCTGGTGGTCGTCGGCGCGATGGTGGGCTGCGGGTCCGACAAGGACGATGGAGCGGCCAACGGGGATGGCGCGGGTGGCAACACGATCCTCGACCCCAACGACGGCGGCGAGGGCGCCGGTCCCACGAAGAAGCGCGAGTGCAATCCCCAGCCCGGCTGCAACGATCTCCAGGTGGAGTTCGAGTCGGTCGTGCCGACCGTGATGATTTTGGTGGATCGCTCCTCGAGCATGTTCGACACCCCCTTCGGCAACAGCCCGAACCGCTGGCAGCCCTTGAAGGAGGCGCTCATCGGCGAAAATGGCGTTCTGCGGGAGCTGCACGGCGCGGTGCGCTTCGGCTTCGCCACCTACACGCACCAGCAGGTGAACGGCGCGGCCGCGTGCCCCCTGATGGATGTCATCGACATCGCCACGGCCACGGACAGCTTCGACAGCATCGTGAACCTCTACGACGAGGTCAGCGTCGACCCGGCGACGACCGGCTCGAACCCCCTCACCTACAAGGGAGAGACGCCGACGGGCGCCGCCATCCGCGCGGTGCTCCCCGTGCTCGAGGCGGACCAGGCGCCCGGGCCCAAGTTCCTCTTGCTCGTCACCGACGGAGAGCCGGACACCTGCGCGGAGCCCGATCCCCAGTGCGGACAGGACGAGGCCATCGCGGCGGTGCAGGAGGCCTTCGCGAAGAACATCCGGACCTTCGTCATCGGGGTCGGTGAGATCGGCCGCGATCACCTGCAGGATCTCGCCAACGCGGGCGCGGGGCAGCCGGTGCAGCGGCGCACGCCCCAGGCGGACTGCGATCCGCCCACCCTCGGGAGCTACGAGCCCTCCGGCGGTGACGCGCGCTACTACCGACCCGAGAACCCCGCCGATCTCCGCGACGACATCGGGCGGATCGTCGGCGGCGTGCGCAGCTGCGAGTTCAAGCTCAGCGAAGAGGTCGACCTGGAGAAGGCCGACAAGGGCACGGTCCTGCTCGACTGCGAGGGGCTCCCCTACGACGACGCCAACGGCTGGCGCATGACGTCCCCCACGGATCTCGAGCTCGTCGGGGACGCCTGCACCACGATCAAGACGACGATCCGCCCGGACCTGTACATCACGTTCCCCTGCGAGAGCTACGTCGTCGTGCGCTGAAGCGGCGATCGGTTCGCCACCAGTCCGCCACCTGGCGCACTCGCCCCCATGGCGCGCAAAGCCCGGTGCGTCGCAGAGCCCGCGGCGCACCGCTCGGCGCGAAGCAGAGCCCACGCGAAGCAGAGCCCACGCGAAGCAGAGCCCACGCGAAGCAGAGCCCACGCGAAGCAGAGCCCACGCGAAGCAGAGCCCACGCGAAGCAGAGCCCGCTGCGGCGCACCACTCGTGCGTCGCAGAGCGGGAAGCAGAGCGCGCCGCAACGGGCCTGATGGGCACCTCGAGCCGCCGCGACCGCGCGATCCACGGCTCCCACCAGCGCGCTCCGCGCCCCGCAGGAGCCGCCGGCGAACGCACGGAGCCGTAGCCGAGACGCGTCGGTCGACCTGCGGCGCGGGCCGGCGCCGCGACGCGGCTCCCGGCAGCGATCACCCCCGAGTTTGACAGTCCTCCCACCTCGCCGTACCTGAGCGGAGAGATGAGCGACTCCCAGTCCAGCGACGCCCACCCGAGCGATCCCCAGCGCAACGCGCCGCCGCCCGAGGTCTCCAGCAGGAATCCAGCCCCCGACGATCCCGTGCCCGGGGTGAAGAACGTGCTGCTCGTGATGAGCGGCAAGGGTGGCGTGGGCAAGAGCACCGTGGCCACCAACCTGTCCTTGGCCCTGGCTCGCCAGGGCTACCGGGTGGGGCTCCTCGACGCGGACATGTACGGGCCGAGCATCCCCACCATGTTGGGCATCACCGGCCAGCCCCTGAGCGACGGCAAGAAAATCCAGCCGCTGCAGCGCTTCGGCCTGAAGCTGATGAGCTTGGGCTTCTTGCTCGAAGATCCCAAGGCCGCGGTGGTCTGGCGCGGCCCGATGCTCCACGGCGCCTTGATGCAGTTCCTCGGCGAGGTGGACTGGGGCGAGCTCGACTTCTTGCTCCTCGATCTGCCGCCCGGCACGGGCGACGTGGCGCTGACCCTCTCCCAGAAGGTCCGGAGCAACGGCTCGGTCATCGTCACGACGCCCCAAGAGGTGGCCCTGCAGGACGTCTACAAGTCCGTGTCGATGAACCGCAAGGTCGGCATCCCCATCACCGGGGTCATCGAGAACGAGAGCTACTTCATCTGCGATGGCTGCGACAAGCGCCATGAGCTGTTTGGTAGCGGCGGCGGCCAGAAGATCGCCGAGATGGCCGAAGCGCCCCTGCTGGGTCAGCTCCCCCTCGATCCCCAGGTGCGTCAGTGGGGCGACGCGGGCACCCCGGTCGTCCAGGCCGCGCCGCGCTCGCCGGTGGCCGAGGCGTTCCTGGAAATCTCCCGCAAGCTCGTAGAACGCCTCGACGAACAAAACCGGCAGGCGGGCGCCGACCTGTCCATCGACCGCAGCGGCGGGGTGAACCGGCACCTCCCCATCACCCGGAGCTGAACCGTCCTCCGAACCGTCCTCCGGGTGAAACCCCTCGGGTCCCGGTTCGACCTGACCCGCGAGCCGCCCCCGGAGCGCGGCCAGTTGGCTTCCACCGCAAGGCGAGTTATAGGCGCCCCAGCCCGTACGTGACACACTGCCGGGCCCTGGGAGATCCCGACGCATGGCATCTGAGGAGACGGAGCCGAAGAGCTCCGAAGAAACAACTGCAGACAGTGGCGCTGCCGAACACACGGCACCCGCAGAGTCCGCCACGTCCGCCTCGACGAGTCAGGGGTCTTCGCCCCAGGGCTCGGAGCCCGCAGGTGCGTCGAGCGACACGGGCGACGCGATGTCGACGCCACAGGACGGCTCCGCCGCAGGAGCGGACGGCTCTGCCGCGCCAGCGGACGCGCCCGCGCCGCAGGCCGACGTCTCCGTCGGTGGCGACGGCGACGTGACCCCTCCGGAGGGCACGGCTGCACCGGACGCGGACCAACCCAGCGCGGAGCAAGCCAGCGCAGCCTCGTCCGAGAGCGGCGAAGGCGAGGGCGCCAGCGCGGAGCAGACCGGCACCGAGCAGGCCAGCGCCACCGGTGAGGAGGGCGCCGACGGGCCGAAGAAGAAGCGGCGACGCCGGAAGAAGAAAAAGAAGCCGAGCGACGGCGAGGCGCGCGCGTCCGACCGCACCCCCTTCCACGTCGGCGAGGAGGTCTTCGGCAAGGTCACCGCGGTCCTCGAGACGGCGATCATGGTGGACCTCGCCGGCAAGGCGCTGGCGATCTTCGATCGCGGGGAGATGGAGCCCGACGATCTGATCCCCGCCGTTGGTGATCGCTTCGTGGGTCAAGTGCTCACGGACGGGGGGCGCGGCGGGCTCGTCGTGCTCACCCGCAAGCCCCTCCGCGAGGAGGAGACGAAGCCGCGGATCGAGCAAGCCGCGAAGGACGGCACCCTCGTGCAGGGCCTCGTCACGGGCGTCATCAAGGGCGGCCTCGACGTCATGCTCGACGGCTTGCGCGCGTTCGCGCCCGCCTCGGGCGTGGATCTGCACCCGCAGAACGCCAACTTGACCCAGCTCGTGGGGCAGCGCCTCGACTTCAAGGTCACCCAGTACGAGAAGGGTGGACGGGATGTCGTGGTCACGCGCCGCCCCATGCTCGAGAAGGAAGCCCACGAGCGGCGCAAGAAGGCCCTGGAGGTTCTCCAGGAGGGCGCCGAGATGGACGGCGTCGTGCGCACCGTCGTCGAGTGGGGCGCCTTCGTCGCCCTCCCCCAGGCGGAGAACCTCGAAGGGCTGGTGCACATCAGCGAGGCCTCCCACGACCCGCGTCAGAAGATCACGGACGTGCTCAAGGCGGGCGACCGCCTGCGCGTGAAGATCCTCAAGATCGACGAGAAGGGGAAGATCTGGCTGAGCCGCAAGGCCTTGATCGAAGATCCCTGGGCGAGCCTCCTCGAGAAGGTCAAGCCGGGGCAAGAGATCGACGGCGTGGTGACCCGCGTGGAGCCCTTCGGCGCGGTGGTCAAGCTCGACGACGAGCTCGAGGGCTTCTGCCACGTGTCGGACCTCTCCTTCGAGCGCGTCGATGACGCCTCCAAGGTCGTGAAGCCCGGTGACCCGCTGCGGGTGGTGGTGCATCACCTCGATCCCCGCTCGCGCCGGATCGCCCTCCACCCTGCCCTGCCCCCCGAGCGCGCCGAGGAACCGCGGCAGCGGGTGGGCAAGAACGCGAGCCTGCAGGTGGCCGTCGTCAAGGCCGCCCCGCCGGGCCTGCAGGTGCGCGTGCTGGGCGCCACGGGACGTCATGCCCGCGGCTTCATCCCCGCCGGTCAGACGGGGACGCCTCGGGGCACGGATCTCGCCAAGCACTTCAAGCTGGGAGCCCAGCTCGAGGCCAAGGTGATCGATTTCGATCCGAAGCGCGGTGAGCCCAAGCTCAGCATCACCAAGCTCGCCCAGGACGAGGAGCGACGAGCGGCCAAGGAGTACCGCCAGAAGCTCAAGGCCGAGGCGCACTTCGGCACCCTCGGGGACCTCCTGAAGAGCAAGCTCGGCGGCGGCTGAGCGGCTCTTCTTCTGGTCGGGGCGCCGCTGGATCGCGGGGGCGCCCTCGACCACGGCGACCGGGTCGCCAGCCTCGCCGCCGCGCGTTGACAAGACTATTCGATTCCCCCATATTCCCCGCCCCCCGGGCCGCCCAAGGTGTTCCGGAGGCACCTTTCTAGCCCGTCGAGTTCATCATGGTTTCCAACACCAGGCAGACGCAGACCCGCCGCGAGATCCGCGCCAAGGCCGCTGGCCGCGCCGCGAAGCGCGCTCGCTCCAAGGCCGGTACCCCCGAGTTTCCGATCCACCCCGAGGGGTATGACCCCAAGGCGCCCGACGCTCGCAAGAGCTGACCGTCGCCTCCTCATCGCGTCCTAGTCACTCGCGTCCCCAGTTACGAGCACATTCATGGCCAACCACGTCTCCGCCGAAAAGAGGAACCGTCAGCGCATCAAGCGTACGGCTCGCAATCGTCCCGTCCGCACTGCCGTTCGCACTGCCGTCAAGCGCGCGCGTGCAGCGATCGCTAGCGGAGATCCCCAGGCTGCCGCCGAGCCCGTGCGCCTCGCGGCCTCCGCGCTGGCCCGCGCCGCGAGCAAGGGCATCCTCCCGAAGAAGACCGCCTCGCGGACGACCTCTCGGATCGCCTCGGCGCTGCAGAAGATCTCGGGCTGAGCTCGACCAGCGGCGCCGCCCTCCCCGCGACGGACGGTGCTCCACCTGGCCCCCGCTCCCCCCGATCCGGCCTCCGGAGCAGGCAGCCTCTGAGCAGGCAGCCTCTGAGCCAGTCTGGACCAGCCCAGCCGCCGTCCTCGCACCACGCTCCTGGGCTCCGCCTGGGAAGAGGCCCTCGAGGCCGCACGAAGACACCCGTCTCGTGCGGCCTTCGTGCGTTTTGTCCGGGGCCACGCCTCCTTCGAGGAGGTCCTCCTCGGCAAACTCCCCGCCTTTCCAGTGGGGGGCGGCGCTTTCGGGCGGCGACGCGAAGGCCTGCTGTTCCGCCAGAGGGTTGGGCCCTAGACTGGGGAGACCACCGCCAGCGGGGAAGGCCATGAGCGAGACCAAGCCGATTCAGAGTTTCAGCACCGAGACGCGTCGTTTCGATCCGCCCGCCGAGTTCTCGGCGCGCGCCCGCGTCGGCTCTCGAGAGCAGTACGACGCCCTCTACCGGGAGAGCCTCGACTCCCCCGAGACCTTTTGGAAGCGAGAGACCAGCGAGCTGGTGTTCCGCGAACCCTGGTCGAAGCTCCTCGAGTGGAACGTCCCCTTCGCGCGCTGGTTTCTGGGGGCGAAGCTGAACGTCAGCGAGAGCTGCCTCGACGGCCAGCTCACGTCCGGTCGTCGAGACAAGCCCGCCATCGTCTGGGAGGGAGAGCCGGGAGAGAGCGTCACGCTCACCTACGGCCAGCTCCATGAGCGCGTCGTGGCCACCGCCGCGGCCCTCCGCGCCGCTGGGGTAGGTCCCGGTGATCGCGTCGCCATCTACATGGGCATGATCCCGGAGGCGGTCGTGGGCATGCTCGCCTGCGCGCGCATCGGCGCGCCCCACACGGTCGTGTTCGGCGGCTTCGCGGCGGACGCCCTGCGGGATCGCATCAACGACTGCCAGGCGAAGGTGGTGCTCACCCAGGACGGCGGCTGGCGTCGCGGCAAGGTGCTCCCCCTCAAGGCCACCGTGGACGAGGCCGTCGCCCAGACCCCCTCCGTGGAGAAGGTGTTCGTCCATCGTCGCCTCACCGACGAGCAGCTCGCCGCCGCAGGGGTCCCCCGGTCGATGCAGCCGGGCCGCGACGTCGACTGGGCCGAGGCGGTGGCGGCAGTGGACCCGGCGCTGGGGGCCGAGCCCGCCATCGTCGACGCGGAGCACCCGCTCTTCATCCTCTACACCTCGGGCTCCACCGGGAAACCGAAGGGGGTCGAGCACACCTGCGCGGGCTATCTGGCGGGCGTGCACGTCACGACGAAGTACGTCTTCGATCTCCAGGAGGACGACGTGTACTGGTGCACCGCCGACATCGGCTGGATCACCGGGCACAGCTACCTCGTGTACGGTCCCCTCTCGAACGGCGCCACCTGCGTCCTGTACGAGGGTGCACCGAGCCAGCCGGACTGGGGGCGCTTCTGGGAGATCGTCGAGAAGCACCGGGTCACGATCCTCTACACGGCGCCCACGGCCATCCGGGCGTTCATCCGCGCCGGCAGCGAGTGGGTGGACAAGCACGATCTCTCCTCCCTGCGCCTGCTCGGCTCCGTGGGCGAGCCCATCAACCCCGAGGCGTGGCTGTGGTATCATGAGAAGATCGGCAAAGGACGCTGCCCCATCGTCGACACCTGGTGGCAGACGGAGACGGGCGCGATCATGATGACGACGTTGCCCGGCGCCCACGCCATGAAGCCGGGCTCCTGCGGCCTCCCCTTCTTCGGCGTCAGGCCGGACATCGTCAGCCGCGACGGCGCTTCCCTCGGCCCCAACGAAGGAGGCCTGCTGGTGGTGCGCGACCCCTGGCCGAGCATGCTGCGCACCATCTGGGGCGATGACGAGCGCTATCGTCAGCAGTACTTCAGCGACGTGCCCGGGGCTTACTTCACCGGGGACGGCGCGCTCGTGGACGCGGACGGATACTTCACCGTCGTGGGGCGCATCGACGACGTGCTCAACGTCTCGGGGCACCGCATCGGCACGGCGGAGATCGAGAGCTGCCTGGTGGCCCACCCGGCCGTCGCCGAGGCGGCGGCCGTGGGGCGCCCCGACGACCTCAAGGGGCAGGCCCTGGTGGTGTTCGTGACCCTGAAGCCCGGCTTCGAACAGAGCGAGGAGACCCGGGCCGCCCTGAGCGCCCACGTGGCCAAGGAGATCGGCAGGTTCGCGCGCCCGGACGAGGTCCGCCTCGCCGACGGGCTCCCCAAGACGCGGAGCGGCAAGATCCTGCGGCGGCTGCTCAAGGACGTCGCCGCGGGCCGGGAGATCAGCGGAGATCTGTCGACCCTCGAGGACAAGAGCGTCCTCGACAAACTGCGAGGCTGACCAAAGCATGAAGGCCATCATCATCGGCGCGGGCCGCGGGAGCCGACTCGGACCGGAGACGGACGAGGTGCCGAAGACCCTGGTGCCCGTGATGGGACGACCCATGCTCGACTGGATCCTCGAGGCCCTCGAGGAGGCGGGCTTCTCGGGGCGCGACATCGTGTTCGTGTCCGGGTACCGCGAGGAGGTCGTCCGGGAGCGCTACCCCCAGCTCACGTTCGTTCGGAACGAGCGCTGGGAGCACAACAACATCCTGGCGTCGCTCCTGTGCGCGCGGGCTCACCTCGCCGACGGCTTCGTGTCGACCTACGCGGACATCGTCTACGACGGGGCCATCGCGCGGCGCGTGGCCCAGAGCGCTCACGACATCACCCTCGGCTGCGACACGGCCTGGCGGCGTCGCTACGTGAATCGCTCGCAGCACCCCGAGACGGACGCGGAGAAGCTGCGCGCCGACGGGTCCCGCGTGCTCGAGCTCGGTCGGCGCATCGACAGTGACGCGGCCCAGGGGGAGTTCATCGGCGTGATGAAGGCGTCCCCCGCGGGCGCGCGACAGCTCGTCGAGGCCTTCGATCGCGCCGCGGAGAGGTTCGCGGAGGGAGAGTTTCGTGAGGGGCGCACCTTCGAGAAGGCGTACCTGATCGATCTCCTTCAAGACATGCTCGAGGCGGGCACCCCGATGCACCGCGAGTCGACCGAGGGCGCGTACATGGAAATCGACACCCTCGAAGATCTCGAGTGGGCAGCGCGTTGGTGGGCGTCTCGACCGAGGGCTCGAGCTCCGGAGGGATGACGATGAAGTCCTCCTCGACCCCTGTGACCGCCCCCGACGGCTCCCTGCTCCTCGACACGCCGAGCAGCGCGTCCGGGCCCGAGTCCGTCGACGCCTGGGAGCTGATCCGGCGGTTGGAGCGGCTCGCCGCGGACGCGAAGGGGCGGGCGGCGGTGATCTTCGACGCGGACGGCACGCTCTGGACGGGCGACGTGGGCAGCGACGCATTCGTCCACGCCTTCACCGAGGGGCTGCTCCGGGAAGACGCCCGCCCGGCGTTGCTCGCCGAGGTAAAGGCCCACGGACTCGGCGCCGAGCTCGAGCTCCAGGGCACGCGCCCCGAGGACGCGGACGCGAACCTGCTCGCGCAGGAGCTGCAGCGGGCCTTCTCCGAGGGGCGCTACCCGGAGCGCGCCACCAGCGAGATGCAGGTCTGGGCCTACGCGGGCTGGACGGAGGCGGAGCTGCGGGAGCACACGCGCCGCACGTTGAAGCGGCGCGAACACCTCTCACGGATTCATCACACGCTGCTTCCGGTGATGCTCTGGGCTCGCGAGGCGCGCCTGCGCGCCGTCATCGTCTCCGCGTCGCCGCAGCTCGTCGTCGAAGAGGCGGCGCGGGACCTCGGCTTTGGGCCCGACGACATCGTGGCGGGGCGGGCACAGGCGGCAGACGGCGTGTTCCTCCCCGCGCTCGCGGGTTCCCTGCCCTACGGGCCCGACAAGGTGCGCGCGGGTAAGCGCCTGTTGGGAAACGTGACCTGGTTGGCCGCGTTCGGCGACAGCGACTTCGACGCGGAGATGCTCTCGGAGAGCAAACTTCCGGTGCTGGTGCGGCCGCGCCCGGCCTTGCTCGATCGGCTCGGGCAGCTCCGCCGGGCGGTTCTCTTCGCGGACGCGCCGCCGCACCACCCCTGAAGCCGGGCGCGACACACATTCCGATCCTGTGACCCCTGGCGAGGTCCCTGGACATTGGGTAAAGGGCCATTCGCGATGACTATGTTTCCGGTCCTTGCCACCTCTCCCCTCACCACGTCCGCGTCCCCCACCCGCGCGCCGCGCGCTCTCCTCGGCGCGCTGCTCACCGGACTGTTCGGCCTGGTCGGCTGTGGCGGCAGCGACAAGCCGGCGGAGTCGCCGAACTCGGAGTGGGTCGTGGAGGACGACACGGACACCCACGAAGAGCTCGACGTGATGCAGGAGTTCGGAGGCATGAACCAGGAGAAGGTCGATCGGACCTTCAAGAAGGCCTACCCCGCCCTGGCCCAGTGCCTCATGGAAGGGCAGCGCCGCGTGAAGTTCCTGGGTGGCGACGTGCAGTTCCTGGTCAAGGTGGACATGACCGGCAAGGCGCGCCACGCCCACATCGAGGAGTCGAACCTCGGCGACTACGAGACGGAGCAGTGCATGCTCGACGCGCTCAAGAGCCACCGCTGGCCCAAGCCCGTCGGGGGGCGCATCGGCCTCGCGCGCAGCTCCATCGGCTTCGATCCCCCCAGCGACGTGCGCCCGCCCGTGGCCTGGTCCGATCAGGACATCCAGCGCGTCCTCGGCACCCTGAGCTCCGACCTGTCGGCCTGCGGCGGCGGGGGGCCGTTCTTCCTCACGGCGTACGTGAAGACCAACGGAGGCGTGCTCAGCGTCGGGGTCGCCCACAGCGACGAGCAGGGGGACGCCACCGCGCGCTGCCTCGTCGAGACCGTGAAGAACGCCACCTTCGGCTCCCCCGGGAGCTGGCCGGCAAAGGTCAGCTTCCGGCGCTAAGCTGCCGTTCATGACGACTCCTTTGCGCGCGCTGGTGACCGGCGCAGGGCAGCGGCTCGGCCAGGCCATCGCCCTCGCCCTCGGGCAGCGGGGCGCCCACGTGGTGGTCCACTACCACCGGAGCCGCACCGGCGCGGAGGAGACCGCAGCGGCGATCCACGCCCGCGGCGGGCGCGCCGATCTCCTGCAGGCGGATCTGAGCGACGCCCGCGCGGCGCGGGAGCTCGTCGATCGAGCCGTCGAGGTGCTCGGGGGCCTGGATCTGTTGGTCCCCAGCGCGGCGAACTTCGAGCGCATCCCCTACGACGACCTCGACGACGACGCCCTCGAGCGAGCCCTCGGGCTCAACCTGGCGGGCCCCTTCGCCCTGGCGCACCAGGCATCACCCGCCCTGCGCGCGAGCCGCGGGAACATCGTGTTCATCACCTGCTCCAGCGCCACGGCCCCCTACCGGAACTACCTCCCCTATACGGTCTCCAAGGCGGCGCTGCGGCACCTGATGCGCACCCTGAGCCTGGAGCTCGCGCCGGACGTGCGCGTCAACGCGGTCGCGCCGGGGACCGTGCTCCCGCCGACGTCCTACACGCCGGCGGCCATCGACAAGCTGGCGCGCGCCGTGCCGCTCCAGCGCATCGGTTCCCCGGAGGACGTCGTGCGCGCGGTCCTGTACCTGCACGACTCGCCCTTCGTCACGGGCCAGGAGCTCGTGGTGGACGGCGGGCGCAGCTGACCCGCGGGCGCACCGAGCTCGTCGGAGCGTCGCTCCCGCGGCGCCGCGGTGAGCCGGCGCTGAACGGACGCTGAGTCACCAGGGCCTCGGCCCTCGCTCGCCGGCACCTGCCTCAGCCCTCGCTCGCCGGGCCCTGGGCCGCGTCCGAGCTGCGCGGCCGCTGCTCGGGTGAGACGCTCTCGGGTGAGACGCTCTCGGGGGGCGGCTGGGGAGCGCGCGAGCCCGCCGTCGAGGGGGCCTGCGGGGACGTCCCGGCGGGGCCGTCGGGCTCGGAGGGGTCGTGGACGCCCTGCTCCTCCTCGGCGGTCGGCCGCGACGCTTCTCGGAGCTCCTCCAAGCGGGTCTGAAGGCGTTCGATCTCCGTCTGGGCCGCTTCGAGGCGCTCACTCAAGGCGGTGCGATCCTGCGAGTAGACGCGGAGGTGCTCCCCCACCCGCTCGAGCTCGGAGCGGAGCTGGTTCACCAGCTCCGCGTGCTCGTCGCGCTGTTGCTCGAGGTGGGCCCGGTCCAGGGCGGCCTGGGACGCCTCGGCGTCGTACTCGGCCAAGCGCCCCTGCGCGGCGGCGTGTGCTTCCTGGAGAGCCTCCAGAGCGGCTTCCACCTCGGCGAGCCGCGCCGCCGTCCGGCGCTCCGCCTCCTGGGCGACCTCCGTCGCGGACTGGGCCTCTTCGTACTTCGCCACCGGGACGCAGCCGGCCAGGACGACGGCCGCGGACAAGCTGCGCACCACGAGGAACCTGTGGAGCGCGCTGGGCACCCCCGACGCCATCCAGCGGAGCGGGAGGAGGGGAGAGGTCGAGTGGAGGAAATGACGCATGCGGTCTCTCTGGAGGGGGGGTCGGCTCCGCTCAGTTGAGCGGGACGCCACGGTGATGCAAGAGGTCGAGGTGCTCCGCGAGGGTGAGGCGGTCCACGTCGGAGATGCGCACGAAACGCAGGGCCTGATGGGATCCGAAGGACCAGACGGGGCGCGCCAAGGCCCGGAGAGGTACGACCCGTTCGGGGAGGCGCAGCTCGAGCTGGAGATAGAGGGGCTCGTCACGCCATCGGTCCACGGGGCGCCCCCGGCAGATGACGATGCCCGAGGGGGAGATCTCAATCCCCCGACACAGCTGACCCAGCTCCCCGCTGCGGGCCAGCACCTGGAAATCCGTCCGGCCGCGTAGACCTACCCTGCGTTCCATCCTCGACCTCCATTTTCGTCGCCGATCCTGGGGCGAGCGCCCCAGCGGGGCCAACTTCGCACACACCCAACCACACTTCCATACCTTCACCCCCATTCGGCCGAAGACCGCTTCACTTCATGAAGTGCGCCGCGGCCTCCCTCCCCGCGGACGGCTTCGTGCGCTGCCCGACCCGGGGAGGCGTCGCTCCGAAGAACCTCCTCGCCCGAGAAGTTGGCCCATTTCGGTGCGCTACGTACCAAGTAGCCATGAAGCTCCGCGCGCCGACCCTCCGGCTGCTCGTCGCATGGGGTGGAATTTGCCTCGGCGCCGCCGCGGCCCCGCCCTCGGAGCAGATCCGCTGGGGCACGACGCAGTGGAGCGGCGACGTGGCCCTCGCTCGCCGTGTGGACGGAGAGCAGGTCACCCTGACGCTCCAGCCCGCGCTGCAGCGGACGACGAAGCAGCTGCTCCGCAATGCCCGCCCCGTAGCAGGAGCGGCCGCGCTCATCGACGCCACCTCCGGAGCCGTCCTGGCCCTCGCGGAGATCGGCTCGTCTTCGGGGGGCAGCCTGTTGTTCGATCCGGTCGCGCCCGCCGCCAGCGTGTTCAAGATCGTGACCACCGCGGCCCTCTACGAGCGGACGACGGTCTCCCCGACGCAGAGCGTGTGCATCGATGGAGGCCTGCGCCGCATCGAGCGCAAACACCTCGAGCCCGCCCGCGGCAAGGGCGCGGTGTGCTCGCCCCTGTCGCAAGCGCTCGGGCACAGCAGGAACGCCGTCTTCGCCCAGCTCGCCACGCAGAAGCTCATGCGCACCGACCTCCTCGAGGTCGCGGAGGCCATCGGCTTCAACCAGCCCCTCCCCTTCGACGCTCCCGCGCGCCTCGGCAAGCTGGAGGTCCCCTACAACGACCTGGCGTTCGCGCGCACCGCCGCGGGCTTCCAGAACAGCCACCTGTCGGTGCTCGGGGCGGCGCAGATCATGTACACGATCACCCGAGGCGGGCAGGTCCTCCCGCTCCACCTCACCGCGCCCTCGGAGCCCGCGGAGGAGCCCCCCGGTTCCCTGCGGACGGCCTTCAGCGCCCGCACCGCGCAGCAGCTCACGCGCATGCTCGAGGTCACCGTGCGCAGCGGCACGTCCGCCGAGGCGTTTCAGGACGAGCGTGGGCGTAGCTACCTCGGCCGCGTCCAGGTCGCTGGCAAGACGGGGACCTTGAAGCCCACCGCGACGAGCCCCACCTCCAGCTGGTTCGTCGGATTCGCACCGAGCCGCAGCCCCGAGATCATCGTGAGCGTGCTCCTGCAGAACCCCGACGAGTGGCACCGAAAGGCCAACCAGGTCGCCCGCGACCTCCTGCGCGCGTATTTCCACCAGAAGGGCACGCCCGGGGTCACCGCGCCCCTGTGACGCCGCGCTGCGACATCCTGTCGCATTGAGTCATCCCCCGATCTCGCATAGACGGGACAGGTTCGAGGTGACCCTGCAACGGCACCTCCGTCACGTGCGGCGCGCGGAGGCCTCCCCTCGAGGCTCCGCGCGCCCCTCGAGTTCAATCGCCCCTCCGGGGCCAACTGGAGCTGTCTCATGTCTCGTCTACGCCTCTTGCCCCTGTGTCTGTTGCTCAGCGTCTTCGCCTGCTCGAACGACGACGACCCCCACGTCGGGACGGAGTCGGCCTGCGCGGACATCAACGAGGTGTGCCACGACGCCGATGACGGCAGCGACGATCTCGCCGCCGAGTGTCACCTCGTCGCCCACGACAACGAGGACGCCGTGTGCCGAGCACGACGCCAGGAGTGCGTCGACTTCTGCACGGCCAAGGTCCAGGGGAACGGCGGCGCTGGCGGTCAGGGCGGGCAAGGCGGCCAGGGCGGCCACGACCACCACCACTGACTTGCTCCGACCGCGGGGAGGTGCGTCCCTGGCGCCCGCCTCCCCGTGCGACGTCCGCCGCCGCCCTCGCGCTCGTGTCGCCCCCATGCCTCACGGAGACGCCCGGCTGATGTGGCGTCTCCGTGGGGGGGCCTGCTCGTAGACGGTGCCCTGCTCGCTCAGCGCGCTCGGCGCCGCCGCAGCCAGGCCAGGAGCCCCGCTCCGGCAGCACCGATGGCGCCGAAGCCCCCTGCGCCCCCGCCCACCGTGCGGCAGCCGCAGGCGCTCTCCTTCTTCTCTTCGGCGTCCGCGGGCGTCTCCACCGACGCGGGCTCCGCGCCCTTCGCGCCGAGCCCGAGCTCGGCCACGCTGGTGAGCACCACCTCCGTCGGATCGATCTGCGTGCGGTTCTTCCGGGTCAGATCTTCGGCCACCCAGATCTTGCGGAGGCCGCGGTAGGTGCGCGGCGCCTTCCCCCAGCGGTAGGGCTCGGGGTTCTCACACTCCACCACTTTGATGTTCGGGTGCAGGCTGTTGTAGCGCGTCTGAAAGCGATTGCGCTCCGCGGACTTCACGTCCGTGCTGGCCGCTCCCTCCTTGCCCTCGGGGAGCGCGACGCCTCCCTCGATGGCGCCCGAGCTCGCGCCGAGCGCGGGATCCTTCGGGAGCTCTTCCTTGCCGTAGCGATAGTGCAAGCGCGTGAGCACGTACTGATGACGTTCGAGCAGCGCGCGGCGAGCGGCGAGCTCCCTGCGCTCCTCCTCCCACGCCTTCTTGGCCTCCGCCTTCTCCTTGGCGGACTTGCCCGCGAGGGTCGCCTCGAAGGCCTGCTGCTCCTCGTCGCTGGGCGGTCCGGGATCGGGACGGACGTCCGCTTCCGGCAGCTTCGCGTCGAAGACGTCTCCGCCGAGGCTCAGGAGCTCGTGGGGCAGCAGCGCGTCTCCCGCGCAGGGCTGCCCGCAACCGCGGGAGTCCCACACGAACTCCGCCAGAAACGTCCCCGGGTTCTTCTCCAAGAACAGGTCGTGGAGCCCCGCGTAGAACTCACCCATCCGCTCCTTCACCTTGAAGTCGACGGTGAGGTTGGTCGGCGCGAACTTCGTGGGGTAGTTCGTCACCTGGTAGCGGGAGTCGGGCGCCAGCACATAGAGGAACAGCTCCTGCTTCCCGGGGCTCGAGGGGATCCCGAGGCGGGCGGGGACCGTGTCGTAGGGCTGCTCCGTCCAGAAACGCACGGGAGACAGCTGTGCCCGATCACCACCCACGAGCTCGATGCGGTTCGAGTCCACGTTGGCCACCAGGATCTTCTGGCCCGCCGCGAGGTACGGCTGCAGCGCCTCCTGGGCCCCCGCCGGCGCCTGGAAGCCCTTGGCGCCGAGCCACTTCGACAGCTCCTCCCAGGAGGAGAGCACGTCGAGCTGATACTCGCCTTCCTTCTGCTGCGCATCGACGTCGAGCAGCAGCTCCTTGGCGACCTTCTTCGTGGGATCGGTCTTGAGCACGCCGAGGAACGCCCCGGAGTCGCTGGCGGTGAGGTCCCGCTCCCACTCCTGCTCGGCCTTGCCGCTCTCGCAGGGATCCATCTCCCAGAACTCCGCGAAGCGGGGCGCGCTGACGGTGTCGACCCGATCCACGAACTCACGCTTGAGGGTGGTCAGGCGATCCGCGGTCACGTCGCCGGGCACGACGCTGATCAAGGCGAAGGGCTGGATGGGCCCCTCGTAGTCCGGCATCACCGTGACCGCAGTGAGCTTGCCGCTCTTCATGATCACGACGTGGGCCGAGTGGTTCGCCAGCTTCTCCCCCTTGCCCGCGAACAGGACGGGGGTCGCCTCGGCCACTCGGGGTGCGCCAAGCAGAGCCCCCAGCCCGAGGAGCGTGAGCGCAGGACGCAGCAGCGCCCTCCTCCGGGAGCGAGATTCGTGTGACGGGCCCGTGGCAGTCGTCCTCGACATCGGGGCCGAGGCTAACAGAACTTCCGCAGACGAAAACGTCCGATTGCCGCCGCACCCCAGCCGGGCCACGATGGCAGGACCATGGTTGTAGCGGCTGGAAACCCTCCAGCGCCCTCGCTCGTCCCTTCGAGCGCGCCGACCCTCGACCGGATCTGCGCCGCCCTCGCGCCGACCCTCCTCCGGCCTCAGGAGGTCGGCGCGAGCGGCTCGAGAGCGGCCGTCGCCCTCGTCGTTCGGGAGCAGCGGGGCGCCCTCGAGGAGAGCGTCTTCGAGCGCCCGGTCGAGCTCCGCGCGCCAGAGGCGGCAGGCGCGGAGCTACTGCTCATCCGCCGGGCGGAGCACCCCAACGACCCCTGGTCAGGCCAAATGGCGCTGCCCGGCGGGCGCGAAGATCCCGGCGACGCCACCATCCTGGATACGGCCGTACGAGAAACTTTCGAGGAGGTGGGCCTCTCCCTGGACCGTTGCGCGCGGCTCATCGGGCGTCTCCCCCCCGTACCCGCCATGGCCCGAGGCCGCAGCGTCGGGATGACGGTGGTGCCGTTGATCTTCCATCTTCTGGACGAGGCGCCCCTCTGCACGAACTACGAGGTCGCCGAGGCCCTCTGGGTTCCGCTCGCGGGGCTCGCCAGCGGCGCGTGGGACACCGTCGTCGACTACCCGATCCCAGGCAGCCGCAACGCACGAGCGCGTCTGCCCGCCTGGAGCGTCGAGGGGCGTGTGGTCTGGGGGCTCACCCACCGGATGATTTCGACCTTCCTCGAGGTGCTTGACGGCGCAGCGCCCGGCCCGGGTCGAGAGGCCCTATCCGAGGAGCCGCCGCGATGAGCGGGCAAGATCGCTGCCCCCACTGCCGCGCGAGCGTCGGCGTCGTGCCCGCTCGTCAGGGCGGGCTGCGCTGCCGGATCTGTGGAGGACCGCGGGTCGTCATCCGGGATCGGCGCATGGTGCTGGGGGGCAACGAGGTGGCTCACCTCGTCGAGGCACGTCAGCGCCGCCGCGTGGCCTGGCTGTGGTTGGGGCTCGCCCTCCTGTCGGGGGCGATCGGATCGATCTTCTTGCTCCTGGTCACGATCGGCCTGCTCGTGTTCAGCGCGTCGACCCTCACCAGCGCGATCTTCCTCCTGCTCGGCAGCATCCCCTGGGTCGCGGCGTTTTTGGCCTGGCGTCGGCGGCGCCGCGCCCTCGCCGCAGGGAACGAAGCGCTGCGTCGCGCCCAGCTGAGCGCCGCCCGCGACGTGCTCGGCGGAGCCCGGCGGGATCTCACGGCTCAGGACATCGCTCGTTATCTCGAGCTCCCCCTGCCCCAGACGGAGCAGCTGCTGACGGAGCTGAACGTGGATGACTCGATCGTGAGCGAGGTCACCGACGCGGGCGAGGTGACCTATCGCCTCGCTCCGCTGCGCCTCCGCGTCGATGAGAGCTTCGGCCCCACCCGCGTCGCTCCGGACACCGACCTCGACGAGATCCACGACGATCTGGACGCGCACGAACAGGACGAGGAGGCGGCGCGCCTCCGCGCTCAGCGCGCCCAGGACGACGGCGCCAACCGATAGCTCCGCAGACGCCCCGCGAGGGCAGGTGGCTCGCCTGAAAGCCGCGCTTCGACCAGGAGAACGCGCGAGCGTCGCTCCGTGAGCAGAGTTCAGGCGGGGACGAGGCCCCCGATGGGCGAGCCCATCCGCTCTAGTCGAGTGAGAGTGGATCGCGGCACGTCACCCACGGGGCTCGCCCCATCGGGTCTCCTCCACAGGGCCTCCGTGACCGCCTCTTCGAGCACCGACACGGCGACCTCGACCCCTCGCGACAGTCGACGTAGGACACACGGGGCGAAGCCTGTTTTGCCCTGGACGCCCGGGGGGTCCTGACCCAAAGTCCCGAAAGCTCGTTCCGGGCCCCCCCTCCCGATGAACTCCACCAGTCCCTCCCCTGTCACACGCGCTGCGGGCGCGTTGAACGGCCTGAGCCAGAGCAGTCGCCTGGTGCGACTCGTGCGGGAGCTCGCCGTCCAGGATTACGTCGTCCTCGGCTACGTCCTGTGCCTCTGCATCGCGGCGCTCCAGGGCGTCCCCGGGCGCGAGCGGGACATCTGCATCCAGGAGACCTCCACGCTCCTGGCCTTCGTGATCTTCGGGCTCGTCCTGGTCCGCGGGCAGCTGGTGAAGAACACCTTCGCCGCGGGCCTCCTCTACCGCCTGACGATCACCGGCGTCGTCCAGCTCAGCTATTTCATGCTGCGGCGCCTGCTCCCGGTGGCGAACCCGAACACCCTCGACTGGGACCTGTACCACCTCGACCTCGCCTTGTTCGGCGTCGAGCCAGCGATGGCCTTCGACGCTTGGGTGACACCGGCCACGACTGAGTGGTTCGCGTTCTTCTACTTCGGGTACTTCCTCCTCCTCGCGGCGCACATCCTGCCGATCGTCCTCCTCAGCCGCCAGCGGCAGCTCCTGGGTGAGTTCACCTTCGGCCTGCTGGTGGTCTTCTGTACGGGACACCTCCTCTACATGCTGGTGCCCGGCTACGGTCCCTTCCTGGCGATGGCCGACGAGTTCGAGCGCCAGCTGCCCCAGGGCGTGTGGATGGACCTGGTGTTGACGACGGTCGACTCCGGGGGTGCGCAAAAGGACATTTTCCCGTCGATCCACACGGCGGCGCCCACGTTCATCGCGCTGTTCTCGTTCCGCCACCGGCACCGCATCCCCTTCAAGTACACCTGGCTGCCGGTGAGCTTCTTCGTACTGAACATCATCGGCGCGACGATGTTCCTCCGCTGGCATTACCTGATCGACGTGCTGGCGGGCCTCACCCTGGGCGCGACGGCCCTCTGGGCGACCGTCCCGGTCACGCGCTTCGAACTCGGACGCCGCGTCGCCCTCGGCCTCAGCGAGAGCTGGCCCCCCATGCTCCGTGGGGCACCGGGGGGCGCGCCCCAGGCGCCCCAGGCGGACGCGCCGCTCCAGCGGGCGGCCTGAGGAGCGCGAGAAGAGCGCTCCGATCGGCCCACGCGGCTTGCTGCGCGCTCGTCACGGCGCGCGGCACCGGGCGGCCTGCGCGCCCGGTGCGCGCCCGGTGATGACGGCGCGGCGGGCCCTCACGGCGACCGGCGACGGGCAGCGCTGCGTCTTCGGTGACGCGCCGCCATGAAGGGCGCTGTCTCGGTCCAACGGCTCGCCTCGGCGCGCAGCGCGCCTCCGGTGAAGGCGCTGCGTCCTCGTCGAACGGCTCGCCAGGGCACTCGGTGAGCACCGCTCCGCGCCGGGTTGCGCTACCACCGGCACGCAACGAAAACGGGCATCCCACCACCGTGAGATGCCCGTCGATCTGCGCAGGGCGCGGCCGCTCGCTTACTTCTCGTACACCTGGGCGGCGGCGACCCCCTGCCCGCTGCTGACGGTCATGATGAGCTTCATGGCCGCGGGAGCAGGAAAGGCCCACTTGAAGCAGTTCGGCTTCTTGCCGATGACGGCGGTGGGACCCTGATCCTGATCCTGGGCGAGGACGGGCTGCATCCCGGGGATCGGCGTGACGGGAACGAGCTGGAGCGTGATGTCGGCGACGGGCGGAGCGCCCGCGGCGACGATCGTGTAGCACTTGCCCGGCTGCATCTGGATCTGATGCTCCAGGGACTGCCCCTGCTGGAACTGGCCGGCGATGGCCGAACCGACGGGCTGGGCGCCGCTCACGATGTGCTCGTTGGCGAGGGGCTGGAGGAGCGGAGTCGCGGCGGCGGCCATGGCTGCGTCCACCGGCGTCGCGACGGGACCGGCCGTCGCGGTGGCGACGGGCACGGGGGGCGGCACCGCGCTCGGAGTGGGGGCAGGTGCCTGCTGCGCGGGCGGATAGGCCCCGGGCGCCGCGTTGGGATCTCCCGCTCCTGCGGTCGGGCTGGCCATCCGACAGTACTGTCCGTCGAAGAACTGTCCGGGCGGGCACTGCACGGCGGGGGCTGCCCCCGTATTCGCTTCCTTGTCGTCACCACCGCACGCGACGGCGGCCGCTGCGGCGCAGGCGGCTACGAACAGGTCAATGCGTCGGTACATTCATCCACTCCCTTTACGAAACGCCTTCCGGGGAAGGCTCCAGCTGACACGCGTGGGATCACCCGCCGCCGGTCACACTGTGCGACCGCGCCCGCGGGCCAGGCGGGAGCATACACGAAAGGCGGGCTCGAAAACCCGCCTTTGTGTGTCACCTGCCCCGCGGTCCCCCCACGGCAGCTTCGAGGCTCTCTGGGCGTCGAGGCGCTCAGGCCCCGGCGCAGAACCCCTCATAATCGATGTACTCACGGATCGTGGGGTTCTCCCCACAAGCCGGGCACGTCTTGTCGCGTCGCAGCTTCAGCGTACGGAAGGTCATCCGCAATGAGTCATAGGTCAGCAGACGCCCGACCAGGGGATCGCCCTGCCCGAGGATCAGCTTGATGGCCTCGGTGGCCTGCAGGGTCCCGATGATCCCGCAGAGGATCCCGAGCACCCCCGCCTCCGCGCACGACGGCGCGAGGTGAGCGGGCGGCGGCTCCGGATAGAGGCAGCGATAGCACGGCCCCTCGAAGGGCTGGAACGTCGTGACCTGCCCCTCGAAGCGGAAGATGGAGCCGTGCACGACGGGGACCTTGTGGAAGAGGGACGCGTCGTTCACGAGGTAACGGGTCGGGAAGTTGTCGCAGCCGTCCACGATGACGTCCCAGCCCTCACCGAAGATGCGGTCGACGTTGTCGCTGAGCAGGCGCTCCCGGTAGGAGAGCACCTTGACGTCGGGGTTCAGATCCTTGATCGCCTTCTCGGCGCTCTCCACCTTCGGCATCCCCACCCGGGAGGTCGCGTGGAGGATCTGTCGCTGCAGGTTCGAGGCGTCGACCACGTCCGCGTCGACGAGCCCGATGGTGCCGACACCCGCCGCCGCCAGATAGAGCGCCGCCGGTGAGCCGAGCCCGCCCGCCCCGAGGAGCAGGACCTTCGACCCGAGGAGCTTCGCCTGTCCCTTCTCACCGACCTCGGGCAAGAGGAGGTGCCGCGAATAGCGCTCGAGCTGCGCGTCCGTGAACTTCGGCGGCTCCTCCATCGGGAAGCGCAGGTCCTTCCAGCGCACGAACCCGGGGTTCGCGCTGAGCACGTTCTCGTAGCCGAGATCGCTCAAGGTCTTCGCTGCGAAGGCGCTCCGCGTCCCGCCCGCGCAGTAGACGACGATCTCCGCGCCCTTGTCCGGCAGCTTCTGCTCCGCCTGCATCTCCAGGAAGCCACGGGGCAAGTGGATCGCGCCCGGGATGTACCCGGCTCGGAACTCGTCCTTCTCGCGTACGTCCACGAGCACGGGTCGCGGGCGGCTGGTGTCGTCCAGGCGCGCCTTGAGGTCCTCGAGGGAGATGGTACGCACGCTGCTGCGGACGTCGGCAAATAGGTCGCTGTAGGTCTTGGCCATGATGGTACGGGGTTCTCGCGCCGCGACGGGCGCGGGCTCGTTCGTTCGGTCGTCGTCGACCGGGCTTCTCGGCTCGGCCTGGGGAGCCGCGGCTCCCGTTGATTGTCCCATTTCCCGATGTGACAATCAGCCAGGCCCCTAGTATTGGACCGGGGCCCGGGCCGTCAAGGGTCCCGGTGGGAGGCGCGGCGCGCCCGGGCGGGAGTCTGCCTACACCGAGCGACAGCCGTCCACCCCGCCCTCCAAAAAACCTACTGCTCTCGGGCCCTTGCGCGACCGGGACTCCGGCGGGACCGGGGCGCGCCGGCCTGGCTTGTCGCGCGAATGCCCTGGTACAGTGGACCGGCCGACCTCCGCTCCCGCGCGGGGCGGGCTCGGTGGCTCCCGGCGAGGTTCAGAGCCCCCGGGAGCGGGCAGAGGACGTCCGAGCCAGCTCGCTCGGACGCGGACGAACGAACGTGAGAGCACATCCGAGGCAACATGGCAGGTAACCGGTTGGGCGAGCTCCTCGTCAGGGAAAAACTGATCAACCTGCAGCAGCTCCGCCAAGCCCAGGACGAACAGAAGAAGACGGGGCAGAACCTCGGCTACGCGCTGGCCAAGCTCGGCTACATCAACGACGACGCGATCACGAATTTCCTCTCGAACCAGTACCGCCTGCCGGCGGTGAACCTGGACGAGTACGAGATCGACGGGGACGTCATCAAGCTCGTCAACAAGGACGTGTGCATCAAGCACGGGATCGTCCCCGTGTCGCGCTCCGGGTCCTCGCTGATCGTCGCGATGAGCGATCCGACCAACCTGCACGCCATCGACGACATCAAATTCCTCACCGGCTACAACGTCGAGCCCGTGGTCGCGAGCGAGACGGCGATCCAGGCGGCGATCGACCGGTACTACAACGCCGGCCCGTCCTACGAAGAGGTCCTGGAAGATTTCCAGCTCGAGGACGACGAGATCGACTTCTCGGCGGAGGACGACGACGTCAACACCCTCGAGCTCGAGAAGGCCAGCGAAGACGCGCCGGTGGTGCGCCTCGTCAACGTGCTGCTCCTCAACGCCATCAAGAAGGGCGTGAGCGACATCCACGTCGAGCCCTACGAGAAGCGCCTGCGCGTCCGGTATCGGATCGACGGCGTGCTGCAGGAGGAGATGAGCCCTCCGATCAAGCTCAAGAACGCGCTGGTCAGCCGCCTCAAGATCATGAGCCAGCTCGACATCGCCGAGCGGCGCCTGCCGCAGGACGGGCGCATCAAGCTCAAGCTCGGCAAGGGGCGCGAGATGGACTTCCGCGTCTCCGTGCTGCCCACGATGTGGGGCGAGAAGGTGGTGCTGCGCCTGCTCGACAAGGGCAACCTGCAGCTCGACATGGCGAAGCTCGGCTTCGATCCGAAGCCGCTCGCCGACTTCAAGTGGGCCATCGCGCAGCCGTGGGGCATGGTCCTCGTCACGGGTCCGACCGGCTCCGGCAAGACGACGACCCTGTACTCCGCCCTCAGCGATCTGAACAAACCCGGCGTGAACATCAGCACCGCCGAGGATCCCGTCGAGTACAACCTGCACGGGATCAACCAGGTGCAGATGCACGAGGAGATCGGCCTCAACTTCGCCGCCGCCCTGCGCTCGTTCCTGCGCCAGGATCCGGACGTCATCATGGTCGGCGAGATCCGCGACTTCGAGACGGCGGAGATCGCCGTCAAGGCCGCCCTCACCGGCCACATGGTGCTCTCCACCCTGCACACCAACGACGCGCCCGCGACGATCTCGCGCCTGCTGAACATGGGCGTCGAGCCCTTCCTCATCACGGCGAGCGTCAACTTGGTGCTCGCCCAGCGCCTCGCGCGCCGGGTCTGCGCCGACTGCAAGGAGCCGAGCCCCGTGGACGAAAAGGTCCTCGCCGACCTCGGCTGCACCCCCGAGCAGATCGCCTCCGCGAAGCCGATGCGCGGCGCGGGCTGCTCCGCTTGCAACAACTCCGGGTATCGCGGGCGGATCGCGCTCTACGAGGTCATGCGGTTCACCGACGATCTCAAGGAGCTCGTGCTGCAGGGGGCGTCCACCGCCGAGCTCAAGATGGCCGCCATCAAGGGCGGCATGGCCACCCTGCGCGCGAGCGGCATCGCGAAGGTGCTCGATGGCATGACGACCCCCGAGGAGGTCGCGCGCGTCACCATGGCCGACTGAGAAAGGACGACGATGGACCAAGGGACGGGCGTCAAGGTCAACCTCCACCAGCTGCTGCGCGCCATGATCGAGAAGGGCGCCAGCGACATGCACATCACGACGGGCTCACCGCCCTTGCTGCGCATCGACGGCCAGGTGGTGCCGCTGAAGCTGCCGCCGCTCTCTCCAGTGGAGACCAAGCAGATCTGCTACTCCGTGCTCACCGAGGAGCAGAAGATCGCCTTCGAGAAGAACAAGGAGCTCGACCTCTCCTTCGGCGTGAAGAACCTCTCGCGCTTCCGCGCCAACATCTTCCTCCAGCGCGGCGCGGTGTCGGGCGCGTTCCGGTCCATTCCGTTCAAGATCCTGAGCTTCGACGAGCTCGGGCTCCCTCCGGTGATCGCCAACCTCGCCAACAAACCGCGGGGCCTCGTGCTCGTGACGGGCCCGACCGGTTCGGGCAAGAGCACGACGCTGGCCAGCATCATCGACAAGATCAACAGCGAGCGGCGGCAGCACATCATGACGATCGAAGATCCGATCGAGTACCTGCATCCGCACAAGCGCTCGATCGTGAACCAACGCGAGGTCGGCGCGGACACCAACGCGTTCAAGGCGGCGCTCAAGTACGTGCTGCGGCAGGACCCGGACGTGGTCCTCGTCGGCGAGATGCGCGACCTCGAGACCATCGAGGCCACGCTGACCATCGCCGAGACGGGGCACCTGGTCTTCGCGACGCTGCACACGAACTCGGCCATCCAGAGCATCAACCGCATCATCGACGTCTTCCCGCCGCACCAGCAGTCCCAGGTCCGCGCGCAGCTCTCCTTCGTGCTCGAGGGCGTGATCAGCCAGCTGCTGTTGCCGCGAGCGGGCGCACCGGGCCGCGTGTTGGCCCTCGAGGTGCTCGTCCCCAACGCCGCCATCCGCAACCTGATCCGGGAAGACAAGATCCATCAGATCTACACGCAGATGCAGGTCGGTCAGCTCGGCCACGGGATGCAGACCCTGAACCAATCGCTGTTCTCCCTCTACGCGCGGCGACTGATCTCGCTCGAGGAAGCCATGGGGCGCTCCAACGACGTGGAGGAGCTGCGGATGATGATCGAACAAGGCGCGCAGCGAGCCGCGCAAGCGCAGCAGCGCTGACGAAGGGATGGCACACATGGGATGGAGGGTGGGCCGCCGGGCGGCGGTCATGGGGTGCGCCGCGTGGCTGGCGACGTCGGCGGCGCAGGCGCAGTACTACGCTCCCGATCCGCCGTTGCCCGAGATCCCCTGGTACGAGATGCTCGAGCTGCACGCCTTCGTGGATGCCTACGCGAGCGTGAACTACAACTTCCCGCGGCCCCAGTGGGGGAACGAGACGTTCCGGTCCTTCGACGCCACGACGGGGTTCGCCTTGTCCTGGGTCGGCGTCGACGCGAGCTTCCAGCCCGATCCCATCGGCGGGACCTTGAGCCTCCGCTACGGACCGAGCGCGGAGATCCTGGCGGACCGTTGTCTGCACGAGGATCGGCAGGCGAACCCCTGCGACACGGACCTCGGCCTGCACGTCCTCCAGCAGGCCTTCGGCTCCTGGGCGCCCGGCGGCGCCGAAGGAGTGCTCCGCCTCGATTTCGGCAAGTTCGACTCCATCTACGGCATCGAGCGCGCCGAAGCGCACCGCAACACGAACTACACGCGGGGCCTGCTCTTCTCCCTCGCCCAACCCTTGTTCCACACGGGCCTGCGGGCGCACCTCGATCTGCACCGTCAGCTTCAGCTGAACTTCCTCGCCGTCAACGGACAGAACGCCACGCTCGACAACAACCTGGGGAAGACGTTCGGCGCGCAGATCGTGTACCTGCCGGGTCCCGCGCTCAGCATCCGGCTGGGGTGGCTCGGGGGGCCCGAGAGCGACGACACGGCGTTCGTCACATGCCCTGCCGGGACCTCCTACGCCCCGGACGCAGCGGCCTGCACTCCGGATCCGAGCGCCGTGGAGGCGCGTCGGTACGGACTGAATCGCGGCGGAGCCAACGACCTCAGCGCCTGGCGCCACCACGGCGACCTGGTGGTGACCCACTATCCGAGCAGCGACGTCGCGCTCGCCCTGAACGCCATCGCCGGGACGGAGGGAGTCCGCACCAGCTTGGCGACCTCGGAGGTGGAACGACGCAGCTGGTTCGGAGGCGCCGGGCTCGTCTACCTGACCCCATCGCCGCGGTGGGGGATCGGGCTGCGCGGCGAGTACCTCTACGATCGTGACGGGCACCTGACGGGCGTGCCCGAGGCTCAGCTGGTGAGCGGCACACTCACCCTCGACGCGCACGTCACCGGCTGGCTCCAGCTCCGCCTCGACAACCGCTTCGACGCCCTCGTGGACGCGGAGGGCAACCGGGACGTCTTCCCGATCGGCGTGACCGACGCGAACGGTCCGCGGGACGCGCGGGCGCACCAGTTCACGACGACCCTCGGCGTCATCGTCTACAGCGGCTGATCCTTCCGCCCCCCTCTCGACCCGCGGCTCCACCGGAGGCCCCCGCGCGATCCGTTCCCTGGGGAACCGTTCCCTGGGGAACCGCCGCCGAGCTCATGCAGGTTGGTTCTCGGCCACGCAAACGCTCACAACCGCGCGGGGAGCGCCGCCACGTCGGGGTGCCGCGGCGCCTGCTGGCGCAACAGGGCCAGCGCTGGCGCGCCTCTGCTCCGATCCCCGATCCCGACGAGGGCGCGCGTCACCACGACGCGCAAGGCCAGGGGGGACTCCGTGGGCGGCTCCGCGAGCGCGGCGGCGCGGGCTTTGGCGCGGGGGAGCGCCCCTTGTTCGAGGTCCGCGAGGACGGACAGCCACTGCGACAGCGGACCCAGCAAGGAGCCCCGCTCCGTGATCACCGCGCGGGCCTCGTCGACGCGCGCGGCGCTCACCAGAGCGAGCACCCTCTCGATCAGCGCCAGACTCGTGGGGCTGTCGCCCAGGGCACGAGCGGCGTGCTCGTTGGCTTCCGCGAGGGCGCCTTCGAGGCGGGCGATTTGCGCCAAACGCCGCGCCACGGGGGCCGACTGAGGCGGCAAGGCGCTCAGGTGCTCCTTGGCCCGCGCGGGCTGCCCCTGGAGCAGGGCAGCATCGGCGAGGGCGAGGCGTCCCCAGAGCGTCTCCGGGCGGGCGAGAACCTCCGCGGGGAGCTCGCGTAGGCGCGACGCCCCGAGCAGCAACGCGGGGAAGAGCTCGACCGCAGGGTGCGCGCCCGCTCCGCCCTCCTGAGCGCGGAGCGCGTCCACCGCGTCACCGAGCCCCACGGCGTCACCGCGCTCGTAGGCAACGACGGCGCGGAGGGCGAGCACGTGGCCCCCCGCCGGATCGACGCCCTCGAGGCTCTGGAGAGCTTCGTCGTAGCGTCCCGCATCCAGGGCCGCCCGTGCGGCTAGCAGGCGCGCGCCCCGATGGACGGAGCTCAGGGACACGGCTCGGAGCGCCGCTTGCCGCACGAGCGCAGGGGCGTCGGCGACCAGCGCGAGCTCACCGAACCGCACGGCGGCGTCGGGAGTGTCCGCCGCTTCGAGGCCCTCCTTCAGATGTCGCTCGACGTCCTCGCGGGAGCCGTCCCTCGAGGCCCGGCGCGCCTGCTCCAGGGACGGGATCCAGCGGAGCAGCGCCGGCAGCTCCGCCGCCGACGGCACCTCGGAGCCCCCCTTGCTCGGCGCCGGCTCATCACTCGTCGACGCGAGGGCCTCCGCCAACGACTCCAGGGCGCGACGCTCCACGCTGCCTACCTCCACCGCCTCGACCGCGGCCCTTGCCTCGTCGGTGCGGCCCATGGCCAACAAGGCGCGAGCACGCAACACCCGACCGACGCGCAGCGCCCCTTCTCCGGTCGCCGCCGCCTCGTAACGCTCGAGGCTGCGTGCGTCCCCCACCCGCTCCAGGGCGATGCCCGCCAAGAGCTGGTAGAGCGGGTCGCCCGCTGCCACTGCGTCCGCCTCGGGCAGCGTCGCGAGCGCACCGGGGACGTCCCCCTCGGCGAGGCGCACCGCCAGGGTGCCGGTGGCCACCTCCTCCGTGGACGCGCCGAGCCGCCGGAGCCGCTGGATGGCCCCCTCGATGCCGTCGGAGGTGCCGCGGACGAGCCAGTGCATCACGCGGTTCTCGAGCCAGAGCCGCGCCGCGCGGCCGCTGTTCGGATCCAGCTCGAAGACGCGCGAGAGTTGCTCGTCGGTGGCGGCGATCGCGTCGGGATCTCCGGCGCGCAAGGTGGCGGCGATCTCCTCGCAGAGCGACGTCGCCTCGGCGACCTTCGCCTCCGCGACGGTGCGCGCGTAGCTGACGCCTCCGAAGGCGCCGGCGACCACGAGAACCGCCCCCCCTACGAGCACCCAAAGGCTGCGGCTCCGCTGTCGTGGCGGGCGCTCCCACTGGAGCTGCTCTCCAAGCGCCCCGTCGGACACCTCGTCGAACACGCCCACGAGCGCGAGCTGCGACAGAATCTCTTCCGCGCGGACGTCACCCGCTTCGGCAGCTCCAGCCAAGCCGTCGACGCGCGGCGCGGGGGCTCGCTCCGCGCCGCCCCCTGCTGCG
>Ga0207873_1000633_pt1 | contig 37682 bp, 38 predicted proteins | sample BGWIniCompost_FD_187373 | JGI IMG/M metagenome (GOLD analysis project Ga0207873, IMG submission 187373) | Cellulose adapted compost microbial communities from Newby Island Compost Facility, Milpitas, CA, USA - BGW Initial Compost (SPAdes)... ... | reverse complement strand
CTCAACAAGAAGTACATCGTAGCGGTTTACGAAACTTCTATTTATGACTATAACAGCGATGAGGTCGGTACTCCTTGTATCGGCATTGATATGAGCTACGGATACCGATTCAGTATCGATCCAAAGTCCATTAACCTTGATGAATTGGAGTAAGCCAACATGACCGCTGACGTCGAAACTATGGCCTATACCGGGCCTCGTCCATGGCATGGTCTTGGATACGAAGTTGATCCGACCTTGTCGCCTGATGAGATGATCGTGGCTGCTGGTCTTGACTGGCGGGTCAAGAAAGAACCCCTGTTCTTGAAAGATCATCAGCATCAGATTCATTCCCACTTTGCTTTAACCCGGTACGACAGGGATGGTAAGTTCATGTCGACATTGGGAGTCTGTGGTCCGAAGTATGAACCAGTCCAGAACCGCGATGCGTTCAAGTTCTTCCAACGGTTCACGAACGCCGGTGCCATGACACTTCAGACTGCCGGGGCCCTCGATTTTGGCCGCAAGGTCTGGTGTCTGGCGTCGATAAATGATGGCTTTACTCTCCCAGGCGATGATCGTGTAGAAGGTTACATTCTTATGTATCACCCGCATATCTGGGGTAAAGCATTGTCCATCATGTTTACTCCGATTCGCGTCGTCTGTCAGAACACTCTGACCATGGCCCTCGCTCAGAGTTCCGGTCACTTCCGTATGCCGCACATCCATGACTTCGATGATTCGATCATAAAGGCTGCGGAAGAAACTCTCGGCTTGTCCGGTCTCCTCTTGAATGGGTTCCATGAGCGTGCGAAGTTCTTGACAACGAAACAGTTCAATGAAGAAACAGTTAACCGTTTTATTGCTGGACTGTTCGACAAGAAGTGTGCGAATGAGGACGAGTTCGAAGCTGCTGATATGAACCGGACCGCTTACCGCGTTAAGCAGCTCATTGACCTTCAGCCAGGTCATGACATGAAGGCAATGCGCGGAACGTGGTGGGGTGCCTTCAATGCTGTTACTTACTTCGTAGATCACGAAGCTGGTAACAATCGCGACACAGCGTTGCAATCCGCCTGGTTTGGTCAACGCGCCGCACTTAAGAGGAAGGCGTTGGAAGATGCCCTCGAATTCGCGAAAGCGGCCTGAAGTGATGTGGTTTGAATGGACGTGCTCTGCAAAGGGCACGTCTATCAAACAAGCTGAGGCTGCTGCAAAGATAGCATTTGACAAGTGCAATGCTGTTCTTGTTTCCATTGAACCGACGGTCGTGTATAGTACGAAAGGGGAACCAGAAAAAATCTACTATGCACTAGGGGTTAAGAATGCGTGAGGGAATATACGATGTATGGTTCGTGCCTACAGAAGAGGCAAAGAAATTGTTTAACTGGACTGAACATCGCGTCAACCACTTGCCGTTCTTCAGTAAAGAAGACGCGCAGTGTGCGGCATCTGAATTTCGTTTAGACGATGCCGGGCTCTGTGGTGGTTACGCTAATTACGAGGTCCGCGAACGAATGAGGCTGGTGCACTGATGGCTACACTCATTACAGGTCTACCGCGAACAGGGACTGCATGGCTTGCCAACGCATTGGCGCGTATGGAACTTCCAGCCCTGCACGAATACATGTTCGAATGTTACGCGTTCGAAGAATACGTTGATTACATGAAATTGAAATCTTCGATTGATGTAAATTCGATGGGAATCCTTTACGTTAATCAATTGAAAGAGCAGATTCCAGATCTTAAAATAATCGTTTTGGATAGAAATCCGATTGAAGTCTATGAATCCCTGATTAAGATCGGAATGCCGGTATCTGGGTATCATCGGATCCTGGCTCATTATCAGAATGCTCTTAATATTGCGGATAGAGTATTCGAATATCCGAAATATATTCAGACTATGGAAGGATATCGCGAACTATTCAATGAAATTTCATCGGAACATCAATTTTATTACAGTGTTTGGGCTCGTCTAGCGCCAATGAAAGTCGAGAAGATGATGGATTCAGTCAAGGTCCGAGAACAGTGGTTGAAGAAGCGATCTCACTTCCCACTATTCGATTCTCTCTCCGAAAAATAGTTCATCAAGCGTGTTTACTTTTTAATTAAGTCGTAGTATTATCTATATTGTTCGTTCATCATCCACCTCATACAGCAAAGCGAGGTAATTAACCATGGGTAAGGTACGCAAAGTGAATACTGAAACTGCAGAAGTCAACAAGGCTGACATTCCCGCCGAAGCTACTCCGGTCGAGAAGAAGCCTGCTCCCCGCATGAAGGCGAATGCCAACATCGTTTATCGTTCGCTCCGTGAACTGACCGCTGAAGACAAGCTCGCCAACCAGGCTCGAATCATCGCTGCCACGGTTCGTGAACTCGGTCCCAACGGCGAAGACGTTTCCCGTGTTGCTCTGTGCGACGCGCTTGCCAAGAACGAGAACTTCAAGACTCGTCAGCCGGTTGAACGCATCGTGTCTTATTACCAGGCTCAGCTTAAGGCCATGGGTCTTGTTGATCACGCCCGTGTGCCTGCTCAGGCTGCGGCGGAAGAAACTCCTTCGGCGGCTGAGTAAACCTGGTTCTCTGAGAAGGGCTCGACGATTTTGTCGGGCCCTTCTAGTCTCAGAAGACTTCGTGTAGAGGACTCCACTTTAGCGGGTTTCGTAGCGGTTTCCTCGTTAAAGAGCACCTGATACCTCCTCCCGCCCCTCAAGCCAAGGCAGGTGCAAGGAGTCCTCTACCCGAAGTCTTCTAAGGCAAACTGCTACGCTATCAAAGATGAGAACCTTTTCTCTGACATTTCACTAGTCAAGGAGTAGAACCATGGCAAATGCACGTGGTCAGGAAATCGACAAGACTCATTTGTCGATCGATCTTGCCGAGCAACGAGGATTCATTCATCGTGATTACATCGCCCACTGTCTGCGATGGACTCACGTCGTAAAGTTCCTCATGCAGAAAGGTCGTTACAAGCAGGCCCGCATCCTGGACATTGGATGTGGTAAAGAAGTTCCACTAGCAAAGACTCTCTATTCCTCTCGTATGTGCGTCGATAAGTACGCTGGTATCGACGTTAACCGTCTCGACATTCCTCCGATGCTCGCCGGAAAGAAATTTCCCCTGGAACTGTTCTCCGGTGATGTCTGTGATCTTGCTCCAGGTGATATTGGTTTCGATCCGAATATCATTACGTGCTTCGAGGTCCTCGAACATGTGGAACCGAGTCACAGTATCCGCATGCTCGCCAAGATGCAAGAACTTCTCGACACCAATACCGAATGGGCAACCATCTTTATTTCGACTCCAGCCTGGGATCCAGGGGTAGGTGCGGCTGCGAACCACGTCAATGAAGTGAAGTACGAGGTTCTCGGTTCGGTGCTTGAACGCATGGGCTTCGAGATTGAAGGTCATTGGGGAACGTTCGCTTCTCAGAAGGACTACGCCAGTGAGATTGGTAAGTATGGTCCTGGCGCTGAGAAGATGTTCAATGAGTTGAAAGAGTATTATGACTCTAATTATCTTGCAACTCTCTTGGCTCCTCTATTTCCCTCTAGGTCACGCAATGTCCTTTGGCAATTGAAATACAGGCCCAATAAAAAGCGAGTATACCCTCGACTCTTTACGGAGTTGAGTGATTACGGTTGCGAACCGTGGTCCTCGTCAGAAAAATGGCGCGATTGGGGGAAGCATGTATGACACAGCAACGACCAGTAAAAATCAACACCTGCAACATGGAAAACGATATTCGTGATTTCCATGAGAAGTTCGACCTGGACTATAACGGTGAACCTCGAATGCTGCCAAAGGAACTGGCGCAGTTTCGTATCCGGTTCTTGAAAGAGGAACTGGACGAGTACATCGAAGCAGTGGCAACAGGGGATATGGCAAAAGCGTTTGACGCGCTTCTTGACCTGACGTACGTAGCCATGGGAACTTCGTATCTCCATGGTTTTCCCTGGTCTGATGGTTGGATAGCAGTACACACCGCTAACATGGCCAAGATTCGCGCTGAGCGTGCTCTTGATAGTAAGCGGGGTTCCACATTCGACGTTGTCAAACCACGTGGATGGTTGCCGCCGGATATTGCTAGTATACTTCAACGGGTACGGAAATGAGTGGCATATTTGTTGTTGAAGGACCAGATGGTACTGGTAAAACAACACTTGCTAACGAGTTAAAGGGTGCCGGGCATGTTCTTCATGCCCGCTACCGCTTTCCTCAGAAGATGCATCAGTATCACTGGGCACTATTATCGCGGGCATTAAAGAAGAACAAGGACTTTATGCCAAACTATAACGTCGTCATTGATCGGCTATGGATTAGCGAACTGATCTATGGCGCAGTCTATCGCAACGGGGAATATACAGCCGACTATTTCGATACAATGGATCGTGCTCTGCGGATCCTGAATATCCCAACGGTGTTTTGTCTGCCCAAGGACCCCGAAGCGTATTTCGAAAGGTACGCTGCACTGTGTAGGGAACGCGATGAAATGTATCAGATGGATGATAAGTTTAAGCAGCTAACTTACGCTTACATCAATCTGTTTAACGAGATGAAGCATCGCCCGGACGTCTTCCTATATACCGAAGACAACTGGGAAGACATGAAGAAATACGTAAAGTGGCTGCGATATTCGCAGTTCCAATTAAGAACAACGATGCGACCGAGGAGGGTTAACTATGCTAACTTTATATGATGCCGGAACTGCAAACCAAGTTTGGCTCCAAAATATGCGCTATATTTTAGATAGTGGTTTGCTTCAAATTGCAAGAGGTTTAGAGTTTTACGAAATAATTGGATTTAGTTCGACATTCGATATGAATTATCCAGTCATATCGATTCCTGAAAGAAATTTCGGAAAACATTTCTGTCCAGCCGAAGCATACTGGATTTTGTCTGGTCAAAATCGGGTTGATACTATCGGTCCGTGGTCTAACATGATCAGTAAGTTTTCCAATGACGGCATTCATTTCGATGGTGCTTATGGTCCGCAAGTTATGGATCAGATTCGCTACATCGTCGATTGCCTGGACGAGGACCAAGGTTCACGGCAAGCGGTTCTGACTATCTGGCGCCCCAATCCTCGCCCCTCCAAAGACATTCCCTGTACTGTAGCTATGCAGTTCCTTATCCGAAAGAACCGACTGCACTGTATTACTACAATGCGAAGCTCAGATCTGTGGCTTGGTTGGGTGTATGATTGCTTCAACTTCACGATGATCACTGCCTATATTGGACTGTGTTTAAACCAGCGAGGTATCAAAGTTTCTCTCGGAAATCTTCAGATTAACGCTGGATCACAACATCTTTATGTTTCTGATGTTAAGAAACATAACCTGACTTCTTGGGTATTTCGTCCGCATACCCCTGAACAATATAATTTCGGAAATGTTTATGATCGACTCAATCATCCGAATGAATTGATGGAATTTCTTCATGGTGCCAGGGAGATTGGCATTTATGAGATGATCGATGGATGGGGAGAAAAATCATGAGCAGACAGGCTACGAAAGACGCTGTCTTCATACGCATGGCGATTCTCATGTCATCATTAGCAACATGCGCTCGTCGTAGAGTCGGTTGTATCATGACCGATAATCGCGGACGAATCATTGCTAGTGGATATAATGGTGTCGCTGCCGGTATGGATCACTGTTCCACGCACCCCTGTCCAGGCGCCAAGCTCCCTTCAGGAGAGGGCCTCGATAAATGCGAAGCGATTCATGCGGAAGCGAATGCTTTGATTCAATGCAAGAATCCAGACGACATTCATACTGTTTACTGCACGGCTTCTCCATGCATCCATTGTGTGAAGATGCTGATGAATACGGGAGCGCAAAGAATCGTATTCGACGAAGAATATCCGCATTCTGAAGCAGCCGACCTTTGGAGGGAACATGGCGGAGATTGGATCAAATTTTAAGCTGGTTACAGATTCATCTGAACTTCCTAACTTGGAGGGTGCCGAGCTTCTAGCGCTCGACACAGAAACCTATGATCCAAAACTTATGGAAATGGGGCCAGGAAACATTAGGAAAGACGGTTTCGTGGTCGGTATATCAGTTGCAACGAATGATCTCAGCACGTGGTACATTCCTGTGGGTCATTCGATTGGAACAAACGTGGACCGGGATCAAGTCGCAAGGTGGCTTGCTACTGAGTTCAATCGTGGGATTCCTTATACTGGCGCCAATCTTCAGTATGATCTGGGTTGGCTGTATGCTGATCTGGCTGTGGATATTAATTCCCCGTGCTACGATACGCAAATTGCGGAACCGCTGATTGACGAAGAACAACCATCCATGTCGCTGCAAACCTTGTCCAAGAAATATCTTGGCCGAGGTAAACAGGACGACGAACTTATCGCGGCGGTTATGGCGCTTGGCTACAAGGAGAAGGAAGCCAAGGGCCATATGGATAAGTTAACGCCGGAACAGGTAGCGAAATATGCGGCATACGACGTCATCAACGCAATCGAAATCTTTGAGCATCAGAGAAAAGAACTTGATGCTCAGGATCTTTGGCAGATCTTCCATCTCGAATCAGATCTTACTCCAGTCATTCGAGATATCCGTCGTCGTGGTGTGCGCGTTGATCTTGAGTACGCTGATTTTCTGAACCGTGATTTCCTCGGTGCCGAAGAATATATTCTCGGAGAAATGAAGCGGGAAATGGGTTTCGAGGTTAACCCATGGGCAGAAGATTCCCTGGTCCGCGTTTACGAGAAACTCCGTTTACCGATAACCAAGACGCCTGCCGGCAATCCATCTTTTGCGGCTGACGTTCTCGAGAAGCACAGGGATATTGAGTTCATTAACGATATTCTGATGTATCGTCGTATGAACAAGATGCGTCGTGACTTCATCGAAGGTGGCGTATTGAAATGGCATGTCAACGGAAGAATCCATGCCGAGATGCACCAACTACGTAGTGACGACAGTGGAACACGATCGGGGCGATTCTCTTATAGTAACCCGAATCTACAACAACAACCGTCACGTGATCCGTTCTGGGGACCTTTGATCCGCGGCCTCTTTCTTCCTGATGAAGGGAAGATGTGGGGCAAGTATGACTACTCCCAACAAGAACCCAGGTTAACGGTGCACTATGCAGTTAAAGACAACCTTCCCGGCGCGCAAGAAGTTGCAGATGAATACCGTCGAAACCCTAAGACGGATTACCATCAAAAAGTTGCTGAGATGGCACAGATCGAGAGGCGTCCCGCTAAGGATATCAATCTCGGACTTGCATACGGTATGGGCAAAAAGAAGTTGGCGGCGCAACTTGGTCGTACAATGGAAGAAGCGGCACCAATATTTGAAGCTTATCATCGTGCCGTTCCATATGTCTCCATGCTTTCTAAGAGGTGTGAGACCGCGGCTTCGCAACGAGGTTACATTAAAACACTCCTTGGAAGGAGACGTCATTTTAATCGATGGCAGCCAAGAGATTGGAAGCTACGTGCAAAGGATAACTATCGGGCATATCCTATCGAAGAGGCTCGGGAGAAATGGCCTAACGTCCCGCTTGTGCGAGGTTTCACGTTCAAAGCTCTTAACGCTCTCATCCAAGGAAGTGCGGGAGATCAGACTAAAAAAGCGATGCGTGACCTTTACTACGATCATGGTATAGTTCCGCAAATCCAGGTTCACGATGAACTTGACGTGAGTACTACGGATGAGGACGAAGCTCGTCTGATCAAGCACGTTATGGAACATGCCGTGGAACTAGAAGTCCCGGTCCTTTGTGAACCAGAACTTGGTCCTGATTGGGGCCATGTCAAGAAGTTGGAGGACTGATATGAAGTACGGTCCTTTCAAATGTGAGCTTTGTGGTCAAGAGTTTCGGCCTAAGAACCCGAAGTCGTTTAGCTCCTCCATGCGTCAGCATCGGAAAAACAAACATCCCTTCGTGAAGGGCCCGATCAAGTATAAGAACGTGCCTTATGATCGCGGAGAATAGTATATGCGCCAGAAAGAATCTCAGTTCTATCAACTGTGCCGCAAGAACATTCCAGGTTTCTGGTCTAGGATCGAGAACATGGTTGGAGTCGGTATCCCTGATTGCCTGCATGTTTACCAGGGAATTTCAGGTCTAGTCGAGTTGAAGGTAGCGGTTGGTAATTTTACCTATTTCAAGTCGTCACAGCTTGCTTGGCACCATGAATACGTACAGCAAGGCAAGGAAGCAGTCATCCTTATTAGGAATGATAAGGAGATTGTACTAGTGAGGTCTTCCCAATTCCTCACCGCTCCCAGAATCCACACAAGAGATAAGGAGTTTAAGATCAAGAACGAGGACCTAGAAGCGCTAAGCGATTACACGTGTTGGATGCCTTTCAATTGGCAGGCAATTCAGCTAGCAATGAGGTCAATCCACTCAGTATCATTCGGAAAAAATTCATGATATAATTGTGGAGACCTTTTCACTCGGAGGTTGGTATGGATATTGATTTTGAAAGCTTTGCTGATAACGATGGATCGGTATCAGAATCAAATTTAGAGTTCCTTGCGAAGCAAGCAACAAGACTTGCGGAACTGAATAACGAGATGGAACGAATCAAAACCGCTGAAAAACAAGTGCAGATGGAAATCAAGCGGATCACGGAAGAAGTGATTCCCAACTACATGCGAGAGCTCGGTCTGAGCGAAATCAAGCTTGCTAATGGCGCAAAGGTTTCCGTCAAGGATCAGATCTTTGCATCCATTAAGAAAGAAAACCAGCATCTCGCTTTTAAGTGGCTGCGTGATAATGGCCACGATTCGTTGATCAAGAACGAGTTCAAGATCAACTTCGGCAAGGGTGAGGATGAGCGGGCATCGACATTGAAGAAGATTCTTGAAGATGCCGGTTACGACTTCAAGGAGAAGGAAGAAGTTCACTGGCAGACGCTTCGGGCGTTCGTTCGTGAACAGCTTGAAAACGGTGTGCAACTTCCCGAGGAGGCTTTCTCGGTTCATGTTGTTCCAACAGCAGTCATTAAGTGAGGGTAAGCGAAATGGCTAAGAGCAAAGACGTAGTAGAAAAGAAAGACAATCTGCCAGCAACGATCGATTTCGAGCAGCATGCTGGTGAAGGTATCGAGTTCAGTCGTGACGACGTTGCTGTCCCGTATCTTACGGTGCTGCAGAAGTTGTCTCCCCAGTGCGACGAGGACAAAGGTGAATACATCGAAGGCGCCAAGCCTGGTATGTTCTTCGACACCGTGACACAGGAACTGATGGATGGTCGCGAACAGGGAATCCTGGTTATTCCGTGCGCCTTCCAGTCGGTAATTGTGGAATGGAATCGGCGTGAAGATGGCGGCGGTTTTGTTGCTGTCCATCCCAAGGACATCGATACGAGTGATTGCACCCGCAATGAGAAGAACCAGCTGATTACTCCGCGTGGCACGATCCTCGTCGATACCCACTATCACTTCGTTCTGTATCGCAACAACGATGGTGTCTGGGTTCCGGCCATCTATTCGATGACCAGCACGCAGTTGAAGAAGTCGCGCAAGTGGAATTCGCTGATGGCGTCTATCCGACTGAACGGTTCCAACGGTCCTTACAACCCGCCGAGTTTCTCGCACATTTACCGTATTACCACGCAGAAGGAAAGCAATGATGCTGGTGATTGGTTCGGTGTGCGCATCGAGAAGGTTGAACAGGTGAGCGACGCAGCTACCTTCCAGGAAGCGGTCGCATTCCGTAAGCTCGTCATGTCGGGTGCAGTTCAGACCCAACCTCCCGCTGAGGACAATGTTGTTCCGGAAGCCCAGGCTAGCGGCAACTATTGATCCTGATAAAGCCTCCGTCGATTGTGGCGGAGGCTTTACTTTCTCAAGCGGGGTAAGACATGGACCATGTAAGACATTTCATGGACCTGTTCGAAGGGCTCCAACGTGCTCATGGCACGTACGAGATTCAGGAATCTAGGTCCGACAAAAAGAAAACTGGTAAGGCCGCAACCCTTGCCAAACCCGTTACTGAGCAACTTTGGCGGCTTCATCTCGAAGGAAAGAGAAGCCTGGGAATTATCCCGATTAACGACGAGTCGATGGTAAAGTTTGGGGCTATCGATATCGACGTATACGAAGGATTGTCGCATGCTGGACTAGTCAAACTAATCAAGTCCCATGATCTTCCTTTAATTGTTTGCCGTTCAAAGAGCGGAGGTGCTCACTTATATCTGTTCACTGAAGACTGGGTTCCTGCCAGTCTCATGCAATCTAAATTGAAGGAAATCGCTGCTGGTCTTGGTTATGGCAAATGTGAGATATTCCCGAAGCAAGTTGAGTTGATCGTGGAACGCGGTGATATTGGTCAATGGATCAATATGCCGTATTTCGATATGAACAATAGTGCTAGATACGCAGTTGGCGACAATGGCCGTCAAATGTCTGTTGAAGACTTTATTGCGGTAGCTCTAAATAAGCGAGTATCTGAAGATGATCTGGAATCTTTGGGTATTACTGTTGACGAGGAGAAACTAGAAGATGGCCCTCCATGTCTACAATATCTCATTACTCAAGGCTTCCCTGAAGGAACTCGTAATGACGGTCTGTTCAACCTTGGAGTTTATTACTTTAAGAGCGCTCCAGATGAGTGGGAGCGAAAAGTTGAGCAGGCGAACCAAGCATTCCTTATCCCGCCACTTACGTCTGAGGAAGTATTAGGCGTCCAAAAGAGTTTGCGGAAGAAGGATTTTAATTACACTTGTTCAAAACCGCCTATCGTCTCTCACTGTAATTCGGCGATATGCCGTCAGCGTAAGTTTGGTGTAGGTAACAGCGGCAACATGGCAGTTCTTACGTCACTCACGAAGTTAGACACCAAACCTCCTATATGGTTTGTCGACGTTGAAGGTGGCGGACGACTGGAACTGACGACCGAAGAACTTCATAATCAAGTCAAGTTCCAGCGTAAATGTTTCGAAGCGTTTCATATGATGCCGAACAAAGTAAGTGGGCAGGCATGGGAAAATATTCTCACGGACCTCGGTAAGAAGACGATGATTATCGAGATGCCAGATGACGCCAGTCCTGAAGGCCAGCTCATGGAGTATCTCCATGCGTTCTGCCATGGCAAAGCCCGTGCACGAACCAGAGAAGAAATGTTGCTTGGCAAACCGTGGTATGATGAAGTTGACGAAACTACTTATTTCCGTATCGGTGACTTCATGAGTTACCTTGAACGGCACCATTTCCGAGAATTCAAGGTTAACAAGATCGCTTCGATACTTCAGACACGCGGGTTGACGAAGAAGTTTTTCAACCTCAAAGGTAAAGGCTTGAATGCTTGGGGCTACAAAGCAAGTAGCACCAAGTCATCACTCAGCATCCCTGATGAGGTCGAAAATGGAAAACCGAACTACTAAAATCATCGGTCCGCCAGGGACTGGGAAGACAACCACGCTTATTGGAATCGTTCAACAAGCGTTAGATAGTGGTATCCATCCTGATAAGATCGGATATATTTCTTTTACTAGGAAAGCAGCAGACGAAGCGAAGAATCGGGCCAGGGATAAATTCAATTTAACGGATAATGATCTGCCGTATTTCAGAACCATTCATTCACTCGCGTTTCGGCAGCTTGGCTTATCAACCAGTAATATGGTGGATCACGATGATTATCAATATCTCGGAGAAATCCTTGGACTTGAAATTAAAGGATCGTTTCAGAACTATGCTGACGGATTTTATGAAAGCCCAGTCGGCGACAAGATCGTCTTCATTGAAAGCGTGGCGAGGAGCACAGGTAAGAGCCTCAAGGAAACGTGGGAAGACTACGACAATGAGGCAGTATCTTTCGAAGAACTTGAGCGATATGCGAAAACCTTCGAGCAGTACAAACAAAACAAGATGATGTTCGACTACACGGACATCCTATATGAATTCATAAAGCACGGTCATGTTCCTCAACTTGATCTGCTGATTGTGGATGAAGCCCAAGACTTGTCACCAATACAGTGGGAGGTGGTAAATGTCATTGCTAAAAACGCTGGAAGAATTTACTACGGTGGAGATGACGATCAATGTATCTATCGATGGGCAGGAGCCGACGTCAGACGATTTATTGAAAGTCCAGGAGATTTGCAAGTACTATCTGTATCACATCGTCTCCCAGCTAGTATTAAGGAGTATTCAGAGGCCATATCAGCGCGCATTGGACTACGAATCCCCAAAGTATATAATGCTCGAGATGAAGGAGGTTCCGTCGAATACATTGTCGATATCGAAGAGCTTGACCTTTCCTCTGGAACATGGTATTTGCTGGGAAGAAATAATTACCTCCTTGGAGCTTTTGAAGACCTGTGTATTCGTGAAGGAGTCAGCTTTGAAAATGCGCGCGGGTGGAGTCCAACTCGATCTGACGTTCTCAAAGCCATCAGAACTTGGACGAGACTTTCCCGAGGCCAACAAATACTTGGATCAGATTTTGAGTATATCAAGGCATATAAAACCGGTATAAGTGATATCAAGTTGTTCGAAGACCAGGAATACACGATCGAAATGATACCGGGGATTCAGGAGATGAAAGGGGTTATCTGGCACGAGGCCCTCGATAAAATCTCCTATCGCCTGCGTGAATACTTCATTGCTGCTCTACGTCGCGGTGAGAACTTGAACCAAGAACCGCGGATCAAGATCAGTACAATACACGGCGTGAAAGGTGGTGAAGCAGATAACGTAGTACTTCTTCCTGATATGTCGAAACAGACTTATAATACGATGCTCGCGAATGAAGACGACGAACATCGAGTGTTTTATGTGGGGGCTACACGGGCGCGTAAGAACCTTTATCTTATGATGCCGAAGTCTAACTTCTGTTATGATCTGTGAGGCCAATTATGAAAATCTTCTGCTTCATCGGTATCCACTTCTACGAACTTTATTATAAGACAGTGGACTGGGGTTCCATTAACGAAATACATAGATGCCGGTATTGCCATAAGGAAAAGAAGGTAAAGAGGTCAAAAGGTCATTCCTGAATGGTCTTTTGTGGTAAACGAGAGGACATATAGGACACAATAAAATGAGTGAGAGTACTAACACATACCCCTTTAAAACCAAGCCTTACGAACATCAGTTAAACGTGTTCAATGAATCACGTAGATTCAAGAACTATGCACTGTTCACGGAGATGGGTACTGGTAAATCCAAGATGCTCATCGACCAAATGTGCTTCTGGTGGCACGACAATGCGATTGATGCTGTGGCAATTGTAGCGCCGAAAGGTGTTTATGCAAACTGGCATAACGTCGAATTGCCAAAACATATGTGGGAAAATACTCCATATGTCTCTGCTCTATGGACTTCAACGCCACGTGCCGCTGATAAAAAGCGTATGGGCGAGGTATTCAGTCCGATAAAAGACCATCGCGGTTATCTGCGTATCTTCATTATCAATGTTGAAGCACTATCCACGAAGAAAGGACAGGATGCCCTGTTCACGTTCCTCCGCAGATTCCCTGATCGCGTTGCTATGCTGATCGATGAATCGACGACGATTAAGAATCCGAAAGCGAAACGTACTAAAGCAGTTGTTAGTCTAGGCAAATACGCACGTATCAAGCGTATCGCTACTGGTTCTCCAATTACCAGGAATCCTCTGGACTTGTTTACCCAGTGTCAATTCCTTGATCCTAAACTGCTTGGATTCACTAGCTTCTACTCTTTCCGGAATCGTTATGCGGTGCTCAGGGATATTAATTTGGGTGGACGATCGTTCAAGAAGATTGTTGGGTTCAAGAACCTCGAAGAACTGCAAGAGCGTCTGAAGAAGTTTTCCATTCGTCTGACGAAGAAGGAATGTTTGGATCTGCCTGAGAAGATCTATACGACGCGAACGATCGAATTGACGAAGGAACAGAAGCATTATTACCAGCAGATGAAGGATGAGTGCATGATCCAGTTTGAATCTGGTGAAATCACTACTGCTCAAAATGCTCTGACCCAGATTCTCAGACTGCATCAAGTGGTGTGCGGATCGATTAACGGCGTCGATATCAAGAACGATCGCATCAAAAACTTGATCGAGGTCCTGGAGGAAACAGATGGAAAAGTTATCATTTGGGCCAATTACCGGGAAAACATCCATTCAATTATGGAGGCAATTATTGAGGCTTTCGGGAATAAGTCTGCCGTATCTTACTACGGTGACACGACTGCAGACGAAAGAAAACGCGCTGTTGCTGAATTTCAAGACCCACGATCCGAAGTACGGTTCTTTGTCGGTAACGCTCAAACTGGAGGCTATGGACTCACGCTCACAGAAGCTAGTACCGTCATCTATTATTCGAACTCTTACAACCTAGAACATCGGTTGCAGAGTGAAGATCGAGCGCATCGAATTGGTCAAAGGAACCCGGTGACGTATATCGATTTCGTGTCACCGGGTACCATTGACGAGAAGATTATCAAGGCGCTGAAAGAGAAGAAAAGTATCGCAGACCTGGTTATCGATAATTGGAGAGAAATTATCGATGGTTGAGACGTTCCGTCTTCTCCTTAGAACCCGAAGAACTGCCAAACCAGAAGTTCATGATCTGCATTTGTGCTGCAGACAGAATCGAAAGGAGGCTGATTCCAAGGGTTTCGAGGTCATCGGACAGCTGAACGTTACCAGTAATGTAAACGTACAACGTTACGAAGTAGGCGATGGAATAGGCCAAGCTCAGAAGGATATGCGGCACCATACTCTTTTGAGCGAGGCCTCTCGCCGACTCCCTATCCCTGACATGCAGCTCTTCTTCGGCAATCCCTAGCCGTTTCATCTCCGTCTTGAAGTTCGCATCGATTTCCTTAAGACGAGCCAACGTCTCAGGAGAAGCCCCAACGATTGCCGCTTCAAGTTCTTCTTCAGTAGCATCCTCTTTCCCCAGTAGTTTATCAGCAAGGAACTTAGTTGCCACTCCACCGAATGGTCCACCAAGAGCGCTGCCAATGACAGGGGCTACTTTTCCTACCAAGCCTTTCCAATCAAAGCTCATGATCCACCTCCCTTAACCGCCTGAACTATAGTCATGACGATGTATTGGTACGCAAGGAATCCTATTCCACCGATAACGGTAATAGCAAGCCATCCAAGAACCGTCTTCTTAATGTGCTCGCGAAGTTGTCTCTTCCGTTCAATATCTGCCATAAAAGCAGTAATGAATGCATGTTGTCGTTTGTGAGTTTCAGGATCTATGCCGTCAATAACTCCCTTAAACAGGACATAGAGTTCCTGGGCGATGCTTTTTATTTCTTCTTCGCTAAGATGGTTCATTTGTAGACTCCTACTACCTGGCACAGGTCTGCCCATGGGAAACCGTCACCTGGATCGACTTTCCTTTTTGGATCGACGTCCGAGTGACGACGCATCTCCAAGTTCAATTTACGCACAAGATGACGAACGAGCTTCCAGCCGTGCCTTCTTTGAAGGTCTGTTATGTATGGCGACCGGATTCGTGACTCAAATTGTGGTAACGTATAGACCCCAGGAACTAGAAACTCTACTCCAATGCTCGTATAGTTATATCCTAGCGCATGCCAAGCTCCGTCATAGTCACCACGAGACTTAATGATGACGCCTGATGGAGTCACGTAATAATGAGCGGAAAGCTCAAGATCACGATGGCATTCAACGGCATGAAGAATTTTCCCATTACCATAGTCTACATATTCAGCCATTGAATGGACGATCAAGAACCGAGGAACCTTAACCTGGCTCTTTTCAGGACCAAACGGTAGCGGCATTTCGATTACTCGAAAGTCCATCATGGCTGTCTCCTTTACGCTGGGTCAGCGTTTGGAATTGAGTTGAACGGAATCTCAAGAACGTACACGTCTGATCCCAAAGTACCGGGAGCAATAAACTGCCAGTTGCTGCTCCAAGCAATTCGTGTCAACGCATGATTAGCGCAGGCATGTGGAGCAGTCTCATCATTTGCTCCATCAGAACGAGAATTCTGATGAGCAAGAATATAGCAACGTCCATTCTCCTTAATTTCCTGCAATAGGATTTTATTGGAGTACCAGAGTGTTGGTTCTGTCCCGTAAGTATACGGAGACATAACTACCCAACCAGGCTTGTTCCAACCAAGACCACTAATATGGAAGTCACATTCCCATGCCCCATACTGGTCCCAATTAAACAACACGATAGTTGTTTCAGTATCTGGGAAACTTGCTTTAACTGCACCTGTAGAAAAATCTACCCATACATAACAGTCGCGACCAGAAGCATCAACGGCCCAGTCAGCATGAGGATCGCTAAGGCCTGACGGCTGCCAGTAGCTCTGGAAATGCTTATCGTAAAGACGGCCAGCGATATAAACATATTCTCCGCTACGCGACAATGCTGTATGATTCGGAGGAGTTGTATTTCCGAATGCCGTCTGCATATCCAAGAGACCCAGAACCATATCCTGCTGCAAATCATAAACGACTGCGCAATGACAAATCGAAGCCGGATGTGCCTCGTTTTCTACCTGAAATGCCCAGTACCGAGGATATCCGGCCCAAGTTCCTGATTCGCAAACAACCTGCGACGGCCAGCCTTCTCCCATACCTACCCACATATGATGGATATTTGCGTTTCCGTAAATATCATTCAAGTTCGTTTCACTTGGATGATTTGTAGCCGGATGGAAAGTTGTATTCGCCAAATCGAACATTGTAGTACGCGCTGGGAAACCGTTAGCATCAATGTTCGTCATATCAAGGCTAACGACTTTCAGTTTATCCGCATCGTTACGAACAGAAGCCATTGGATCAGTACCGAGAGCCATAGCAATGGTTGGTTCCGTATAATGGAACATATGTTCTAAACGATGATACGTGCGGAGTGCAGCTGGCGGACCGACACGAAGGGGATGCTGGATAACTGTACCATCATTCGGGTCAATCAATGCTAGTGTAGTACTAAACGTCGCCGAATCGAATATTTCGACAATCGCCATCGAATTATCCGCATTGAAAATATTACGGCGCGAATAAGTCGTCTTAGCAAGCTCAGCGTCGGTAAAATCCGTATAATCTGTTGCTCGCCTTACAGTAGTACCGTAATGTTGATCGGTGTATGTCGCGCCCTTAACCGGTTGAGTCGGAGTATCTGTAGTATCGTTCTTTCTCGGATCTTCAGGACCAAGAACAAGATCGATAGAACCAGGCGCAGACCATGCTTCATTCGCCAAAACGTAGTACGCCTCCCCATTATAAAAAATATGGAGAATCGTTTCAGTGTTAGCGGAAGTTACGTTAATGACTGGATCACCTCCAGGCGTAAGAACCAGAGCACCGAACTCAACTTGATGACCACCAGAACTATCCTGAACCAGACGAAGAACAAATTGACCGACACCATCAATCGGAGTAAAATTGATGGTAACATCACCAGTCAAAGTCAACTTCTGAATGTTACCATTGTTCCAGTCAATATCTACAAAACCGGCACCGTTGCCATTATCGTATTCCTGCTGGAATCCGAGGTAGCCTTGGATAATAAGGTTCGGTCCAGAGAAATCTCCGGAATCGCCTTTCGGACCTTTAATCGACATAACAAATACCCAGGAACCAGAGGTCTTCTGGTAAACGTCACCAGTGTCTTCGTCCAGGTAAAAGTCGTCGTTATTTCCTGGTGTAAGGAAATTGTCAGGCGCTCCCGATCCCGTATGCCAGACGATATTGTTCGTCGCAACGAGGTTACCAGAAGAATCGAATCCCAGAACCTTGGACTGACGCTGCGAGGTAATAGGAAGCTCCAAAGCCCCTGTCTCAGAAACAGGGATTTTGATGGTGCGATTGTAAAGCTCACGGACCTGCTGGACCATCATCGTGATGGAATCGAGAGCGTCTTCAATCGACTTAGCGGGGAACTTTCCACCTTCAGCGAATTCCGTCTGCTGTGAATAGTCACGGCTACGGAGGATAGTGAGCACTCCGCCATCGTGGGTATTCCGAGAAACGGTAACAGTACCACCATTAGTCCATGGTCCGGCGCTGACGGTATAATCGGAGTTGAGCGTCAGAAGAACGTCACCGGGATCGGCAGGGCCCCGATAATAAACTTCCAAGTCCGATGAGTCGAGAATCGGAAATGAAAAATCGAATTCCGTTATCTCGCCATCGGTATCATAAACGATACGCGGGGTCGTATTTGAAATGGCCATTTCTTACTCCTCAACCACCATGCGGAATTGTTTGCGACGGCGGAACAATATAACGTTGGTCCTGATCTTTCTTCAACTGACGTTCCATTCGCTTCAGGTATCCTGGGTTTGCCATTTCCTGAAGACGGTAGATAATCAGGTAGTCAAGCGCAATACGAGTATAGAACAGATTAACAAACGGGGTATTGTTAATTGCTATGCGCACTACTGATGCTGCAGCATCATCGCCATCACGGAACTTCTGATACAGGTCAATAATGTCGTCAAATTGACCAAATGTCGGACCTGCAAGAGTTGCCAACGCTGAATTGCCGTAACGGCTATATTCACCAAACAAGAAGTCGCCGTAAATGCCGAGACCTCCGCCTTGTGCTAAAGCGGCAAGCGCAGTTTTACGACTAAATTCTCGCGGTTCTCGACCTTTAGCGAGGTCCTTAATAACCATCGCTCCATAACCAAAAAACGCACTTTGCACGATTAGTGAAGCAAGACCGATCATGTCTCCCTTACCTTTGAACAAGGCTTCGGAAAGACTATTTGCGCCATATCCATATAGTTCTCGTCCGATCGCTCGATGAATAACGGTGAGCGGAAAGGACTTGAATTGCCAGAAGAAACGAAGAGCTTCACCAAGTACTGTTCCAGGAGGTTCACCCATATTCATGATAGCACGTTCAGCGGCACCAGGAACAGGGACCGCAAAGTCAGAGCGGTCAACAAAATAAGTATGCAGCTTATTTTCTAGATCGTCCCGGAATTCAGCGATCTGACGAGGCGTAGCTTTTTTCTTGCCTCGTAGTTTCATCAGCTTCTTGATCTGATCGTCGGTAAACTCACCAATCTTATCCGGCGTAATATAGTCATAACCCGATTCTGACGTCCACTTCGTTTTGCGTATTTCATCCCATTCAAACCTGTTAATATCGAATAGCTTGAACATACGCTTGGTAGCGTCGTCAAGTTGATCGAAAGATTTATCAGCCATACTAGCGAGGTGGTTGCTCATAATGTGGCCAACGCCAGTCTTATGAGAATCGTTCCACCAGCTCATGAGGTTCAGCTTAAAGAACCTCTGCTGCATTTTCGCCATCGCCCCCGGCAGATTATCGGTAGAGCTAAAGCGCGATAGAATTTCATTCTGAAAACCTTCAAATCCTACACCTAAAATACGCGCCAACTGTCTCCTCTCGTCATCCCCTCGCCCACGAAATAAATTTGCGAAGGCATTTGCATACGCCTTAAAAGGTGAGATACCTTGATAGCGCAATTCAGCAACCTGAAAAGGAATATCAGTGATGGACGAGACAGTTGCACCACCGAGCTTTGCCATGTTCTGAATTGTTCGTGTTCCAGCTCCAACGCGTGCAGCAGTAATATGCGCTGGAATACGCGAACTACCTTCAAGTTCTCGGAACATATAATCCAGCATTTTGCCGTTTAAGCCTTCAACGACCTTTGGATTTTCTCGATGCTGCTTCAATAATCCGCGCTTAATACTATCAAGCATGGCAACTGGATTTGTACCGAAATTTTCCATCAGTACAGTATTACGAGCAGCGTGTTCCAATCCCCAAATTACCGATTCCCTGAGATTAGAAGTGCCAAACTGATTGTTGTAGTCAAACCAGTCATCGGCGGATTTAAAGTGGATCAGTCGAGACTGCGACAAACGTTTAGCAACATTGGCCGGTCCAGTAAATCCAAATATATGGTTGCTTTCAATATCAGAACCTCTGAACTTGAAATGGACACCAGAAGAAATAGCCGCATAAGCTGACTTCAGAAATTCTTCCCGGTCCTCAACACCTTTGAATGTGGCTTCTTCGTCAAGACGCGGAAGGACATATTCACGCCAAGCGTTATAGCCCGCTCGGCGAACTTTGAACATATCGTGCGATTGTCGGACAATGTATCCCGGTAGCTTTCGTATAAAAGCTCCAGCACGATTCTGTCGATCAACAGCCATTGTTTGGTATTTATGAATGATTTCCGCGATCTTACGAGCGTCAGAATTTCGCGTGATTCCTGGATTTCCATTAGGACGAATCTCCCACAACTCTCTGGCGATCTCGCGATCCAAAGCACCAGACGTGAACAGGGGCAAAACGTCTGCCTTTTCTAAATCGTTAAGAAAATGACCAATATATTTACTTGTTAAAGATTTGCCTTGAGCATCAACACTGTAACGTCCTCCAGTACGCTCTTTTACAGTGCCGACCATATAGGCCTTAAGACCTTCGACAGGATCATCATACTCACTGATGTAAGAAAGAATCCGCTTCTTAGCCTTAAGGTTAAGCATGCGGTTACGCTTTTCGATAATCGCAGACAGGATATATTCGCTGGCTTCTTCCTCGATAGCCGACAAAACTTCCGCATGAATATCAGCGGAATCCATGGCGAGTTTCTTTTTCTTCGCCAGATTATCGATTCTGTCAAGCAATTCTTTCTTCTGTTTTTCGGTGAGAAGTTCACCAACAGAAGCATTGAGAACTGCTATACAATCATGATATGAAGCCATTACCCGCCACCTTTACGCAGGACACACTTGTACGATGTAAGCATTCCTTTACGCATCGTCTCTGCCATTTTAACAGCTTCAGCGTGATCGGCGTTAATCTTTTCTAACGTATCGTCAGTGATGAAATTCTTAATATCGATGTTGCTGTCTTCGAAAACATCGAATTCGTCTATATTCAGTTCTGCTTCAAGATCAGCAAGTTCGCGCTCGATATTGCCAATTATATCATCATTTGACTCCAGATTAAACGCATCTCTTAGAGTGTACTGTGCTTCCTCGGTCAGTGGAATTTCTTCCGAGGCGCTGGAAATCGATTTCTGATACTTGGCAGCCGCCTGCAAAGCAACCTTAGCAGGGCTGAAAATGGGCTTATCTCCGACGACCTCGGCGACAAGAACATTATTTTGATTCGGCCCAACATAAGCGTCAACAATTCGGAACTTGGTTCCTCGTGGAAGAATTGCTTCGTATTCCTCGATGAATTCCGCGGTTAACTTGGACGGAATAGCCATGTTTTGGCCCTTTCCATAATGCAGTTTAAGAATTGCTTTATTGGAACCTACTGACCAATTCTTTCCAATACGCGGATTAAATGTCGCCGACATGTATCCTTTATCTGTAAACTCTTTTCCAATTAGAGTTTTCAGTTCGTTCTGTACATTTACCATGCTAAATGTATCAATGCCAAAAACTTTTAGCGGAACACCTCCGCGCCACAAAACTCCGTCAGCTGGAGCTTTCCAATTTTTGATAACCTTGTCCATGTCCCTAATTCTCTGGACGAATTCTGGATCTGGAAAATTGTCTAAATCAGATTCCGCGCTATCCCTAAGAGGAATATTAAAGGGATCCGAATTTTCCTGATAAGCCATTAAGATAGCGGCGTACTCTTCATCGAATTCGGGGGCAATTCGAGTCTTATGAATATCATCCATAATGCGCTTCGCGTCCATAATAGAAATCGCGTCGTTCTTTTGAGTGACGAAATCTGGAACGGGATCCTTATAATCTACCATAGTATACGATTCGCGATAATCCAGAAGGTTATCACGACGCGCTATAAGCAGACGAATGAGTTCTTCTTCCGTCGCTTTCTCAAATCCAATCGATTGCACAAGACGATAGATTTGTTCATCGCTAACATATTTTAGGCGGAACAGGGAATCTTTAATGAGCCGCCATCTATTTTCAGTGCTGAGGCCTGACAAGATTTTCGCAAAAGGCGGATTAATACTTTCAATAAGGAACGTGTCAACTTCTTTCGATTCCGTTCCAAAATGTTGCGAAATCTTCTTATCGCCTTGAGCGCGATAAAGAAGCGCTCCGCCGAAATCAATGCGATGAACAATATCGTCTTTAAGGATCAGGTTGCCATAAGCTGCAGCGTCCCAGTTGCCGAGCCACATATCGATACCAATGCCAGCCATGAAAGAATCAAAAGCAGCAGGATTAGTATCCATGAGTTCAGCGACTTCATCACCGCCAATAACTTTACCGTCGATGAATTCAGACGCAACTCCGAAAACTTCGTCATTAGCCCCAGTCAAATGGACTTTAGCGGAATGGACACCAAGATGACGATAAAGCAATCCGGCAAGATATTCCATCTTCGGATGTTCTGGATTGTCAATGTTCGTCTTGACGTAGTATTCGTCGCCAAGAGAATCGGCAGCCCAAAAACCATAAGTTGAACCTTCCTGACCTCCAATTTCGTGAAGCTCATCTATCGGAATGTATTCATGCGTTTCGATTTCGAGTGGTTCAGCCTTAGCTCTACGGTAAGGAGAGTCTACGACGTCAACGTTCTTTGCGCGCGCTGCAACTTCTGCCTCATCTACAGCATCCATCAAATCGATTTGCGTTTCAAATCCTTGCTGAGCTTCTGCTTCAAGATCCGCTTGAGTTTGGCCTTGATTTATGCCAACAGGCTCCTCAAGTGGAACTTCATCAACTGCATCCAGGTTAATCTCAGTTGGCCTTACAGTTGGCCTTTCTTCCGTTTTAATAATCGGTTCAACTTCGATACGTTGACCGTTCATTGCCTGATTAACAGCGGTACGAACAGCATCTTGATGCTTCTTTGCGGAAATATGCTTCAGGAAATCTGCAGCTTCGCCGCCAACGACATGGAGACCACCGCCGAGGACAGTGCCGAAAGTAATATTTAGGGTAGAATCGAAAGCGTCATAATTAGCCTCTTCCTGCATAGCCGGACCAAGAACAAGAGGTTCGACCATTGCAGAACCAACGGCGCCTTCAACAAAACCCTTATTCAGTCGTGCGCGACGACGGCCAAGACGTTCAATCATCTTACCATATCGCGTCTGGCCAACGATAGGAACGAAGGAAGATGCCAGGTTAATTGGATCGAGGATAGCAGCAATCAGGTCAGAACCTATTGCAACGCCGTTCTCGAGGAAGCCTTCAGCACGAGCAAGAGCTTCTTCCCGACGAAGTTCTTCCTTCTTCCGTTCGTACTTAATCTGGGCTACAGATTCTTTGACCGGCTCAGTAAACGACAGGGCGCCAGGGATCATGTACTTTTTGTTGGCATCGTCTGCCGACAATATGACTGAGCCATCCGTCTCGGCCTTGGTCAATTCCATGGCACGATTCAGCGACTGAGTCGGCGAGAAATGCAGACCCTGTTCTATACCCAGTGAAAAGAAGTCCCTCAGCGACATATCTTTCTGCTGGGCTTCCTTTACGATATTCCGGGTCCTTGGCTTTGGTCGAATGAAAACGGCCATTATTCTGTAACACCTCCAGCCCTTGCCCGCATACGTGCAAGTTCAAGACGCTGCTGTTGACGCTCTTCTGCTTCACGTCTACGACGTTCATTATCAGTCGTAGCGATCTTAATAATCTCGTCGTCAGTAAAGACGGCTGGGTTTCCATTGCTGTCGATCAAGAACATTGGAACACCCAAATCGGTAATTTGCAGATGGTATCCACCTGTCGGAGCATTGACGAAAGATCCAGTTGATCCCAATGAGCGCAGACGAAGATCGACGTCGATACCTTGACCTGGGAACGTTCCCTTCTGAAGAATCGCCTGCTTAATCTGTTCGGTATCGGAACGATTGATAATTGTCCTCATTCCGTTTGCAACTGCTTGTGTGTCAATTGGATTATCGTTAGCATCCAGTCGCGGAATAAGAGCGCTTTCCGTAATGTGGAACATAGCCTCAACAACACTCCGCATTACGTATTCAGCTGCATCGTCCTCATCTTCATCAAGTCCAGACGCTACTCGGTTCGCGGCCATCTTGATCAAAGCTGTTTCGACCTCATTATAGAAATCGATCTGGCCAGGGTCACCAGCAATGAATGCGTTTCTGAAGTCTTGAAGCTCGGACTGAACTCGCAACTTCACATCAGCAAACGGAATATTTGCCTGCGTCAAGGTCTTGTTCAACGTCTCCATTGGAGTGTTGACAGCTTGAATAAGTTCAGTTGTTGCCGGAATACCGAACTCAATTGCGTTCAAGGCAAAGGCCATTCCGCCATTCAGACCTCCGTTCACCAATTCATTTAGGACCTTATTATAGACAAAAGTGTCACCAAATACGCTTCCATAGTCTTCTCTAATGTCCCCTAGGACACCAAGTATTTCATTGGGATCACTTGTATTCAGTCTATTTACCAAGTGAGCTACTTGTTCGTCACTCAGGACTCGGATGCCTTCAGTCTGCCGAATAATATCGTTAGTCGACATTCCTTTTTCGGCCATGGCTTCATAATTGCTATTCAGCATCTTCGCCTGAAGCGTCAATGCCTTGGTCAAACCTTTCTCAACCGAACCACCGAGGTCAGGATCGAACGCTTCTCGGACTCCGGCGTTTGTCATAGCATAGGCCATGGGGTCTCGACGAACGGCAGCATCTACCTGAGCAGCATATTGCACTGCCTGCTCATAAATCTTCTGATCAATGTCAAAGGTACGGCTACCTTCTTTCGGCTTCAGTTCCTCCAATACAGCATTACGGTCTGCAGGAGAAGCGAACTGAATTGTCGATGAGAAGTAATGAACCTTTTCAGCGGCTGCCTTTTCAATCTCAAATTTACGCGCTTCGACCTCTGCAGCTTCTTCAGTAGCTCCAGCAGCAATATAGGAATTCTTTACCCGATCACGAGTAAGGCCAGTGCCCAGACCGTACTGCTGAATCTGAGCAATTTCCGCCTGAACGCGACGTGACGCTTCAAACGCAGCAACCGCATCTGAAGTTTTCTTTTCTTCCGTCGAGAGCTTCAGCAATGAATTCTTCTGATCAGGCGTCAGATACTTATCCCAAACTCCCTGTTCAAGCTGAGCTTTAGCGACTGCTGGATTATCCGCAATATACCCACGAACAGCAGAGATTGCGAGGCTATTCTGAGCCTGTTCAACCATAACTCGCGTCTGTTCCGGTGTCATCAAATCACTGACAGCTTCAATTGCAGCGAGGGTCGTGGCCAGGGAATCTTCAAATTCATCTGGCGCTATCAACAATCCGTTACTGCTAGCATTGATAGTATCGTTCAGATCAGCAATGCTCTGAGCAGTAATCGCCTGATTTTCGAAGTTAAGAGCTTTTTCGAAGAACGAACTTTTAATAATATCGAACTGTTCTTGGATAAGTTCACGGCTCAGGTTATTCGGAGCATCTTCAATGTACTTGGCTCCGATTTCATCAAGAACCTTAATGAATTCCGGAGTGAAACCTTCGACGCTTCCTTCATCCCGTAAACGCTTCGACTTTTCAAATGCTTCAATGGCTTCGTTCTTGAAATTGGTAGAAGCCTTAGCAGCAAACGTCTTTGCCTTCTTAACGGCAAATTGATTAGCGATAGCAGTAACCGCTTCGCCAAGTGCCTGAACACCTTGACCTTGAAGTGCCCGGACAGCACCACTGACGTTCGTAGGTCCAGGAGAGCTACGAACAGTAGGCACGCCGGTATCGTTTCTAAAATTGATTCTGGCCATTATCGTTTATCCAAACTGATCATAGATCATAGCGAAATTGGTTAGAGCATTACCAGCAGACTGCATTAACTGCGCTTGGGCCTGTGCTCCGCCAAGTCTCTGAGTGGCTGCTGCTCTAGTCAAATAACCTTCTTCTGCCAATTCACCTGTATACAGAACCCACAATGCGTCTCGCTGGCCTTTGTAGTTCACGTTGTTAATAATATCAGATTCACTTCCGCTAACAACACCTGAACCAGCAAGTTGCGCTCTGACCGAACCAGCTTGGGCTCTCGTTGCTTCTTCGATCTTAAGAGCTTGAAAGATTGATTCGACTTTGGTAAACTCGCCTTCACGCTTAAGCCGCTCAGCTTCTGCTTTTGCCTGGTCTTTCGACCCACGGTAACTATTATAGGCTCCCCATAGCTGGGTTCCTACACCAACCGCCGCTATTGCTGCAATAACTGCCATGATTACGGCCTTCCGTATACTGTCAATTGGGTCGCTACAGACCTAATTGTCAAGGGTACCGGTTCATCCTGATAAATATAGTAGCCAGGATCGCGGGTATAGTTTCCATCAAACGGAAGTTCAACGCTTCCGGTAAACAAATCTGGACTGTCGTCCATTGGATCTTCGGTTGTACGAAGCGCTAGAATATCCAGCTTATCCAATGATGTACCGAAACGAACACCCGTCATCGTGTTATGGATGTTCAGGAAAACGTGATCAATACGCTTAATCCGATGCTGCGTTCCACCTTCATCCGTAACGAATTCAGTCGGCAAAGACTTCATGTAAGAAGCAAACTTAAGACCAGCTGCGATCTTTGTTGCTTCGTACCCGATCGTAACTTTTCCGTTTTCAACGACGAAATCACCTGCGACTGAACCGTCGGCAAACACAGTTACCGTTTCACCTTCAAGATGGTCAAGGCCAGTAACCGTATTGGTAGCTGTACCTTCGTACTTGACTCCGCAATCTACGAAATACGCGTTCTCTTTCACTGGCGCATTATCAATATCGAACGACTTATCCAGATATTCGATATAACGCTTTGTCTGTCCGTTGATAGTACGCTTTACGACCATCCACAATTGACTATATGTATCAGTCGGATCTGGAACGACTGCAATACTTTCGACAATTGCATCAGTTCCTGCAATGGTGTAATGTGCCCAGGCAAGAACTTGTTGTTCTGGGAACAAGGTCATAACATAAATGCGATTACTGTTATTATGACCGTAAACATTATAATATGGTAGTAAGGCACTTTCCACATGATAGATGCCAGAGCGAAACAGATGTTCAGCAAAGTTACTGATATCTTGCGACACAAAGCCGCCATCATTCCACGAATACCTCAGGCCGATTAATCCAGTATTTCCCTTTCGAATATAAACAATCGACTTACCAATCTTTACAGGATCCGCTTCACTACATCCCAAGGCGTCTTCATGCTGGGCGCGAACACTCAACGGAGTAATTGGCGTGTTCAGATCGGCGCCGCCCAGGGAGAATGGGCCATTCGACGTTCCGCAGACAATTACTCGGTCGGAACTCATCCAGCGAATATCATCGATAGAACCGGTCGCCAACGTATACGTATACGCATGGGAATCGTCTACCTGTCCATCAGCATCAGATGGCGAGAACGCTACGAAATCGTTAGCCCGACTTCCCCATACAGTATTCGGATAGGTAGCCGTACGGGCATGGACAAGACGCTGCTCATGCAGGATAACATGAGATGGCCATCCATGTTGATGGCTCCAGCTTCCCAAACGCCATGTCTTACTTCCAGTGGTCGGCATCGGAAATCCGCTGAATACGTCAGCTTCGACAGTCAATGCGTTTGTATACGAAGTAATGTGCGCTGCACCCCACTTGTTATTCTCTTCGTCGTAAATACGAATAACACGATCAACATCATCTGCGACGAAGAACGAAGTAAGGCCGGTTCCAGAAGCGGTAATAGTGATGCTTCCTTCAGCGGCATCGCAAGTCAGAGTAGCTTCAGCAAAAACTCCGAGATTGTTGTTCTCGTTGAATCCGATTTCGTCGTATGGACCGTCGAACAAAAACGATTTTTCTAAATCCCAGTCCGTATCATTGACACGCGTTAATTGGCGCGGATGGAAATTCGGATGGTCAATGAACAGATAATCCGCCGATTGAGCAAACGAAAGATCGTCTAAATGATCCTGGCTATATGGCGTGGAGATTTCATAACGGTCGCCAGAAGTCATAATCGGTACACCGTTCTTGTAGAACCGGATGTAGAAGTCTCCAAACTCCAGGATATAAGCGTCGTTCGTAGAAAAGACGAACGGAACAAGACGAGTTTTCTTTGCAGAATCTTTTACTTCGGATGCAAAAACAGTTCCCGCACGGCGAGTAATTCCACCATGCGGCAAGATGAACATGTTTTCAAGTTCGGCTACACCGGAGCGATAAAGATCTAGCTCAGGCCTTGCGTGAAGCAAGGGTGATATCTCTCCTGATGTAAACGAATTTTGTACGAATATGGTCATCTCGGGGGCCTATGCACACGTCTAGAGGACATCCATTCATCATCAACGACACGATCATAGTTGCCCTCTTGGGAATCGATGCTCTTTGCTCGGCGAAGAACAAGTTGATATCTGCCAAGCAAACTATTATAAAGATTCAGATCTTGAGTCAAAGCGTATGCGATCTCCGCTGCCAACTTCGAGGCAAAAGCCTCGGTGAACAGGGGATCAAACAGAGCTTCGTCTGTTACGCGAGCGACATACTTCAAGTAGCACGTCGCAGAATCTATCATGATGCAGCGAACGCCTTCATGATAATTGATCTCCCATTCAGGTCCCGTCTCACCGATATAGTCGTATCCATTATCCGACACGTGAGCGACTCGGATAAAGTCAGACGGAAGTGGGAAAGCATAGGACCAGTGAAATACTGGATCAGTAGAAGATGCAGAAAGCTGACGACGCTTTACTGCGAAGTTCCAGATATGGGAGCGCAAAACAGAATCGCGAACAGCATCGTATTGCTTGTTCGCGCGAGATGCAGCCTTAGTAGCCTGCGTAGGCGAATTGATAAGTTCTTCGCCAAGCAGATTAATGGCCGTATTCATAATGTCGATTTTAGCCACGTCAGACTCCTTTAAAGGAGGGGAGAGGTTTTACCCTCTCCCCCAATCCGAGCAGCTTAATCGACGATATACAGCAAAGCGAGGGTAAGCGTGCCCGAATTTGTTGCCGCAGCACCCGCAAGAGTGCACGTCAGATCGATCTGGCCGCCAGGGTCCTTCGGGTAACCGAGCAGTTCCCACAGATACTTGCCATAATCGGCAATATCTACGGCTTCCAGGACAGTGGAACTGCCAGCATTAGAGATGTCAATGTCGGTTGCCAAAGCATCCGTATCATTCTCATCGCCAATGTCAAGAGTGGCACTTGCACCGATCGCGTCGAAGTAAATCTTCGAACCCGGTTCGATACGGCAGTTGCTCGGGAGCTTAGCCAGGTAGTACGTCGAGCCGATGGAATCACCTGCAGTAATTTCCACCGTATCGTGCAGACTACGTACACGGCCATGCTGCTTCGCAACGTCAATGAACTCGCGGGGCGGGCGAGTCTTGGTGAACTCGTCACCGTACTTAGTTACGACTGCCATGACTCACCTCCTTAGGACGGGTTCTCGTCGCACTTGATTTCAACCACCCGTTCCTCTTCCATGCGGACGGCATCCCACGAACCCGACACATAAACCTGAGTCGAGTTACGCTTGTCACGACGAGGACCGATGTCGACGTAGAGGTCTTCACCCTTGTAAAGCAGGATGGCTCCACGCGTCATAGCGATCACTCGACGATAGCCGTTCGCATCGGTCAGCAGACGCTGGGAACGAACGAAGTTGAAACCCATGAAATGATTGATCTTGCCGTCGACCAGGGCACGCACGGTGTTATAATCCGCACTGGTAACCTCGGTCTCCCGCAAGAGTTCATTCAGCTGCTGAGCCGTTACGATAATGAACTTTTCTTCATCATCGTCGACTTCATTTTCCTGGAACAGCTGGTTGGCCGCACGCAGCTTTTCAAGCGTAAGACCGGAATTTGTCGGCGAACCGTCTTCAACGTAATCCACAGCAATCTGCTGGGACGACGGGAAGGCAACGGTCTGGTTACCAGTCTTACCAATGTGCGCAACACCGAACGCGGCTTCGATGATCACGTCATCCTTCTTACGGCCCAGAGCGTAAGCAGCGTTCCGGGTGTAAGCGGAGGTCGGATCGAGCAGGAGACGCAGCTTGTCCTTACGGTCAATCAGGTCAGCCCAGTCGAAGTCACGCAGGCCAACGCGCCGGCGATCATGCGGAGTGTTGTTGAGCGGGGTATCGGTATGACGACCGATAACTTCGTTGGCTTCAGTAGCACCGATGCGATCGAAGTACTCGTATTCAGCGGTACCAGTCTCGATACGGCACAGGCCTTCGAGCTTGGATCCCTTCTGCTGAAGGAGCAAATCGACGTTTGCACGGTACTGCTGTACAAATGCGGTATCGATTTGAATGGACATAACTTGTCCTCCACAAAAGTTTAGAAACGATTGCTTCGGACAAGCTACCCACGTGCTGGACCTGTCCTGACACTAACGCGGTTTGAGCGGTCGGAATTCACCGACTTCAGTTGGACCCACTTTATCGTGAGCTCCCCAACACGTAGACAAGTTAATAGTACACCATTGAAAAGCCTTTGTACACACCTGGAGAATAAAAAATGCCCCTCCGAAGAGGGGCTAAGGCCGGGAGGCGCTGCAGGGAGGGGGTTACTCAGAATATGCAATCTGGAAAAGACGCTGCATCCGTTCGACCGAAGACTTATGCTCGGGATGGTTCGGGTCGAGATAAATCTTGTTGAATTCCGCGTCAGCACGGAGCTTGGAGATTTCTTCCTTTGCCATTCCCGGAGTCATCTTGAAGCGGCTGCCGCCACCAGACGGATCGGAAACACCTTCGGACGTAAGCTCGCCGAGTTTAGCCAGTATCTTAATAATACCCGGATGGCTCGCGATTCCTGCCTTCTTAAGGGTGTCGCGCAGTTCATCACCACCGAAGTTTTCAAGCGCTTCCCTGGCAAGGTTCATGCGCTCGCCGAAGGCTGCGCCGAACTCTTTCTTCAATTCCTTTTCCCATTCTGCACGACGCATCTTCATGTCGTCATTGGTACGGACAAAGTCAGCCGCAACCATCTGATGATATTCGGTAAGCAGCTTCTCAGCCTGACGCTTGGTCAAACCGGCAGCGTGGGCCTTGGCTTTAAAGTCACGGACGAAATCTTCGTTGACTTCGAAACCTTCAGGCAGGTCAGCCTTACTCGGATCCCACTCATAACCGTCCGGAGATTCGGGACGACCGAGCTTGGCGAAGACGTTGTTCCAGTCCTCGTCAGTAGCATCTTTGCCAGGGAGTGGAATTTTATCACGGCCGACCAGCTGCTGAGCATTAATGTAGCTGCTCACCAGACCTTTCATGTCCTTGATGTCCTGGAGCGCCGTATGTTCGCGGAACTCCTCAGGAATTTGGTTACGGAAATCGTTCGGATCAGGTTCCGCACCACCGTCGAGAATATCGTCGTTTTCAGTAGCCATAATTAGTCACCTCGCTTTGCTGTTGATTGCTCATTCATTTCATCCATGATCCGTTCAATGTCGGGATTTCCAAGTTTCGCTCGTCGTGCGATACTAAGGGCGAATCGTCTTGCACCTTCTCTATGGGCGGTTTCAACGGGGTCGCCTTGCACATACGTTGGAACAAACACAAATCCTTGCCGTAGTAAATCGGCTAGTACTATCTGACCTTCTTCAGTAGAGAAGACGCGCTGATAGCAACGACCTACGAAAACCTTGTCGAATAGCGAGTTTATTCGTTTTCCGATTTTCATTGCTGCTTCTCACTATTCGCCTTGATCCATGGCGCCAATTTACCCAGAGCTTCCGCACCTTGTGCAGCGTTATTCTGAGCGTTACGCTGCGCACGGATTTGATCAACAATCTGCTGAGGCACTGTGATCGACACTGGAGCATCCAGCAAGTGGTGGGCGAATTCGAAAGCACCATCACCGTCAAGGCGATCGATGATTTCGGGCTTAAACTGAGCGACGTTCGCAAGGCTCTCAAGGAATCGCTGGAACTCGAACAGGCGAGTTGCCTTCTGAGCACGAGCGACCTGCGAAGAATACTTGATGTCGATACCGGCCAATTCTTCCGGCGGATCAGGAATACGACGGCGACGGCGGAGAATATTGAACGTACGGGTAATCGCACGATCCAGAGCTTCGTGCTGGAATCGCGTTACCATCGGAGCCATGAGTCGCATACGATCTTCTGTACGCTGCAGAACTTCAGTAGCCGTCATTTCGACGTTCTTCATGATCTGCATCAGGTCGATATAGTAGCAACGCAGAATCTGTTCAATGTGCGACTGGACAATGTCCATACCGAGGTACGGGTTGCCACCAGTCTGAATCGGCATAATGCGATCATGCTGACTTATACCTGCTTCAAAGTAGTTGATCGATGAAGGATTGAGTTTCACCGGCATCATGAAGCCTTCATCTGGCATCTGCAACGGTGGGTCGACGATCTTCTGAGCGCTACGAATAATCGTCTTGCGCATCGTATTGACCATCTTCACGTCGTATATGCAGTTCATCCCTGGTGAACGACCGTATTCCTCGCCAGATACCAGAACCCATCGGGACGCGGCAACAGGGAATTCACGATAGCCAGACTCTTCGAGAAGAACGCAACCTGTCTTAAGGACAATCGCCGAACGATACGGCATGTTCAACGCGTCGCCTTTATCAGCGTCGAATACGACACGAGGTTCGATGGCGTGAATGACTTCAAACCGCTTCGTCGGTTCCTTCTCCAAGGCTACTGTGACAGCGTCAGGCAATGCAACCTTGTCGCCATACATGTCAACCAACTGCTTAGCAGTCCGGGTATACTGTCTATAGAGAGTGTCTACTAGGCCATCCGGACCTTCGGCGATATAACATTCCGCGAGCGGATATGTCATGTACCGAATCATGCTGTCGTTTTTCATTTCCTCAACCATCATCATGGCAGTACCGAAACCGCCGATGTCGAGGAACATTTCGTGGATCTGGCCGTAGAAATTCGAGCGCGGCGAATTGAAGACTGCATACATTTCAGATTCTGCGATCTGCAGCCACTCTTTAACCGCACGAATCCGATCTACACGTTCGTCGCCAGAAGTTAGAGCGAACCATTTCTCGGTTGGGTTCACAACGAAACTGCTGAGACCAGACGCGAACTGTTCATTCGCCCAGATAGCCGTACCATCGAATATCTGTCCAGTACGGTCTTCACCAGTGGCATGCATATTCGGATCATTGGGGAAGTCGCCACGATTCGGCATGATATAATCCGTGATCTGCTGCCACAGATTATGCCACGGTGCACGCTGAGCGTACATGTGTTCGAATCGAGCAACTACACTTTTCGCGATGTCGTCGGCCATGATTATCTCTCCGAATAGAAAATTCGAGGGCCAGAGATAACCCCGCGTGACGATGGGCCTCTGGAAGTACTTCCACCTCCACCGCTGCGTCGGCCGCCAAGGAACTCGTCTCGCCGACCTTGATTCGGGGATGGCGGAGGTAGGCGATCACGACGAATCGCAATATCGCTACGACGCTGAGCGGCCATACCAGTAAGGATAGTCTGCTGCTGTCCTAATCCGCCAGTGTTTCCTCGACCGACCTGGAGATTTCCGTAGGTTCGAGGTTCTGCGGGACGGCCTCTGAATGCGCCAGGGGCTGAAGTAGAGATTCCGTCATCAACGAACCCAAATCCGTCCCTAGCAAAAGCCGCACCGCGTCTCGTGTTTCGAGGAGTAAGGGTACCTCCTCGCTGTTGCAGAAAGTCTCTAAGTATTTCGGCAGCGTCATTATCTTCCTGTTGACTCAGGCCAAAGGCGTTTGTTATACTAGTGAGAGTATCTTTGATTGTACGTTCAATCGGGTCTTCGACTTCGACTATTTCAGGTCGACTATACCATCCGCGAAATCTAACTTCAAGAGCCATCAGTAACTCCTCGGCAGATTCTTCCGCCTCATTACCGGTCGTTCGAATGTCGGGGAATGTGGGTCGTAGTCTGCCACATCGTTAATCCGCGACAACATACTCTTTTTCGTAGCACGGACAAGTCTGTACTGGTGCGCACCGACCGCAAGTATTCTCATCCCGTCTGCAGGATGGCTCGCCCAGTTATGAAGCGGATGGTTCTTGAAGGTCCGCAACTTCTCATCGTAAACCTTCTGATATTCCATCAACGCCTGTCGTCCGTGCTCCGTCGTATCCTTGTTGAAGTACATAATCGGAAGCAGACTACGTACCGCTTCAATACCGTCCTGTACCGACAGTTTCTTCACCGTATGGAACTTAATTCCAAGTTGCCTCGCCGCCTCTTTACGACTAATCCCTGTTCCCAGTTCGCGGACCTCAATGTCGTGCGGAGCGAGGTGCATTCCGTAGTTGTATCCCTTTTCCTTTAGAATACGTGCGTAGTATGCCAAGCCCTCACCGCTGTCCGAGAAGTAGTCGACGATGACAGGGATTCCGTTTTTGACCTGGAAGAACCAGATACACATCTCGTCGTTCATACCGAGGTCCCAGGCCGTATGAACCTCGAGGTAAGGATCAGCGGGGTACATTCCAATCCGACCTTCCTTATTCGCACGTTCCATCAAACTGCCGTAGTAGGAACCCGCCATACCGGCTTCGAACGAGCAGTAAAATTCCTGCTGGATGAGCTCCTCGGGCATTCCTGCCTCGCGCTCCTCCTCTATATCGGCCTCGGTCAAAACCTTCGTTTCGTTGATCCCGAGTTTCTCGCAGAACCAGTTCTCGTTCCGCATGGCCATGTTGTAGAGGCTGTAACCGTGGTTATGGCCGCGAGGGGTATAAATAAAGAGTGCCCAACCATCGTTCTCCCTCAGAATCGGTCGGATGAATTCCCACACTTTGGGATCCATAAGCGACCATTCCGAAAGCACCACCCCTACTGGATTCGATCCCACCAGTCGGTCAATGTTGTCCGCGCCGACGACCTGGTAAATCGAACCGTTGTTGATCTGGATCTTCATATCCGTACCGTTTTCCGAGGTACGGAGTTCTTTCGGTATGAAATCGGTAAACGCGCGGCCGTCCTTGGTTCTACCGTCCCATGCAACCTTACGGCCCTGAGAATATGTGGGAAATAAGTGCCAGTACAATCCCACCCTTTCAATCATTGAACACGCGATGAGGTTCACGGCGAACAAGTCTTTGCCCGCGCGTCGATGCCAGACCACACAACCACGCTTACCGCCGTTCTCGAAGAAGTTCCAGCAGTTCATCTGGTAGAACCGCGGCGTATAGTTGTAGGGTATGACGATCTCAGTCATCGCTGTTCTCGTCCTCATCGTCGTCGTTCAGCACTTCGTTTTCCAGGGGCTTTGACAACATTCGATTCGCCAGTTCCCCTTCCAAAACCTTCTGCTGATTTTCGTCGCTGAATACACGACGGACAACGACCAATTCATTCTTGACGTTCGCGTTAACGTCAATGGACTTCAATTTCGGCGCAACGTAGCCCGCCAATTCGCGGTACATCATTGCGCGAATCTCGATTGGGTTGGCTCCGTCCATAGCAATTTGTGCCATGGCGAGAATGGGGTTGCATCCCATCTCTTCGAGCATTCTTTCGATTTCGACGGAGCGCTTGTTCCTTGAACCTTTAGGGCGCCCTCCGCCTCGCCAACCACCTCTCGACATAGGGCCCTCGCTAAAATTACTGCTGTGGACCCATTATAATATAAGGAATAGAACATGTACACTTCTTTTATCTAACAACCCTGGGGGACGTTGCTAGGTTCTAGGATCTGTAAACATGCATACTGTTATTAGGAGAGAGTATCCCTGATAACTGCCCTAATAACCTCTTTTTGTAATGAAGTCAATCACTTAGGTGCTAGATATCGTAAAATTATTAGGTATTAGCAAAGTTACTAAAAACTATTATAATAAGAAGAGAATCACTCTCTAATATGTATACCCCTAATAACCTAGAGCCGACTTATCGGAAAGCCGTGGAGATTGGCCCGGTGGTCGGGGTGAATGGTACACCAAGGTCGCCGCGCGGGAAAGGGCCCCCGGGCCCCGGTCCGCGATACATAATTCTCCCGCAAATGTCGCGAGCATTATGTTCATCGGACATATGTGCGGGGTTAGCGGATTATGGTAGATCGATTTTTTCTTGTTATTTTACAACGCAGCGATATGTAATGAACCATCGATTCTTATTATATAATATAGGATGCTGGGACTTTACCTTAAGGACAAATACTTAGGTATTTCAAAAATCAAATATAAGGTATTTGCCTTATGACATCTACTATTTTCATGAACTACAATTTCCCCACGATCAAAAAATATAATAATGATCGTATGTTACATCACAGTTATGTAACATGGCGCTCTTTAACAATATGGTAACTGTCAGATATGTCAAGTTGGCATATTGTTAACTGCTACATTATTGTCACATCACATAGTTAACGAGGAGTTATGTCATGAAAGCAACTGAATATCTGAAGAATCTCGGCATCGAATTCGACGAAGAGCTGGGAGATCGCCTTAACAGGGAACTTAAGGTGAAGTCCCAGGCCCGAGCAAATCGGAGCTACAAACTCGCCGACAACGTCACCGAGGAGTCCCTGAAGGCGATCAAGACGAACCAGAAGCGGATCATTGCGATGACGCTTCTTAAGGCAGATTCCCCGGTCACGACCAAGGAATGGGCGAATCTTGCCGAGGATTTGCAGACGAAGCAGGATCCCGAACGCATCATTATGTACTACAAGCGCGATTTGCTCGATGAAGGTTACATCGTCGAGGCTTAAGTAACGAAACCCAGGAGTTGAGTAAAATCGGCTCCTGGGTTTTTATTTTGTCCTGCGATCGATGAATTAGCAAGAGTTATCAGGAGTTATCCAGCAAGCAATAGTTATCCGTAAATCAGCAAGAGTTAACCGCATCATCGCCAGGGGCTATATAATAGATAGATTTTGCCATATCTGTTTATCATCAACAATGCACTGGGACGTTGCAAGGTATCCCTGTCCCAAGATCCCCTAACCTCTAACCCAGATGCAAGATACAAGTTCTCTGCATACAAATGTTATCGACACTCAATACTCCTGATAACTGCCCTAATAACACCTAAGTTATTGACGCGTATACATTTTCTGCTTATTATTGGCATAGGTTATTAGGTATTAGCAAAGTTGACAAAAATTATTATCATATGAAGAGAAACTTTTGCAATATGGTATAACTTAATAACCGTAATCCATTAGTATTTCGGTGTTCCCTGTAATTAAATCCGTGCTATTATTCTTTATTATATATAATGGAGAAACCGAGGACCACTAACCATGAGCCGACCATACAAGCACCGACTATACGGCATACCGCACCGACTCTGTTCTGAAGGAGAACGACTGCTTTATAAGGTAGATTACCGATTCAGACAGATGAGAGATGGACAATCAAAATCTCTTCGCCAAGAAACGAGAGACAAGCATCGACATCAATTTTCAGAACAATTGACGATATTTGTTTCGCATACTTCTTCTTGCAGTACCTGCCGATTCGACTTCGTTGAGCAGTTCGACGACTATATCGACGACATTGACCTATCACGTAATCACGCCTCATACCAAGATCCCCTAGTCCGCATATGGGGAACGCTATACAGCTACTGCACTCTTGGTTACGTTATAGCTCACGGCTTTGATTCAATCAAGAATCGACACTGGCAAGCTCTCATGAAAAATCTCAAAACAGTAGATGATTATGAGAAACGAATGAACTGGGCAATAGAGGAATTAAAGAAGCATATTGCTGAATGCAAAGTCTGCATGGCAAAGTTCAATTAATTTAGCGGTGTACTGTTAAATTTATCCGTGTTATATACCTTACTATATACACTGGTTCAATTTCCACCCACCACACAAATGAGGCAAACCGCTAT
>Ga0207873_1000631_pt1 | contig 37703 bp, 26 predicted proteins | sample BGWIniCompost_FD_187373 | JGI IMG/M metagenome (GOLD analysis project Ga0207873, IMG submission 187373) | Cellulose adapted compost microbial communities from Newby Island Compost Facility, Milpitas, CA, USA - BGW Initial Compost (SPAdes)... ... | reverse complement strand
GCTCTCATGGAGACATGATCGACGCCCACAACACCATCGACGAGTTCCTCTCCCGCCGCTCCGCCGATGTGGAGGAGGCCGTGCGGGAGGCGGCGGCGCAGGAGATCATGCCGCGCTGGCGCCGGCTCGCCGAGCACGAGGTGGACCACAAGAGCGGCCCGCACGACCTGGTCACCGACGCGGACCGCAAGGCGGAGCTGTATCTGACCAAGACGCTGCCCGCGCTGCTGCCCGGCTCGGTCGTGGTCGGCGAGGAGGCGGTGCACGCCGACCCCGCCTCGTACGAGGCGATACGCGGCGAGGCGCCGGTGTGGATCGTCGACCCGGTCGACGGCACCCGGCAGTTCGTGCGCGGCGAGCCCGGCTTCTGCACGCTCGTCGCACTCGCACACGGGGGAGTGGTGCACGCCTCCTGGACCTACGCACCCGCCCGCGGCCTGCTCGCCGCCGCCGTCCGCGGCCAGGGCGCCCGGCTCGACGGCGAGCCGCTGCACGCGGGCTCCCCGGAGCCCGGCAGCGAGCTGCGGGTGGCGGTCTCCCACCCCGACTACACCACGGACGAGCAGAAGCGGGCCCTGCTCGGCCTGTGGACCGAGGGCGTGGCCCCGCGCTCCTGCGGCTCGGCCGGCCTGGAGTATTTGGCGGTCGCCCGCGGCGAGTCCGACGCCACCGCCTTCAGCTGGGAGGCGGCCTGGGACCACGCGGCCGGGCTGCTGCTGGTCGAGGAGGCGGGAGGAACGCATCTGACCCGCGCGGGCGAGCCGTTCCGCATCACCGGCGGCAACACCCTGCCGTTCACCGCCGCCCGCGACGCCGCGACCGCCCGCCGGGTGGCCGGGCTGCTGTCCGACGGGGCCTGATGTCCCTGGCCACGGTGCTCGGGAGCCGTCCGGGGTGATCCGGGGTGATCTGCCATGCCCCGTCGGCCCGTTGCGGGGGCGCTCGCTCCGGCGGGGCGCCGCACGGCCCGGGCTCCGCGCGGCGCGGGCGGCGGACGATCACCTCGCGGCCCGAGACCGGCGCGAGGGCGGCCCGGCATATCCTGATCCCCCAGTGGCCACCGGCTGACAAAGGAGTCCGAAGGTGCCGTCGATGCTCGATGCGGTCGTCGTGGGTGCGGGGCCGAACGGACTGACCGCCGCCGTGGAGCTGGCCCGGCGCGGCTTCACCGTGGCGCTGTTCGAGGCCAGGGAGACCGTGGGCGGCGGGGCCCGCACCGAGGAGCTCACCCTGCCCGGCTTCCGCCACGACCCCTGCGCCGCGGCACACCCCCTCGGCATCAACTCCCCGGCCTTCCGCGCCCTGCCCCTGGAGCGCTACGGGCTCCAGTGGCTGCAGCCCGAGCTGCCCATGGCCCACCCCTTCCCGGACGGCTCCGCGGCCGTGCTGTCCCGGTCACCGGCCGAGACCGCCGCGTCCTTCGGCCCCCGGGACGCCGGCACCTACCGACGCCTGGTGCAGCCCTTCCTGCCCCGCTGGGACACCCTCGCCCGCGACTTCATGTCCCTGCCGCTGACCGCGCTGCCCCGCGATCCGGTCACCCTCGCCCGCTTCGGGCTCGCCGGGCTGCCGCCGTCCACCTGGCTGATGCGCCGCTTCCGCGACGAGAAGGCCAAGGCGCTCCTCGCCGGTCTCGTCGCCCACGTCATGGCACCCCTGAGCGGCTTCGCCACCAGCGCCATCGGCCTGGTCTTCGCCCTCGCCGCGCACGCCCGCGGCTGGCCCGTCGCCCGCGGCGGTTCCCAGGCCATCTCCGACGCGCTCGCCGCCCACCTGAAGGATCTCGGCGGCCAGATCCACACCGACTACGAGGTCAAACGCCTCGACGACCTGCCGCCGGCCCGCGCCTACGTCTTCGACACCTCGCCCACCGCCCTGGCCCGCATCGCCGGCCTCGGCGACCTGTACCACCGCTACCGGTACGGCCCGGGCGTCTTCAAGATCGACTACGCCCTGGACGGGCCGGTGCCGTGGACCGCGCCCGAGGCCCGCGTGGCCGGCACCGTGCAGATCGGCGCCAGCAGCCGGGAGATCGGCACCGCCCTGCGCGCCGCCTCCCGCGAGGGCCGCGCCCCCGACGCGCCGTTCCTCATCACCGTGCAGCCCGGCGTCGTCGACCCCACCAGGGCGCCCGAGGGCAAGCAGGTCTTCTGGGCCTACGGACACGTCCCCAACGGCTGGACCGGAGACCTCACCGACGCCATCGAACGCCAGCTGGAGCGCTTCGCCCCCGGCTTCCGCGACCGCGTCCTGGCCCGCGCCACCGCGGGACCGCCCGAGCTGGCCGCGCGCAACGCCAACTACGTCGGCGGCGACATCGCCACCGGCGCGGTCACCGGCCTGCAGGCCCTGCTGCGGCCCCGGCTGTCCCTCTTCCCGTACGCCACCCCGCACCCGGCCGTCTACATCTGCTCCTCGGCCACCCCGCCGGGACCCGGTGTGCACGGCATGTCGGGGCACAACGCGGCCAAGGCCGTCTGGCGGCGCCTGCGCCAGACCTGACCGGCGCGTTCCCGCGACCGCGCGGCCCGGCTCCCTACGATGACGGGCATGACCACGATTACCCTCGTCCAGGGCGACATCACCCGGCAGAGCGCGGACGCCATCGTCAACGCGGCGAACTCCTCCCTGCTCGGCGGGGGAGGCGTCGACGGCGCCATCCACCGGCGTGGCGGACCGGCGATCCTCGAGGAGTGCCGCCGGCTGCGTGCCTCGAAGTACGGCAAGGGCCTGCCCACCGGCCAGGCGGTCGCCACCACCGCCGGTGATCTCGACGCCCGCTGGGTCATCCACACCGTCGGCCCCGTCCACAGCACCACCGAGGACCGCTCGGCCCTGCTCGCCTCCTGCTACCGCGAGTCCCTGCGCGTCGCCGACGAACTGGGCGCCAGGACGGTCGCGTTCCCCGCCATCTCCACCGGCGTCTACCGCTGGCCGATGGACGACGCGGCCCGCATCGCCGTGGAGACGGTCCGCGCCACGGACACGGCCGTGGAGGAGGTCAGGTTCGTCCTGTTCGACGAGCGGGCGTACCACGCGTTCGCCGCCCAGCTGGAGGACGGCTCCTGAGCCGCCCGGCGGTCCGTGAACCGCCGGCCCGGTGCACCATGTGTTCTCAGCGGCCCGCGGGGGCGGGCCCGGTGAGCTGACGTCCTCAGCGGTCCGTGAACGCCTCGAGGATCCGTTCCGCCGCCAGCGTCGCCGTCAGCTCGCCGTTCCTGACCCGCTCTTCGAGCTCGGGGGCGAGGGCGCGGACCGCGGGGTCGGCGTGCAGGCGGCCGAGGAGTTCGTCGTGGACCATCGACCAGGTCCAGTCGACCTGCTGGTCACGTCGCTTGGCGGCGAGCCGCCCGGTCGAGTCGAGCAGCGCCCGGTGCTGCTCCAGGCGCTCCCACACGGTGTCCAGTCCGGTGGACTCGCGGGCGCTGCAGCTGAGCACCGGCGGGGTCCAGGCGGCGTCCCTGCCGTGCATCAGGCGCAGCGCGCCCGCCAGTTCCCGGGCCGCCGCGCGGGCGTCGCGCTCGTGCGGGCCGTCCGCCTTGTTCACCGCGATGACATCGGCCAGCTCCAGCACACCCTTCTTGATGCCCTGCAGCTGGTCGCCGGTGCGGGCCAGGGTCAGCAGCAGGAAGGAGTCGACCATGTTGGCCACGGCCGTCTCCGACTGGCCCACCCCGACCGTCTCCACCAGCACCACGTCGTAGCCGGCCGCCTCCATCACCACGATGGACTCGCGGGTGGCCTTGGCGACCCCGCCGAGCGTGCCGGCCGACGGGGACGGCCGCACGAACGCCGCCGGATCCACGGCGAGGCGTTCCATCCGGGTCTTGTCGCCGAGGATGGAGCCGCCCGTGCGGCCCGAGGACGGGTCCACGGCGAGCACCGCCACCCGGTGCCCGAGGCCGGTGAGCATGGTGCCGAACGCGTCGATGAAGGTCGACTTGCCCACGCCCGGCACCCCGCTGACGCCGATCCGCCGCGCCCGTCCGGCGTGCGGCAGCAGCTCGGTCAGCAACTCCTGCGCCAGCGCCCGGTGCTGAGGACGGGTGGACTCGACGAGCGTGATGGCGCGGGCGACGAGCGCCCGCTTGCCGTCGAGCACACCCTTCACATAGGCGTCGACGTCGATCACAGGCCGAGCCCCAGCTCGTCGGCGAGCCGCTGCACCAGGTCGTACGCCGCGTCGGGAATCACCGTCCCCGGCGGGAACACGGCCGCCGCGCCCATCTCGAGCAGCGTCGGCACGTCCTGCGGCGGGATCACGCCGCCGACGACGATCATGATGTCCTCGCGGCCCTCCTCGGCCAGCTGCTCCTTCAGCGCCGGCACCAGCGTCAGATGCCCGGCCGCCAGCGAGGAGACGCCCACGATGTGCACGTCCGCCTCGACCGCCTGACGGGCCACCTCGGCCGGCGTCTGGAACAGCGGGCCGACGTCCACGTCGAAGCCGAGGTCGGCGAAGGCGGAGGCGATCACCTTCTGGCCGCGGTCGTGGCCGTCCTGGCCCATCTTGGCGACCAGGATGCGCGGACGGCGGCCCTCCGCCTCCGCGAAGGCGTCGACCAGGGCGCGGGTGCGGTCCACCGAGGGGGACTCGCCTGCTTCGTTGCGGTACACGCCGGAGATCGTACGGATCTGGCTCGCGTGCCGCCCGAACACCTTCTCCAGGGCGTCGGAGATCTCACCGACGGTGGCCTTGGCGCGGGCCGCGTTCACCGCCAGCTCCAGCAGGTTGCCGTCCCCGCCGGCCGCCCGGGTCAGCGCGTCCAGGGCGTCCCGGCAGGCGGTCTCGTCCCGCTCCTCGCGCAGCCGCCTCAGCTTGGCGATCTGCTGGGCGCGCACGGCGGAGTTGTCCACCTTCAGCACCTCGATCGCCTCGTCGCTGTCCACCCGGTACTTGTTGACACCGATCACCGGCTGGCGTCCGGAGTCGATACGGGCCTGGGTGCGGGCCGCGGCCTCCTCGATGCGCAGCTTGGGGATGCCCGCGTCGATCGCCTTGGCCATGCCGCCCGCTGCCTCGACCTCCTGGATGTGCTGCCAGGCCCGCCGGGCGAGGTCGTACGTCAGCCTCTCCACGTACGCGCTGCCGCCCCACGGGTCGATCACCCGGGTGGTGCCGGACTCCTGCTGCAGCAGCAGCTGGGTGTTGCGGGCGATCCGCGCGGAGAAGTCGGTCGGCAGGGCGAGCGCCTCGTCGAGGGCGTTGGTGTGCAGCGACTGGGTGTGGCCCTGGGTGGCCGCCATCGCCTCGATGCAGGTGCGGGTGACGTTGTTGAAGACGTCCTGTGCGGTCAGCGACCAGCCGGAGGTCTGCGAATGGGTGCGCAGCGACAGCGACTTGGGGTTCTTCGGGCCGAACTGCTTCACCAGCTTCGCCCACAGCAGGCGCGCCGCCCGCAGCTTGGCGATCTCCATGAAGAAGTTCATGCCGATCGCCCAGAAGAACGAGAGCCGCGGCGCGAACGCGTCCACGTCCAGGCCCGCGTCCCGGCCCGCCCGGATGTACTCCACCCCGTCCGCGAGGGTGTACGCCAGCTCCAGGTCGGCCGTCGCACCGGCCTCCTGGATGTGGTAGCCGGAGATGGAGATGGAGTTGTAGCGGGGCATCCGCTGCGAGGTGTACGCGAAGATGTCGGAGATGATCCGCATCGACGGCTTCGGCGGATAGATGTAGGTGTTGCGGACCATGAACTCCTTGAGGATGTCGTTCTGAATGGTCCCCGCCAGCTTCTCCGGCGGCACACCCTGCTCCTCCGCGGCGACGATGTACAGCGCCAGCACCGGCAGCACGGCACCGTTCATCGTCATCGACACGGTCATCCTGTCCAGCGGGATCCCGTCGAACAGCTGACGCATGTCGTAGATGGAGTCGATCGCCACGCCCGCCATGCCGACGTCACCGGTCACCCGCGGGTGGTCGCTGTCGTAGCCGCGGTGCGTGGGCAGGTCGAAGGCGACCGACAGGCCCTTCTGGCCGGCGGCGAGATTGCGCCGGTAGAAGGCGTTGGACTCCTCGGCGGTGGAGAAGCCCGCGTACTGGCGGATCGTCCACGGCTGGTTGACGTACATGGTGGGGTACGGGCCGCGCAGGTAGGGCGCGATGCCCGGGTACGTCCCCAGGAAGTCCAGGCCCTCCAGGTCCTGCCCCGTGTACAGCGGCTTGACCGGGATGCCCTCGGGGGTCTCCCACAGCAGGTCGTCACCGCCGGCCGCACGCTTGACGGCCGCACGCCATTCGTCGGCGCCGCCGTCCGGGGCCGGCGTCCCCAGATCGATCCCGGAGAAGTCGGGGATTCCCATCAGGACACTCCCATGCGGTCGAGGGCGGCGGACAGGACGGCGACCGCGTCACAGCCCGCGAAGACATAGGCGTCGACACCGGCGTACGAGGAGGGCCGGCCCGCGAGGAACACATGCGAGGCGCCCTGCGCCTTCAGCTCGGCGGCGGCCTGCTCCGCCTGCTCCTCGTACAGCGCGTCGCTGGAGCACAGGCAGGCCTCGCTCGCGCCGCTCTCCGCGAAGGTCCCCTCGGTGACCGGCTCGATGCCGCCCGCCTGGAACAGGTTGGAGGCGAAGGTCAGACGCGCGGTGTGCGCGGCGGCCGGGCCGAGCGCCGCCAGGTAGATCCTGGGGCGCGACCCGGTGGCCGCCAGATGCGCGTCGGAGCGGGCCCGCAGCGCCTCGAACGCCTCGTCGCGGCGCACCACCGGAAGGCCGCCGGACGGCGGCTGGGGCGCGGGCTCGCGCACCACCGGCTTCTCGGCGAGCAGCGGGAACTCGCTGACCCCGGTGACCGGTTCGCGGCGACCCGCCAGATTGGCGGCGCGCACCGACCAGGTCTCGGCCAGCCGCCGCTCCACCATGCCGGACCGCAGCGCGGCGGCCTGTCCGCCGGCCCGCTCGATCTCCTGGAAGAACTCCCAGCTCGCACGGGCGAGTTCATCGGTGAGCCGCTCCACGTACCAGGAGCCGCCCGCCGGGTCGATGACCCGGGTCAGGTGCGACTCCTCGACCAGGATGGTCGCCGTGTTGCGGGCGATGCGCCGGGCGAAGGCGTCCGGCAGGCCCAGGGCGTGGTCGAAGGGCAGCACGGTCACCGAGGCGGCGCCGCCGACCCCTGCGGCCAGCGTGGCGATCGTGGTGCGCAGCATGTTCACCCACGGGTCGCGGCGCGTCATCATCACCGGCGAGGTCACCGCGTGCTGGACCTGCGCCCCGGCCGCCGGTGCTCCCGACACCTCGGCCACCCTGGCCCAAAGACGCCGGGCGGCGCGCAGCTTGGCGATGGTCAGGAACTGGTCCGCGGTCGCCGCGTAACGGAACTCCAGCTGCCCCAGCGCCTGCTCGACCGAAAGACCGGCCTCGGTGAGCTGCCGCAGACAGGCCACACCGGTCGCCAGCGAGCAGCCCAGCTCCTGCGCCGCCGAGCCCCCGGCCTCGTGGTAGGGCAGCGCGTCCACGGTCAGCGCCCGCAGCCCCGGGTACTCCTCGGCGCACAGCCGCGCCAGCGCGGTCACGGGGGCGGTGTCGTACGCCTGCCCGGTGCGGGCCTCGTACCCGAGCGGATCGGCGCCCAGGTTGCCGCGCGCCGCCTCCTTGGCGACGCCCCGCTCCTCGTACAGCCGCAGCAGCTCCCTGGCGGCGGCCTCGGTCTCCCGGCCCGCGTCGAGGACGACCGGGGCCAGGTCCAGGTAGACGCCGTCCAGGACCCGGGCGAGCGAGGACACCGGCATGCCGCCCTCACCGGCGGTCAGCCACAGCGAGGTGACACCGTTCTCCAGGTCCGCCAGCACCGCCGCGTTGTCGGCCGTCGTATGCCGCTGGCGCACGTCCCAGCCGGCCACGGTGTTCCCCTCGGCGCGACTTCCGCGTACAAAGGGAGCGAACCCGGGCAGACCCGGCTCGGGAGCGGCGTCGCGCGGCGTGTACAGGGGACGGGTCCGCAACCCGTCCTCCAGCGCGGTGGTCAGGGCTTCCTCGGCCGCGTCCCCCTCGACGTCCTTGCCCGCCTTGCGCAGGACACCCGCCACGAGGCGCTGCCACTGCTCGTGGGCTACGTCGGGGAATTCGGCGGCCAGTTCGAGCCCGTCGTCAGGCAGGACCGTCATGCTCGGATGGTAGGCCAGCAGAACAAAGGACCTGCAGGGGAAACGGCTGTGACCTTGACCTCTTCGCGCCTGTGAGCTGCCTCTCCGGCACTGTTTCCGCCCCCCTCCTCCGGCCGGTCCCTCCGGCCGGGCGGGACGATGGCTTCATGGAGACCACCGCCCCCTGGCATCGCATCCCGGACCTCGGACCCTACTTCGCCGTCACCTACGGCGAGCATCCGGATCCGGACGGCTTCCGGCCGCTGACCCTGCTCCACGGCGATGCGGACGTGCTCGGCGCGCGGGTGGGGGAGGTGGCCCGGCGGACGGGAACCGGCCAGATCCGGGTGGCGGCCTCCACCTTCCAGCTGGGCCTGGCCGCCCGGCTCTGGTCGGTCGCCCTCGCCGCCGCCGCGTTCACCGGGACCGTGCCCGACCTCGACCCGGCGCGGCTGCGGTGGCGCACGCCGCCGACCGGTCCCGTCGATCTGTGGCTGCCCGCGCCCCGCGCACTGCCGTCCCGGCCCGCCGCCCTCCTCGACACCGTGGTCCTGCGCAATCTGGAGCCGCTGAACGCCGCCGTCCGGCGGCTGTGCGGGCTGTCGCCCCACGTCCTGCGCGGCAACTCCGCCTCGGCGCTGGTCGGCGCGCTGCGCGTACTGCTCGGCCACGCCCCGCCGCGACCGGTCACGGGCCTCGTCCGCACCCTGCTCGACCGCGAACCGCTCGCCGGCACCGGAACCCTCACCGTGACCGCCGACGGGAGCCCCTCCTTCCGCCGCCGCAGCTGCTGCCTCTACTACCGCCTGCCCGGCGGTGGCCTGTGCGGGGACTGCGTGCTCGCGGGGACGCGGCGCACCGCCTGACATCCGTCAGCCGACGGAACGTCAGAACGCGTGCGGCAGCGGGCGCTTGACGCCGCATCGGGAAACCGTCACCCGGGAACCATCAAGAGCGAACAGATCTGGACGGGGCGATTGCTTCGATCCTGTTCGAGTCCTAGGGTGACCCTGGCTCAGTGGTTACTCCGTCACCACCAGGTGTGATCCGCGCCCGCAGCAACGCGTTTCGCCCTCAGTCCGCGCAGCTCTCTGTCGTACCGAGGAAGGCCACGCCATGCCGCACCTGCCCGTCACGCCCGTCAGCCGGCGCCGGCTGCTGGAGTCCGGTGCCGCCGCCCTCGGCGCCCTCACCCTCGCCACCGCGCTCCCCGGCACCGCGCGGGCCGCCCAGCGGCGTCCGCCGGCCGCCCCCGACCCGGCCGGCGCCCCCGAATGGAACGGCCGCATCTCCGTCTTCCGGGTGGGCACCGAACCCCCGCACACCACCCTGATGCCGTACGCGGACCTCGAGCAGGCCCTGGCGGCCGACCGCACCCGCTCGCCCTACCGGCTGAGCCTCGACGGACACTGGAAGTTCGCCCACACCGAGCGGCCCGACGACCGGGACCCCGACTTCCACCGCACCGATCTCGACGACAGCGACTGGGACACCATCCCCGTCCCCTCCTGCTGGCAGCTGCACGGCTACGACCGCCCGGTCTACGTCAACATCGACTACCCCTGGTGGGGCCCCAACGGCCGGGGGGAGGACGCCCAGCCGCCCGCCGCACCGACCCGCTACAACCCCGTCGGCCAGTACCGGCGCACCTTCACCGTGCCCCGCGGCTGGTCGGGGCGGCGCACCTTCCTGCACTTCGAGGGCGTCAAGTCCGCCCACTACGTGTGGATCAACGGCGAACTCGTCGGCTACAGCGAGGACTCCTACACCCCCGCCGAGTACGACATCACCGAGCAGCTCAAGCCGGGCACCAACCAGATCGCCGTGGAGGTATACCGCTACTCCGACGGCGACTGGCTCGAGGACCAGGACATGATCCGGCTGAGCGGCATCTTCCGCTCGGTCTACCTGTACTCCGCCCCGGCCGTGCAGCTGCGCGACTTCAAGCTGGACCCCGTGCTCGGCGACGACTACCGCTCGGCCGAGCTCCGGGTGACGGCACAGGTGCGGGCCTGCACGCAGGCGGCCCGCCGGACGGGGGAGCACACCGTCGAGGTGCAGCTCTACGACGCCCGGGGCCACGCCGTGTGGTCCCACCCGCTGCGCCGGACCGCCGACGTCACCTCCGCGCCCGCCGGGCAGGACGTCACCGTCGAGGCCGCCCGGGCCGTGCCCGGACCGCGGCTCTGGTCCGCCGAGGACCCCTACCTCTACACCGCCGTCCTCCAGCTCCGCGACCCTTCGGGCAAGGTCGTCGAGACCCTCTCGCACCGCGTCGGCCTGCGGGAGTTCGCGCTCAAGGACGGCCTGATGCGCATCAACGGCAAGCCGGTCTCCTTCCGGGGCGTGAACCGCCACGAGATGCACCCGGAGCGCGGCATGTCCCTCACCCGCGAGGACATGGTGAAGGACATCCGCATCATCAAACGGCTCAACATCAACTCCGTGCGCACCTCGCACTACCCGGACAACCCGCTCTGGCTGGAACTCGCCGACGAGTACGGGCTCTACCTCGTCGACGAGACCAACCTCGAGACCCACGGCATCCGCGGCGAGTACCCCGGCGACCACCCCGACTGGACCGCGGCCTGCGTGGCCCGCGCGCAGAACATGGTCCACCGCGACAAGAACCACGCCTGCGTGGTCATCTGGTCCCTCGGCAACGAGGCCGGCGGCGGCAGCACCTTCACCGCGATGCACGACTGGATCCGCTCCTACGACCCCACCCGCGTCATCCAGTACGAGGGCGACGACCGCCCCGGCATCAGCGACATCCGCTCCAAGATGTACGAGAGCCCCTCCCGCGTCGAGGCCAGGGCCGAGGACCCGGCGGACACCCGGCCCTACGTGATGATCGAGTACGCGCACGGAATGGGCAACTCCAACGGCAACCTCACGAAGTACTGGGACGTGGTGCGCCGTCACGACGTCCTCCAGGGCGGCTGGATCTGGGACTTCGCCGACCAGGCCCTGCGCCACCCGGCCCCCGAGCGCATTCTGTTCACCGAGTCCGGCCCCGCCTCACTGCACGGCGAGATCGTCAACCCCAGCGGTTCCTTCAGCCGGGACGAGGGCCTGTCCGGCGGCACCGTCTTCGCCCGCGACGAGCGCCTGGACCTCACCGGATCACTGACGCTGGAGGCGTGGGTCACCCCGGAGTTCACCGGCTACCACCAGCCGGTGATCGCCAAGGGCGACACCCAGTACGCGCTCAAACAGACCGACCGGCGGCTCGAGTTCTTCATCCACGCCGACGGCCAGTGGATCAGCGCCGCCTGGGACCTCCCGGACGGCTGGACCGGCCGCGAGCACCACATCGCGGGCGTCTACGACGCCGACGCCGGCACCCTCACCCTGCACGTCGACGGCACCGTACGGGCCACCCGCACCACCACCCGCCGCCCGGACCCCGACACCGCACCGCTCTCCCTCGCCACCGACGTCGACAACCCCACCCGCGAGTTCAGCGGCACCATCCGCCGGGCCCGCGTCTACGCCCGCGCCCTGACCGCCGCCGAACTCGCCTCCGACGCCCGCCGCCCCGGCGACGAGGGCGTCCGCTTCTGGTTCGACGCGGCCGACGTCCGCGTCACCCGCGAGCGGCCGAAGGACCGCACCTTCCTCGCCTACGGCGGTGACTGGGGCGACAACCCCAACGACGGCGCCTTCGCCGGCGACGGCATCATCACCGCCGACCGCCGCCACACCGGCAAGGCCGCCGAGGTCAAACGCGTCTACCAGGCGGCCCACGCCCGCCCGGCCGACGGCGACACCCTCACCTCGGGCCGGCTGACCCTCACCAACGAGTACCTCTTCACCAACCTGCGCGCCTTCGACGGCCACTGGACCCTCGTCGCCGACGGCAGAGCCGTCCAGCGCGGGCGGCTGACCCGCGAGCAGCTGAACGTGCCGCCGCGGTCCAGCAAGGACATCGCCCTGCCCGTCCGGCTGCCGCGCAGCCCGGCACCCGGCACCGAGTACTTCCTGAAACTGTCCTTCACCACCAGGGAACGCACCCCTTGGGCCGACCCGGGCTTCGAGATCGCCGCACAGCAGCTCCCGCTCGACGCCGGCGCCCCGCCCGTGACCCCCGTACCGCTGGACCGCGTCCCGGCACTCCGCCACGACGAGGACGAGCGCCGGATCACCGTCACCGGCGAGGACTTCTCCCTCACCGTCGACAAACGCAGCGGCACCATCACCTCCTACCGGGCCCACGGCGTCCGCCTGATCACCTCCGGCCCGGTGCCCAACTTCTGGCGCGCCCCCACCGACAACGACCGCGGCAACGGCCACCACACCCGCAACCAGACCTGGCGCGACGCCGGAACCCGGCGCAAGGTCACCGGGGTCGAGGTGCGCACCCTGCGCGACCGGGCCGTACGGATCACCGTCACCGGCACCCTCCCCACCACCACCGCATCGGCCTACGGCACCACCTACACCGTCTTCGGCAACGGCGAGATCAAGGTCGGCAACACCCTGCACCCCGGCTCCGCCGCCCTCCCCTACATCCCCGAGGTCGGCACCCTGCTCCTCCTGCCACGCGGCCTGGACCAGCTGCACTACTACGGCCGCGGCCCCGAGGAGAACCACTGGGACCGCGCCGACGGCACCGACGTCGGACTCCACTCCGGTACCGTCGCCGACCAGTGGACCCCCTATCTGCGCCCCCAGGAGAACGGCAACCGGACCGATGTGCGCTGGGCCGCCCTCACCGGGCGCGACGGCACCGGCCTGCTCGTCTCCGGCGAACCACTCGTGGAGATCAACGCCTCCCACTTCACCCCTGAGGACCTGTCCTGCGGCGTGCGCCACGACTACCAGCTCACCCCGCGGGACGCGGTCGTCCTACGGGTGAACCACCGGCAGATGGGTGTCGGCGGCGACAACAGCTGGGGCGCTCACACCCACGACGAGTACAAACTCCTCCCCGACCGCGACTACCGGTACACCTACCGGCTGCGCCCCCTGACCGACGTACGCCACGCGACCGGACTCTCCCGCCGGCCCACCGCGGAGGACTGACACCCGCTTCGCCTCGCGAACGGCGAACCACGACCCCGCAGCCCACACCACCACCATGTCGGATTCCCGCCAGCACCGGCGGCCCGTGTCGCCGATGCTGGAACCATGCACCAGGGGATGCACACCGACACCGAGCGCTGCGTACGCGCCGTCCGGTCGAAGGACGCGCGCTTCGACGGCTGGTTCTTCACCGCCGTCCTGACCACCGGCGTCTACTGCCGGCCCAGCTGCCCGGTGGTGCCGCCCAAGCCGCGCAACATGGTCTTCTACCCGAGCGCGGCAGCCTGCCAGGAGGCCGGATTCCGGGCCTGCAAACGCTGCCGCCCCGACACCAGCCCCGGCTCACCGGAATGGAACCGGCGCGCCGACCTGGTGGCCCGCGCCATGCGACTGATCGCCGACGGAGTCGTGGACCGCGAGGGCGTTCCCGGCCTCGCCGCCCGCCTCGGCTACAGCGCCCGGCAGATCGAACGCCAGCTGCGGGCCGAGCTGGGCGCGGGCCCCCTCGCCCTGGCCCGGGCCCAGCGTGCCCGGACCGCACGCCTGCTCATCGAGACCACCGATCTGCCCATGGCGCGGATCGCCTTCGCCGCGGGCTTCTCCTCCATCCGCACCTTCAACGACACCGTCCGCCAGGTCTATGCACTCACCCCGAGCGAACTGCGCACCCGCACCTCGCCGCCGGCCCCCCGGACCTCACCCGCCGGCCGCAACGGCCCCGTCCCCGGCGCCCTGACCCTCCGCCTGCCGTTCCGCGCCCCGCTCACCCCCGACAACCTCTTCGGCCACCTCGCCGCCACCGCCGTGCCCGGAGTGGAGGAGTGGCGCGACGGCGCCTACCGGCGCACCCTCCGCCTGCCCCACGCCCACGGCATCGTCGCCCTCGCCCCGCGCCCCGGCCACATCGCCTGCCGCCTCACCCTCGGCGACCTGCGCGACCTCCCCGTCGCGATCAGCCGCTGCCGCCGCCTGCTCGACCTGGACGCCGACCCCGTCGCGATCGACGACCGGCTCCGCACCGACCCGGCCCTGGCACCCCTGGTCGACAAGGCGCCCGGCCGACGCGTCCCCCGCACCGTCGACGCCGCGGAGTTCGCCGTACGGGCCGTCCTCGGCCAGCAGGTGTCGACCGCCGCCGCCCGCACCCACGCCGCCCGCCTGGTCACCGCGCACGGCGAACCCGTCGACGACCCCGAGGGCGGCCTCACCCACCTGTTCCCCTCCCCGGAACACCTGGCCGGACTGGACCCGGACGCCCTCGCCCTGCCCCGCACCCGGCGCACCACCCTGCTCACCCTCGTCCGCCGACTCGCCGACGGCACCCTCCACCTGGGCGAGGAGAGCGACTGGCCCGAGACCCGCACCCGCCTCCTCGCCCTCCCCGGCTTCGGCCCCTGGACCGCCGACGTCATCGCCATGCGAGCCCTCGGCGACCCCGACGCCTTCCTCCCCACCGACCTGGGCGTCCGCCGTGCCGCCCGGCACCTCGGCCTCCCCTCGACCCCGGCCGCCCTCACCGCCCACGCCGAGCCCTGGCGTCCCTGGCGCGCCTATGCCGTCCAGTACCTCTGGTCCACCGACGACCACCCCATCAACTCCATCCCGGCATGACGACAGGTACGGATCCCCGGATGAGGATGAAGCAACACACCGTCATCGACAGCCCCTGCGGCCCCCTCACCCTCGTCGCCGACGACGGCGTCCTCTGCGGCCTCTACATGACCGACCACCGCCACCGCCCACCCGAGGAGACCTTCGGCCCCCGCACCGGCCCCGCGGCCACCCCCTTCGCCGAGGTCCGCGACCAGCTCTCCGCCTACTTCGCCGGCGCCCTGACCCGTTTCACCGTCGAACTCCGCCCCCACGGCACCCCGTTCCAGCGCCGCGTCTGGGCCGAGCTCACCCGCATCCCCTACGGCGAGACCCGCACCTACGGCCGGCTCGCCGCCACCCTCGGCAACCCCAGGTCCTCCCGCGCCGTCGGCCTCGCCAACGGCCGCAACCCGATCAGCATCATCATCCCCTGCCACCGAGTCATCGGCTCCACCGGCAGCCTCACCGGCTACGGCGGCGGCCTCCACCGCAAACAGCAGCTGCTCGACCTGGAGCGCCACGCCCGGGGCGGTGGAACCCCGCCCGTCCCGCCTCACCCGCCCACCCTCCACCGCGCCGCGGCGACCACCGCGTGCGGCAACGCCGGCGCCGCTGACAAGCGGATCGGCGGCAACGGGGCTTGAGCAGGCGTCAGGAGGCGCTCTCGGCGGTGATCCGGCGGAGGAGGCGGGGGAGTGCGGTGCCGATGGGGGCGCGGATCACCTCCTCCGCCAGGTCGTCGTACGGCGTCGGCTCCGCGTTGACGATGATCAGGCGGGCGCCGTGGTCGGCGGCCACGCCCGCGAGACCGGCGGCGGGCTGGACCTGGAGGCTGGTGCCGGCGGCGATGAAGACCGCGCAGGCCTTGGCGATGGCGACGGCCTCGCTCAGCACCTCGGGGTCGAGCGCCTCCCCGAACATCACGGTCGCCGTCTTGAGGATGCCCCCGCACGCACGGCACGGCGGATCGTCCTCGCCCGCCTCCAGCCGGGCCAGGGCCTCCGCCAGGGAGCTGCGGGCGTGACAGGAGGTGCACACCACTGTGCGGGCGTTGCCGTGCAGCTCGAGAACCTTGCGGCCGGGCATGCCGGCCAGCTGGTGCAGTCCGTCGACGTTCTGCGTGATCACGCGCACCGGGATCCCGGAGCGCTCGAGGTCCGCGACGGCGCGGTGCGCGGCGTTGGGCTCGGCCGACAGCGTCCCGTTCTCGCGCCGCATCCGCCAGGAGCGCCGCCGGATCTCCGGGTCGCTCATGTAGTACTCGTACGTGACGAGCTTCTCCGCCTCCGGGTCGCTGCGCCACAGCCCGTTGGGGCCGCGGTAGTCGGGGATGCCGGAGTCGGTGCTGACGCCGGCGCCGGTGAGGAGGGCGACGAGGGGCTTGCTCATGGGGCGAGGGTAGGGCGGTGCGGAGCGGCGCGGCGAGCGGATACGCGGGGAGCCCGGGTTCGTCTGCCGTCCGGGACGCGGATCGCCGTCAGCGCACCGGGTTGCCGTCCTCCAGCTCGGCGGTGCCCGCGCCGGTGTCGAGCACGTCGAGCGCGGCGAGGACACGGCGGCCGAGGGCACCCGGAAGGTGAGCGGTCAGCTCCTCGCGCGGCACCAGCTTCCAGGACAGCAGCTCCTCCTCCTGCAGGTGGATCGCGGCCAGGTCCTTCTCGTCGAGCACCCCGCCGTCGTAGAGGTACGCCACCATCGGCGGCCGGCCCTCGCCGCTCACCCAGTCGACCGCCAGCAGGCGGCCCGGCTCCCGGTTCAGGCCGATCTCCTCGGCCGTCTCGCGCCGCGCACCTTGCCGCGGGGTCTCTCCGTCGTCCGACTCGATCGTGCCGCCCGGCAGCGCCCACCCCTCCCGGTAGTTCGGCTCCACCAGCAGCACCCGTCCCTGCGTGTCCCGGAACAGGGCGGCGGCCCCGGCGAAGATCCGCGGGAGGCCGGCGAGGTAGGCGGCGAAGTCCTGTGCGTCGTCGGTGCCGGAGGCCGTGGTGGTGTCGCTGGTGGTGTCGCTGGTGGTGTCGCTGGTGATGCCGGTGGTGGTCATATCGGCAGGGTAACGGCGCGCCCGGTCCTGCCTGCGGCGACGACGGCCCGCCTGCCCCGGCGCACGGCAGCACACGCCGGTCCCGTGACCGGCATCGCGCGTCGCATGCGCCCGGGCACGGACGGGCGAAGGCCGCGTACGGAACCCCGCGCTCAGTCGCGGGCCCTCGGCGGTGCACCCGGATGCCGCAGCCGTGGTCGCCGTTGGCCTCGGCGGCGCCGATGAACAGCAGGGCGTGGTGCTCCTGGCCGCGGGCCGTGGCGATGCCGCCGAGGTCCAGCCGGATCCCCCAGCGAATCCGCTGCCACCATCAGCTCCCGGTCGACGGTGCAGAGCGTCCTGACGCCGGGCCCGGAGGGGCACCGGCCCCCTCGGACCCCGGGCTTCTACGGCCTCCGCCGTCGGTCCTACGCCTCGGATCCCTGTGCCAGCCGCAGGGTGCGCTCGGCGAGTTCGCTGATGCGGACACCGTCGAAGCCGAAGACCGCGCTGCGCACGGTGTCCTCCAGGGGGTCCTTCCACTGCCGGGGGATGGCCGCGGCGCCGCACAGGACGCCCGCCACCGAGCCGGCGGTGGCCCCGTTGGAGTCGGTGTCCAGGCCGCCGCGGACGGTCAGGGCGATGGTGCGGGTGAAGTCGCCGTCGCCGTGCAGCAGTCCGGCGGTGAGCACGGCGGCATTGGGGACGACGTGGACCCAGTTCAGCCCTGCCGTCTCCGCCTCCAGCGTGTTCAGGGTCTCCTCCCAGGACAGGCCGGTCTCGTGCAGGGAGGCCACCCGGCGGACGGTGCGGGCCAGGCGGCAGCTCGGCGGGATCACCGTGAGCGCCTCCTCCACGGCGTCCCGCACCGTGGGCGCGGTGAACGCCGCCGCGATCAGCGCCGCGGCCCACATCGCCCCGTACACGCCGTTGCCGGTGTGGGACAGCACCGCGTCGCGGCGGGCCAGGGCGGCGGCCCGGCGCGGGGCGCCGGGGGAGGTCCAGCCATGGATGTCCGCACGGATCAGGGCGCCGATCCACTCCTGGTACGGGTTGTCGAACGTGGCGGTCAGCGGGGGTCTGAGGCCGCTTGCGAGGTTCCGGTAGGCGGCGCGTTCCGCGGTGAAGGTCTGCAGGTACGGCAGCCGCCGCAGCCACAGGTCGCCGACCTGCTCGGTGGTGAAGCCGAAGCCGTGGGTCTCCAGCAGGTCCAGGCCCAGGACGGCGTAGTCGACGTCGTCGTCGCGGCAGCTGCCGTGGATGCGGCCGCGCACGCACGCGCGCCACTCCGGGCGCAGATCCTCGGCCATGCCCTCGGTGAGCGGCTCGGGGATGTAGTCGGTCAGGGGGAGGGCGCCCGCCTGGCGCAGATAGCGGTCGATGCGCTGCCGTGTCCACACGTGGCCCCGCTCGACCGGCTTGCCCAGCATGTTGCCGGCGATCCGGCCGAGCCAGCCTCCGAGGATGCGGTCGGCCAGGTCCGGCTTTCCTGCCGCGGTGCGCGCGGCGGTCATGACGTCGGTCATGGCTTCGGTCTACCCCTCGCAGCGGATTCCGCACGCGGCCGGACGGCCCGCGCCGTTCAGCCCATACCGACCACGCCGCACGGGCAGGCCCGCGCGGACCACGCCGCACGGGCAGGCCCGCGCGGACCACGCCGCACGGGCAGGCTCTGACCGCCGTCCACGGGGCGGGCGGGGAATGACGGGGACGGGGAGCGAAGGTTAAGGTCACAGCGGCGCGACTGGCCCGTGCACGGCGTGCGCGGGCCCGAGTAGCGAGGGGAAGACAAGTGGCTGACGCAGTCAGCGGTACCTGGTCCGAGCAGTCGGCGCGGCCGGCTCAGCGGGTGCTCGTCGCCGCGGACAAGTTCAAGGGCTCCTTGACGGCCGTGGAGGTCGCCGAGCGGGTGGCGGCCGGGCTTCGCAGGGTCGTGCCGGGCGTCCAGGTCGAGGCGCTGCCGGTCGCCGACGGCGGCGACGGCACGGTGGCGGCGGCGGTGGCGGCGGGATTCGGGCGGCGGGAGGTGCGGGTCACCGGTCCCACCGGCGACCAGGTGACCGCGGCGTACGCGCTGCGCGAGGGCACCGCGGTCGTGGAGATGGCGGAGGCGAGCGGCCTCCAGCGGCTGCCGGAGGGCGTCCTCGCGCCGCTCACGGCGACCACGTACGGCTCGGGCGAGCTGCTGCGGGCCGCGCTGGACGCGGGTGCGCGGACCATCGTGTTCGGGGTGGGCGGCAGCGCCACCACGGACGGCGGCGCGGGCATGCTGTCCGCGCTGGGCGCGCGGTTCCTGAAGGCCGACGGGGAGCCGGTGGCGCCGGGCGGCGGCGGTCTCGCCGAACTGGCGAGCGCGGACCTGTCCGGCCTGGACGATCGGCTCTCCTCGGTCGAGTTCGTCCTCGCCAGCGACGTCGACAATCCGCTCACCGGCCCGAAGGGCGCGCCGGCGGTCTACGGCCCGCAGAAGGGGGCGTCGCCGGAGGATGTGGAACGCCTGGACGCGGCGCTGGCGCACTTCGCGAAGGTGCTGGAGGGGGAGCTGGGCGCGAAGGCCGCCGAGCTGGCCGCCTCGCCCGGCGCGGGCGCGGCCGGCGGCATCGGCTACGGCGCGCTGCTGGTCGGGGCGCGGTTCCGGCCGGGCATCGAGGTCATGCTGGACGTCCTGGGCTTCGCCCCGGCGCTGGAGCGGGCCGACCTGGTGATCACGGGGGAGGGCTCCCTGGATCAGCAGACCCTGCACGGCAAGGCCCCGGCCGGGGTGGCCTCGGCGGCACGCGCGGCGGGCAAGGAGGTCGTCGCGGTGTGCGGCCGCCTGGCCCTGCCCCCGGAGACCCTCGGCAAGGCCGGGATCCGCAGGGCCTACGCGCTCACGGACATCGAGCCGGACGTGCAGAAGTGCATCACCGAAGCGGGCCCCGTCCTGGAGCGCACGGCCGAACGGATCGCCCGCGACTTCCTGACCTGACCGTTTCCCGGCCGGCCCACCCGTCTCGGCCACCCGCGGAGGTGGCCGGGCCTTCCGGCGGGCTCGGCGCGCACCGGCACAGCAGACGGCCCCGGACCTCCATGGTCCGGGGCCGATGTGCTCGGCGAGGGGTTACGGCAGCTGGGCTGCCCGGGCCTCGCGGCGGTTGTCGCGGAAGTTGTTCACCCGGCGGGCCGTGGCGAACAGGGGGATCACCGCACCCATCACCAGCTGCAGGGCGCAGCCGGTCTGGAGGAGCAGCTGGCCGCTCGGGGCGTCGAAGGCCCAGGCGGCCAGGAGGCCCATGGACAGGACGATCCAGGTCAGCATGGCGACCGCCAGGCGGCCCCGCGGCTTCGGGTACTCGACGCGGCTCACCATCAGCCACGCGGTGCCGAGGATCGCCAGCAGCGTCGCCACGAACGGCAGCTCGAGCAGCACGATCGACACGACCGTCAGCGCCCCGAACGGCGACGGCATGCCCTGGAACGTGCCGTCCTTGACCGTCACGCAGGAGAATCTCGCCAGCCGCAGGACCACCGCGAGCAGCACCACGATCGCCCCGACCGCGGCCACCCTCTGGTGCGCGTCGTCCGCGACCATGCCGTAGACCAGCACGAAGTACGCCGGCGCCAGGCCGAAGCTGATCAGGTCCGAGAGGTTGTCCAGCTCCGCACCCATCGGCGAGCTGCGCAGCTTGCGCGCGACCAGCCCGTCGAAGAGGTCGAAGACCGCCGCACACAGCATCAGGATCACCGCGGTGGCCGCGCTGTGGCGGGCCATGCCGGTCTCCTGGCTCCCGGTGAGGTGCGGGATCAGGATGCCGGTGGTGGTGAAGTACACCGCCATGAAGCCACAGGTGGCGTTGCCCAGGGTGAGGGTGTCCGCTATCGACAGGCGCAGCGAGAGAGGCATCTCCTCCTCGTCGTCCTCGTCGGCCTCCGGCACCCAGCCGGCCTGAGTCTCCGGATCAATCACGGTCAATGCGAGTCACCCCAGCCACCGTCTTCTGCCCGACTTCGACCGCGACGTCCACGCCCTCGGGCAGGTAGATGTCGACCCGCGAGCCGAACCGGATCAGACCGATCCGCTCGCCCTGCTCGACCTTGGTGCCCTGCGGCACGTAGGGGACGATGCGGCGGGCCACCGCGCCGGCGATCTGGACCATCTCGATGTCGCCGAGCTCGGTGTCGAAGTGCCACACCACCCGCTCGTTGTTCTCGCTCTCCTTGTTGAAGGCGGGAACGAAACCACCGGGGATGTGCTCGACGGACGTGACCGTGCCGGCCAGCGGCGCGCGGTTCACGTGGACGTTGAGCGGGCTCATGAAGATGGCGACTCGGGTGCGGCCGTCCTTCCACGGCATGATGCTCTGCACCACACCGTCGGCGGGCGAGATGACCCGGCCCTGGGCGATCTCGCGCTCGGGGTCGCGGAAGAACCACAGCATCCCGGCCGCCAGCGCGGTGGCGGGAACGGCGATGGCCTTCGCCGCGCCCGAGCGGCGGGCACGCAGAAGGCTGACGGCTGCGGTGGCGACGGTCGGCAGAAGCCACGGCGATGCTCCGCGCGCGAGGCGTACGCCGGCGAGGCTGTCGCGAGGTGCAGAGTTTTGGCTGTGGGGCATGGATGACCTTCGTAGCGGATGATGCCGCGCACTTGCGGGGGACGGCGGCTTTCCGGCGATCGTAGCGGCTCCCGGCGGCAACTGGGTAAGCCAGGCAGCCGAGTCAGCGCCAGAAACGTGCATACGGGGTGTGATCCTGTTCTCCAAGAAAACACCCCGTATCCGGACATCTAGCCCTGGAACCGATACTCTTCGAGCAGTCGGCGGCCAATGATCATTTTCTGGATCTCGGCGGTGCCTTCACCGATCAGCAGCATCGGGGCCTCCCGGTAGAGGCGCTCGATCTCGTACTCCTTAGAGAAGCCGTAGCCGCCGTGGATCCGGAAGGCGTCCTCCACGACCTCCTTGCAGTACTCGCTGGCGAGGTACTTCGCCATGCCTGCCTCGAGGTCGTTTCGTTCCCCGGAGTCCTTTTTGCGTGCTGCGTTGACCATCATCGCATGCGCGGCCTCCACCTTGGTAGCCATCTCGGCCAGCTTGAACTGAATGGCCTGGTGCTGGGCGATCGGCTTGCCGAAAGTGTGACGCTGCTGGGCGTACTGGACACCGAGCTCGAAGGCACGCTGAGCGACGCCGCAGCCACGCGCCGCGACATTGACCCGGCCGACCTCGACGCCGTCCATCATTTGGTAAAAACCTCGGCCGGTGACCCCGCCGAGCACCCGATTCTCCGGAATGCGCAGGCCGTCCATGATGAGCTCGGTCGTGTCGACGCCCTTGTAGCCCATCTTGTCGATCTTGCCGGGGATGGTCAGCCCCGGACGGACCTCGCCGAAGCCCGGCTCCTTCTCCACCAGGAAGGTGGTCATCGACTTGTGCGGCGGAGTGCCCTCGGGGTGTCCTTCGTCACTTCGCACCAGAACGGCGACCAGCGAGGACGTTCCGCCGTTCGTCAGCCACATCTTCTGGCCGTTGAGGACGTACTCGTCGCCGTCCTTGACCGCCTTGGACGTGATCGCCGACACATCGGAGCCCAGGCCCGGCTCCGACATGGAGAAGGCGCCGCGGATGTCGCCGGCCGCCATCTTCGGCAGGAAGTACTCCTTCTGCTCCTGCGTGCCGTGCTGCTTGAGCATGTACGCCACGATGAAGTGCGTGTTGATGATGCCGGACACCGACATCCAGCCGCGGGCGATCTCCTCCACGCACAGCGCGTACGTGAGCAGGGACTCGCCCAGACCCCCGTACTCCTCGGGGATCATCAGACCGAACAGGCCGAGTTCCTTCAGCCCGTCGACGATCTGCTGCGGGTACTCGTCACGGTGCTCCAGCTCGGTGGCGACCGGGATGATCTCCTTGTCCACGAAGTCGCGGACGGTGGCGAGAATCTCCTGCTGAACATCGGTCAGACCGGCGGTCTGGGCGAGACGGGCCATCGCTTACTTCCCCTGTTCCTTGAGCTCGGGGCGGCCCGGCTGCTCGCCGCCGCGCTCCTTGATGTACGTCTCGGTCGGCACCATCACCTTGCGGCGGAACACGCACACCAGCGTGCCGTCCTGCTTGTAGCCCTTGGTCTCCACGTGGACGATGCCGCGGTCGTTCTTCGACTTCGACGGCCACTTGTCGAGGACGGTGGTCTCGCCGTAGATGGTGTCGCCGTGGAAGGTCGGCGCCACGTGCTTGAGCGACTCGATCTCCAGATTGGCGATCGCCTTGCCGGAGATGTCCGGCACGCTCATGCCGAGCAGCAGCGAGTAGATGTAGTTCCCGACGACGACGTTCTTGCCGAAGTCCGTCGTCTTCTCCGCATAGTTGACGTCCATGTGGAGCGGGTGGTGGTTCATGGTGAGGAGACAGAACAGGTGGTCGTCGTACTCGGTGACCGTCTTGCCCGGCCAGTGCTTGTACGTCGCCCCGACCTCGAACTCCTCGTAGGTGCGTCCGAACTGCATGACGGTCAGGCCTCCGGGATCTCGAACTTCGACGTGCGCTGCATGCCGGCGGCGCGCCCCTTGCCGGCGATGACCAGGGCCATCTTGCGGCTGGCCTCGTCGATCATCTCGTCGCCGAGCATCGCCGAGCCCTTCTTGCCGCCCGCCTCGGACGTGTAGTACTCGTACGCGTCCAGGATCAGCTCGGCGTGGTCGTAGTCCTCCTGAGAGGGCGAGAAGACCTCGTTGGCGGCGTCCACCTGGCCGGGGTGCAGCACCCACTTGCCGTCGAAGCCGAGCGCGGCGGCGCGCTGGGCGACCGCGCGGAAGCCGTCCACGTTGCGGATCTGCAGGTAGGGGCCGTCGATCGCCTGCAGGTTGTTGGCGCGGGCCGCCATCAGGATCTTCATCAGGATGTAGTGGTAGGCGTCCGCCGGGTAGCCGGGCGGCTGCTCGCCGACCACCAGCGACTTCATGTTGATGGAGGCCATGAAGTCGGCCGGGCCGAAGATGATGGTCTCCAGGCGCGGGGAGGCCTGGGCGATCTCGTTGACGTTGTTCAGGCCCTGCGCGTTCTCGATCTGCGCCTCGATGCCGATGCGGCCGACCTCGAAGCCCATGGTCTTCTCGATCTGCGTCAGCAGCAGGTCGAGGGCGACGACCTGCTGGGCGTCCTGGACCTTCGGCAGCATGATGCAGTCGAGGTTCTGGCCGGCGCCCTCCACCACGGTCACCACGTCGCGGTAGGTCCACTCGGTGGTCCAGTCGTTGACCCGCACGACCCGGGTCTTGCCGGTCCAGTCGCCCTCGTTGAGGAACTTCACGATGGTGTGCCGCGCCTCCGGCTTGGCGAGCGGCGCGCAGGCGTCCTCCAGGTCCAGGAAGACCTGGTCCGCGGGGAGGCCCTGGGCCTTCTCCAGGAAGCGCGGGTTCGAGCCCGGTACCGCCAGGCAGGAACGCCGGGGGCGAAGGCGGTCGAAGGCGTTCTGCGCGGCGGAGCCGCCCGTGGCGGGGGTGGCGGCGGGCGACGGGTGGGCGGTCATGCGGGGACCTCCAGGGGGTCGAGCTTGTTGGCTTTGCGGATCTCGTCGACGATGCGGCCGATGATCCCGGTGATGTCGAAGTCCTTCGGGGTGAAGACCGCGGCCACTCCGGCCGCCCGCAGCTGTTCGGCGTCACCGCTGGGGATGATGCCACCGGCGATCACCGGTATATCTGTGGCGCCTGCCACATGCAGCCGCTGGAGCACGTCCGGCACCAGCTGGGCGTGCGACCCGGACAGGATCGACAGGCCCACCGCGTGCACGTCCTCGGCGAGCGCGGCGTCCACGATCTGCTCCGGGGTCAGCCGGATGCCCTGGTAGACCACCTCGAACCCGGCGTCGCGGGCCCGCACGGCGATCTGCTCCGCGCCGTTGGAGTGGCCGTCCAGGCCGGGCTTGCCGACCAGGAAGCGCAGCTTGCCGACGCCCAGCTCCCGGGCGGTCAGCTCCACCGTGCGGCGCACCCGGGCCAGCGCGGTGCCCTCCTCGGCGGTGACCGCGACCGGCGCGGAGGAGACGCCCGTCGGGGCGCGGTACTCGCCGAACACCTCGCGCAGGGCGCCGGCCCACTCCCCGGTGGTGACACCCGCACGGGCGCACTCCAGGGTGGCCTCCATCAGGTTCTCGGTGCCGCGGGCGGCCTCCTTCAGCCGCTCCAGCGCCTTGCAGGGGCGCGGGTGGTTGTACGGCGGCTGGTAGCGGGTGTCGCGCCACTTCTGCAGCGACTCGATCACCCGGGCCTCCACGGCCGGATCCACGGTCTGGATCGCGGTGTCCAGATCGGCGGTCAGCGGGTTGGGCTCGGTGCCCTCGAAGATGTTGACGCCGACGATCTTCTCCTCGCCGGACTCGATCCGCGCCCGCCGCTCGGCGTGCGAGGCGACCAGCTGGGACTTGAGGTAGCCGGACTCCACGGCGGCCATCGCGCCGCCCATCTCCTCGATGCGCCGCATCTCGGCGAGCGAGTCGGCGACCAGCTGCTCCACCTTGGCCTCGATCACCTTCGAGCCCTCGAAGATGTCGTCGTACTCCAGCAGGTCGCTCTCGTAGGCGAGCACCTGCTGGATGCGCAGCGACCACTGCTGGTCCCAGGGGCGGGGCAGGCCGAGCGCCTCGTTCCAGGCGGGCAGCTGCACGGCGCGGGCGCGGGCGTCCTTGGAGAGGGTGACGGCCAGCATCTCCAGCACGATCCGCTGGACGTTGTTCTCCGGCTGCGCCTCGGTCAGACCGAGGGAGTTGACCTGGACGCCGTAGCGGAAGCGGCGGTGCTTGGGGTTCTCGATGCCGTACCGCTCACGGGTGATCTTGTCCCAGATGCGGCCGAAGGCCCGCATCTTGCACATCTCCTCGATGAAGCGGACGCCCGCGTTCACGAAGAAGGAGATGCGGGCGACCACATCGCCCTTGCGCTCCTCGGGGATCTGGCCGGAGGCGAACACCGCGTCCAGCACGGCGACCGCGGTGGACATCGCGTAGGCGATCTCCTGCACCGGCGTGGCGCCCGCCTCCTGCAGGTGGTAGCTGCAGATGTTGATCGGGTTCCACTTGGGGATGTTGTTGACCGTGTAGCAGATCATGTCGGTCGTCAGCCGGAGCGACGGTCCCGGCGGGAAGACGTGCGTCCCGCGGGACAGGTACTCCTTGACGATGTCGTTCTGCGTGGTCCCCTGCAGCTTGGTGATGTCCGCGCCCTGCTCCTCGGCGACGACCTGGTAGAGCGCCAGCAGCCACATGGCGGTGGCGTTGATCGTCATCGAGGTGTTCATCTGCTCCAGGGGGATGTCCTGGAACAGCCGGCGCATGTCACCGAGGTGCGCCACCGGCACGCCGACCCGGCCGACCTCGCCGCGGGCGAGGACGTGGTCGGGGTCGTAGCCGGTCTGCGTCGGCAGGTCGAACGCGACCGACAGACCCGTCTGGCCCTTGGCGAGGTTGCGCCGGTACAGCTCGTTGGACGCCTCGGCGGTCGAGTGCCCGGCGTAGGTCCGCATGAGCCAGGGACGGTCCTTCTGACGCTCTGTCATGCCCCGGCCCTCAGACGTTCCGGAAGCGGTTGATGGCGTCGATGTGCTTGGCGCGCTTGGCGTGGTCCTTCACGCCCAGGCCCTCCTCGGGGGCCAGGCAGAGCACGCCGACCTTGCCCTGGTGCAGGTTGCGGTGCACGTCGAAGGCGGCCTGCCCGGTGTCCTCCAGGGAGTACACCTTGGACAGGGTCGGGTGGATCCTGCCCTTGGCGACCAGGCGGTTGGCCTCCCAGGCCTCGCGGTAGTTGGCGAAGTGCGAGCCGACGATCCGCTTCAGCGACATCCACAGGTAGCGGTTGTCGTACTGGTGCAGGTAGCCGGAGGTGGAGGCGCAGGTGGTGATGGTGCCGCCCTTGCGGGTGACGTAGACGGAGGCGCCGAAGGTCTCGCGGCCGGGGTGCTCGAAGACGATGTCGATGTCCTCGCCGCCGGTGAGCTCGCGGATGCGCTTGCCGAAGCGCTTCCACTCCTTGGGGTCCTGGGTGTGCTCGTCCTTCCAGAACCGGTAGTTCTCGGCGCTGCGGTTGATGATCATTTCAGCGCCCATCTTCCGGCAGATCTCGGCCTTCTCCTCGCTGGAGACGACACAGACCGGGTTGGCGCCGCCGGCCAGGGCGAACTGGGTGGCGTAGGAGCCGAGGCCGCCGCTGGCGCCCCAGATCAGCACGTTGTCGCCCTGCTTCATGCCGGCGCCGTTGCGGGAGACCAGCTGGCGGTAGGCGGTGGAGTTGACCAGGCCGGGGGCGGCGGCCTCCTCCCAGGTGAGGTGGTCCGGCTTGGGCATCAGCTGGTTGGACTTCACCAGCGCGATCTCCGCCAGGCCGCCGAAGTTGGTCTCGAAGCCCCAGATGCGCTGCTCGGGGTCGAGCATCGTGTCGTTGTGGCCGTCGGAGGACTCCAGCTCGACGGAGAGGCAGTGCGCGACCACCTCGTCGCCGGGGCGCCAGGCGTTGACGCCGGGACCGGTGCGCAGCACCACGCCGGCGAGGTCGGAGCCGATGATGTGGTACGGCAGGTCGTGCCGCTTGGCCAGCTCGCTGGTGCGGCCGTAGCGCTCCAGGAAGTTGAAGGTGGGCAGCGGCTCGAAGATCGAGGTCCACACCGAGTTGTAGTTGACCGAGGAGGCCATGACGGCCACCAGGGCCTCGCCGGGGCCCAGTTCGGGCAGCGGCACCTCGTCGAGGTGGAGCGACTTGCGCGGGTCCTTGTCGCGCGTGGAGAGGCCGGCGAACATCTCCGTCTCGTCCTTGTGCACGGTGATCGCGCGGTACGACTCGGGGAGCGGCAGATTGGCGAAGTCCTCCGACGTGGAGTCGGGCGACTGGATCGCGGCCAGGATGTCCTTGACGGTCACGTGTTGCCTCCGGCGAAGAGCGCCCTGAGGGAGGGGCGCTGAGGGTTACGTCGGTGCTGCTGAGGGTTGTGGGTGGTGCCGTCGGTTCGGCGGTGGTGCTTCGGCAGCGCTTTGTGGCGCGGGAGGTTGCCTGTGACGCAGGCGTCCGGGACGCGAAGTGGCTCGCGGGGACACCCCGGACACCTTCAAGCTATGACACCGCGTGTCACCCCGCAAGGCACTGAGTGCCAGAACTTGCTCTCAGATGAAATCTTTACGTAACAGATGAGCGATGATCGATCGAATCGGGGGTGCGAGCGGCTGCAAAACGGGCCCTGACATGCCAAAACGGCCACCCGGTGGGGTGGCCGTTGTCACAGCGGAACGGTACCGCCCGGAGCCCGGCCGGCGCTCCTCGAGAGGCCGGGTCGGGCTCCTCGAAACGCCGGGTCGGGCTCCTCGAAACGCCGGGTCGGCGTCTCTCGGACGCCTCGGCCGGCGCTCCTCGGGAGCCTGGGTCAGCGCTCCTTGAGCGCCTGCTCGATGGTCCGCATCACCTCGTCGAGCGGGGCGTCCGTGCGGGCCACGGTGACCAGCACCTCGCCCTGCCCCGAGGTCCGGGCGGCCGGCTGCTCCGGCGCGGCGGTACGGCGGCCCGCCATGATGCCGCTGCCGAAGGTCTTGCGGACGATGGCGAACGCATGGTCCAGCTGGGCCTCCACGTCCCCCTGACCGCCCGCCCGCAGCCAGCGCCGCAGCACATGGTTGTGGGCGGTGACCACCGCGGACGCCGCGACCTCGGCGAGCAGCGGGTCGTCGCCCACCGTGTCGCGGTGCGCGTGCTCGTCGAAGTGGCCCAGGAGATAGCGGGTGAACAGCCGCTCGTAGCGGGCCACCGACGCGATCTCCGCCTCGCGCAGCGTGGGCACCTCGCGGGTCAGCTTGTACCGGGCGACCGAGATCTCCGGCCGCGCCGCGTACATCTTCATGACCTCCTTGATGCCGCGGCACACCGTGTCGAGCGGATGCTCGTGCGGGGGAGCGGACTTCAGCACCGCCTCGGCGCGGACCAGGGTGTCGTCGTGATCGGGGAAGATCGCCTCTTCCTTGGAGCGGAAGTGACGGAAGAAGGTGCGGCGGGCGACCCCGGCCGCGGCCGCGATCTCGTCGACCGTGGTGGCCTCGTACCCCTTGGTCGCGAACAGCTCCATCGCGGCGGCCGCGAGTTCCCGGCGCATCTTCAGCCGCTGGGCGGCGGCGCGGGAGCCTGCGGCACTCTCCGGCGGCTCGGTCGTGGCGGGCGTACGTGCGGACTTGGCGGGCTGGGACATGCCCCGAACGTACTGCATGGGCGCAGCTCGGTGCGCATGACCGGCCCCCTCCCCGCCCTCGGAGGGCGGGGCGGAGCTGCTGCGCGCGGCGGGCGCGAGGCGGTCGGGACCGAGCAGCCCGCCCCACTCCGCACCCGCCTGGAGCCAGTCGCCGGGGCGCTGCTCAGCGCTTGGCATATTCGCGGAAGCCACGGCCCGTCTTGCGGCCGAGGCAGCCCGCGGCCACCAGGTGCTCCAGCAGCGGCGCCGGAGCGAGTCCCGGGTCGCGGAACTCGCGGTGCAGGACCTTCTCGATCGCCAGCGAGACGTCCAGGCCCACGACGTCCAGCAGCTCGAAGGGGCCCATCGGGTAGCCGCCGCCCAGCTTCATCGCGGCGTCGATGTCGTCCAGCGACGCGTAGTGCTCCTGCACCATCTTGATCGCGTTGTTCAGGTAGGGGAACAGCAGCGCGTTGACGATGAAGCCGGCCCGGTCGCCGCAGTCCACGGCGTGCTTGCGGATCTTCCCGCAGACCTCGTGGACGGTGGCGTGCACGTCATCGGCGGTCAGCACCGTGCGGACCACCTCGACCAGCTTCATCGCCGGCGCCGGGTTGAAGAAGTGCATGCCGATCACGTCCTGCGGACGCGAGGTGGCGCGGGCGCAGGCCACGACCGGCAGCGAAGAGGTGGTGGTGGCGAGCACCGCGCCCGGCTTGCAGACCTTGTCCAGCGTGGCGAACAGCTGCCGCTTGATCTCCAGGTCCTCGGCGACCGCCTCCACCGCGAGATCGACGTCGGCGAAGTCGTCGTAGGAGCCGGTCGGCCGGATCCGCGCGAGCGTCCCGGCGGCCGCCTCGGCCGTCATCCGGCCCTTGTCCACGGAACGCTGCAGCGACTTGCCGATCCGCGCCTTGGCGGCCTCGGCCTTCTCCGTGCTGCGCGCGGCCAGCACGACCTCGTAGCCGCCCTTGGCGAACACCTCGGCGATGCCCGACGCCATCGTGCCCGAGCCGGCCACGCCCACCGAGCGGACCGGACGGCCCTCCGTCAGCGTGCCGCCCTCCAGCGGGGTGAGCGCGTCCCGGACGACCTTGCCGCTGCCCGGCGCCTCGTAGGTGTAGAAGCCGCGGCCCGCCTTGCGGCCCGTCAGGCCCGCCTCGCTGAGCTGCTTGAGGATCGGGGCGGGGGCGTGCAGCCGGTCGTGGGAGGCGGCGTACATGGCCTCCAGGACCGTGCGGGCGGTGTCGATGCCGATGAGGTCGAGCAGCGCCAGCGGCCCCATCGGCAGGCCGCAGCCCAGCCGCATCGCGGCGTCGATGTCCTCGCGGGAGGCGTACTTGGCCTCGTACATCGCGGCGGCCTGGTTGAGGTAGCCGAACAGCAGGCCGTCGGCGACGAATCCGGGCCGGTCACCGACCGACACCGGCTCCTTGCCCAGGTCCAGGGCGAGATCGGTGACGGCGGTGACGGCGGCGGGCGCGGTCAGCACCGAGGAGACGATCTCCACCAGCTTCATCTTCGGGGCCGGGTTGAAGAAGTGCATGCCCAGCACCCGCTCGGGGCGGGCCGAGTCGGCGGCGAGCCGGGTCACGGACAGGGCGTTGGTGCCGGTCGCCAGAATCGTCTCCGGCCGCACGATGCCGTCGAGTTCGCGGAAGATCTGCTGCTTGATCTCGTACGACTCCGGTGCGACCTCGATCACCAGGTCGGCCTCGGCCGCGGCCGACAGCTCGGTCGAGGTGGTGATGCGGGACAGGAGCTCGGTGCGCTCCTGCTCGGTGAGCCGGCCGCGCTCCACGGCCCGGGCCGTGGAGGACTGAAGGGCGGCCAGACTCCTGGCGGCCTGGGCCTCGCTGATGTCGATGCCGACGACCGTGCGGCCGGCCTGGGCGAGGACCTCGGCGATGCCGGTGCCCATCGTGCCGAGACCGACCACGGCGACGCTCTTCAGCGGGGACGGAGGGGTGTGGGACAGGGGAGTGGCCATCGCGGGACTCCAGGAATGAGGGTGACGACGAAAAGGGTGCCCGGGTGCGCCGAGGGCGCACCGGGTGCTCCGTGAATGCGGGTGTGACCGGGCTGCAAGCGCACACGCCCGGTGCCGTCGCGGCCCGGGCGCGCACACGCCCGTCACCGGCGGCGGATCCGACCGGCCCTGTCCCGAGGCCGAGCCGTACAGGTACACACAGGTACCGAACCGACTGCGCTCACGGCGGCCGCGTCACCAGACCACCGTGAGAGATGCGAGTGGGTAACTCGCTCGTCTGAGCTTAACTTGCGGGTAACGAGCGCGCCAGCCCCATGTCTCTGTGACGTACGTCCCTGACCGCCCCGTGCCCCTACCCTCGAGACATGGACGAAGAGTTGCGATCGCTCACGGAACGCTTACGGGCCGAGTCCGGCGGCACGCCGGAGTACGAACGGCTCCGGGCGACACATGACCTCGACGCGCTCGCCTCGGTGCTCACCGCCCCCGGACAGCCGCTGTGGGCCCGGGAACTCGCCGCCGTCCGGCTCGGGCTTGCCGGCGACCGCCGCGCCTTCGAGACCCTGGTGCTCCTCCTCAACCACCGCGACCCCCCGCGCTGCGCCTCCGCCGCCCACGCGCTGGCCCGCCTCGACGACCCGCGCACCGCTCGCGCCGCCGCCGCCCTCGCCACCAACGAACTGCGCGTCGCCTACGCCCTGCACCCCGTGCGCCTGCTCACCGAGCTGCGTGCCCCGGAGTCCGTCCCGGCCCTGATCACCACCCTGCGCCGCCGCCTGCAACCGCACGACCCCTACCGCAAGGTCGCCCTCGCCTGCGTCGAGGGCCTCGGCACCCTCGCCGACCCCCGCGCCGAATCCGTCCTCACCGATGCCCTCGCCCACCCCGCCCTCGCCGAGGCCGCCGCCCGGGCCCTCGCCCGCATCCCGCATCCCCGCTCCCGGCGCAACCCGCCCGGCCACCGCGTCCCCGGGCCCCGCTGACCGCAGGGGCCCGGGCCTCTCGCTCCTCGCTCAGCCGCGGAAGCCGAGCAGGCTGTGCAGGGCCGAGCCGCGGGCGGTGCTCGGGGCCGCCTTGGAGGCCGGGGGCTCCGGGTCGGGGAGGGCCTCGCAGACCGCGTCGGCCTCGCCCCGGGTGCTGCGCGGGACCGTGCCGTCGGCCAGGTAGGCGGCGAGGTGGCGGTCCAGGCAGGTGTTGCCGCTGAGGGTGATGCCGTGGTTGCCGCCGCCCTGCTCGACCACCAGGCTGGAGCCGGCCAGCAGCTGATGGACCGTGACCCCGCCCCGGTAGGGGGTCGCCGCGTCGTTCGTGGCCTGGAAGAGCAGCGCCGGCGGCAGCTTGTCGTTGGTGATGTCCACCGTGCGTACCGCGTCGGTCGGCCAGAAGGCGCAGGGGGCGTTGTACCAGGCGTTGTTCCAGGTCAGGAACGGGGCCCGCGCGTACGCCTCCCAGTTGTCCTTGCGCCACTGTTCCCAGTCGCGCGGCCAGGTGGCGTCCCGGCACTCCACCGCCGTGTAGACGCTGTAGCCGTTGTCGTCCCCGTCGTCGGGCGCGCCGAAGTTCTCGTACGCCTCGACCAGGGGACCGTCGTCCCCCTCGTTCACATGGGCCGAGAACGCCTCGGCGAGGTACGGCCAGAAGCCGTTGTAGTAGCCGCCGGGGATGTAGGTGTCCTCCAGCTCGGCCGGGCCCACCGTGCCGTCGGCCGGCTTCTCCGCCAGCTCGGACCGCATCTCGTACCAGCGCTCCTCGACGCGCTCCGGGTCGGTGCCCAGGCGGTAGTGCGCGTCGTGCCGGGCGACCCAGGCCATGAAGGCGCGGTGCCGGTCGTTGAAGGCGTGGTTCTGGGCGAGGTTGGCGTCGTACCAGACCTGGGTGGGGTCGACGACCGAGTCGAGCACCAGGCGCCGTACGCGCTCCGGGTACAGCTTGGCGTAGACCGCGCCCAGGTAGGTGCCGTAGGAGTAGCCGAGGTAGCTCACCCGCTCCGCGCCGAGTGCCTGCCGGATCAGGTCGAGGTCGTGTGCCGCGCTGACCGTGTTGATGTGCGGCAGTACCTCCGGGTACTTGGTCCGGCAGGACTCCGCGAACGACTTCACACGGGCGAGGTTGGTCTGCTCCGCCTCGGCGGAGTCCGGGACGGGGTCGGGGCGCACCGTGCGGAAGTACCGCGGTGAGCAGTCCAGGGCGGGGGTGCTGGCGCCCACGCCGCGCGGGTCGAAGCCGATGATGTCGTACTGGGCCGCCACCTCCTTGGGCAGGGACGACGCCACGAACCCCGCCAGCGTGCGCCCGCTGCCGCCGGGCCCGCCCGGGTTGACGAGGAGCGGGCCCTGCGAGCGCTGCGCGGTGTGCGGCACGCGGGACAGCGCCAGGGTGATGGTCCGCCCCTCGGGGTCGGCGTGGCTCAGCGGCACCTCCACGGAGGCACACTGCAGCGTGGGGTACTTGTCGGTGCCGCACGCCTTCCAGGCGGGCGCCGCCACCCGGAAACCCCGGTCGGTGTCCGAGGGACCGGCCTCGGCCGTCCCGGCGGTGAGGCCTCCTGCGGCCATGACGACGGCGGCACCGCACAGCGCGGCTGCTTTCCTCACGGGTCCTCCCAGACGGGCGGGCGGCGACCGCGGAACTCACGGTCCACACCGGATCGTTCCGGGAAGCGGACCCCTGACGAACATCCCGGAGGACTTCTTGACTCCTTTGGACCGCCGGATGCGCTCGAATGCTCGGGGCGGACCGCGGGGGCGGACGAGGCGCTAGAGCAGGGTGAGCTGGGTGGGCTCGGCGGTCCCGGGCAGGGCCGGTGCGGCGGCGGGTGTGCGGCGCGGCAGTCCCGGGCGGGCGGGGCCGATGCCGTACTCCTGGGCCAGTTCGTGCACCTGACGGGTGATCCGGCGCTGGTACCACCTGGGGGCGTAGGCGCCGTCCGCGTACAGCCGCTCGTAGCGGCCCACCAGATACGGGTGGTGGCGCGACAGCCAGGCCATGAACCACTCGCGGGCGCCGGGCCGCAGATGCAGCACGAGCGGTGTGACGGAGGTGGCGCCCGAGGCGGCGATCGCCCGCACGGTGGAGCGCAGCTGCTCCGGGCGGTCGCTCAGGAACGGGATCACCGGGGCCATCAGCACTCCGCAGCCGATGCCGTGCCGGGCCAGTGTGCGTACGACGTCCAGGCGCCGCTCGGGGGCGGGCGTTCCCGGCTCCACCGTGCGCCACAGCGTCTCGTCGGTGAAGCCGACCGAGACCGAGACGCCGACGTCCGTGACCTCGGCCGCCCGCCGCAGCAGCTCCAGGTCGCGCAGGATCAGCGTGCCCTTGGTCAGGATGGAGAACGGGTTGGCGTGGTCGCGCAGGGCGGCCAGGATGCCCGGCATCAGGCGGTAGCGGCCCTCGGCGCGCTGGTAGCAGTCGACATTGGTGCCCATCGCTATGTGGTCGCCGTGCCAGCGGCGCGAGGCGAGCTGCCGGCGCAGCAGCTCGGGCGCGTTGACCTTCACCACGATCTGGCTGTCGAAGCCGTGACCGGTGTCGAGGTCCAGATAGCTGTGCGTCCTGCGGGCGAAGCAGTACACGCACGCGTGCGTGCAGCCCCGGTACGGGTTGACCGTCCACTCGAAGGGCATGCGGGAGGCCCCCGGCACCCGGTTGATGATCGAGCGGGCCCGGATCTCGTGGAAGGTGATGCCGCGGAACTCCGGCGTGTCGAAGGTACGGGTGGTGACCGCCTCCGCCCCGAACAGCGCGGCGTCGGCCCGGCTGTGTTCGGAGTCCACGGTGAGGTTCTCCCAGCGCATGACGCCTCCTCGGTAGCACTGGCTCACAGAATAGAACAAGTGTTCCCTTGATCGTGCGAGCGACAACTTCGGTCACCCACTCGATCACTTCCGGACTCCCGATTTGGGCGGCCGCCCGAGGGGTGGTTGGCTTGGCCCGACCCCCGAGAAACCAGGTCCTGGAGGATTGCGATGGCGCAGGTCGAAGCCACTACGGAGCGGATCGTCGCGGCGGACGCGGAGACGGTGTTCGACGCGCTGGCCGACTACAGCGGCACCCGGGAGAAGCTGCTGCCCGAGCAGTTCAGCGAGTACGAGGTCCGGGAGGGCGGCGACGGCGAGGGCACCGTCGTCCACTGGAAGCTCCAGGCCACCAGCAAGCGGGTCCGCGACTGCCTCCTGGAGGTCACCGAGCCCGGCGACGGCGAGCTGGTCGAGAAGGACCGCAACTCCTCCATGGTCACCACCTGGCGCGTCACCCCCGCCGGCGAGGGCAAGAGCCGGGTCCTCGTCACCACCACCTGGAACGGGGCCGGCGGTATCGGCGGCTTCTTCGAGAAGACCTTCGCCCCCAAGGGTCTCGGCCGCATCTACGACGCGGTGCTCGCCCGGCTGGCCGCCGAGGTCGAGAAGTAGGACGGCGGCGGGAACCTCAACGGGCCGACACGGAGGGGGTGTTGGCCCCTCACCGGTTCGGGTGATCTCTCCGGCGAACGGGATGGTGCCGTAACTCGTCGTGCTTGCTCATAGTTGTCGCTTTTACGCGGGAATGGTGCAGCAGCACGACGAGGGGAGCGGTACGTGGGCGGGATCACCCTGACGCGACAGGCGCCGGAGACGGCCGCCGTGGCCGAGCAGCAGCAGCCGCCCCCGCCCCCGGTGGCCGAACCCCGGCTCGGTCCGCGCCGGGTGAGGCTGGTCTTTCTCGCGCTGATGCTGGCGCTGCTGCTCGCCGCGCTCGAGCAGATGATCGTCGCCACCGCGCTGCCGAAGATCGTCGGCGATCTGCACGGCCTCGACAAGATGTCCTGGGCGATCACCGCCTATCTGCTCACCGCCACCGTCGGACTGCCGATCTACGGCAAGCTCGGCGATCTGCTCGGCCGCAAGGGCGTCTTCCAGTTCGCGATCGTCGTCTTCGTCCTCGGTTCCGCGCTCGCCGGGCGGGCACGGACCATGGACCAGCTGATCGCCTTCCGCGCCGTCCAGGGCGTCGGCGCGGGCGGCCTGATGATCGGGGTCCAGGCGATCATCGCGGACATCGTGCCCGCGCGGGAACGCGGCCGCTTCATGGGCCTGATCGGCGCCGCCTTCGGCCTGGCCTCCGTGGCCGGCCCGCTGCTCGGCGGCTACTTCACCGATTCGCTGACCTGGCGCTGGTGCTTCTACATCAACGTGCCCTTCGGCCTGGTCACCCTCCTCGTGGTCGGGCTGGTCCTGAAGCTGCCCAAGCCCGCCGTCCGGCCCCGTCTCGACATGCTCGGCTGCCTGCTGCTGACCGCGGGATCCACCTGTCTGCTGCTGCTCAGCGCCTGGGGCGGCACCGAGTACGCCTGGGACTCCCGCGTCATCCTCGGCCTCGGTGCGGGCGCCGTGGCCAGCACGGTGCTCTTCCTGGTGGTCGAGAAGTTCGCCGTCGAGCCCCTGATGCCGCTCAGGCTGTTCAGGGACTCCGTCTTCAACGTCACCTCGCTGGTCGGCCTGGTGATCGGCGTCGGCCTCTTCGGCGCCGCCAGCTATCTGCCGACCTACCTGCAGATGGTCGACGGGGCCACGGCCACCGAGTCGGGCCTGCTGATGCTGCCGATGATGGCCGGCGTCGTCGTCGCCTCCGTCGTCACCGGACAGCTCATCAGCAGCACCGGCCGCTACCGGATCCACCCCATCCTCGGCACCGCCCTGTCCGTCGTCGGCATGTGGCTGCTGTCCCGGCTGGACACCGGTACCCCGCGCCTGCACTACAGCATCTGGATGGCCGTCCTCGGCACCGGCATCGGGATGGTCATGCCGGTGCTGATCCTCGCCGTGCAGAACTCCGTGCGCCCCGCCGACCTCGGCACGGCCACCAGTGCCCACAACTACTTCCGGCAGATCGGCGGATCGGTCGGCGCCGCCGTCTTCGGCACCCTCTTCGCGGACCGGCTCACCGACGCTCTCGCCGAGCGCCTGCCCGCCCACGCCGGCCACGGGCTGCCCGACCCGGAGTCGATCACCCCGCAGCTGGTCCACTCCCTCCCGCCCGAGCTGCGCGAGTCCTACATCCAGGCCTACGCCGACGCCATGCCGCGCATCTTCCTCTACCTGGTGCCGGTGCTCGTCCTCGGCCTGCTCATCGCCTTCTTCCTCAAGGAGAAACCACTGGTGTCCCACAACACCCCCCTCGCCGACCCGGCCCAGGAAGCACCGCACGCCCAGGCGGCCGTGCCGCAGGCCCGCACCCCGCACACCGGCGGCATCCCCGTCTGCGGAACCGTGCAGCACCCCGACGGCACGGTCGTACCGCGCGCGGCGCTCACCCTCATCGACGTCGCCGGGCAGCAGATCGGGCGGGGCGCCAGTGGCGAGGACGGGCGCTACGCCCTCGCCACCCCCGGATCCGGCGCCTACGTTCTGATCGCCGCCGCCGGCGGTCACCAGCCGCAGGCCGTCTCCGTCACCGTCGGCGAGCGTCCCGTGGAACTCGACGTCGTCCTCGGCGGCGCCGGACGCCTCGCCGGCAGCGTCCTCACCGCCGACGGCACCCCCGTCCGGGACGCCACCGTCACGCTCACCAACGTGCACGGCGAGGTCGTCGCCAGCACCCGCAGCGGACGGGAGGGCGGGTACGTGATCACCGAACTGGTCGCCGGTGAGTACACCCTCGCCGCCAGCGCGCCCGCCTTCCGCCCGGCCGCCCTCCCGGTCACCGTCCAGGCGGCGCGCGAGACCCGGCAGGACGTCGAACTCGCGGGCGGCGCCGTGCTGCACCACGCGACGATGTCCTACGACATCGACGCGGACAAGATGCTCGAGGTGCTGCGCATCGGGCGCGAG